>Ga0265296_1000089_pt1 | contig 182672 bp, 172 predicted proteins | sample MunlanPumphouse1_FD_189073 | JGI IMG/M metagenome (GOLD analysis project Ga0265296, IMG submission 189073) | Groundwater microbial communities from a municipal landfill in Southern Ontario, Canada - Pumphouse #1 | ecosystem: Environmental > Aquatic > Deep subsurface > Groundwater | place...
CCGGCGCTCCCGCGCCGTTCGATCCCGATGGGATGATGGTAACATACGAGCATGGTGTTATTTAATCGTATGCTTCCATGATCTCACCGGAAGACCTAATTGTCAACCTAATTGGAAATACTCAATAATTCACAGGAAGCGATGACTACGTGAGAAGCCACCGGAAGTACCCCGCATAAGGATGCGGTGAGTTAAAAAAGCCTGCCGAGAAGCTTTCTCGACACGTTCACATTTCTCTGGAAGCAGACAACGTGGGTTAAACCAGCTGGGTAGATGGGAGAGAAGTGTGAGCTGTCGGACATGTCTTTTCGACAGGCTCTTTATTTTTAAAAAAATTTTTCCAAACACCCCTCGCCTAGCCCGCATGCCATAGTGGCCTCCTCGGAGGCTTGTATATCGGATGCTAAATAGTACGCACTCACTTGACCCCCTCTCGCTCCCCCTTCTAAAGGGGGAGATAATTGTCAAAGGGGTAAATCGGTGATATACTCGAAACATGAAAGATACCTATCTCTATCCCATCATCATTGAATCCTGCGAGGAAGGAGGATTTTTTACCTCGTGTCCCGTAGTGCAGGGCGCGCATGCGGAAGGAGAAACATACGCGGAGACCGTTGAAAATTTGGAGAGCGTGATGAAACACATTTTTCAGCTGGTACCGCATTTCTCTGTACACACCTATAGCAGATAACGTCAGTTTTTTAATAACGTCATTCCAGACTTGATCTGGAATCCAGAAAAATAAACAAACAAATAAATCGATTTTCCTTTTGGTTTCTGGATTCCCGCTGGAGCCTGCCCCGTACCACGATACGGGGCGGGAATGACAATGAGGCGTTAAAGAATTTTTATTACTTACTATATCATGACCTTTCAAAACTTGCCCGCGAACGCGGGTTTGTGTTTTGGTGCGCAGGCAAAGGGAGCCATGAAGTATGGGTGCGGCAGTCCGATAATCGGCGCACGGTCATCCCAAATCACGGCAGCACGCCGCTCAAACGAAAAACCGTCAAGAGCGTGCTTGATGATCTGGAAATAGATCTACAGACATTTATGGATTAATAAGTATGGTGCTTCACGGTGCCAAAGTGATATTGCGGCCAGTGGTGATGGCGGATGCGGAGCGGTATGCGCGCTGGCTTTCTGATCCTGCGGTGCATCAGTTTATCATGCGCAGGCGCGTCACGCTTAGGGAAGAGCGGCAGTGGATCCGGAATATCCCTTTGAGGAAGAATGACCGCATCTTTGCCATAGACACGCTGGAAGGAGTGCATATTGGTACCGTGGATTTGCACGTAATCAACCAGATGGATCGCTGTGCGGTCTTGGGCATATTCATCGGCGATAAGCGTTATTGGAACCAGGGCTATGGCACGGATGCGATGCGGACGATCCTGCGCTACGGGTTCCAGAAATTGAAGCTACATCGCATCGAGCTTGGGGTCTATGCGTATAATCCGCGGGCGATACGCGTGTACGAAAAGTTGGGATTCACGCACGAGGGCAGGCAGAGGCGCGCCATTCGCTGGCGCAATAATTATTACGATCGTTTGATTATGGGGATTTTGAGGGAAGAGTGGCTGAAGCGCGAATAAGGGCGCCAGAAAAAATAACTTGTAGGATCGTTTTGATGCGTAATGCCATTATTTCAGGCAATGCAGTTAATCAAAGTGTGAAGTTATTTTTGCAGGGCGCCTAAGGATGAGGTGCGAGTAGGATAGAACGAGCGAATCAAGCAACCATTATAATGCGAAAACCCTGTGGCTTATGCTCAACAGGGCTTTTTATAAGTGTCTCATGTGAGACCTCCTTTCAAAAACGAAATCAGAGTACGCGACTATCTCGCGCCCGGCCAATCCGGGAATTATATAGAATTAATTTTCATCCCATTTTTCCCTGTTGGGCCGCTGGGATTTTTGACCACCCATCTCTTTCAGAACTTTAGAGATGTTATATGCTGAAGATTTTTTTTCAGCTGAAGCTGGATGGTCATCAAAGCTTTTTGGAAGTCCCTGCTTTGGTCGCCGGGACTCCTGGTCATCATACACCATCGGTCTCACCTCCTTTCTATTTGGGATTCTGAAGTCTATTTTTCAAACAAGTGTATTCCTTGTATACTAATGTTGTCAAGGCGATGCACTTATCTGTTTGCGGCAAACAAGCAGTGAGGAATAGTGATAATCATAGGGACCTATTAAAATATGGGATAGGATAGATAGGTCGAATAATAAGACTAATAAGTCTGATAAATTTGATTGTTTATAACTTATGTGGCTCCTGTTTGCATTTTTGTCTGCGGTGACGGCCGCCGCAGTGGCAATTTTTGGGAAACTGGGTTTGAAAAACCTTGATTCCACGCTCGCGACCACGATCCGTTCCATGGTCATGGCGCTCTTCCTGCTTTTAGTGAGTTTCAGTTTGGGCAAATGGCGGCAGTTTTCCGCCGGAAGCATCGCAGGCAAAGATTGGCTCTTAATTGTATTATCAGGCGTGGCCGGTGCGCTGTCGTGGCTGTTCTACTTTTTCGCGCTAAAAAGCGGCGACGCCTCCAAGGTCGTGGCGATTGACCGGTTAAGCATCCTGTTCGTGATCGTATTTGCCGTGATTTTCCTGGGGGAAACCCTTGGCTGGAAACAAGCGCTCGGGGCGATTCTCATGGCGGCCGGGGCGATTTTGATAACGATGCGGTAGGGGTGGACAATTGAACGGTGTCGTGATATGTTTTAATAGTCCTTATTAAGCTAACTTATAAATATATGGCACAAATTATTGGAGCAAGAGAAGGAGCGGGTGATGCAATGAGGAATATGGGAGGTTCAATGTTTGCACGGGATAATACAACTCCAAAAGGTGAAATTAAAAATTATCAGTTGATTTTACAAAGGTTACAAGGAAGGTTGAATGACCAAGATGCAGCGGTTGTAAAGAGTGATTTTGATGCACAAGTGAAAGCGAAAGCGGATATGTCAGATCAGGCAAAGGTTGAGTTGATTCAAGGCTTATTAGTACAGCACAATGTCCCAGAGATAAAGGAAGAGGTCAAAGAGGCGGCATGAACAAAAATTTGAAAAATGAAAAGCGCGGATTCCCGCGCTTTTTTCGTGGCTGAGCCGTTAGTTAGAAGTCAGCGTTTTCCAAAAAGAGCCAAATGAAACCGCCCCTCAATGTCCCCTCCTTAGTAAGGAGGGGATGGGGAGGTCTCCTTTGGGGAAATGTGAATAGGTTACAGCTGTTATCATGGTCGTTTTTTGAAGAATATGATAAAATATCTCCGCTTACTCACTAACCTTATCCCCTATGGAGTACTTTAAATCCCCCAAATTCGCGCTTTCTGTATTGGGAATAGCCGCCGTCACCGCGATCGTCATCATGGCCTTGGTGCAAAAGCCCTTCTCTAATCCTCCTCAGCAATTTAATGTCTCGGGCGAGGGCAAAGTGGAGGTAGCACCTGATATTGCGCTGGTGCGCGTGGGCGTGGCAACCACGCCGAAAGCATCGGCGGGGGAAGCAGTAAAAGAAAATACGTTCATCATGAACCGCGTCATGAAGGTGGTATCTGACGCGGGCATTGCGCGCGAAGACATAAAGACCATGAATTATACTCTGAATCCCCAGTATGAATTTCCCGACGGGAAGCAGAGATTATTGGGGTACGTGGTGTCGCAGGACGTACAATTGAAGATTCGCGATCTCACGAAGGTCGGCGATATCATCGGCGCGGCGACGTCGGCGGGCGCTAATCAGGTGAATGACATCCAGTTCACACTCGAGAATCCGGAAAGCGCGAAGGCAGACGCGCGCGCCAAGGCGATCGAAGCAGCAAAATTAAAAGCAGCCGTGATTGCGGATGCCGCAGGGTTGGATTTGAAAAAATTAATAAACTTCTACGAAGTGGAGTCTCCCATTCCCACGCCGTACTATGACGGCAAGGGCGGCGGCGGCACGGATATGTCGGTGCCGGTGTCGCAGGGGATGTACGAGGTGGTGGTGCAGGTGAATTTGGTTTATGAGGTCAGATAATGATACGAACAGTTTGCAAGAAGAGGCTTTTTGTTTCTATTAAGTATTCATCATCGTTTTTCCTTTACTCAGGAATACACAATTTTTTTGCGGACGCGACCTAGCAGCTTGATACGCCTAAATCCTCGAAAAATTGGTATTCCTTCGCTCTAAATTCATGATTAATTCACCTGCGAGTGGGAGAGAAGGGAAAGGATACCCATTTAACAATTTAGCAATTTAACCATTTTCATTATGTCTTCATTACAAAAATTTATACTTTCATTAATAGGCGTGTTGGTGGTGGGCGGGGTGCTCGTGGTGGGCGCGGCGAGGATGGGGAAAGGGCCGTCGCGCATTGAGGTGTCTACGGCAGAACCGCAGGACCACTTTTCCATATCCGCGGAGGGCAAGGTGAGCGCAAAGCCGGACATTGCGGTGATGACTTTCGGCGTGGTGACGGAGAAACCCACGGTCGCGCAAGCCACCAAAGAGAATACCGACAAAATGAATGCAGTTATTAAGTCGGTAAAAGCGAATAGGGTAGCGGAGAAGGATATCAAGACTTCGCAGTACCAGCTCAATCCCGTGTACGAATACCCGCCCAACGGCAGGCCTTATATCCGCGGCTACTCCTTAAACCAGCAGATTGAGGTGAAGGTGCGCGATTTTGACACGATCGGCGATGTCATCGCGGCGGCGACCGGCGCAGGCGCCAATGAAGTGGGTTCGCTCCAATTTACCATTGATGAGCCTGATGCGTTAAAAACACAAGCGCGCAACGAAGCGATTGGAAAGGCGCGGGACAAGGCGCGCCAGATTGCGGACGAAGCAGGATTGAAGCTCGGGCGGCTTATTAATGTGAGCGAGTCAGGTGGTTATACGCCGCCGGTGCCGATGTACGACCGCGCGTACATGCTGGAAGCGAAATCAGTTGGCTCTGTGGCGCCGGAAATTCAAGCAGGGGAGCAGGAGATTACGGTGACGGTGACGTTGGTGTACGAAGTGGAGTAAGTGCGAGGCATGTCTGTATAAAAAGACGCGGTTGTCCCGCCCTGCGAGCGGGACACCGCTCGGCTCTCGGGTTCGCTCCTCCGACGTGGCGTCGGAGACCGTGCCCGCTCACCCTCCGAGACGCTTTTTATTGCAGCCACTCCTCGCTTGGGGGGATATAGGAAATCGGTTTCGTGACGGTCTGGAAAAGACATTACTTCGTATACTAAAAAGTAGGGGGAGAGAAGGTAGGTAACCATTTAGCAATTTAATGTAAAGGTCCATTGTAAAATAATTATTCTCATTATGTATGAATACCTTAAGTTATAAAGTTACCGGTTGGACCGTGTCAGTGTTTTCAGTGTTGAGCTATGCCTTATGTTTCCTCTGGGCGTATACGCTGGCGGGCGATTTGAGAGAAATGCATGTGAATTGGCTGCGGATGGCGTATTTGAAATTTGCCGGACTTGATGTGATGAGTTTTTTGTCAGGACTTGTGCAGACGTTTGTGTGGGCATGGATTGCGGTGATCGCGTTTGTCTGGTTGTGGAACAGGTTTTACCATAAGTTCGAGAAGACGGGGACAGCATAGGAGAGGCGCTCGGAGTGTTTGCATAAAAAGACGCGGTTGTCCCGCCCTGCGAGCGGGACACCGCTCGGCTCTCGGGTTCGCTCTCCCGCTTCGCGGGATCCGTGCCCGCTCACCCTCCGAGACGCTTTTTATTGCACCCACTCCTCGCTTGAGGTTAAGAGTTGAAGCTGCGAGGGTGTTCACGAACGCACATCCTCGCTTGGGAAAATTAGGAAGATCCATACCCGCGGAATCTCCGAGACACTTTCCTTCACAGGCAATCCTCACTTGGGGGGAGTAAAGAGTTGCGAGGGTGTTCACGAACGCACATCCTCGCTTGTGGGGAGGAGGTTTTGTATTATAAAAACCGCCTGTGGAGGGCGGTTTTCATTATGATTTAATCAGAAACTATGATTGCGGATCCTTTTCATTCTGTTCATCCTCCTTATTTTCTTTTGGCGTGTCTGGTTTGCTCTTCATCTCCTCCACCGTTTTCTTGATTTCATGGACGACGGTTTCCGCTTTCTCCTTCATCTCCGCGCCGACTCGCGTGAAATGCGCGCGATCAAGGTTTGCGTCTGCCGCACCTTCAAGGGGCACGATAATCCAGAGGATGAGATAAGCCAGCACACCGAATCCTTGGAAGAGCGCAAGGAGCACAAAGGCAAGGCGGACGATGGTTGGATCAATGTTGAAATATACTGCAAGCCCGGCGCACACGCCGGCGATCATTTTATTGTTACGAGAGCGGTATAGTTTTTTCATATAGTATTTTGCATTAATTAACGATTAGATTGTACTATAACGTGGTAAAATTGTCGAGGAAGGAATAGATAATAGAAGATTGTAATTATAATAAATTTGTGATAGGCTCATAGCATGAATAGAACTATTGTGAGTGAAACTACGGGTGCCATTGGCGCCACGGTGCTCCTGAAGGGATGGGTGCATGCGCGCCGGAATCTCGGAAAGATCGTATTTTTTGACGTGCGCGACCGGTCTGGCATCGTTCAGGCGGTGTGCGTGCCGAAAGAATTGGATCCCGCATCGGTGGACGCAGTGACCAAGATACGCCCGGAGTGGGTGGTGGAAATTGAAGGCGCGGTGCAGATGAGGCAGGAGAAGGACGTGAATCCGCTCATCCCCACCGGCAAGATAGAGGTCCTCGCAAAGCGCGTGGCGGTCCTCAATGAGGCGAAGACGCCACCGTTTGAAATCGACAAAGACACGAAAGGGATTTCCGAAGAGTTGCGCCTGAAGTACCGCTACCTTGATTTGCGCAGCGACCGGATGCGGCGGAACATGCTCATGCGCTCCAAGATGATGCACTATGTGCGGAGTTACTTGCGCGAGAGGGGATTTACCGAAATCCATACGCCCATGCTTTCCAAATCAACGCCGGAAGGAGCGCGCGACTATCTCGTGCCTTCGCGCAAATACCACGGCAAGTTTTTTGCGCTCCCGCAATCTCCCCAGCAATACAAGCAGATGCTCATGGTGGCGGGATTTGAGCGGTATTTCCAGATCGCGCCCTGTTTCCGCGACGAGGACGCGCGCGCGGACCGCAGTCCCGGAGAATTCTACCAAGTGGACATGGAGATGAGCTTCGTGACGCAGGACGAGATCCTTGCGCTCACCGAGCACATGTTCACCGCGATGGTGAAAGAGCTATGGCCTGAAAAACATTTCATGCAAGAGCCGTGGCCGCGGCTGAAGTACCAGGAGGTGATGGTGAAGTATGGCACGGACAAGCCTGATTTGCGCCGGAATAAAGAGGATATGAGTGAGCTCGCATTCGCATGGGTGCTTGATTTCCCTCTCTTCATGCGGCAGAGCAAAGAAGACTTCTTCTTCGGCGCAGGCAAGGTATGGGCGCCGTCCCATCATATGTTCACGGCACCCAAGGAAGAGGATGTGCCGCTTCTTGATACTGATCCCGGGAAGGCGAGGTCTTACCAGCATGATTTGGTCTTGAATGGGATTGAAGTGGGAGGCGGCAGCGTGCGGATTCACAGCGCCGCGCTCCAGGAGAAAATATTTGACCTCATCGGATTTACTGCGGAGGACAAGAAGAAATTCGAACATCTTTTGCGCGCGTTTGAGTTCGGGGTGCCGCCCCACGGCGGCATTGCGCCGGGGTTTGACCGTCTGCTTGCTATCCTGCAGGGAGAAAAATCAATCCGCGAGGTGATTGCGTTCCCCTTGACCGCCGATGCCCGCGATCCGCTCATGGATTCGCCGAGTGAAGTGACGAGCGAGCAGTTGGAAGAATTGGGGATTAAGGTGGTTGAGGAAGCTTGAATCTAGTGCCGTGACAATTAAGTTTTGCCACATGGCATGTATGAATTACCCAATATCCACGGGCATAAAACACACTGATGATATTCCATAATTAAATTGTCACGGTACTAGAATATAGAAGCTGGAATCTAGAAGTATGTGGGTGGGAATGCAAGAAAAAAAGTCGTTTGGAGTATTCAGAGGGAATATTGTATAATGAAGGCGTGTGATGCGCCTTTCTTTGTTGCAGAAATACATACTTCGCATGGTGTATGAGGGCCGTCTGAAGCGGTTCCCGAGGGATCGGTTTGTGCAATATTACGCGGAAGAACGCGGAACGTCACGCGTGGCAATAACGCGGAAACACGCGGAAGGCGATGATGCGGTGAATGCGATTACAAAGAGTATTGAGCGTTTAATTGACAAAGAGCTTATGGTGGGGTATGGCGTGCGCACGCCGCATAAGTGGTATATCCACGAGGTAAAGCTGACTGCGAAGGGAAAGAAAATTGCTAAGAGACTGAGGGGAGAACAACAAGTATTACCCTTAAAAACACCAAACACTAAGAAACAAACATCAAATAATACCCAATAACCAAGTAGCAATGATCAATATTGGTTATTGGATCTTGTATCTTGATTATTTATATTACTATGTCTATTCCAAAAAAACTCCTTAATTATTTACAGCAGAAAAAGGCGAAGTATGAGGTGGTCGAGCATAAGACCGTGTTTACCGCGTGGGACTTGGCGCAGACGCTGCATAAGAAGCCGAAAGAGATCATGAAGACCGTGGTGGTGAAGCTCAACGGTAAAGAGCCGGTGCTCGTCCTGCTCACCGCGGACCAGATGCTTGATAAGAAAAAATTCCTGAATGTAGTGAATGCATGGATCACGGCGCCGCGCGCACCGGAGGTCGCCGTGGCGCTAAGAGTTAAGCTCCATGGCAAAGCGCGCTCCCTTGTATTTGCTGAAGAGCGCTGGCTGCGCGAGAAAGTGCTGGGCAAGCCCGGCGCCACGCCGCCGTTTGGCGAAGTGGTGAAAATGCCGGTGTTCGCCGATCGGCAGGCCATGGCGTCCAAAATGCTGCTGCTTAATTCCGGAAGCTATGAAGCGTCGCTGCAAATGGCAAAGGAGCATTATGAAAAATTGCAGCCGGTGGTGAGGGGAAGATACGGTGTACTTCGTAAGCTCAAATAACAAAGTTCAAAGTTCAAATGAAGATCAAATAACAAAGTTTAAAAGAATGACAACCCTTCGACTTAGGCTCTCGGGTGACACGTCTTATTTGTCATGGTGAGCAATGTCATAGTGAGCCGAGTCGAACTACTGTCGAACCAAGGCATTTGTCCCGCTCCTTTATTCCTTATTCTCAAGGTAAGCGGGATCCCGTTGAGGCGGGAAATTTTGAGCTTTGAACTTTTATTTATGGCAGCGTTTGAAGGAAGCAAGGCAAACTTTACTATTAGTTTAGAGAAATTCGACGGTCCCTTGGACCTTCTCTTAAAATTGATAGAGCAGGATAAGCTCGCCATCACTGAGGTAGCGATTGCGCACGTGACGGAACAATACCTGAAGGTCATACGGGAGACGGAAGGAGGGATGCATCCTGAATTGCTGGCTGATTTTCTCGTGGTCGCGGCAAAGCTCCTTTTTTACAAGTCGCGCGCGCTGTTTCCCCAGTTAAACGTCGCAGAGGAAGAAGGGGAAAGTTTGGAATATCAATTAAGGCTCTATCAGAAATTCGTGGAGGCGTCCAAAGCGATTGAGAAACTTTTTCACCGGCGGCATTATGCGTTTGCGCGCGAGCGCCTCGGCGGGTTTGTCTCGCCGGAACACGGTGAAGGCGGGCAGACGGAAACCGTATTTGCGCCGCCATCGCATTTGAAGTCTGACCGGATGTATACGATCATGCTCCAGGTGCTGAAAAGCCTTGAGCCGATAGTGAAAGTGCCGAAGACGATCATTAGAAGGATGTTTTCCTTGCGCGATACCATACGCAGGATTGAGGAATTGCTGTGTGGACAGGAACAGATGCGGTTCGGATCGCTCTTGAACGGCGCGCAGAATCGCACGGAAATCGTGGTGACGTTCTTGGCGCTTCTGGAGCTGGTAAAACAGCGCACGGTGGTGGTCACGCAGGCGGGGATGTTTGAGGAAATGACCGTGGTGAAAATCCTAAACCCTAAACCCTAAATACTAAACAAATCCAAATATCCAAAATCAAAACAATTTGAAACATTGGCTATTGGAATTTTGAATTTTCCGCCGAAGGCGGATCCGCCTTTGGCGTGAGTTTAGAGTTTAGAAATTAGTGCTTAGAGTTTATCAATAGTTATGTCCTTAGTATCCCAAATTGAATCCCTCCTCTTTATTTCCAACCGGCCGCTGACGGTGCGTAAGTTGGCGGAATTGGTGGAAGCGAAACCGGATGAAGTCGCGGCGGCGCTTGAAGCGTTACGGGAGGCCACGAACAGCGAAGGGAGAGGAGTGGCGCTGGTAAAGGCGGGAGAATCCTACCAATTCGCCACGCGCGGCGAGCACGCGAAATTGGTTGCGGCGTTCGTGAAGGACGAACTGGTCGGCGAAATGACGCGTCCTCAGCTGGAAACGCTCACCATCATCGCGTATCGCGGGCCGGTTGCGAAATCGGAGTTAGAGCGCATCCGCGGAGTAAATTGCAGCCTGATATTGAGAAATTTAATGATACGAGGATTAGTAGAAGAGGCAGAAACGGGAAATGGGGGAGAGAGGGGAAACGAGGGACTGGATGCCCTGCTGCGGAAATACCACGTGACCCATGAATTTTTAAGATTCCTCGGGCTCACTTCGGTTGAGCAATTGCCCTCGTATGCGGAGCTTTCAAAACACGAATACCTCGAAGCTATGAAGAGCCAAGAAGAGCAACAGGCGGTATAAAGTTTAGGGGTTATCAATTAGGATTTATAATTTAGAGTTTATCTGGCTACGTCATAGCTTCGCTAGATCTGGCGCAGCCAGACCAGATCTCGTCGTAGCTTCGCTAGATCCCGCGTAGCGGGACGTAGCGAGAGAATTATTCATTACGTTATGTCTCCTGCCATTTCATTCATTCTCTTCCTCACCACCTTTATCCCTTCGCTTCTGCATTCGAGCCCCGCGGTAACGAACGAACGGATCGCGTCTCTTGCGCGCGGCAATGAGCCTGGAGAAGTGCAGGAGGAAGGCGACCGCCTCACGGTGCCGGTATGGCGCCCTGAGGACAAGAAAATACCGCAGCGCGTTCCCGGCGTGGCAGGCCCAAGTTTAAGCGCAAAGAGCGCACTGGTCGTGGATACCGATACCGGCAAAGTGCTTTATGCGAAAAACAGGGATGTCGTGCGGCCGCTCGCTTCCCTTACTAAGCTCATGACGGCGCTCGTGGCGGTTGACCTGCTGCCTGACCGCACCAAGAAGGTTACTATCATCAAGGCGGATGAAGCGGGAGGCGGACGGCTCTTAATCCGGCAAGGCGATGAAGTGACCGTAGAGGACCTGTTTTATTTGGCCTTGGTAAGCTCCTCGAATGACGCGGCGCTCGCGCTCGCGCGCGCCACAGGGAAGAGCCGGGCAGTATTCGTGAGCGCGATGAATGCGCGGGCGCGCCGCATCGGCCTCACGCGCGCGCGGTTCACCGATCCCACCGGATTGGATGCGGGAAATGTCGCAACCGCAAAAGAAGTGGTACCATTATTGCAGGCGGTCGTGAGCAATCCTTTCCTCCAGCGGGTGGTCACCACTAAAGAGTACCGCCTCGCGCTGGGCGAGGGAAAGATGAGCACCGTGCAAACCACCAATAAATTATTAGGGAACAGGTCCTTGCATGTGTTGGGCGGTAAGACCGGTTACATTGACGAGTCAGGATACAATTTTGCCATCCACGTGCAGGGGACCAAGGGCGAGACTCTCACGATCGTACTGCTTGGCAACCAGCAGGATACGGACCGTTTCACCCAGGCAAAAGCCCTGCTTGAGTGGGCGGAGAAAGCATGGAAGTTTTAGTCTTCATCACTGTAGCGTAAAGTTGCATTTATCGTGGCAAAAAGTTGCTTCTATTCTCGAAGATAGAAGCCAGTTAACGCCTTGTATTACGCCACAAAACGCCATTTGAGTATGACAAAAAAGTATTTAGTCGCTAATTGGAAAATGAAGCTCACCATTGCCGAAAGCATGGCGTTGGCGCGTGCGGTGTGCGAATTTGCGGAGCGGCATGATGCGTCTGATTTTCATATTGCGCTCTGCCCTTCGCACGCGGCATTAAGCGAAGTGGGAAAAATACTTTCCAGCAGCAATATCGCCTTGGGAGCGCAGGACGCCGCGCACGTGGACCGCGCGTCATTGACCGGCGCGACTTCGCCCCTGCACTTGGCGGAGCTAGGCGTTCAAGAAGTGATTATCGGCCATTCGGAGCGCCGTGCCTTTTTTGGCGAGACCGACGAATTGGTTCACCATAAGGCGAAGGCGGCGATCGCCCATGGGTTAACCGCAATCATATGCGTGGGAGAGCGCAAGGAAGAGCGCGAAGGGGGAGAAGCGGAAGCGGTCGTGCGCCGCCAGGTGCGCGCCGCGGTTGACGCGGGGACGCCGTGGGAAAAATTATGTATCGCATATGAGCCAGTGTGGGCGATAGGCACGGGGACACCTGTGAGCCGTGAAGACGCGGTGGCGCAGACGAATGCGATCCGCGATGAGCTGGGGAAGGCTTTGGGCAATAAGGACGCGAGTGCGCGCATACCGGTGCTCTACGGCGGAAGCGTGGACGGGGACAATGTGCGCCTCTTTACTCAAGCGCCGCTTGATGGTACGCTCGTCGGCATGGCAAGCCAGTCGAAGGAGGGGATGTACGCGCTCCTTTTGGCCTTGCAAACCCCGCCTCAAGAATAACTACACTTCCATGCTGCTCCTCATCATATCCATTTTCGTATTTTTAGCCGCCATGGGGGGGCTGGTGCTGCTCGTGGTGAGAAAATTTCCGGTATTGTCGCTGTTGAATGTGCATGACGTGAAAGAGGAAGCGGAGCGCCGCGTGAAGCGCACGATCCTTGAGCAGCGCATGTACCGGAAATTGGGCCACACGATCCGTACTTCTCTGCAAAAAATACGCCCGTTTCTCCTTTGGGCGCGGCAGAAGCTCGGGTCCGTCAAAGAATGGGCGCGCGCGCTCGAAGCGCGCTACCAACAGACGCTGGAAGAGGAGCGGCAAAGGGTCGTGCCCCAGATGCCGCAGTCGGTAGATGAGCTCATTGAAGAGGGGAAGAAACAGCGGGAGCGCGGGGATGATGCGGGAGCGGAGCAGACGATCCTGCGGGCGATCGCGTTGGACACGCGGTCGGTAGCCGCCTATAAAGCGCTCGCGCGGCTGTACGCGTCGCGTCGCGAGTATGACCATGTGAGAGAGCTCGATGAATTTATTTTAAAATTGGATCCGCATCAGGCAGACGTGTATGCAGATCTCGGCGCTGCCCTCACCGCGTTGGGAGAATCCGCGCTTGCGCTCGATGCGCTTGAAAAGGCGGTGATGATAGAGGAAGAGAACCCCAAGTACCTTGATCAACTGCTGGAACTTGCTATACTGCGTAAGAAAAAGAGCCTGGCAAAAGAAACATTGGTAAGATTGCAGGAAGTAAATCCCGAAAACGAGAAAATACCCGTCCTTGTGGGGCGGGTGCAGGAATTGCCTGAAAAAGAAAGCAGTTAGTGTCTAGTTGGTCAGTTGTTCAGTTGTTCAGTTTTTCAGTTTATCGGTTTGCATTTGTTATTTTTTTATTTTTAGGTTAGTCTGTGTGAAGCACGCGCCGTGTCATGAACGTTATTTGAAATCATTGAAGGGCGGTAAACAGCTCGATATAGAAATCGAGACAATGAAGAGTAATGCCGTTGTAGCTCCACCGCTGGAGCGGGGCAGGCAGTTGGTACCCCGCAAATGCGGGGCATGGTAAGGATGTGGTCTAGGAAAAACGTCATTTTGAAGCTAGGATTAGCCAAGGTGAAAAAAATGATGACCACTTCCTTGGGGTACATGGTCGCGGGCTAATGGGAAGACGAACGCAATTTTACAACCAAAAATCATATGCCGTTGTAGCTCAGTTGGTAGAGCAACTCCATGGTAAGGAGTAGGTCGTCGGTTCAATTCCGACCAACGGCTCCAGATTTTTTCAGAGCTGCAAAGGCAGCTCCACCGCTGGAGCGGGGCAGGCAGGCATGGTAAGTCCCGCCGCACAATATTTATTGTAAAAATAATGAAGGCGGGATCCCGCCAAGGCGGGAGAAGTAGGTCCCCCGCACAATGCGGGGCAACGGCTCCAGATTTTTTCAGAGCTGCAAAGACAGCTCCACTTTTATTTAATCTGGCATAACCATTTATAGAGAGATTCCTATGGCATCATCTCATCATGTTGCCCTGATCACCGGCGCAAGCTCCGGGTTCGGCCGCGCCACCGCCGCATTACTTGCCGCACACGGCTACGCCCTCGTCCTTATCGCGCGGAGGGAAGAACGGCTGCACGCATTGCAGAAAGAGCTCTCGGTTCCCGTCTATGTGAAGAGCCTGGATATCAGAAACCGAAATGAAGTAGAAGCGTTTTTCCAAACGCTCCCCGACGCGTTTTCTCCCATAGATGTGCTTGTTAATAATGCAGGCCTCGCGCTCGGCCTGACGCCCGCGCAGGATGCGCAACTGGATGACTGGGAAGGGATGGTGGATACGAATGTCAAAGGGCTTTTGTATGTCACGAGATGCGTGCTGGAAAAAATGAAACAGCAGAACCGCGGCATTATCATCAATATCGGTTCGGTCACGGGAGAAGTGCCGTACAAGGGCGGGAATGTCTATGGCGCCACCAAGGCGTTCGTGAGCCAATTCTCGCGCAATCTGCGCACTGATTTATTCGGCACCAACATTAAGGTCACCAATCTCGAACCGGGAGCGGCGGAAACCGAGTTTTCCTTGGTGCGGTTCAAAGGGGATGCGGCGCGGGCGAAAAGCGTTTATGAACGCTCCACGCCGCTGACTGCGCAAGATATCGCCGAGACGATACTTTGGATAATCCAGCGGCCCGGGCACGTCAACATCGATTCGATACGCATCATGCCCCTTGACCAGACATGGAACGGCCTCGTGATGAATAAGAAATAAGACGTAAGGCAGGGCGCAAAGGGCGCCGATTGATAATTTGGAACAATTATGTTAGTTTAAGAATGGCCGGACGCTGCAGAACGCATGTATTCGAGCCTTTCATAAGCGAGATGGCGACATTTAAAAAGAGAGGATGTGGGCAGGTGGCGGAGTGGTCAAACGCACCAGACTGTAAATCTGGCGCCCTTGTGGCTACGTAGGTTCGAACCCTACCCTGCCCAATGCCACCTTAGCTCAGCTGGCAGAGCAACACTTTTGTAAAGTGAAGGTCCTCGGTTCGAATCCGAGAGGTGGCTCCAGTATTCTTAATTCATTATTCCTAATTCTTTTGAAAGTATGCCCAGCAATACAACATCCAAGAGGGAGGCAAGACCTTATGCACATTTGAAGATAGATTGTAGGAGAGGCTTTATTAAGTAGAATGTTTTTTTCTTCGCCTCCCTCACGACTCGCCAAACGTTAAGAATAATGACAGAAAAAATTTATTCACTATGGTCGTATTATTACATGATAATCATTCAGCAACAGCGCCGTTTGGCGTTGGATGTTGATATACTGGGTATGCCCTCACAAGATAATCTCATCAAAATGGAGTGCACGGATTGCCATCGCGTAGGATACTATACTTACAAGAACAAGCGGGTGAAAGTGCGCTTGGAACTCAAGAAGCACTGCAAGTTCTGCAAGAAACACACGATGCATAAGGAGACCAAATGAGAAATCCTAAACTCTAAGCACTAAATTCTAAACAAAATTCCAATGGCCGAAATTCAAAACGTATTTTTGGACATTTGGATTTCGAATTTAGTATTTGTTTAGGGTTTCGGATTTAGGATTTAGAATTTTATGGTCGCAAAGTCATCGTTATATGGTTTTAGTTCCGGCATTGCGATTCTCATCGTAATGGTGTTGGTGTTGGGCGCTATTGTTTGGGGTTTGTGGCCTCGGGGGAAGACCTTTGAGCAGGTGACCGGATGGAGACTGCCGTGGGATAAGGCCAGCTCGGAAACCGGACCCTCATCCGAGGACTCGTCCGGAGATTTTGTGAATATTCAGGAGCGATTACAGATCGAGGAATGGATTACCAAAAACAGACTCAACCAGTACGGCGATCCCGCGGATACGCTTTATGAAGGAGGCTCTCCCTTAATGGATGAAGCGACTGGAAAGCTCATGACGCGGTACGAGTATCTCTTTAAAAAACATCCCACGAGGCCGTGGAGGCAATAAGGGGGGTTCGTATAACGGTAGTACAATGGTCTCCAAAACCATTAGCGAGGGTCCGACTCCTTCACCCCCTGAATTTACATAGCAATAACCCAGAGGTAATCCCTCTGGTTTTTGATTTATTTAAGTATTATTATGGTATAATTTATTTGTATGCACAGACATGGTATCTTGTTTTCTAAACCGACTATTATTTCCTTTTTAGCAATTTTAAGCATTGCTGGTATCGCAGTTTATGTGATCCAAACAAAAGAGCAGGGCCAAGTTGCCGGCGTCTGTTCCGCAAAATCAGTAACTTCCACCAGCTTCATCAAAACTTTTCACTTGCTTGATTTAACTGACGGTTTTGACATTTCATTCACTAAAGATGGCGGATATTTGCTGACCGGCGACATTCTTCCGGCCTCTGGCATGGGAGCGCCAAAACCTTATATTATCCAAACCGATACTAAGGGGAATCCACTATGGAGCAGGCAGTTTAGCAGTAAAAGCATGGCTCTTGGGCTGATGTCGTCCCGGCGGATCGGGCGTCTCGCTCTAGAGACGATTGACGGCAATATTGTCACGGCCATCGATGTACTGGATTTTGTTGATGAAAACGTGAAAGAACTCTATGGCGATATTTTGGTGACCAAAATTAGTAAAAAGGGAACGCAGCTCTGGTCATTGATGCTTGGCGATTATAGTATAGATCGTCCGCAAAAAATATGGGCTTTATCGGATGGCGGTGTGTTGCTCCTTGCCCGTTTCATGCAAACCGGTTATGGCACTGATGTAGGCGATACTGATGCAGTGCCCAAGTATAGCGTTTTAATAAAAATTGATAAAAACGGGAAAGTGCAATTTGCAAAAAAATTGAATTGGGAAGCAGAGGATGTGCAATATTTAGCTGATGGCAGTTTTATCGCCTTGGCCAATATTGTTGTTCCAAAAACTGAACAGCCAGAAAATATTTTGGGGCAGGAGTTGGTTCCGCACGCCTTGCCGACCGTTATAAAACTGGACAGTGATTTTAAAGTGGCGTGGGCGAAGAGCCTTGAGATGATTCCGTCGGAGATAAATGCTCCCACCAGTTATTCTGGCAGCAGTTTTACCATGGGAAAAACCGCTATCCGCATGCCGGGCGGTGACTTTAGGGCGGTTCAGCCTGTGCCCGACGGCGGTTTTATTGCGTTCGGTTTTGGCGATTTAAGTCTAATTTCGGGGCTGATGACGGGATCAGCCAATACTATCAATAGTTTTTCCGCGCGATCATTGATCGCGGTCAAGGTCGATAAGGTAGGGAATTACAAATGGGCAAAAAAATTAACTGTAAATATGACCTCTAGCCCATCAAGTAATGATTTTCAGGTGATAAAAACTTTGGACGATTATTTTGTGATTATGCAGGATGTGGTGCGCGAGAGCGCAAAGGTGCAAGCGGCTGATTTTAATTTATCGCCAGAGGCATTGGCCTCAAATATTGAATTGATTAAAACTGATGTCGATTTTAATCCGATGTGGGTGAAAAAAATTAATGCGGAACGGGATTTGTCAGGCTATGGCATCGCGCCGACAGCCGATAAGGGAGTTGTGATTGCCAGCAGTATGCTCACCACTAAACAGCATATAGTAATGATGAGTCTGGAACCATATAAGGAGGCGGCTTTGATAAAAGTTGATGTCAATGGCGAGGTGCGCGGATGTCCCGGAGTAACGGATTACCGCGGGGCAACGGTGGAAGACCAAAGCAGCTATTTGGTGATGCAAAGTATGCAGGTCGATGGGGCTGAAAATATGACGTTGCCTATTAATAAAAAGGTAAAAGAAAAGGTTTTCCTCATAAAAAATACGGCGCGAGACATTTGTAAATATCAAAAAAGTAGCGTAGCGCCAAATTGTTCCGTTTCCCTACCGCTGACGTCAGGTCAGACAGTCACGCCGCCCACGCCCAAAACCTGGGCGCTGATCGGCTATGGAAACACCAAAGAAGTCGCAGTAGACGGCGAGAAGAACCAGGCTGTTCATAAAGAATTACTGCCAATACTTAACCAAATTTTCAATAACCAGGTGAAATTAAAAGATAGCATGAAAAGCATGTGGCTCACCTATGTGTTCCCACGTCAGGTGACGCGCTCGGACGTGGAAGTCGTGCAGAAAAAATATGAGGAACTGGGCTACAAGATTGACCAGTCAGAAGGAGGCGTGCTGTGGGTTTCCAAGATTGGACTGACATTGCATCTGATTTTCTCTATTCAAAATTCCATGGTTGGAAAATTAGAAGTGTTATTTTAACCTGACCCATCCCCGCAACAAAAATATTTTAACCTTAGTCAAAATTAGGTAGATATATATACCCTCGCCACTCCCGAATTCCAGTTCTAACATCGTCCACGATGCCCTGAATTTACATGGCAATAACCCAGAGGTAACGTCTCTGGTTATTAGTTGATAAAATGATATAATGAATATGTACATATTTAGGTCGATCCCAAACATCAAATTGAATCTTAATTTATTAACTTAAATACTATGCATAAAACTAAAATTATTTCCGGATTTTTGATTTTTGAATTAATTTACACACTCATCAACATATTACCAGAGCTATTAGTCACATTTGATCCTTCACAACTTATTTATTATGCACGTCTTTTCTTTATCCTAGCACTTTTATTGAGCGCCATAGGGATATATTTTCAAAAAAAATGGGCAGTTATCTCTCTTTGGATATATATACTTCATCCATTATTGATAGGATACTCGTTATATGTTGGCTTTGGTGGGTATTATTATATAGTTGTTATCAATACAGCCATTGTCACATATTTGTCAGTTACTTGGAATTTATTTAGTAAAAAAGGTAATGTTTAACAAACATGTACAATGATTAATATTTATAAATCTTATATGTATTGTATAGCTAAATTTGGTATATATAATTTTACTGATTGTTGAATTCCAGTTCTAACATCGTCCACGATGCCCTGCCATATTTCACCCCGATTCTTGGGGTGTTTTGTGATAAGGGGAAAGGACTTGAAAGAGTATGCTGAGTGAAGCCACCAGGGCTTCGAATCGGAGTGAACAGGATTCCTCCCGTGCTCGTGTCTAAAGGGCGATTTGCTGGTATAATGCAAAGACAATGTCATTAATCGAACGACGTATGAAAAATGTTAAACCGACGACGCGCATACTAGCGGCATTTTTTATTATACTTGGCATAGCAGGGATGATTGCCTTACGGTATGCGATAAAAGTGTCGAACGATAAAAAAACAAATACCGATAGCCTCACCATCAGTTTCAATAATCAAGGGTTGGTTCCTTTCGATACCATGGTAATCGAGGGCAAGAACCTTGATCCCCATGCTGCCACCTCCGTTATTTTTGATACGTATACCAAGCAGACGCTCACTATACCGGCATTGAACGTGACGCCGACGACCGTGACCGTCGCGGTGCCGCCGCTCGCATTTAATAAAAATTCCGGCAAGTTCGGCCTTGATGTCGTGTCGTTCAGAGTTATTCAGGCAAAAAAAGATGGCGATACGTTGGCTGTCAAGTCCTCAAACACAGTGTCGGGCATTCAAGTGCTGGCCCCGGCGGTCCCGCGTGCCGTACAGATGGCACGCGCACAAGATCTGCCACCAGGCACGATCACGCGGGCATTTGCCGCCATGGCGCTCAAGAGCATTGATTCATTGGCAGACCAGGCGCCGGTAGAAAACAAAGCATTAACTGCGTCGCTTGCCAACGCCCGCACGGAGATGGAACGCTTGCGTTCAGGCCTGGATGCATTTATAAAAAATCCCCACACTACAGTTCGCCTTCAAACAGCCACAGGATCAACGGTAGCATTAAGCGCGGCGCAGATTGCCTGGCTCGACGCATTTTATTCCGGCTTCCTTGGATCAATTGAGAAAAGCCAGCTGCAGGGGGAAGAAAAGAATTCGTTTTCTTTGAGTCCCGCCGCCATGGCGGCAGAGACAGATTGCTGGAGTCTTGGGGAGTCGGAACATGTTACCGCCGCGACGATCACCCGTCAGCTGGATTGCCTCTATAAAAAAACGTTCATCGATCAGGCCGGAAAAACAGACGAAGAGATAACGACCGAAGCAAATGAATTGATGAAAAAACATCTGATACTGTTGGGGAGTATTAGTCTTGCCCTGGCCACGGGCGGGTTGAGTCTTGAGGCGCAGATTGCATATGGCATTACGTATTCCCTGGTGATGGAGTACCTGGTGAACAACAAGAATCCCGGTGTAAATTCCATTCCCGATGTCGGGGCAACCGTTATCGACACGATTCTAAAAACGCCCGCGGTGTTTCCCATCACCGGACTTTTCGTCGGCGTGTTAACCGCGTGCGATGAAGAATGCAAAAAAAATCCAAAGGCATGTTATACGTCCGATATTCTTATTACGGACCCTTTGAATCTGCGGGATTTATTATTTATAAAATATGGCACCCTTGACCATGACGTAGACCGATTCAAAACTCCGGAGGAATTTGAATCGTATTTGTATGGTGACAAAGGGATTGATAGCGGCGGCTATGAAACGGTGATCCCTCCGGCTCCGGTGCCGACTCCCTCTCCTACGCCGACGCCAACACCTGCCCCGGAACCTACACCACAACCAACGCCATCGCCGGCTCCCATAACCCCGGAACCGATCATCGATATAGTTCCCACCCCTGCACCGACACCCACGCCGGTGCCGCCAGGCCCGAAATGTTCCCAACTGAAACAAACTGCGTATGATCAATGTGTTGCCGGCTGTGGCAATTCACAAGATTGCTACAGTGCCTATAGCGACTGCACGCCTGGGTGTGAGGGCACGGGAAATCTTTTTACCAAATCAGACTGTATAAACTCCTGTCTCGGGACGTTATCAAAATGCACCGGAGCGGTATCAAAATGCAATGCTGATTGTTTGAAAGCCGAATATGCGTACACCTGTCCTTAATTGTCCAGATATGAATGCATGACCTTAGTTCTCACATCCTTCACGATTCCCTGCCATACGATTATGGAAAATTAGGTGGATATGCTGCTCAACAAGATCGAATTCGCGGCCATGAATAATCCGGTGTGGGGCGCATTGCAGCGTTTGCTTGTGAGCAGCCGATGGCTTCCGCATTCTTCTCTTGTGCGCGCGCATCCCCGCATTTTGGAAATCGGATGCGGCAGCGGACGCGGCACACACGCGCTGTGGAAATTCTATTCACCGCGTGAAATATACGGCATTGATTTAGATGAACAGATGATTCAGAACGCGAAAAGATTCGAGAAGGAGAATGTTCATTTCGAAATAGGTAACGCCAGCCAATTGGAATTCCCCGACAATTCTTTTGATGCCGTATTCGATTCCGGCGTACTCCATCATTTGTCCGATTGGCGGGATTGCGTGCGAGAGTGCTATCGGGTCCTGAATCCGGGCGGCGTAATGTACATCATGGATTTTTCCATAGAGACTTTCACGTCTCCTGTCGGCAATATTCTTAAGCATTTTTCCGTGCACCCGTATCGCGAAATGTACCATGCACAGGAATTAGTTGAATATTTTAAGCAGGTTGGATTTGAAATTAGTCATTATACACGACACAACTCTCTGCATCTACTGAAAAATTTCACGTTAATCGCAAAGAAATGAATGGGAGGGGAAAGCGAAACCAAGTCTTCCTAAAATCCTGGGTTTTCCGCCCGGGTTTTGATTATTTGCGCCGTACGCGCTCACTGGGGGCATCGCCATCCTCGCGGTTTAAACCCCCCTCTTGATCTCCCCCCTGATAAGGGCGCTTAAAAAAATAACATTTCACTTGTCCCATAGGTTTGTCCTTATTTTGTTGACGTACGGCGTAGATGGCGGGATATGTTATTTTTTTACGGCGCCTAAGGGGGAGACCACACGCCTTGTCCTCCCCCTATGGCTTCGCCATATCTTGATGATATAAAGGGGGAGGTTTGGGGGGGTGTTGATGGACAGTGAGCGCGTACTTTTCGCCATGTTGCATCGCGGGGTAAAAAGTGGGAGAATTGAGGTAATAAGTAAATAGATGGTAATAGTGAGAAATTAGATTTTTAGAAATAATTTAATTATAATTAATTATCACGTCCATGCCTTTATTCCAGAAAAAACAAAGTAAGCTTATAAGGGTGAAGAGCGTGCTTTTTAAGAAGGAGTTAGAATTACAAAAGCTCACTGAACAGAATCTTGACGTGATTTATGGTCTTAAGTTTGTACGCACTGAATTTCCCATCAAGGATTTGTCTATTGACACGCTCGCGTTTGATGAGGAAACAAAAACCTTTGTCATCATTGAGTACAAAAAAAACGAAAGTTTTTCCGTCATTGATCAGGGTTTCGCCTATTTATCGCTCATGCTTGATAACAAGGCGGCGTTTGTCCTTGAATATAATGAACGGTTCAATAAGAACATGCGTCGTGAAGATATTGACTGGTCTCAGGCGCGTGTTATGTTCATTTCCCCGAGTTTCACACGTCATCAGATCGAAGCGGTGAATTTCAGGGATTTGCCCTTGGAATTATGGGAAGTTGAGCAATATGACAACGGCTCGATACTATACCGCCAGGTACGTGCGGCAGGGAAGGGGGCATCTATTACAAAATTAGGTGGCAGTAAGGTAATCGAGGAGGTGAGTAGGCAAGTTAAAGTATTTACGATAGAGGATCATCTCAAGGGTAAGCCGGAGAAGATTAAAGAATTGTTTAATGAATTAGTGGACGGATTGAGGAAAGTTGATTTGACGTTTGAACTCCATCCTGTGCGGAGTTATGTAAGTTTTCATAAAAACGGCTGGAATCTCATAACCATATCTGTGCAGCAGGGTAAAATTTCATTTTCACTTTTGCGTGTAACTCCGAAGGATTTGAAGGACCCGGAAAAGAAAATGCACTATATGAAAAACAGCGTGAAATATTACAATCAACACATTTCCTCGTTGGATATTAAGAATATGGAGGATGTGGCGTATGCGCTCATGCTCACGCGGCAGTTGTATGAAAAGTATAGTGACACGATCAGTAAGTGGTAGTTCTAGGCTTATTCTCTAATTCGCGCGAATAGGCGAATAGTATACATTAATTAATTTAAAAGGATATGAGCGATGACATTGTGCAACCTGTGAGCGTTGAGGTTGAACAAGAGAGTGCGTCTGATGCGCCGGTGCCTGTTGTTCCTGCGATTGAAAACAGTGAGCCTGTGGCACCGACGGAGGATGCTGACGTGTTAGAATCTGCGCCGGTTGGCAAGGAGGAAGATTCTTTTGCGCCTGTTGCAGAACCCGCGCCAACGCCAGCCGTAGATGCTGCGCCAAATGAGCATTCTGCCGAATCTGTATCGGTGGCGCCAACGCCGGAACCCCAAGTGCGGGAGGTGATTATAGAAAAGGAAAAGCCGCTCACTGAAGCTGACAAGGACGCCATTTTTAAAAACAAGTTAAAAGATAATTTAACCAGTGCGAATACGCGCAAACAACAGAAACACGAGGCGCATTTGAAGGAGATCATTGATTTTATTAGGAAGAAGGGGACTTTGGTCACCAATCAGGACATCGAGGAGGTGTTGCAGATTCCTGATACCACCGTTACCGACCGCTTAAACGAACTTATCCAACGAGGCAAAGTACAGCGATTAGGCGATCGTCGTAATGCCAAATATCGTCTTGTAGGTGCTGTATGACCAATTGGCCGAAATGCAGCATTTCGGCCATATTTTCTCCATAAGGTATGGTTCTTAAGGGTGGGCACGTTTTATCAAAGAAATGGCGGATCGCGGGAGCGGTCCTTATTATTGCCGCAGGCGCGGCATGGTTTGGTTACCATAGAATCTTCGGCGCGCCGCAAAGGCAGGCGGAGCGCGTGCAGTTCACCATCCCTTTTGGAGAAAGTGGCGTGGAGGTGAGGCTTGAGGAAGAGGGATTTGTCAGAAGCGCGTGGGTATTCCATTATGCGCTGCAGCGCACGCGCGGGAGCATTAAGCCGGGCGGGTATGAGATTTCCAAAGCCATGGACGTGTGGGAAATCGCGCGCACCCTCACTCGCGCCCCTGCGTTGGTGTGGGTCACCATCCCCGAAGGGCTGCGCAAAGAAGAGACCGCGGAGATTCTCGCCGCCGCGCTTGGCTGGAGTGAAGAGGAAAAGGAAAAATGGGTGAGCACGTATACTGCCATGAAGTATGAGTATGTCGAGGGCGTGTATTTTCCCGACACCTACCTTATTCCCATCGCGGAAAAGCCTTTTGACGTGGCGGAACGCTTTAGAAAAAATTTTGAAACGAAATTTGCGCCCTTTGCAGAGGAAGCGCTGCGGCAGAACATTAAATGGGATACTGTCGTGAAAATCGCTTCTCTCCTGGAGCGGGAAGCGGCAGGCAGCCATGACATGCCGCTCATTGCGGGAATTATCTGGAACCGGCTGCTTCAAGGCATGAGGCTTGAAATCGACGCGACGCTCCAATACGCGAGAGGGGATACGGGCAGGGGTTGGTGGGCGCCGATTACGCCACAGGATAAGCAGATTTATTCGCCCTACAACACCTACAAATACAAAGGGCTTCCGCCGCACCCGATCGCCAACCCCGGCCTTGCCGCCATAAACGCCGTCCTTCATCCGGAAGAAACCGACTGCCTTTTCTACCTGCACGACCGGCAAAAGGTTATTCACTGCGCGAAGACGTATGAGGGACACAAGGAGAATATTGAGACGTATTTGCGCTAATTTAGGGATAAGAGGAGGGTTCTTATGGCAGCGGTGGAATCGTAAGGTAACTGCTCACTGGGACATTCTCCAATCCCGCAGTGGAACCCCCTCTTTTGCATCTCCCCCTGACAGGGGAGAACAACGATTGTCCTCCCCCTAAAAGGGGGAGGTATGGTGGGGGTGTCGATGGTCAGTGAGCAGTTACATCGTAAGCGCTTCACAAACGGGATTAAGCCGAGTAAAATAAAGACAGTAATTATCCTTTTTAATGCGTCCGGGTGCGCATAGTGCGCCCGTGACCCTCTATCTATGTTCAACAAAATATCTACATGGTGGTCAGGAGGACCGGTGAAGCGAGCCGTACTCGTCGGCGGAACGCTCTTGGTCGTGGGGGTTGCTGCGGCATCCCTTTTTTATTCCTCTTCTCGTCTGATCGCGCCCGGCGATGTCTTCACTCGCGACACCAGGGATCTCTTTGAAGGATTCACCCGGCTCGTATTGTCAGGGGCAAACGCGCAGGACAACTTTGAGCTCAAGGCAATTGCATCGGACAGCCTGGGGGTGGAGCCTTCCTCCGCCTATCTGCTTACCAGCAAGGAAGATATTGAGACAGCGGACGTGGGGGAAAGCATCCGGGTGACACCTGATGCGAAGTTTTTTTTGACTAAGAGAGCGGCGAAAGAATGGCTCCTCGCCTTAACAGAGCCGCTGTCGCCCAATACACTGTTCAAGGTGGCGCTCGCCGCATCATATCAGGACGCGGGAGGGGAGGACCAGACGCGGGATTATGAATGGGCGTTTCAGGTGAAGGATTCCTTCAAGGTGCTCCACAGCATTCCGCGCGACGCGGCAACGAGCGTCCCTTTGAATTCCGGCATTGAAGTGACCTTCAGCCATGACAATTTTATTGACTATGAGCGGTTCGTCACGATCACGCCGCGGGCAACCGGCAAGTTTGAAAAACACGGCCGCACGCTGGTCTTTGTGCCGGAGGCTCTCTCTCCCGCCCAGGTGTATACGGTGACCGTAAAAAAAGGGCTGCCGCTGCAAGGGAGCGGTGAAACGCTTGCCGAGGACTACTCGTTTGCGTTTGAAACGCAAGTTACCGCAGACTCATTCTCGCCCGACGCGCCCTGGTTCAGGATTTACCAGAAACTCCAGGATGTGAGCACTACTGAACCTCCTCTGATACAGCTCTCCGCGAGGAACATGAAGGATAATGCGGTTGAAGTGGCCGTCTATCCTTTAAGCAGTGAAGCAGAATACCTGCAAATGCTCGACCGCCGCGACCAGCTGCCGTGGTGGGCGTATTCAAAGGATTATTATTTGGATGATACGTCGAGCCGAAAGGCGCTCACCTCATTTAAAGCGCCAATCCAGGAAGAGGAAAATGTGCAGTTTGTGCGTTTCACGGGGAGCCTGCCGCCGGGATACTTTTTGGCAGAACTTAAGAACGGCGACCTGCGCGATCAGGTATGGATTCAAGTGACTGACGCTGCTGCGTACGTGAATGTGGCGAAAAACCAAACCGTCGTCTGGGCAATAGATTTGGCCGCGAAGCGGCCTGTGGCAGGCGCCCGGGTGGAGCTCATCGGCACGGGCAAGGCATTTTCCGCCAATAGCCAAGGAGTTGCGGTGTTTGCCACGCCGCGAGAATTGGTGGACGCTTCATCCCGTCAGCAGGAGCGCAAGCGCTATTATTTTAAGGTGAGCTTTGCCGACAAGGAGCTGATTATCCCCGCGACGTATCTTTCCCGCAGCTATGGCTACTGGAATGACAGCGGCGCGGTTGAATACTGGAAATACCTCTATACCGACCGTCCCCTGTACCAGCCGACGGATACGATAAAATTTTGGGGGCTTCTGAAGCGGCGCGACGAGGGACGCGTTGCTGATAATGTTACGTTGACGTTGTATAAAGAGGGATACGTTGATTACTATTATCGGCCAGTGGTGATTAAAGAACAGGCGCTTGAGATAGATAATCTCGGCGCTTTTACCGGGGAAATAGCTATCAAGGATTTGCGCGCCGATTCTTATTCATTGGAGCTTAAAGTCGGCGATGAAGTCATTGAGCAAAAATATATACAGATCAGGCCGTACGATAAGCCCGCGTATCAGCTCAGCCTTATTCCAAGCAAGAAAGTTGAATTTGCGGGCAATGCCATCACGCTGGAAGCGCAGGCTTCGTTCTTTGAAGGTACCGCAGTGCCTGATTTATCCCTGGTGTTTGAAACGCCGGAAGGCAAAAAAACGGTCGTCACGGACGCGGAGGGGAAAGTGAAGCTCACCTACACCAAGGATTATCATGAGTGCAAGAGCGATTACCGCTGCTGGCCGGAATATGCATGGTTGAAAATCAGTCCCGAGCTTTCTGAAATCGCGGAAATCGAGGCAAGTGCCAATCTTTATTTTTACGGGCCTAAAGCGTACGCCACCAGCAAGGTTAGTTATCCCGCCAAGGGGCGCGGCAAGGTGGAAGTGGCGGTGAGTTCGATTGATTTGGACAAAGCCGAAGACGGATATTGGCGCCTCGATGACGAAAAAGAGAGAGCGCCGAGCGCCGGTACGAAAATAGAAGGCGAGATTATAAAAATTACGCATAGCAGTACGGAAATAGGCACGGGGTATGATTTTATCAACAAGCGCACATATAAGAAATATTCATATTCCACACATGAAGAAAAGGTGGATTCCTTCAGCGGTGTCACGGACGGCTTTGGCAAATATGTATACGAACGTAATATTGAGCCGGAAACATCGTATCAGGTCAAACTGAAATATTATGACGCCAACGGCAGGCATGATATCCAATCTGCGTATTTATACTACTATGACGGCGCGCATTTGAATCGCTACGGAGGGGCTGGTTATAATTTTTACCACCTTCAGATCCCGGAGGATAATGCGTTTTCCATGGGGGAGCAGGTCGTGGTTGATTTCGCCAATAACGACGAGAGCTTGCCGGATAACGGGAATAATTACTACCTTTATCTGCAGTATCAAAACGGTTTTCAGGAATATGCAACTTCCCAGACTTCCGAATATTCGTTTCCTTTTGAAGCGCGGGACATTCCCAATGTGAACCTGTCGGGAGTGTATTTCAATGGAGAAACGTTTATCGTGGCGGGAACAGGATGGGTCGGCAATTCCATCCAGTATGACACTGATGATAAAACCCTGCAGATTGAAATCGTGCCGGATAAGAACCAGTACAAACCGGGCGAGGAAGTAGCGCTCAAGGTCACCACGCGCGACGCGCGCGGCCAGCCTGTGTCGGCGGCGGTCAATCTGAATCTGATTGATGAGGCGTTTTACGCCGTCATGGACAGCCAAGCGAGCCCCATAGATTCGATTTACGAAGGCTTGTGGTCAGGATCCGTATTTTCTGCCTATTCACACCGCCGTCCCGAGAACCAGTTCGGCGGCGCGGAGAAAGGCGGTTGTTTCTTGGCAGGCACACAGATTTTGATGGCTGATGAGAGCCTTAAAAATATTGAAGACGTCGAGGCGGGCGATGAAATACTCACGCTCGAGGATCCGCGCACGAATAAAAAAGTGAGCAGCACCGTGACTGAGCTCTATTATCACGTGGTCAGCCACTACCTTGTCATTAATCACGAGTTAAAGGTGACGCCGGAGCATTTGGTATATGCGAATCTGGGATTTACGCCTGCGGGTGATTTAAAAGAGGGAGACTGGATGCTTAAAGAGGACGGGGAGCATGTGTTTGTCACTTCTCTTGAAGCGGTGCGAGAGGTGGTGCCGGTCTATAATTTAAAGGTAGAACCGCAGCATACGTATTTCGCGGACGGATATTTTGTCCATAATGAGAAAGGCGGCGGCCCGAGGGAATTTTTTACCGATGCCGCGCTCTTTAAAACCGTCGCCACGGACGGCCGCGGCCAGGCGCGCATGTCGTTTACCCTGCCTGACAATATCACCTCGTGGCGCGTGACCGCCCAAGGGTTAAGCTCCGGCCTTGACGTCGGGGTGAGCGTGTCCAAGATTCCCGTTTCATTGCCAGTCTTTATCGAAGCGACCATAGGAAAGGAATATTTAGCAGGCGATGAACCAGTGGCGCGCCTGCGTTCATTCGGCGACTCCCTGATGCGAGGCGATCCCGTCACTTTGAGCCTGACGGCGCCGGAATTGGGCATTGCCGATCCGCAGGTGAAACAGTCACAAGCCTTTGTCCCGGAATTCTTCCCATTGCCGAAATTGACGCGCGGCACGTACGTGGTGACCTATTCGCTCGATGCAGCAAGCAAAGGCAAAGATGCGGTGAAGCTGCCTTTGGAAGCGGTTGGCTCAAGACTTACGGTGCAGTCGGTGCAGACCCAGGATGCCACGGAGGGCTTTGTGTTATCAAATACGACCAGCCATCCCATGGCCATTATTTTTAGCGATAAGCAACGCAGTGCGGTCTTTAGTACGTTACAATGGCTATCCTGGTCATGGGGCGATAGAATAGACCAAGGCCTGGCCCGCACGATCGCCCCGAAGATGCTCAATGAAACGTTCGGCGTAAACAGGAGCGTACCGGAGTTTGCCGCTTCGCAGTACCAAGTCTCAAGCGGGGGATTGACGTTGCTGCCCTACAGCAGCGAAGACTTGGAGCTCTCCGCACGTGTTGCTGACTTGCACGTTTCAGGATTTGATGAAAATTCTCTGACCCAATATTTCTTCCGCAAGCTTGAGAATAATAAAAGCAATAAAGAAGAGGTAACGCTTGCGCTCTATGGGTTAGCCGCCCTGCAGCAGCCGGTGTTGCCGAGGCTCCGGGCGTGGCTCGAGCGGGATGATTTGACGGTACGGGAGAGGTTGTATGCAGCCCTTGCGGCCTATGCGCTCGGTGACGGAGAACAAGCCAGGTCCCTTTACCGCGATATAATGAATCAGTACGGACAAATCAAAGAGCCGCATATCATTATCAAGGCCGGAGATTCAGATGATGAAATATTAAATAATACGGCCTTGACTGCAGTGCTCGCGTCCTATTTGAACGAACCGCAGCAGTACGGCTTGTGGGGTTACCTGCGCTTCAATCGTCCTCAAGAGATATTGCTGTATTTGGAAGAGTTAAATTTTGTCAAAGCCAATCTGGCGCGTTTGGTAAACAAACCGGCGAGTGTCGAATTTCAAGTGAACCAAGACGCGGTGACCGCCGCGCTTGACCGCCCGCGTTTTAGCTATGCGTTCGAAATGCAACCCGGTGATGCGCTGAAGGTGATAAAGTCTGCGCCTGACATGGTTATCACTGCGAATACCCCGCTCCCTTTGGCAGAAAGCGGATTGGAAGCAGATTCTGACATCAGTATCCGTCGGGAGTATTATGTGAATGGGCAAAAGACCACTACCTTCAACGAGAATGACTTAGTGGAGGTTCGGTTGATGCCGGAGTTTAAAGGCGGGGCGCTTGACGGCAATTACCAAATAACCGATATTCTGCCCTCGGGATTGCTGCCGGTCACCAAGCTGTACCGCGGCGGCGGTGGCTCTGATTGCCATTATTGGTACCCTTACCATCGTGAAGGGCAAAAGGTTAAATACATGATTAATAAGAACTGGCGCAGCACATACTGCGGCGGATCCTACATTATATATTACGCCAGAGTGAAGACGAAGGGCTCGTATCTCGCGGAACCCGCAGTCATCCAGTCGGTGCTCAATCCTGATTTTATGAACTTTACCGGCGAGGATAAAGTAATGATTAAGTAATCATGCGCAAACGTTGGGTCATAATAATATTGTTCGTTTTGGCGGGGGCGCTGCTTTTGAGCGCCCTCGCAATGTTCAGCGGCCGGAAGCGTCCGGAGGTGAGCGCTGTGGATCTGAAGTCTGCGTTGCCTGTCATCGCCTCACAGCCGATGTTTTTCGAGTTTGATAATTTTCAAAACGCCCTCGCGCGCGCTCAAGCAATTGCCCCGCGTGCGGATATACACGCGGTGGTCGTCCCGCAGCATTTACTCGCGTCCTCATTGATTGCAGCACAAATAAAACGGGCAAGCGGCAGGCGTATCACCTCCGTGGCCATTATCGGCCCCAATCATTTCAACGCAGGGGTGGAGCGCATCGCCTCCGCTGCGGCTGTGTGGCAGACCGAATTCGGGGAGGCAACGTCAGACTCGGCGCTTACCTCAAAATTCATCAGTGATTTTGGGTTGCTGGGCGATGCGGAGGTTTTTGCGAATGAGCACGCCATAGGGGCAGTAGTCCCGTTTGTGAAATACTATCTTCCGGAAGCAAAAATCCTGCCAATTGTATTTAATTCCTACGCCACGCTGCAGGATGCGGAAAAGGTGAGCGCCTGGCTTGCGGATAACCTTCCCCGTGACAGCTTGGTCATCTACTCGATTGACTTTTCACATTACCTGCCCAGAGAAGAGGCGGATCTGAAAGATATTGAAACCAGAGCGTTCATCGAAGGCGCGCAGGTAAGCCGGATTATGGCGCTGGGCAATGACCATCTTGACTCACCGGCCAGTTTGGCTGCCGCGCTCCTGTATGCCGATAAGAAGAACCTGCGCGCCGATATCGTCGCGACAAAAAATTCCGATGACTTCAGCATTGAGCGTACACAGGAAACGACCAGTTATTTTATCATCACCTTTTCTCCCGATGATGCGCCTGAAAAACGCAAGGCGGCGACTTTGTTATTCGCGGGGGATGTCATGCTTTCGCGCGCCGTCGGAGACGCCATGATCCTCCGGAAGGATTGGTGCTGGCCCTTCAGGCTCTCATCCGCATATACTCGCAAAGCGGATATTTTTTTCGGCAATTTGGAGGGCCCCATTTCAGCGAGAGGCAAGAGCGTCGGCAGCCCTTACCCCTTCAGAGCCGACCCCAAGGCGGCGGAAGGGCTCTCGTGCGCCGGGTTTGACGTGATGTCGGTGGCGAATAATCACATCGGGGATTGGAGCAGGGCTGCCGCAGAGGACACGTTCCGCATATTACAAGAAAATAATATCGCGTATGCCGGGGGCGGATTTGATGTGTCAGAGGCGCATGCCGCGAAAGTAATAGAAGCGAATGGCGCCAAGTTTGGTTTCCTGGCGTATACGCCTTATGCCCCCCGATCGATAATTGCATCTGAACACGAATCGGGGGTGGCCGCATTTTCCGTCACCGGCATGGTTGATGACATAAAAGCCGCGAAAATAGCATCCGATGCGGTTATTGTTTCTTTGCATTTCGGCGACGAGTACGCGCGAGCAGAAAATGCAAATCAGCGCAATTGGGCCCATGCAGCCATAGACGCAGGAGCGAAACTGGTCATTGGCCATCATCCGCACGTGGTACAGCGCGTGGAACAATACAAAGACGGGTACATCGCCTATAGCCTCGGTAATTTTGTGTTTGACCAGACATTTTCTTCCCATGTCATGGAAGGGCTCCTGCTCAAAGTGGTATTTGAGCGCGGCGAGATTGCGAGCATCGCGCAGATTAAGGTGGAAATATCGAATAGTTTTCAGGCGATAATTGCGCAGGAATGAAATTGAATCTCTTTTTATAATTCTGCCGTGTGGCACATTTGCAGCAAATGTGCCACTTTTTTGTATATAGTGCATTGCTATTCAGATTCCGATTTTCAACGTCATTCCCGCCCCGTATCAAGGTACGGGGTAAACTCCGGCGGGAATCCAGAAACCAAAAGAAAACACCGATTTTTATTTATTTTTTGTCTGGATTCCTGATCTCGGTCAGGAATGACATTATCGGAATTAGGTTAGCAATCTAGTATATTTCCCTCTGTAATAAATTACGCTATACTGTGTAGTACTTATTAGAAGCGCCAAGGTTAATCCTTAAGCGCTTTTCATAACACCGTCGCATTATCCATTTAAATTCACAAAACTATGGACCAGCCAGTCCCTACCCAAACCCCTGCGCCCGGCGCGCAAAGCAGCCCAAAGAAAGGCGTTACGGCTTCTCTTATTGCCGTGATCGCAGTCGCGGCGATCGGCACCGTGTACGCGTTTTTTTCGAAAAAGCAAGCGCCCGTAGGTCCGCAGCCCTCATCAGGCGCAGGCGCGCTTCCGCCGCAAAATGAGCCGACCCCAGAGGCACCTCTGCCGTCAACGCTCGCGCCAACGCCAACGCCGTCAGTGCCGGTTACCCAAGCCCCTGCGCAAGATGAGTATAAAGACGGCACCTATACTGCGGTAGGCAATTACGTGTCACCGGGAGGACCAGAGGAAGTAGGCATCACGCTCACACTTAAAGATGATACCATTGTTGACACCTCATTTGAGATGAAAGCGTTCCGTCCCAAGTCTATAGAAATGCAAACTGCGTTTGCGGAAAATTACAAGCAATTTGTGGTTGGCAAAAACATTGACGAAGTGAATCTTTCCAAAGTCTCGTCCTCATCACTCACGCCGAAAGGGTTCAATGATGCTTTGGAGAAAATTAAACAACAGGCTACCCAATCGTAGCAGTATGGCCATATCGCGCACCGGAGATCAGATTTCATTTGAAGCGATTGGCACACATTGGCAAATTGATGTTTACGATAAGCGCGCTCAAAAAATTGAGCGCGCTGCGCTGTTCAAAGAGATAAGGGAACGGATTGAAGAATTTGACCGCACCTATTCGCGGTTCCGCGACGACACTTTGGTTTCTGCAATGGCGCGCGCTGCCGGGACTTACACGCTTCCGTTTGACGCCCAGCCGCTCATGGATTTGTATCTATCGCTCTATCAAGCAACCGGCGGCGCGTTTACGCCTCTCATCGGCGATACGCTCGCGGAAGCAGGGTATGATGCGCAGTATAGCCTGCCGCCCGGGAGCGCTCCACACGCCGCGTGCGTGGGATGAGGCGCTTAAATACCATTTTCCTTTCTTAAGGATAATAAAACCTGCGGTGCTCGACTTTGGCGCGGCGGGAAAAGGATATTGCATAGATCTCATTGGCGCGCTGCTGCAGGCGCATGGCATTGCCACGTATGCAATAGACGCGGGCGGGGACATGCTTTACCGGAATAGTGCAAGCACTTTGAGAGTAGGGTTAGAACATCCTGAAAATCCAAGGCAGGTAATCGGGATATATGCGCTCGCAGGTGGAAGTATCTGCTGTTCCGCGGGAAACAGGAGAGCCTGGCAGGGGTTTCATCACATCATCGATCCGCGCACGCTGCAGTCGCCGCGGGACATCCTCTCGGTCTGGGTGACTGCGGAGACTGCACTGCTGGCGGACGCAATGGCCACCGCGCTTTTTCTCGTCCCTGCAGCGCGCCTTGCTCCCAAATTTTCATTTGAGTATCTTCTCATGCGGCCTAATGCGTCCATTGAGCGCTCATCAGGTTTCCACGCGGAGCTTTTTACCGCATAAATATTTTAAAGTAAAAACCCCCTCTTCGTGTCTCCCCCTTTCAGGGGGAGAACAGCCATATTTGTCCTCCCCTTATAAGGGGGAGGTTGGGAGGGGGTATAGATCATTCATGAGGTATAACAGAAGTCATGTTTCAGCTGAATGGTATTTATGGTAAAATAAAGCTAATTATTATATGCCCGCCTAAGTTTTACGGGCAAGAATGAGGTAAAATTCGACAGGTCGAGTCGTTGTCATGGAGTAGTTAAGCGCATCAGACTGATGCAAAATTTAGGCGGGTATGCACATTCCCGATGGGTTCTTAAATCATAGTGTATCTCTGTTTTCGGCAAGCGCCGCGCTTACCGCAGTGGGGTTTGCGATGAGAAAGGCGCGCCAAGGATTCCTTGAGAAGGTTCCTGTCTTTAAGGCGCGATTTGCCACTTTTCCTCCATCAGGCAATGCAGATGTTCAAGGCTGGCAGTACCATGTATCGAAGTGGGGGCAGCAAAAAATGTGGCGCATGGCGGGTGTGGGCTCGCTTATTTTTGCAGCACAGATGGTGAATTTCCCCATAGCGGGCGGGACATCAGGGCATTTGCTCGGCGGTGTGCTGGCGGCGCTCATACTCGGGCCGTATGAGGCGTTGTTGGTGATCAGCGCCGTGCTTCTCGTGCAGGCATTCGCCTTTGGCGACGGCGGGATTGCGGCGCTTGGCGCGAATATATTCAATATGGGCCTTATCGGCACGCTCGGAGGCTATTGGTGTTTTGTTCTTTTGCGGAATAAATTGAAACGTTATAAACTTGGGATGTGGGCAAGCGCATGGGGTGCGGCGTGGCTCTCGGTCACTGCTGCTGCGGCGTGCGCCTCGGCGGAGCTCGCGCTCTCCGGCACCGCGCCTTTCATGCGCGTGCTTTCCGCCATGCTTGAGTATCATGCGGTGATCGGATTGGGCGAGGCAGTGATCACTGTGGTGATTTTGCGCACACTGGCGCGGCGCAATTTTCCTCTTGCACTTTTTTCGGGAGAAACGTCAAAATCCATATGAATTTATACACATCCCAACCGTCGAATGAGAATATTAAGAATGCACTTCAGGAGACCTCCCCTCACATCCCCTCCTTCATAAGGACTGCACTGCCAGTCAAGGGCAGCGCAGGGGGTGGTCTCATTTGTGTACTTCTGGGAGCGCTCCTCATCGGCGGGTTTTTGTCGCTCTTTGCCTCCGCATCGCCGGACGGTTTGGAAAAAGTGGCCGAGGAGCAAAGTTTCCTGTCGCAGGGAATTGCATTTTATAAGGGCGTTATGCAGGACTATGCGTTTCCGTGGATAGCGGATGAACGGATCGCCGCGTCATTCGCGGGGATCGCGGGGACGCTGCTGGTGTTTGCGGTATTGGCAGGAGCGGGGCGTGCGCTTTTTAGATTAAAAAGTCCTCGTGAAGATCAATAATTATTTTACTTATTATTAATGTATTCACTATGCCGATCTTCGACAATTTCAATTTCACAAGATCAAATATCCTCAAAATCACCGGCATCGCGTTCGTGGCGATCGTACTAATTGCGCTTCTCATCCGCCTGATCGGGTCATCGGTTGGCACGTTGGTTAACAAGAGCCGGGTAAGCACCATGCAGGCGCCTCTCACTGGTTCGGTGTCGTACGGATTAGGAGGGAAATACACCGAAGACGCCGCGTATGGCGTAGCAGGCGGCGCGCCTGAATTGTCCGTGAGAAATATTGCGCCCATTCCTCCTGACAGCGGAGGCACCACGGGAAGCGACGCGGAGGCCTACGAAGTGACCGACTACCGCGGCACCATTGAGACCCGTAGCAAGGATGAGACGTGCCGCACGTTATTTGATTTAAAAGCAAAAGAATACGTTATCTTTGAAAATGCGAACACCTATGACAGGGGCTGCAATTTCACGTTTAAGGTCGCGCGCGACCATGTGGAGGAAATAGTGGCGGCCGTGAAGGCGCTCAAACCGAAAGAGCTCGTGGAGAACACCCATACCATCAAGAAGCAGGTGGAAGATTTTACAAGCGAAATTGACATATTGCAGAGGAAGCAGGCAGTGATCGAGGATACCTTAAACAAGGCAATGGCCGCGTATGACGAAATTACCGCGCTTGCGACGCAGACGCGGGATGCGGAGAGTCTGGCGCGTATTATTAACAGCAAAATACAGACCATTGAGCGCCTCACGCAGGAGAGGCTGAACGTCAGCACCCAGCTCGATCGCCTCGCGCGCGCGAAGGCAGAGCAGCTCGACAAGCTTGAGTATACTTATTTCTACCTCACGGTGGTGGAAAATAAATTTGTCGACGCGAAAAATTTGAAAGATTCCTGGAAAGCGGCGATCAAGGCATTTGTCCGCGACGTGAACACGGTGGCGCAGGACGTGAGCGTCAACCTCGTCACGCTCTTACTCAAAGTGCTCCAATACCTGCTCTACGCATTCATCATCCTCATCATCGCCAAGTACGCATGGAATTTAGCAAAGCGCATCTGGAAAGGGCAATCCCCGCCACAGGCATAATGCGTCAAACCCATAACTCCCCTCCGCCAGCGGGCGGATCCCCTCTTACCTTAAGAGGGGAAGTCGGTATGCGCTTGAATCCCAAGAGGGCCCACACTAATGTCTGAAGAGCCATTTATCATCCTTTGAGCTGAGTCGCGAGCTGGTGCGCCCACGCATCGATCGCGGCGTCTTGGGTTTGGGGAAATGAATCAATGCGGAGCGAAGGCACAAGCAGGTTTCCCTCCGCTTCTTTCACGAAACGTTCAAGATGATCAGCCGCCGCGCAGAAGCGCATGTAGTTGGCGTCGCCAAGCCCGAAGACGGCGAATTTTTTGTTATCAAATTTCCTGCCTTTTAGCGCGTCCACTAATTTCTGCATCTGGTCCTGAAGCTGGCCCTCTTCGAATTTGGCGGTGGCAGTATGCCTGTTCCACGTGCAGGAGCCGAGGACCACCGCATCGAATTCAGTGAAGATATCCGGCGCGGCGTCTCCTGCGGAGACCATATCAAGCGCCACGCCGTCCTGTCGCAGGGCGCTTGCGATGCGCTCGGCGACATAATAGGTATTGCCCGAGTTTGTGGCATAAAGCAATAGGATTTTCATATGATGATAGTTTTAGTCTTGCACGTGCCATCATTATAACGTTTCTGAAGAGGCTGGACAATTAGCTGCGCAGGGTATTATTTCGTTGTGAGAGCGTGTTATGAGTGCTATAATTGCACTATGCCCCGCAATACAACATCCAAGAGGGAGGCGGGAACTTAAGAGTGGAGAATGGATGAACTTGAGGGAGTCTGGGCGTGCGCATTAAGAGATAGTTTCATTGCCTCCCTCATTATATCGCCACACTCGCTTTTAATCATATTTTAGACTATGCTACTATAGTCGTTTTATTCATCAAAACTATCTCACGCCATTTATGTGTGGCGTTGGATGTTGTTATACGGGGTATGAACAAGAAGCGAAAAATAGCGCAAAAGAAACACCGCAAGAAGTCAGGGAAGAAAATTGGTGCGGTGAGGAATAGATAATGCGGTATGCGGAATAGCGCCTTGATGCGCATGAATGCACTTCTGCGCCGTTTCAGGGAGTATGCCGTGCCCGCGGGGCTTGTGTGTGCCACTGCGGTTTTTTTTAGTTGGCAGCTGGGCGCGGTGCCGCTCGTTGATTACGACGAGGCGACGTACGCGCAGGTTGCCATGGAAACGCGGGAGAACGGCGACCTTGCGCATCTAGTACGTTTGGGGCGTCCGTGGCTTGATAAGCCTCCGCTCTATTTCTGGCTTGCCATGGGGTCGGTGCGCTTGTTTGGCGAACAGGAATGGTCGTTTCGCATCCCCTCGGTGCTTGCGGCAATGGCGACGGTGTGGTGCGTGTATGCGCTCATGGCGAGACTTACCCGAATGCGCGCGGTGGCCGCGGCAGCAAGCGGTATCCTCATGGCGTCGCCCATTTACTTTATGTACGCGCGTGAAGCGCGCCTTGATGCGGGAGTAACGCTTGCGCTCGTGGCGGCGCTGTACTTTACCGTGAGAGGATGGAAGAATCCTGTTTTTTTATTGGGGATTTTGCCTGCCCTTGCGATGGGATTTTACATGAAAAGTTTTGTGGTATTTCTTGCCTTGCCGGTGCTTCTTGTGTACAGCGCGGCGTACCATCATTGGGAGTGGATTAAATCAAAGTATTTATGGTTTGGGGGATTGGCGGCCGCGGCGCTGCTGTTTCCTTGGCATTATCTTCAATATATAAAGTTCGGGCATGAATTCATCCAGACCTATTTTATTTTTCAGGTCCTTGCCCGGTCAGTGACGACCCTGACAGGCACCAGCCATATCTTAAGTTACGCGGCAAACCTCTGGATATACCATCAGCCTTGGACCGCAGGGCTTCTCGTGGCTATGGGAGCGCTAATCTGCGTTCGTGCATTGAGCCGATCTCACAGGAAAATCAGTCCGCATGTGTTAGCGCCATTTCTTTCTGCCGTTATCATCGTCGGCTTATTTACCCTCATGCGCACTCATTTGTCGTCCTATCTTGTGCCGTCGTTTCCTTTTTTGGCGATGGCAGGAGCCATGTGCGCCTGGGAGGTTAGCGCCACGTTGATTCGACGCCGATTTGCCTACGTAGGTATTATGATAATCCTGCTTGCGTTCGGTTTTTTTGAAACATGGCAATTGAGGTATAACCTGGTTTTCCCCTATCACTTTGAAGAACGCGCCGCAGGCATGCGCATACAACAGGACAACCGAGGCCAAGCGCCGGTCTATATCGTCAATTGGCCGTACCATGAGACTATCCGCTATTACGGGAGCACCGATATAGTGCCGCTCAATTTGCAGGATTCAGGCGGCCGGCACTTGAAAGCCCCTTTTTATTTTTTGGTAAATACTCAAGCGGCGTCATTTCTCAACGACACCGCAGGGAATCCGCCTACGGCATATCCGGGCGTGCAAGAGCTTTATCGGGGCGAGTACCTGTGGCTGTTGAAATCAACCATCGATTTTACCCTGCCGACTTTTCAATAAATTTTATTAAATGATTTCAATCATATGCGTAGTAATGCGTTGTGGATGCGTAGAGATGCGAAATAAAAACTTGGGTATCGCATCCAGACGCACTTACTACGCATTTAAACGCAGGTGAGAAATAGTGTTTATTTATATATGCGCGTGCCAAAGAGAAAATCGGAAGAATTCAGGAAATATAACAGGCCTGACAGCACGCCTGTGTTTGTCACGCAAGAGGGATTAGAGAGGCTCCAGAGCCAGCTTGCGCGCCTTGAGAAGGAGCTTCCCGACCTTATTGCCGAAGTGCAGAGGACAGGCGCTTTTGGCGATTTTTCGGAAAATGCGGAGTATCAGGCGGCAAAATACCTGCTGCGGCGCACGCATGGGAGGATTGCGTCTTTGAAAGATCGTCTTAATAGGATTGAAATCATTACCGCGCGCGGCAAACATTCAGATACCGTGCAGATCGGCTCAACGGTCGTGCTGGAAAGCAAGGGGAAACAATTTATCTATCAAATTCTTGGTTCATACGAATCAGATCCTGCCAAGGGCCGCATTTCCCACAAATCTCCTCTGGGGGAAGCGCTCCTTCACCATCGCGCGGGCGACCATATTATCATTGATACACCTAAGGGAGTAATAGGTTATCAAATTCTGAAAATACAGTAAGATTTTTTACTCTCATAATGAACAAGCCAGCATGAAGTTCAATTCATGCCGGCTTTAAAAAATCGCATACCAGAGCCATTCAATGGCTCTGACAAAAGTGGCGGAAAAGGGAATCCGTAATGTATTGCCTATGAGATAGGCAATGAGGAGCCTTCTGTCGCCTGTCCTGCCTATTAATACTAGAGTGGGAACATGAACTGCCCACCCGAATAAAATTGTTGGCCAAGCGGCGACTATACAAACAGCCACGGGGAGACCAAATTTCCCCGCAATTCTTGTAAAGAGTCGCTTTTTGGTGAGGTACGCCGAAGCGCGTACCTTTCTATGAATGTGCCAATTCTGGTTCCTGTTTTTTCTTCCCCTCGTTTTTTTCTTTCTTCTAATCATCCCCCCGAGGCGAAAGTATATGGTACTGGAGACGGTCGAGATGATTATCGCGACTACCATAGCCCACTTGTAGGTGAGACCGATGGTAAATCTCCACCAAAAAATTGAACTGTCAGCGTTAAAGACAGTCCATCCCACTGTCAACAACAACTTAATCCAGTTCATTTTTACTTTCCTTTCTTTTATTTGTTTGTTTTTATCTTTTATATCTTATGGGAGAAAAGATTTTTTGTCCATTGGACGAGTGCAAAGATTGACATAAGAGTTACATTCCACTATTATTAAGACATGCATTAGGGTTCACTTTTTTATCCCTTGAGGGATTTTTTTAATATAAACGTGGAATAATTTGGTAGTCAAGTTATCACGCAGATGAACGCAGTAGCCTCTTTGGCTACTCGCCGATGAGGCGAGATGATCGCCCGCACCACATTATGACGTAATTTTTGTACCTCATCCGTTTAATTCTTGCAGTCACCCCCTTTGCCTTCCCCCCTAGAAGGGGGGAAACATAGGGGGGTGTATAATTTCAATTATGAAAAGTTTGCGAAACGTTGCGATTATCGCTCACGTCGACCACGGGAAAACGACGCTCGTGGACGCTTTGCTGCGGCAATCGAAGGCGAAGCTGAATAAAGACATGGCCGAGAGAGATCTCATCATGGATTCGAATGATATTGAGCGCGAGCGCGGCATCACCATTTTTTCCAAGAACGCCTCGGTGAATTGGGAAGGCACGAAAATAAATATCATCGATACGCCCGGGCATGCGGATTTCGGCGGGGAAGTGGAGCGCGTGTTGACCATGGCGGACGGATGCCTTTTGCTTGTGGATGCGCAGGAGGGGCCTATGCCCCAGACCCGTTTTGTCCTGAAGCAGGCGCTGAAAATGAAATTGAGGATTATCGTGGTCATTAACAAGATAGACAAACCAGCAGCGCGCGTTAATCATGCACTCAATAAAACGTTCGACCTTTTCGTCGAACTGGGCGCGGATGACAAAACGCTTGATTTTCCCGTGCTCTATGCGGCCGCGCGCGAAGGCAAGGCCGGATTAACTCCGGACCTTGGCGCCATGACGAGCATAGCGCCGATTTTCGAAGCAATCATTAAATGCATTCCTCCGCCTGCAGGAAACGCCGACGAACCATTACAGCTATTCATCACCACGTTAAGCAGCGATACGTTCCGTGGCCGCATCGCCACGGGGCGCGTGTATCAAGGGAAGGTGCGCGCGGGGCAGGATGTCGTGCACATAAACCGCAAAGGTGAACAAAAGACCCTGCGGCTCACCTCTTTAATGACATTCGAAGGCTTGGATCGCGTTGATGCGCAGGAAGCGATCGCAGGCGATATTATTGCAATCTCGGGCGTCCCTGAAGTTACCATCGGCGAAACCATTGCTGATTCCTCAAACCCCATTGCGCTGCCGGTAATGGCGATTGAGGAGCCGACGGTGAGGGTTGACATCCGTGTGAATGATTCGCCTTTTGCCGGCATGGAGGGAACCTTCAGCACCTCGCGCCAGGTGCGGGAGCGGCTGTATAAGGAATTGGAGACTGATATGGCGCTTCGCGTGGAAGACGAGCCGGATGGCACCTGGAAAGTTTCCGGTAGAGGGGAGCTCCATCTCGCGATTCTCATTGAGCGCCTGCGCCGGGAAGGCTTTGAGTTTCAGGTGTCGCAACCGCAGGTGATCACCAAAGAAGTAGACGGCACAGTGGTAACGCCGTATGAGCTCGTTTTTATCGAAGTGCCGGAGATGCATGCGGGCGTCGTCATCCAAAAATTGGGCATACGCGGGGGAGAGTTAAAAGAGATGAAAGTGGAGAACGCGATAGCCCACATGGAATTTTCCGTTCCCACGCGGGGCCTCTTCGGTTTTCGCACGGAATTTTTGACCAATACGCGGGGATTGGGAATTCTCAATACCATATTTGACCAATATAAGCCGGAGCACGGCAGTGTCCGGGAGCGCGAACAAGGATCACTGGTCGCGAGCGAGAGCGGGACCACGAATCTCTACGGCCTGATCAATGTGCAGGATCGCGGCGTGTTATTTATCGGGCCCGGTACAGAGGTGTATAGGGGGCAAGTGGTGGGGCAAAATGCGCGTCGCGACGATATCCGCGTCAATGCGTGCAAGACGAAACGGCTGTCCAATATGCGCTCGAAAGGCGAGGGAAGCCAAGAGCATTTTAATACTCCCCACGACATGGACAATGTAGAATATGCCTTGGAATATATTGGCGCGGATGAATTGGTGGAGGTGACGCCAAAGCACATCCGTATCCGCAAGGTGGTGTTGGACGAGAATGAAGCAAAGCGCAAGGAAAAGATAAAAGGGTGATCTCTCGTAATGCCGCAAGAATAATAAAAACATCCAGGCGTGGATGTTTTTATTTGGCCCTTCAGACATTTATGCGGCAATGCATAACGGTTTTTGGAATGTAAAGCTTACATCGAGTCCCCCTCTTAAGATAAGAGGGGTTAGGGGAGTTATGAGTTTGGTGCAAAAAGGGCTTAGGTTCGCCAGACCAGGGCATGCGCGCTCCATTCATAACTCACCCCCACCCTCCCTTATCTTAAGGGAGGGTGTCGAAAGCCGCCCATGGTGTTTGTTTAGAAAAGTCAGAAGAACCTTTTATTCGGGTATGTGCATGGTATAATACGCCTATGCCATATCACAAAGAACACGCAGCCATTTCGCGTATCGCCCAGGAGGTGTTACGGTTGACGAAGAAACATTTCGGCACGATTTTGCAGGTCGCCACCAAGACGGACGTGCGCGATATTTCGTCGTTTCTGGATCATGCTATTGACCGCGTGATTCGAAAACGAATTTCCGCGGCATTCCCCGCAGACATTCTTATCACCGAAGAATTTTCACCGCACCTCGATCCCGCGCATGGGCGCGCATGGGTGGTTGACCCCTTGTGCGGGTCCATGAATGTGGCGCGCGGGGTGAAATTTTTTGCCACCAATATCGCGCTGGTGGAAGGGGGGAAGGTGGTGGCGGCATGGGTTATAGACCATGCGCGCGAAGAGCTTATCTGGGGATTGGGGGATAAGAAAGTGTTTCAAAGCGCGAAAGCGGTGAGACGGTTGAAATATAGTTCCGTGATGAGCGTCGTTGAGATTGAACAAGCATACTATTATAAACTTCCAATAGTGGTGCAAGAACGCATCGCCAGATTCACGGCAGACGCATTGCTCCAGAAAAATATTACCTGTTACAACTATGGCAGTTCGCTTGGTTTCGCATATGTCGCCACAGGCCAGTTGCAAGCGGCTGTGACAGTGAATATTTATCCTTGGGATTTTATTGCGGCGTGTTTTCTCATAGAGCAGAACGGCGGCATTGTGACCAATTTCAACGGCACGCCGTGGAACATACGCTCAAAAAGCATTGTCATGGCAGGGGACAAAAATATTCACCGCACCTTATTGAGACTTTTGAAGAAAAATAAACTCGATAACCTTACGTAAATGCAGACCTATTAAACCAAGTAGCGTGGCCCCGCCTGGGCGGGGCCACACGATCGGTTGAGTCGGAGATAAACTCCGACGCTACAGAGTTGATAAAAGCCGAGGATTATTTACAAATAGATGATATGCGGGAAGCGGTGCTTTACAAAAAATTAGATAAAGGGGGAGTACAGTGTCTTGCCTGCGCGTGGCGCTGTACCATCGCGGAAGGGAAGAGGGGCGTATGCGGCGTGCGGAAAAACGTTGATGGCGAACTCCAGCTTTTGGTGCACAGTTTCCCCGTAAGCGTGAATCTTGATCCAGTGGAGAAGAAACCGCTCTACCATTTCCTCCCGGGCACGAAGATATTTTCCCTTGGGACGGTGGGGTGCAATTTTGCGTGCGAGTTTTGCCAAAATTTCGACATATCACAGGTTACGAAGACAGGGTGGAATGTGGCTGAAGTTGAAGAGGGGCAGGAATATACCCCGGAAACGATCGTGCAGTATTGCCGTGACCATCACATTCCTTCAATCGCCTTTACTTATAACGAGCCTACTATTTTTAGCGAATATGCCGTGGATGTAATGAAATTGGCGAAACCTCACGGTATCAGTGGTGTATATGTTTCAAATGGCTATGAGACGAAGGAGGCGCTCGATTTTCTTGAGGGCTTTATCGATGCGTATAATATAGATTTGAAATCATTCCGCAAAGATTTTTACCAGAAGGTCTGCCATGCGCGCTTGGCTCCTGTGCTTGAGACGATTAAGGCGCTGCACCGGAGAAGCAAATGGTTGGAAATAACAACGCTGTTAATTCCGGGGAAAAATGACCATGCGGAAGAGATCGCACAAATAGCAGAATTTATAAAGGATGTATCGCCTGACATTCCTTGGCACATTTCCGCGTTCCATCCGGAGTACAAAATGACGGAGATTGGCATCACGCCAAGCGAGAAACTTTTTGAAGCGTACGAGATTGGGAAAAAATCCGGGCTTAAATATATTTATACCGGCAATATCGCGGACAAAAGGCACAGCAACACCAATTGTCCGCAATGCGGCTCGGTCCTCATTGAGCGGGACGGCATGTATCATACCAAAGTTATTGCAGAAAAAGGAATCTGCCCGAAGTGCCAGACAAAGATTCCGGGGGTATGGGAATAAAAGATTATTGATACCATACAACGAAATGGTTCATCGCCTCGCTTAAGATTTGTCTGTGCAGAGGCATATAAACGATACATTGTAGCGTGGCAGTTCATCTGCCACCCAAGATGTCGGAGACAAGCTCTGACGCTACAAATGAATAATAACGAATTATTTTAATATGGTCAGAAAACCAAACGTCGCAGGGAGTTTCTACCCCGCAGACAAAGGTGAGTTATCTGCGGAGCTTGAGCGGTGTTTTCGGGATGCCGCGGTTACACCTTCTGAAGTGCAAGGCAAGGGCATAAAGGCCATCATCGCGCCTCACGCAGGATACATATACAGCGGCGCTACCGCGGCAAGCGCGTATCAATTGCTAAAGCGACCTTATCACCGCATCGTACTGTTGGGGCCTTCGCATTATGTAGGATTTAATTCAGTGGCGCTTGATGAGGCTCAAGGGTGGCGCACGCCGTTGGGAGAAGTTGCGCTTGATCAAAAGGCGCTATCTATATTATCACGCAGCGAATATTTTAAAGTGTTGCCGGAAGCGTTTGCGCGCGAACATTCGCTGGAAGTGCAAGTTCCTTTCTTGCAGAAACAATTAAAGTCGTTCAAATTGGTTCCGTTGTGCTGCGGGCAAGAGCTTGCGTCTCTGCCAATCGCGCTGGAATTGAATAATATTATTGATAACGATACGCTGGTGGCGGTGAGTTCAGATTTGTCTCATTATCAACCTCAACAAATTGCGGAAAAGATAGACCATAAAACCATTGATGCTATTTTATCCCGTGATCAAGAAAGGATAAAAATGGATTTAGACGCTTGTGGCAGAGAAGGAATCGTAATTATTAACGAATTAGCAAAGTTAAATAATTGGCAACCGCAGCTGGTTGATTACCGCACGAGCGCCGAGGCATCGGGGGATGAGAGTGCGGTCGTGGGGTATGTGGGAATGGTTTATTATTAATAGACCAGAGCGGAGGGTTATTCGCTCGGGAAGGTCGTCGGCAGACACGCGTCGATCCCGCCAGCGCGGGATCGCGCTCCGCCTCGCCCGAACGATCCGCCTCGGGCGGAACCATGCTCGTTCGGGCTGCGGAGGGTCTGCCCGACGACCACTCCTTCGCTGATATTTTTTCTATATGGGAGAAATTCATAAACAATTGAGCATGGGGGAGAGGAGGAAATTGCTGGAATTGGCGCGGGAGGCGATTGGGAGCAGGTTGCGGGGGGAAGAATTCTCTTGTGATGAAGCGGCGCTTGATTCTGTATTGAAAGAAAAACGGGCTTGTTTTGTAACACTTAACGAAGGGGGCCGGTTGCGCGGATGCATTGGCCATGTGCTCCCTGTGCAAGAGCTATATTTGGATGTTATTGAAAATGCGCAATCAGCAGCGTTTGAAGATCCGCGCTTTGCGCCTCTTGCACTTTCGGAGTTTCCATTCCTTGAGATTGAAATATCTGTGCTTTCGGTCCCAGAACCGTTTTCCTATAACACCACGGAAGAATTAATAGAATATCTCGCGGCGCAAAAGCCCGGGGTCATCCTGAAGAAGAATGGTCGCCAGGCGACATTTTTGCCCCAGGTGTGGGAACAGATTGTGCAGCCTGAAGAATTTCTCACAGAATTGTGCATGAAAGCAGGTCTTGCGCCTGATGAATGGAAGAAACAGGTAATGATTCAAATTTATTATGCTGAACATTTTACGCTATCTTAAATATGAGCTCATCGCATTGTTGGTGTGCGCTGTCGCGGGCGGGGTGGGGTATTACGCATATTCACAGCTGGCTGCGGTAGACGGAAACCAGCGTGATCTCGCGAAAAAGTGTCCCAATTGCAAAAAGAACTTGGCAACGCGCAAGGCGATATTGCTTCGCTCACCAAAGCGCTGGCTGACGTGCAGGGGAAACCTGTAGAGGTAGTGCGGCAGGAAATTATAAAAGAAAAGACGCAGGATGAAGTGCTCATTGCCGCCGTGGCTAAAGTCGCGCCCGCAGTGGTATCCCTCGTGGTGACAAAAGACGTGCCGCAGCTGGAAGTGGTGTATGTGAATCCTTTTGGCGATGACCCATTTTTCAAAGATTTCGGATTCAGGATCCCTCAATACCGGCAGAAAGGGACAGAAGAGAAGAAGGTGGGTGCGGGCACGGGCTTTATCATCCGCAGCGACGGCTATATTCTTACGAATCGCCATGTGGTGGAAGATCGCGAGGCGCGCTTTACTGCGCTGCTTTCCAACGGCGTGCAGGAGCTTGCAGACGTAGTGTATAGGGATGAGGAGAATGATATCGCCATATTAAAAATAGCGCGCAAAGGGCTTACCGCAGTTTTTTTCGGCGATTCAGAATCTTTAAAGCTCGGGCAGTCGGTATTTGCCGTCGGGAACGCTCTGGGCGAATACAATAATTCCGTGTCGGTCGGCGTCATCTCCGGCCTCAAACGCACGATTCAGGCATCAAGCAGTTCCGGCAGCGAGACGCTCGAAAATGTCATTCAGACGGATGCCGCGATCAATCCGGGCAATTCCGGCGGGCCATTGTCTAACTTTGACGGGAAAGTCGTGGGCGTAAACGTCGCCACCGTAATAGGGTCTGAAAATATCAGCTTCGCCATCCCCGCCAATATCGTGAAGTCCATCATCGCGTCGGTGTTGAAGTAAAATACCCGTATCATGCGCTGACTTACGCAGACTAGACGCAGACATACGCGGACAGGATAGATTATAAATGAGGAAGGCAGCAAGTAGAATTGCTGCCCTTTTTTGTGAAGCCGAGCGGATTCGAACCGCCGATCTCTCCTTTAATATGGAGCGCTCTACCACAGACCTCTGGCGACCTCGCGACTAATCGCCCTAGGATCATACTGAGCTACGGCCTCAATATATGTAGTGGAGAGGATAGCAAGGGGAAAAAATTTGGTCAAGCGCTCTACTTTCATTTATAGCATTGTTTCTTTATGGTACATTGAATAGGCGGATAATCCGCTGTTTATGAATGAAGAATTTACCCCGTTACCAGAACGCTACGGTCGTAAGACTATGGATGAATGTTTATCAACCCCAAAGGGGAATGATGACCAATATCATGGCCGTAAGCCCATAGTAACGGGGTTTACCTTTCAAGGTCTCACGGAGCAAGAAGCGCGTGAAAGGCTGAGACAAGAGGGATACAATGAAATTCCTTCCGAGAAACGGCAGGGGATTTTGGCGCTCTTTTTCAAGGTGCTGCGGGAACCCATGCTCCTCATGCTGCTCATCGCGGGCACTATTTACTTATTCCTCGGAGATGCACGGGAGGCGCTCATGCTGCTCACCTTTATTGCGGTAGTGATTGGCATTACTTTTCTCCAAGAGCGTAAAACGGAAAAGGCAGTCGAAGCCTTGCGCAACCTGTCGAGCCCGCGCGCGCTCGTGATCCGCGACGGCAAGGAAATGAGGATCTCGGGACGCGAGGTGGTAAGGGGCGATCTGGTGGTAGTGAGGGAGGGGGATCGGGTGCCTGCGGATGCCATGGTGCTCTCGTGCGAACATTTGTCGGTGGACGAGTCGTTGCTTACCGGCGAATCGCAAGCAGTCAGAAAATCAGAAGGGAAGGAGAATCATCTTGCGGTCGCGCGTCCGGGAGGGGATGATCTTCCGTTCGTGTATTCGGGCACCATGGTAGTACAGGGACGGGGCATCACAAGAGTAGCCGCCACGGGTGCGCATACCCAGATGGGCAAGATTGGGAAATCGCTCGCCGCGATCCGTGAAGAAGACACGCTTCTCAAGAAGGAAACAAACAAAATCATCCGCGTCGTTGTGGCCATAGGCGCGTTCCTCTGCATCATCGTTGTGTTGCTCATCGGTTTGAGCCGCGGCAACTGGCTCGAAGGATTCCTTGCAGGATTGACCTTGAGTATGGCAATGCTGCCGGAAGAATTTTCAGTGGTCCTTATCGTATTCCTCACGCTCGGTGCGTGGCGTATTTCCAAAAGGAACGTGTTGGCGCGGCATATGCCCGCCATTGAGACGCTCGGCGCGGCGACGGTCTTGTGTGTAGACAAGACAGGCACGCTTACCAAAAATCAAATGACCTTGAAAGAACTCTCAAGCAACGGAATGTATGAGGAAATTACCTCTAAAGACGGACAAGCTCTTCCTGAGCAATTTCATGAGCTCATAGAGTACGGCATGCTCGCGAGCCAGACAGAACCCTTTGATCCGCTTGAAAAGGAGCTCCTGCGTTTGGGATCCATTTTATTAAGCCAGACTGAGCATATCCATAAGGATTGGGAATTAGTAAAAGAATATCCGCTTTCAAAGGAGTTGCTCGCGCTCTCGCACGTGTGGAAGTCTCCTGATGGGGAACAATATGTCATTGCGGTAAAAGGATCGCCTGAAGCGATCACGGATCTCTGCCACAGTACTCCGCAGCAGATAGGAGAAATTGAGAGGCAGGTGGAAGCAATGTCACGGAAGGGATTGAGGATATTGGGAGTGGCAAAAGCGATATTTAAAAAAGTCCATCTGCCCACCACGCAGCATGTCTTTGCATTTGAATTCGTGGGGCTTTTAGGTTTTGCTGATCCTTTGCGTTCCTCCGTGCCTGAGGCGGTAAATGATGCACAACGGGCGGGCATGCGCATTATCATGGTGAGCGGGGATTATCCCGGCACCGCGCAGGCGATCGCGCGGGAAGCAGGGCTCCGCAGCCCTGAATATTTCCTCACCGGTCCGGAACTCGAAACGATGGATGAAGCGGCGCTGCGCGAGAAAGTCAAAACAGTGAATATATTCGCGCGGATAATGCCGGAACAAAAGTTGGCGCTTGTGGAAGCGCTGAAAGCGAACGGCGAAATTGTGGCCATGACAGGCGATGGGGTGAACGACGCGCCCGCGCTCAAGTCCGCACACATCGGCATAGCTATGGGAGCGCGGGGGACTGATGTCGCGCGCGAGGCGTCCGATCTTGTGCTTCTTGACGACGATTTTTCATCTATTGTGAGTGCCGTGCGGCTCGGCAGGAGAATTTTTGACAACCTGAAGAAAGCGATGGGTTACATCGTTGCGGTGCACGTCCCCATCGCGGGCATGTCGCTTCTGCCTGTGGCGCTGCATCTCCCTCTCGCGCTGTTGCCTGCGCATATTGCGTTTCTCGAGCTCATCATTGATCCCGCCTGTTCCGTGGTATTTGAGGCAGAACCGGAAGAGCGCGACGTGATGGAGCGCCCGCCCCGCAATCTCAAAAAGCCATTGTTAAGCAGGATGACGGTGGGGGTAAGCCTCCTGCAAGGATTGAGCGTCCTCGCTGTGGTATTCGCGATGTTTCAAATCGCCCTCATGATGGGGAAGGGGGAGGCTGATGCGCGGACCTTGGCATTTTCCACGCTGGTGTTTGCTAATATCTTCCTCATCATTACGAATCTTTCATCTACACAAGGATTAGTGCGCACGCTCCGCACGGGCAACAAGACTTTGCACTGGATTGCGGCAGGAACCCTTCTCGCTCTTTTAATCGTGCTCTATACGCCTCCTTTGCGGAATTTGTTCCATTTCAGCGTGTTTCATGTGAGCGACCTCATCGTCACGTTTATCGCGGGGATCGCGAGCCTCCTGTGGTTTGAAGGGTTTAAGATAATACGAAGGATATTCGTCTCATCACGTGTTTAGCCCATGATATGGATTTATCCATTATTGTACCGGTGTATAATGAAGAAGTAATTATGGAGGAGAAAGTGCGCGCGATTGTTGATTTTTTCTCGACGCGAAGATTGACGTGGGAATTTATCATCGTGGATGACGGATCAGGAGACGGGACAAGGAGGCTGCTTGAAGCGTGCAAGGAAAAGTACCCGCAGCTTAATGTGATTTCGATAACACACAGAGGGAAGGGTGCTGCGGTGCGGGAAGGGTTTTTGAGAGGCACGGGAGACTGGTTGCTGTTTTTCGATGTTGATTTATCTACGCCGCTCATCATGTTTGACGCTTTTTGGGCAAAGCGCAATGAGAGGAAGGTGCTTATAGGATCGCGGGCACTGCCTGATGCGCACGTGAAAACGCATCAATGGTGGCTGAAGGAACGGGTGGGGAAATTCGGCAATACGCTGACCCGTATACTGCTTCCCATACCTTTCCGCGACACGCAGTGCGGGTTTAAGATGTACCCGGGCTCATTCCGGCAGCTTCTGCCTTTAAGCGTTACCAATGGCGCGGCGTTTGACATCGAATGGCTTCTCATTGCGGCAAATAATGGGTATGATGTAGAAGAGATTCCGGTGGAGTGGACGAATCGTGTTGAGAGCAAATTTGGTATGGGAGAATATTTGAAGGCAATCTATGAGCTAGGAAAGGTTGTGGCGATGCAGAGAAAAGGAAAGTATATTAAATAATAAGACGTCACAAGGTGGGAGCTGTGACGCCTTTCCCCGGGAGGTAGGATTATTTCTTACCAGCGTTTTTGCCAGATTTATGGTACGGCATATTATGACGCTTATTGGTGTGTCGGCCACCACCCTGGTGACCGTCTGCTGGTTTCACCTGCCTTCCCCTTCTCTTCTTCTTTTTCACATATCCTCCATCATTTAAAGGTTAGATATGACGGTGACCTAAACGTAAGAATTAATTTAACAACTGTCAAGTATATTATTGACTTTATTGGTATTTATGATTATAAACAAAGCCTGGATCGTCGCCGTGGACATGGGCTACGGGCATCAACGGGCGGCGTATCCTTTGAAGCAATACGCGTATGGCGGTGAGATAGTGAATGCGAATCGCTACCCCGGCATACCCCAGAAAGACAAAAAAATATGGCAGCAGGGCCAGGAAGTGTACGAGTTCATGTCGCGGTTCAAAAAGGTGCCTGTCATCGGCGAAGCGGCATGGGATCTCTATGACCAGTTCCAGGAGATTGACCCTTTCTATCCGAAACGCGACCTTTCAAGGCCCTCGCTCCAGCTCAAGAGCACGTATTCTCTCATCCGGAAAAAGCGATGGGGAGAACATTTTATCAAGCGTTTGGCGAAAAATCCTTTACCTTTGGTGAGCACTTTCTTTATTCCTGCCTATCAGGCGGAAGAGTTTAATTATCCGGGTGATATTTATATCGTGGCATGTGACGCAGACGTGAGTCGCGCGTGGGCGCCTCTGAAGCCTTCTCGCAGCCGGATTAAGTATCTTGCGCCGACCGAAAGGGCGGTTGAGCGCCTGAAGCTCTACGGCGTGCGTACAGACCAGATTACGCTCACCGGATTTCCTTTGCCGCGTGAAAATAGGGGTGTGCGCAATAGCGTGGTGAAAGCCGACCTTGCGGAGCGTCTGGTGAACCTTGATCCAAAGCGGGTGTATTGCCGCAAATACCATCGCACTATCAGGGAGCATGTGGGAATATTGCCGAAACGTGCGAACCACCCGCTCACCATCATGTTTACCGTGGGCGGCGCCGGGGCGCAGCGCGATTTGGGGCTCACCATTGCCGAGAGCTTTTATCATGAGCTCAGTGATGACCATACGAGGCTGGTACTGGTCGCCGGCATTCACAACGACGTGAGCCGTTATTTCAGAGAGGGGATTGCGCGTCTGGGCCTGCGCAAAGCATTTTCCAAGGGAAGCCTTGAAATCATCTTTGCCGCTCAAAGGGAAGAATATTTTCAGAAATTTAATGTTGCGTTGCGCACCACCGACATCCTTTGGACGAAACCCTCGGAACTGGTGTTCTATGCGGGGCTTGGCATCCCCATTATCTGCTCTGATCCCATAGGCTCGCAGGAATTTTTCAACCGCCGCTGGGTCAGGGAAGTGGGCGCAGGCACCAAACAATTGAATCCCCGCTATGCGGCAGAATGGATCAAAGATCTCCTCAATGAAGGCTGGTTTGCAGAAGCGGCGATGCAGGGGTATCTAGACATTGAACAAGAAGGAGTTGAGAATATCGAGAAGGCGGTGCTTGGCTGAATGGTTAAAAGGCTACATGGTTAATTATTGAAAGGTGAAAAATAGGAGTTGTGGATAACTGATGTTGTAGTATATCAGCACGTATGGTATCTTACGTATAATATCAATTTTATGAGGAATTTCATTGCACAAAATACCGTCATGTCGTACGTCTGCCTTCCGCAAGCGCTCCTTGCGAAGCGTTTTGCATGGATTATTGATTTTCGGATAAGGCCTTGAGTGTAAACACATATTTTTAAATAACAAGAAACACACACTCGGGCCTCACACAAGCCCGAGAATTTATTTTTTATAGAAAAAACCGCAGCATGTCATCCCCGACTTGATCGGGGATCCAGAAACAAATAAACGCCTCAATAACAAAGATTTTTTCCGCGAAAGCCCTATTTGTCATCCTGAGTCGAGTCGAAGGATAGGCAAATATAATTCCAAATACAGGCTAGGACATTTACGGAAAAAATTTTAAACCTATAAATCCAAATTGTTCTAACCAACAGAGAGGTGTTGTATGTGTAATTTTCTAGTTCTTGTTAAAGTAGATGGGGAACAGATTTTAGACGATATTGACCTACCACTTCAAGAGCTGATGGGAATGCAGGAGGTTTTTTTCGAATTACCACCTCCTGGTAACCCAAAAGGGGAAAGGGGAGTTGTGAAATGTAGAATTATTTATATTGAAACAGGAGGGGTATACCCTATCTTTGTTGTAACGAGAATAAACTAATTTTTTTATAAAAATAAAAATTGTTCACTAAGCCCATCATATTTTGATGGAAATAAAAAACGAAAGGAGGTGATGTTTTATGGGCGGCCAGCCCAATAAATACGAGTCGCCTGGGGATCCTCCCGATTGGAGGGCCTAAGGCGAAGAAGGCATCGGGATATATATATAATATCACCGATGCCTCTTTCATTTTATAAGGGGAAATGATGAGCAGTATATCAAAGTGTCATCAAAATATTGCCTGCCCGGTCGGATGACTGGGCGACCGCTAAAAATGATGACAGTTAAAATTTAATATATTGAGAGTGTAGAACAATTCAGGAGAAAGGTGTTCACGCAGATCAACGCAGATACTCGGCCGCAATAAACTTCGTATAAAGCATGGTGGAGAGTGTGATGCGGCCGAACGCAGATATACGCAGATATTTTTCTACTGTCTCATATTTTATTGATTTTTTTGTTTCTGGATCCCAGATCTCGGTCTGGGATGACAAGAAACGTGTAAGTCCTGACAGGTTAAGAATAGGAAACGTACCATTTGGCCCGAAATGGTATATTGTCGAATGCGTACGCACTCACTGTGTGGGCATCGCCATCCTCGCGGTTTAAGCCCCCCTCTTGATCTCCCCCCTGATAGGGGGGAGACCACACGCCTTGTCCTCCCCCTAAAAAGGGGGAGGTATGGCGGGGGTGTTTTAGGGGTGGGAGCATGTGAGTCCAGTGTAATTCCATTTGACCCGAAACCTCCCCTCGCGTCCCTTCCTTCTCGAGGAGGGGATATTCAGATAGTGCGCTTGTTTCAAGTTCTCAATTCGAATATAATAGAAATGAGGCTATTGAGGGACTACATAAATCGAAATGGTTACTAGAAGGGACAAATTTGGTGAAATATCGTACCCTGATTACATAAAATAGCACGTTAACAATGTTCGCAGCGCGGAAATGGCGATCAGTATCGTTGGTCACCACCACGGCGCTGCTGAACACTAAAAAAAGCTTTTTCAAAAAGATAGGGAGAAAGGAGGTGATGATGATGGGATGTAGTCCAGATAAAGCTGGTTGTGCTTCCGGGACTCCTCGGAAGACTTCGATCCAGAAGACTCCTCGGAAGACTTCGATCCAGAAGACTCCTCGGAAGACTTCGATCCAGAAGACTTCGCGGATCCGGTAAATTATAAGTTCACTTACTCACCTCACCGCGTTTTAAGCCATTCAGGGTCCCTATCCTCTGGATGGCTGTTATTTTTTATAAAAGAAGATTCAAGATAATATTAAAGTGTCATAAAAATTTTGCGTACGCAGAAAAATGATGACAGTTTTGTGGTGCGAACTGGGCACAGATTTGCGTGGACTTAACGCAGACAACGCTGACATCATTGTCACCGTAGTGGTCGGAGATAAACTCCGACGCTACGAACGTGAGATCATAGACGAGCTATGACGCTACAAACGACAATTGTATGTAGCGTGGCAGTTTATCTGCCACCACGTGGTCGGAGACAAGCTCCGACGCTACGGATTGAAATTGCCAGAGGTAAGATCATGGAACGAGGTTCAAAAAGGGAAACGTGCCATCTGGATCTAAATGGCTCATTTTTTAGCGTTAAAATACTATTTTGTGGTATAATTTTTATATTATTATCAGGATAACGTGACCGGAATGAAAAAACAGACTGCGTTTTTGGCTATAATGATAGTGCTTTTTTTGTTGCCCATTCCTATATTTGCGGCGCGGACGGTGAAAACCGCGGGGAGTAGCACCGTCTATTATGTGGATGACGGAGGGGTGAGGCATGCGTACCCAAACCAACATACGTACCGTAGTTGGTTTGGAGGGACCCTTCGACAAGCTCAGGGTGACAAATTAATTGAAACGGTGAAGGTTGAAGAGTTGGCGGGGATTGCGTTGGGGAAAAATGTGACGATGCGGCCCGGGTCCTTGGTGAAGATTCCTACTGCGCCGCAGGTGTATGCGGTGGAGGCAGGCGGCATATTAAGGCCGATAGTGGGAGAGCAGACGGCAATCGACCTCTGGGGGAAGGATTGGGCAAAGAAAGTAATAGATATGCCAGAGGTATTTTTCAGCGATTACCAGATTGGCAAATCAGTGCGGGGAAGGGCGGATTTGCCTGATGGCACGTTGGTGAAATTGGAGACCCCCCCAAGTGAGCCCCCCCTTGGTAAGGGTGGGACAAGTGCGAATTACTATTATTTCAAGGATAAAGGAGTTTTGAGACCATTTAAGGATGTCGCGGCGGTTAAGGAGAATAGGTTGGATACGAGTGTAGCGGTGGTTATCCCGCAATTATTTCCCATACGAACCCGCGTGATAAGCGGGTTAGAGTCGCGGATTGTCGAGCCACAATGGGACCTTTTGATAAATTCCGTGGACTGCGAAGCGGCAAATTTGCGCGCTGCTGTAATTTATCTTTCCCGCGGTTCCGGGAATACTGTCACGAAATTAAACCTGTGGCGCACTTCGGTGGCGTCCTCCTGGGAGAGGAGAACCGACGTGCTGTCGCTTATCTCTATTGATCCTGTGGAAGAGATGGTATTGGAGGATCGCTTTTTAGGCAGTACCACCCTTGAGATGCAGGAAATCAGCCGCACGTTTTTTGATACGCACCGCGATGTGTATGATTTCCTCTTTGTCTGGAACCCCGCCGTGCCGGTCAATGGCACGAAGGAACTTGCTGATTTTTGGCCGGTCACCAACCAGATCGACGGTTTGGGAAAGGCGGCGTTCGAGCGCGGTGAACTCTATGGCAGCAAGGGAAAGCTCAAAGCAGTAATCAATATGGGAAGGCCGGGCGATTATCCCATTGATGACACCGCCGGCATGGCAAGGGCGGTTGAAACGGGGCTGCATGAGCTGCTCCACCAATGGAGCGGGGAAGCGGATTATAAGGACAGCAAAGGAGCCGATCGCACTGATCTGCAGACCGCGGACGGCTATCACTGGTCGCCTCTTGCGGATCTCATTTCCCCGCTTGGCGGATGGGGATGGAGGGACAACGGCGACGGTACGCTCACTTCAAAGCGTTCTCTTTATACCACCCAGCAGCTAGCAGATCTTCATTTTCCTGATCTTGATTTATATTTGATGGGATTGGTGCCGAGGCATTCTGTGGCGCCGTTTTCCTATATCGTGCCCACTGCGGCAGGCGTTTCGCTCACGGATACGGTCGTGGGAACCCTCCGGAGCGTTAGCATCGATGACGTGGTGTATGGGAATGGTGTGAGAAGGTGCACAAACCGTAACATGGGTTATATTCAGGAGATTTGGTAAGTAAAAAATATTATTGTTTATTACAAGTATTAAAATTTTCAATTTTCAAGTCTCAATTATCAATTAATTTTCAATTTATCAATGTTTGAAAATTGGAAATTGAGATTTGAAAATTATTATCATAATTTATGTCTTGGTTTACCATCGCCATCATCGCTTATATACTTCTCGCGCTTGTCAACGTACTCGACAAGGTCATGATGGAGAATTTCGTGAAGGATGCGCGCGTGTATACGTTTTTGGTGGGAGTATTTGGGCTCCTCTCCATCGTGCTCGCGCCCTTAGGATTGACCCTGCTCTCCGCGCCGTTGTTGGGGATCGCGCTTGTTTCCGGGATATGGATGTTTTTCGGGCTCCATTGGTTTTTCCGCGCGTTGAGTTTGGGAGAAGCTTCGCGGGTCATACCGCTCTCCGGCGCTTCCATCCCCACCCTTACCGTGCTGCTTGCCTTTATCGTGCTCGGTGACACCTTTTCCCCGTGGCAGATGTCAGCGATCATCCTTCTCATCGCCGGAAGCGTGCTCCTCACCCATATACCGCAGGAGCACCACTGGTGGAATGCGGTGATCAACCGTTTCCGCCATCCCCGCAAGTACCATGACGTGCTGCTTGCCGTGGGTTCGGGATTTGCGTTTGCGCTCTCCTATGTTCTTTCCAAGTACGTGTATGACCAATCCTCATTTGTCACCGGTTTTATCTGGGGGCGCATTGGCACATTCCTCGCCGCCCTCTGTTTGCTCACCATCCCGAAGGTCCGCGCGCATCTTAAAGAAACATTCACCCATTTTATCTCTCCGAAAGGCGCCATGTTTTTCGGGAACCAAGGGTTAGGAGCGCTCGCAGTGGTGCTCCATAGCTATGCGGTGTCGCTGGGAAGCGTTGCATTGGTGCAAGCGCTGCAGGGCGTGCAATATGCCACGGTGTTTACGATTGCGATACTCGCCTCCATCTTCAGGCCGAAATTATTGAAAGAATATCTCACCCCGCGGGTGCTCATGGAAAAATCATTTGCGATTCTTTTAGTCATCCTAGGGGTGGCGATGATAGCACTGCTGTGAGATGTATTTCGTATCACGTATTATGTATTATGGGCACGTTCACCGATGCCTAATACGTAATACCTACTGCCTAATACGAAAGGCATGAGAGGGTAGAATTCCATATATGGATCAGATAAATGAAGAAATAATCAGTTTCCCTCATGGTTTCCTCTGGGGCACGGCGACTGCTGCCCATCAGGTGGAGGGGGATAACGTTCATAGCGATTGGTGGAGTTGGGAAAGAAGCGCGCAAAAGCTGGAGGCATTAAGGCAAGAAGGTAAGAACGCGGATGATTATATTTCAGGGCATGCGTGCGATCATTATCACAGGTTCGAGGAAGATATTAATTTAATAAAACTTGGAGGGCAAAACGCGCACCGGCTGTCGCTTGAGTGGTCACGCGTGGAGCCGGAGGAAGGAGTGTGGGATGAAAAAGAAATTGAACACTATCGGGAGGTTCTAGAAATGCTGAAGCAGAGGGGTATCAAAACATTTGTTACTTTGTGGCACTTTACGAACCCGCAGTGGTTTGCGGAAAAGGGAGGATGGCTGAAGAGGAGGAACGTGAAATATTTCGTGCGGTATTGCGAGAGGGTAGCGCGGATTTTAGGCGATTTGGTCGACGTATGGACGACCATCAATGAGCCGAATGTATATGCGCAGGTTGCGTATAATTGGGGCGTTTGGCCGCCGCAGCATCGCTCATATCTGGAGTCATTGAAGGTTTTTTGGCATTTGGCACGCGCGCACCGCCGTTCCTATGCGATATTGCATCGCCTCACGCCGCACGTGCCGGCGGGCGCCGCGATTAACGTGGTTTCGTATGTCGCGCATACGCCGCACCGGTTCTCCTCCCACGTTTCGGTGTGGCTTATGCATATGGCGACAGGTCACCTGTTTTATACACTCACCGGCAGGAACACGCACGATTATATTGGCATGAATTATTATTTTCGCACGCGCCTTAAAAATTTATCCTGGAGCCTGAACCCTTCTTTCGTGGATGTGCGCTCACATGGCAGAGAAACTTCGTCGTTGGGATGGGAAATTTATCCCCAAGGATTGTTTGAGTCGCTTGTTGATCTCTCACGCTACCACAAGCCAATTTATATCCTAGAGAACGGCATTGCGACAGATGACGACGGCCAGCGTGCCCGCTTTATCCTTTCACACCTGCGCGAAGTGTATCACGCGATTCGGGAGGAAGTGGATGTGCGGGGCTATTTCCACTGGTCGCTTCTCGACAATTTCGAGTGGCATGAAGGCTGGAGGCCGAAATTCGGGCTGGTCGCGGTGGACCGGGAGACATTCAAGCGCACTCCCAAAGAATCGTTTTATCTGTATAAAAGAATTGCAGAAGACAATGCGATAAACCCTAAACTCTCTCGCTACGCGAGATCTGGCGTAGCCAGATAAATCCTAAATACTAAACAAACTCAAAATTTCCCGCTTCAGCGGGATCCCGCTTACCTTAAAAAGAAAGAATTCAAGGTGCGGGACAAAATTCAAATATTTTAGTTTAGTATTTCGTGCTTAGGATTTGGAATTTCTCATATTTATGGATTTTTTAGAGACCTTTATTCCATTCATAAGAAAGAAACGCGAACATGAGCGGCGCAAGAGGCGCATTTTGCACGTGGCGATGATTGCGGCGATTGTCATTGTTTTGTTATGCAGTGCGGCGGTGATTGCGTACCGCATGCGCAATCGCATTCCCGACGGCATTGCACAGGAGTGGGGCGTGACGTTTTCAAAAAAATATGCAGAAGAATTGGGCATCCCTTGGCAGGACGTTTTTGTTGGCCTCCTTGATAACCTTCGCGTGCGCTTGATCCGCATTCCTGCGTATTGGGATGAAATTGAGCCAGTGCCCGGCCAATATCATTTTGCCGACCTTGATTGGATGCTTATGGAAGCTGACCGCCGAGGAGCGAAAGTTCTCATTGCCGTAGGCCGCAGGCTGCCGAGATGGCCTGAGTGTCACGATCCTCTTTGGCTCAAAGACGCGGACCAGCGCAGAACGTCATCCCGCTTAGCGGGACCTCAATCGCGGAATAACGCGGAAAGTGAAGATGAGGCAAAAGAGGCGTTGCTGATGTATATTCGTACGGTGGTGGAGCGGTATCGCAAACATCCGGCGGTGGCGGCGTGGCAGGTGGAAAATGAGCCTCTTTTAAGCGTATTTGGCATCTGCCCTCCTCCTGACAAGGCTCTTTTGGATGAAGAAATCAAGCTGGTGAAATCTCTTGATGAGAAGCCGGTTATCCTCACTGATTCAGGGGAGCTCTCGGACTGGATCGAGCTCTCGTCGCGCGCGGACATTCTCGGCGTGAGTTTATACCGTCTGGTGTGGAACCAGTATTTTGGGTATTTCCATTGGCCGCTCCCTGCATCATATTACCGGAAAAAAGCAGAGCTCTCTTTGAGTCGCGTCAAGGACGTGGTCATCACCGAGGTGCAGCTTGAGCCGTGGACTGGCGAGCCGATCATCGGAGTGCCAATAAGCGAGCAGCGTCGCACCTTTGACCAAGAACGATTTCATGATACTATTGAGTACGCGCGCGAGACAGGGTTGAGGCAGATTTATCTCTGGGGGGCTGAGTGGTGGTATTGGATGAAGGTGCAGGGGTATCCTGAATATTGGGAAGGAGCGAGGGAAGTGTTTCATAAAAAATCTCAAATCCCAATTTCCAATGACCAATAAAATTCAAATTTCTAAATCCCAAATGTTGGATATTGAGGTTTGAAGTATTGATTGGGCATTGAGGATTGGGCATTATTGGTGTAGTTTATTTCATCGTATCGGAATTTCAATTTCCGCGTTATTCCGCGTAAAGGGCAAGCCTGCCACGTACCGTGCCACAGGCTCTGGTGCGGGGCGTGACGTTCCGCGTGAGTCCGCGATTAATGCCGAAGGCTTAATTTATGATTCATACATCAAAAAGAATAAAAATCATAGCTTTTGCTTTCGCCTTGCTTATTGTCGCGAGTGGCGGGTTATTGCTTTTGCGCCGGAAGGAAACAGCGTCAGTGCCACAGCCCCCAGTGGTGAAACGCTTAAAAGTGGTTACTACCATTCTGCCGCTGTATCTGACTGCACGCGAAGTAGGAGGGCCGCTCGTGGATGTGGTGAATCTGATTCCCTTAACGGCGCAGCCGCACGGTTACCTTTTAACCGAGGAAGATATCCGCAACCTTGAGGACGCCGATATTGTCATCACCTCAGGCACTACAATTGATGCATGGGCTGATGAGGCGCTCAAGATTCTTGATCCTTCCCAGGTAAGCATCCTTCCGGTGGGCAAACGGTTGGAGCTCAAGCCGCAATTGCCGCTTCTTGCGGGCGGGAAGGCTTCTGGAGAGTTAGATGAACACTTCTGGCTCGATCCGGGAAGGATGATACTAGCGGTGTCTTCCATCAGGGATGCCATTTCTGAAAAAAACCCCCCACATAAGGATCAATATTGGGTTCAAACATCGTTTTTTCTGGAAACGCTCGGCATGATAGACCGTGATTTTAGGGAACGATTCAAAGGGGCGGCAAGCACGCGCATCGTGAGCAGCCATTTGTCCATGGCGCATTTTATTTCATCCTTTGATCTTGTGTGGGTGGGAGCGATTGCCGCAGAACCTGACGAGGCGCCCATTCCCGCCCACGCGGACGCGTTAGTGCGCCGTATGCGTGCGGACAAGGTGCGTGCAATATTCAGTGACAGCCTTACGGATGAGTACGCGTTAAAAGCGGCTAAAGAATCAGGAGCGAATCTTTTCTTGTTTGATAATTTAGAGGTAGCAAGCACAACGCCTGAATCCTATGAGACCATTATGCGGAGAAATATGATGACGATGTCGCGAGCGTTAGGCTATCAGCCGGTGATGGAGTAATGATGATTACATGGTTACACTGTTGTATGGTTAAAATAGAGGTGAGCAACGAAAATCTGGAATTTGATATTAGGATTTGCCCAGTCATCCGACTGGGCACCCCGTCGAATGACGGGATGGATTTCGGATTTAGTATTTTTTAATAGCGGGGTGTAGCGAAGTGGTATCGCGCACGGTTCGGGACCGTGAGATCGGGAGTTCAATCCTCCCCACCCCGATTTGATAATTTTATTTATTATTAATTAATACGACTATGAAAGGCTATATTGCGAACATCGAAAAAATCACGCTGGAGAATGAAAATTTTCGCAAGGTGCTCTATACCGCAAAGCACAGCCAGCTGGTGGCGATGAGCCTGAAACCAAAAGAAGAAATCGGCGAGGAAGTGCACACGCTCGACCAGTTCATCAGGATTGAAGAAGGGGAGGGGTTAGCGGTTCTTGATGGCGTCGAGTATGCCATACATGATGATTATGCCGTGGTAGTACCGGCGGGAGCCAAGCACAATATTATCAATACTTCCTCGGAAAAACCGATGAAGCTCTATACGCTTTATTCGCCTCCTGAACATCAGGATGGGGTGGTGCGCGAGACCCGCGAGGAGGCGATGGCGAAAGAAGAGCATTTTGACGGCAAGACGACGGAGTAGGAGGGAATTGTTAAATTGTTAAATGGCTAATGGTCATATTACTATAGTGAGTTGCTCACCTTATTCCGATTTGTCATTCCTGATTTATTCAGGAATCCAGTAACAAAAATATAAAATCGATCGTTATGGTAGTTCTGGTTTTCTGGATCCCGCATCTTGAGTGCGGGATGACGGTGAGGAATCGGAATTTGAATAGCAATTGAGTATGTCTGCATAAATCAGCGTGATAACCTTTTATCGAACTGTTCCTGTAATCTATTTATGAAACTAGTAACGAAACAAACTTTTTCACTTCTCTGGCGTCATGCGAGGCCGTACAAGAAGCTCCTTTCATTCATGATCGCGACGCTGGCGATGGGCATGATACTCGAAACGGTGGTCCCGCTTTTCTATAAGCGGTTTTTTGATTTGTTAAGCGACGGTTCAGTCCCGCGCGCTGCACAGACCGGCGCGCTTATCCGCACCGTTATCATAATCCTGATGCTGTACCTCGTGGAGTGGATCCTCTGGCGTGTTACCACCTTTGCGAACAATTACTTCCAGCCGCGCGTCATGTCTGACATCCTTAATTCTTCGTTTGAATATCTCCATGCCCATGCCTACGGCTTTTTCGTAAACCGCTTCGTGGGAGCGCTGGTGCGTAAGGTAAACCGCCTTGTGGATGCGTTTGAAAGCATCGCCGATAGGATATGCTGGGATTTGCTGCCCATGGCCATACGCATCGTGACCATCCTCATCGTGCTGTGGTTTCGCAGTACCACCGTTGCGCTTGTCATGATGGTATGGATTGTCTTTTATCTTGCCGTGAACTACGCGTTTACGATGTTCAAGCTCAAATACGACGAGCAGAGCGCGACGGTTGATTCGCGGGTCACCGCGCATTTGGGCGACACGATTACGAACAACGTCAACATTAAGCTCTTTACTTCCTTAGCGAGTGAATTGCGCTCGTTCAAGCGTATCACGACTGATCAATTTAAAATCAGGAAGTTCGTGTGGGATTTAAGCGCAATCCTTGAGGCGATCCAGGCGCTGTTTATGATTTTTCTTGAGTATGCGATTTTCAGGATTTCTATACACTATTGGGCAATGGGGGTTTTCAGCATCGGCGATTTCGTGCTTATCCAAGCCTACCTTCTGCAGATATTCAACCGCCTCTGGGATTTCGGCCGCATCATCCGCGATATTTATAAGCGTTTGGCGGATGCCGAGGAAATGGTGGAGATACTCCATACGCCGCACGGAGTGCAGGATGCCTCGAATGCAAAAAAATTAGTGGTGAAGAATGGTGAAGTTGATTTTCGGAAAATACATTTTACCTATACGGGAGTGCAGGACGTGCTCCATGATTTTTCACTGCTGATACGCCCCGGGGAAAAAGTTGGCTTGGTGGGGCCGTCGGGAGCAGGCAAGTCCACCATTACCGCGCTTCTTTTCCGTTTTTATGATGTCACGAAGGGGGGTATTTATATTGACGGCATTAATGTTAAACAGGTGACGCAACGGTCGCTGCGCGAGAGTATCAGTCTGGTCCCGCAAGATCCCATCCTTTTCCACCGCACTCTGATGGACAATATCCGCTATGGCAGGCTTGATGCCATGGATGCGGAAGTGTTCCGGGCGGCAAAGCTTGCGCATTGCGATGAATTTATCCAGCGGATGCCGGACAGCTATGAAACTTTTGTGGGAGAGCGGGGAATAAAGCTTTCTGGGGGTGAGCGCCAAAGAGTGGCGATCGCGAGGGCGATCCTGAAAAATGCGCCGATCCTCGTGCTTGATGAGGCGACCTCGAGCCTTGATTCGCATTCCGAAGCGATGATCCAGGACGCCTTGGAAAAACTGATGATTGATAAGACCGTCATCGTTATTGCGCACCGGCTTTCCACGATCATGAAGATGGACCGGATCGTGGTGGTCAAGGAAGGCCGCATCACGGAGCAGGGGACTCATGATGCGCTCCTGACGATGCCGCGCGGCACCTACCGCATGCTTTGGCGTTTGCAGGCAGGCGGATTTATTAAATAATATAGATGCAGATCAACGCGGATTGTTACGCTAATGTACGCGGATATTTTCAATGGCTACGAATTCGTAGTCATTAGCCTGCCTGCGCAGGCAGGTATCATTCGTATGAATAAGTATATTGGTATCATATTTTATGAAACTCTCATGCCCCGCATTTCAACATGAAGGAATGGTTCCTCCGCAGTACACTTGTGACGGAATGGACGTAAACCCTCCATTTACCATAGAAGGGGTACCAGAGCAAGCCCGGAGCCTTGCGCTCGTGGTAGACGATCCTGATGCGCCTGGAGGCGATTGGGTGCATTGGACCATGTGGAATATTGACCCCTCGACATCAAGAATCGAGGGAAACACAGTACCCGTAGGTGCCGTCGAAGGCATGACAGATTTCGGCAGGTCCGGTTGGGGAGGCCCGTGTCCACCGTCAGGCACGCACCGCTACCAGTTCAAGCTCTACGCTCTTGATGCCATGCTCTCGCTTGGCAACACCGCAAAGAAGCGCGATCTGGAGGAAGCTATGAAGGGTCATGTGCTCGCACAGGCAGTGCTCGCAGGGAAATATTCAAGAAGATAACTCGAAAGTACTCACTCAGGGTTATCACATCGCTCGGAATGCACAATTTTTCTGCGGACGCGACCAAACAGCCTGAACGCCTAAATCCTCGAAAAATTGGTATTCCTTCGCGTCGCGTTGAAGCCAGTGAGTACTTACGATTATTCCTGTTCAGGCATAGTCATAATAATCCGTTGCACTTCCTCGAGGGTTTTTACTTTTACAAGTTCCTCGCGGATTTTTTTTGCGCGCGGCAAGCCCTTCACATACCATGCCAGATGTTTGCGCATTTCAATAATGCCGTATGGGCCTTTGGCCTCAAGCGCAAGTTTTACGTGCTCCATGATATATTGTTTTTTTTCGTCCCAGGTCGGTTCGTGATAAGTACCTGATGCGAGATATTCTCTGATCTGCCGGAAAATCCAAGGCCGCCCCAGCGCCCCGCGCGCAATGCCTAATCCGTCCGCATGCGTGGCCTCCACCATTTCCTTTGCCAATACAGGGCTGTAAATGCCGCCATTCGCGATCACGATGCCAGTAAAAAGTTTTTTCACCTCTGAGATCATCTCGAGATCAGGTTCACCGTCAAATGGCTTTTCGTACGATCGTCCGTGGACCATAATTGCCGAGATGGGGAGGGATTTTATTTTTTTTACAAGATCAAGCGCTGTTATTTTTTTTTGATTCAGATTAATACTTGCGCGGACCTTGATGGACACGGGAAGCGTGGTAGCACTGCATACCGCAGCGACGAGTTCAGCGCAAAGTTCGGGATTTCGCATCAAATTTACGCCACCACCATGGCGAGTCACCTTGTACGCGGGACAGCCGAAGTTGATATCAATGCCCGAGAATCCCAAGCGTTCCACCTGCCTTGCTGCTAAGCGTAATACAGACGGGTCATTGCCGAATATTTGGCATACGACTGGCTTCTCACCCGGCGAGAAGGAAAGCATGTCGTGCGTTTTTTGGCTGTTCCGCGCAAGGGCATTTGCGGAAGCGAATTCAGTATAAATAACATCAGCGCCGAACCGTTTGCACATGGTGCGGAATGCCAGATCAGTGACTCCTGCCATGGGTGCAAGGGCGAGGAAGGGTTTTGGCAATTTTGTCCAGAAATTATTCATATGCGACTTGAGCTGCAGTGATTATATATTAATAATGCGATTATAGCTGAAAATGCGCCTTATTCAAAGCTTTTTATTATGCACTTTGACAAGGGGGGAAAGAACGTGTATAAAATAGTAAACTGAATAAAGGAGCATATAGCAACGTATACATTATAAACGCGTAAAGTAACCTCATTTCACTCATCAGTGCACGACATACGCTCAAAATGGAAAGCGGATGTGAAGCATCCCAAGCCCCGCCTTAAGCGGCGGGGTAACTGAAGGGGAAGAAGAGCGTAGCGCATAGGTTCAAACGTTCGTTGGCAGGTATGCCTGCGGACGCTTGGATCGATTGCTTCTTCGGAGAAGAATGTCGTTCGCTAGGGTTTCACATGAAAAGGGGTCTTTGCGGATTCCTTTTTTATTGTACCTCAATATTTATTATGTCCGGAGAAAAAGATTCATTTGAAATTATTGAGGCGCTTAAACATGCGATTTGGACGCGCAGGCCGATGTTGGGGGAAATTATTCGCACGCATGGAGATAAGATTCTCTATGATTATACCGTAGATTTTCTTGATGTGAATAAAAGTAAATTGTTAGACGATAGAAAGGGAGAGTTATTGGACGTGGTTAAGAAATTGTTGTCAGAAAGGTTAGGGGACAGAGTCGCTAGTGAGGTGGTAACGCAGATGGCGGCACTTCCGCTCGTTTCTACCGCGGATCACCATGGACCGATAGATCATCCATTTTGGGTCAATTCAAATATTATTAGCGGCATACCTCTATTTGAAAAAAAATTTAATAGTGCCAAATATCTTGTGGTGTTTTCATTTGCCAGCGTGTCTGTGAACAATCTTTCCGCTTACCCGCGCGGCATCGAATTTCATGGAGGAGTAAACGGATCCAGTAATATAATTAAATTACCTATTTTGCCAGATAAATTGAAAATGAGCGTGGTGTATGGCACTCGCGCATTTACAAGAGATGACTTAGAAAAGACGCACCATGAATTACTAATGAGAGAGCGTCATGGCGATATTATCTATGGACGCGCGGAAGAGGTGTGGAGGATAATTGAGAACAATTTTGGGAGTAGTGATGTCTTAAATGCTCTTGATTTTCCAAGCCAAGTCACAAAAATAAATTTTACCCTTTGACAGATTTTTTTTCACCATACATTCTCCGATCATTCTCGTGACGTGAGAGTGCCGGAACTCATTTATATTGAGATAGAAACAATTGTAAAAGAACTGCTTATTCATTATCATCTCTCTCGTCCAAAATCGTTATTGTATCGTATATTATTCAATCAAAGGAAGCAACAATTAGTCCATTATTATTTTAATAATATCGCAGGCGCTTTTTCTAGCCAGCAAAAATGGGGCACTTACCTTTTTTGGGCGTTAGACAACAAGATGCATCGTGTTCGCCTCTCGTTAAAAGAGAATATTTTAATTTCAGAAGATAATAAAATTTCAATACCATTTACTCCCGAGGCAGTTGCACGTGCATTACAGGATAAAGCCATTTTTCCTAGTATGGCCATGTGTTATGTAACGGTAGCGCTCTATTATGGCATGAAATGCTTAGGTGGATTTTGCCAGGTACACGATCTGACTATGTTAAAAGAAGCCTGGATGAAAATCTTGTTTGAGGCGGATGAACGCGAGGAGGCGCTGGCTGTTGAACCGGTACAAACAAAAGAGTTGGGTGGGGATGGTATGGTGCTTGCTTATCTGAATACCCGGAAGGGTGAACTTGTACCCGCCACAGGCATTGATTTGGCGCTAAACAAGCAAGATACCAGTTTTGAGAAATTCGTCGCGATTTCGCGGCGTGTGACACTTTCAGATATGATGAATTCTATGCTTCCTGAAATGTATACAGTCCTGTATCCTTCTTTTCAACGAGATGGAAGATTAGCCTCGCTTACCCCAGAACAAATTTCAAAAGTTATTGGTTTGCATGGAAAAATTGATATTGAAGAGTAATCATTTTTCGCTTGTTTGAAAAGCTACAGCATATAAAGCCGCATTGATTCTTGGATATAAATAGAGTATGTTTAAAACGCTTATTTGCGTTTTGTTATTTTTATAGAGATATGAATACTAGTCCATTAGCCGACCGGATGCGGCCGGAGCGGCTGGAAGATTTTGTCGGACAGGAAGAGCTCCTAGGGAAGGGGACTTTTTTGCGCCGCGCCATTGAGGAAGACCGCGTGCCTTCCATGATTCTCTGGGGCCCGCCGGGGTGCGGAAAAACCACGCTTGCGCATGTGATTGCGCGGATCACGAAGGCGGAATTTGTCTCATTGCCCGCGACATCGAGCGGTGTTGAGGAATTGCGCAAGATGATCGAGCGCGCGGAAAGCGGTGTGCGGCTTGGGGTAAAAACAGTCCTGTTTATTGACGAGATCCACCGCTGGAACAAAGCGCAGCAGGACCGGCTGCTGCCTTATGTAGAGAAGGGCGTGATAACGCTCATCGGCGCGACAACCGAGAATCCCTCGTTTGAGGTGAATTCGGCGCTGCTTTCCCGCGCGCGCGTGTTTGTATTGAAACTGCTTGATGAAGCAGCGTTAAAGAAAATTTTGTTGCGGGCGGCTAAAGAAGCGGGAAGAACGTTTCCCGGCGAACTATTGGACTTCATCGCCGCGCAGGCGCACGGCGATGCCCGTTTTGCGTTAAATACGCTTGAGGCGTGTTTTGATGAAGGGGAAGTTATTACCATAGAAAGGATTAAGCAGATTTTGCAGAAATCCCACCTGTTGTATGACAAGAAAGGAGAAGAACACTATAATATCGTTTCCGCTCTGCATAAATCCATGCGCGGGGGAGACGCAGATGCCGCCGTGTATTGGCTCGCGCGGATGCTCGAAGGCGGCGAAGATCCGCTCTATGTGGCGCGCAGAATTGTAAGGTTTGCTTCGGAAGACATCGGACTTGCGAATAACACGGCACTCCTTGTCGCAAATGCTGCGTTTGACGCATGCCACAAATTAGGCATGCCTGAGTGCGCGGTGCACCTTGCCCAGGCGGTAATGTACATGGCGCTGTCGAAAAAAAGCATTGTCGCGTATGAAGCGTATGGAAAGGCGAAACAGGACGTGGAGAAGTACGGCGCCCTGCCCGTACCGCTCCATATCCGCAATGCGCCCACGCAGCTGATGAAAGATTTGAATTACGGGAAGGGATATAAATACACGCCGCATTTCGAAGGCGACGCGGGTAAACAGGATTATCTGCCGGAGGAGTTGAAGGGAAGATATTATATTGAAAATCCAAAATTTTGATTTTTGCATTTTGATTTTTGCATTATCGTCATGTTCCCTTGGCTCTTTCCCCTCTTTTGGGTTCTTCTCATCTTCCTCGGCTCCTCCATCCCCGGCGGATCAATTCCCGCGCCGGTGTCAGTGGCGAGCCAAGTGCTCCATGCGTGCGAATATGCGGTATTGGCATACCTTATCGCGCGTGCGTTTTCGCAAACAAAAAAAGAACCTAAGCACTCTTTCTCTGCAATTATTATCCTTGCATTCAGTATTAGCGTGCTTTATGGGGCTACTGATGAGCTGCATCAGTTATACGTCCCCGGGCGCCATCCAGATTCTATGGATGTGTTCGTAGATGCCCTCGGGAGTGGCATAGGGGTGTTTGTGTGGTATAGGTTGAAACGAGGGATTTGACGGCATGTGTACGCGAATGAGATATTTTTTTATCTAAAAACTGAGATAATAGAAAAGCAATTATTATAACAAAATATCATCATCGGAGAATCCAGCATTGCGCATTATAATATAAACATTATATAAATCTTGATAATACGGCTGAAAAGCTTCATTATCAGGTAGACGTTTCCCATCGCGATAAAAAATACTTGCATCCTTCAATGCAGTAAACAGTTTTTGAACTAGTTCAGAGTTTACTTCTAAAAGTTTTTTATATTGGGGAGTTTTTCGATACTCGTCGCCTAATTCACCTGAAGTGAAGAAGAGATACGTATTATTGCTAAATCTACTACAGAATTCATCAAAGCTTAAGTATTCAATTTCCTCCCCGGATTCCTGTGAGGTTTCTGACATATTAATGATACAGATTAATAAGCGGAATGAGTTGAGAAATAAGTTTAACGATATTATCTTTTTATCGGCTGGGTTATCGTTTTGCCAAAGATATAGCAGTCTTCACCGTACCATTGTTTTTTAAACAAGAATCGTTCCTTGAAACCCATAGCCTTATAAAACCCTACTGCGTGGTACCGTAAAAGGCTCCAGCACCACAATTTTGGGATTTTCTCTTTTTTGCATTTCTGGATGGCAAATTGTATGAGACTCCTGCCTGCGCCTTTCTGTTGAGATGCGATAGAATAGATTTGATAGGAGCCTTCGGTAGGCTCGAGGCACATAGCCCCGACCGGTCGGTTTTTTTCGAGTGCGAGATAGTACCAGCCTTTAGAAACGTGAGCGGTAATGTGGTGAATATCAGAAAAGTGGTAATGTTCATTATCAAGCACGGAAATAATCTTCGCAATCGAGGGAATGTGTTTTTTTGATGCTTTGAGTATTTTCATGAGTCGCGTTTGTAAATAAGAATATTTTTTTATCGTGTGGTACGGCGAGGTACACTAACTATGCCATAGGCGGCGAGCTCTTTTTTAAATTGGTTGAAATTTCGGTAGTGGATGCCATGTATGCCAAGTTTTTTAGCGGCGATGACGTTTTCTTTCTGGTCGTCAATGAAAATGCACTCTTCAGGCTTTTTGCGCATTTTACGGAGGAGCGCGCGATAGATGGCTTTGGACGGTTTTGCCGCTCTCGTACCATAGGAAGTGACAATCGCATCAAAATATTTTTCAAGATGATGATTGGCAATTGTTTCCTCCAGCCAGTCCTCAATATGGTTCGATAAAAGACCAGTGGTGTAATGACGTTTTAATGCGGTAATCAGCTGCAGCATGTGCGGACGCATTTTGTGATGTGTGGTGATTTCTTGGCGCAGTAGATGTGTCTCCCTGCTTAAATAATCAGATATTGTTGTCCAGAATAATTTTGATGATATTTTGTTTACTCTCGCTTTGCGCCATGTGGTACGTAACAGTTGAATGGTTTTAGGTTTGTTCACATGGTATTTTTTTGAAAGTATACTGCCGAGCTCTTCCCATGTTTTTATATCAGTGAGCACTCCTCCCGCGTCAAAAATAATTGTGGTAATCATAAATGTAAAGATTTCCTACTGATGATAACTTATGCGTTTATCCTTATTAAGCACCTTCAGTATAACCTTATAAAGATAGGAAGCAAAGGCGAATATCTCCTCATTTGGTTATACATCAGAAATTTGGTATAGTATATCTTAGGATTTATCTGGTTACGCCGGATAAGAGCTCGTCGTAGCTACGCTAGATCCCGCGTAGCGGGACGTAGCGAGAGAATTTAGAGTTTTATATGAATGATGAACAATGGGAAGTGACCCTAGACCGGATTGAGCAGAAGTTCCGTATTGAGGAACGGAAGCGGGAGGAGCGCGGGGAAGGGGAGGGGGTGGTGGAATGGGTGGTCTTTATGACACCCCAAGGAAAGGTGAGGCTTGAGCGCACGACGAAGCCGCGCGTGGTGGGAGAGCATTCGGAGCGTTCGAAGCGCATCGGGAGCACGGCCGTGATCAAAAAAATTTACGATCCTGACGACCTTGTCAGTTACATGCGCGCGTACCTTTGGGATGAGGGCACTTCAAGCTGGGGGGAAATAAAAGGCGAGGGCTTTTCTGCAAATTTTTAATTGTTTTACAAACAATAATCGCTAAAAATAACAATGGTAGCGTGGCAGCTCTTGTCCCGTCGAATGACTGGGATGTCTGCCACCCACGTGGTCGGAGACGAGCTCCGACGCTACAGAGAGAAATACTATTTTATTCTAAGCTCACCGTATGAAAAAACAAACGCAACCGTCAACCAAATCACCTTCCTTTCCCTATCGCTCCTTCCATCTTTCGCGGCAAGTGAAGATTGCTTTTCCCCCCATGCGCGAGCTTGTGGAATTGCTGCATAAACCGTGGGGAATTTTTTTCCTCACATTCGTGCTTATCATTAATTATGCCTACGTCTCGATGCTTGCGACCATTCCGGTGCTCGCCAATATGCCTACAGATAATATGATCTTGATACGAAGCGATGCCGGCCAGTCATTAAGTGTGAAATATAAAGATGAAGTGCCGATGATTTTATCGAACTATTTGGCAAATCGGGGGCAATTTGCGGCAAAACTTTCTAATGAATCGTATATAAAAGCAGATGTGGATGCGTGGCTTGCAGAGATTAAGAATGAAAAAGGTTTATTGCTTAGCTTTAGCGTCCCTCAAAACCTTAAGGAAGTGCATTTGGGGCTCGTAATCGCAATGGGGACTGACGAGCAGGCGGCAGCACGGTATCTCACCGCATTGGAAGGCGACACCACGGCCGGGAAGGAAGCCGAAAGCGAATTTAGAAATGCAGAGGAGCGCCTTACGATGGTTTTCCAGCTCGCGCCTTGGTTGAGTAAGTAAAGTGGAATACCAAGCAATACCACATCCAAGAGGGGGATGGTTTTGGTAGCGATGAGGAAGAATAGTCATTGATAAAATTCTAAACTCTCGCTACGTCCCGCTACGCGGGATCTAGCGTAGCTACGACGAGCTCTTATCTGGCGTAGCCAGATAAATTCGAAACCCTAAACAAGCACCAAATCTCCCGCCTCATCGGGATCCCGCCTACCTTAGTAATTCTCATTCAAGGAGCGGGACAAAATTCAAAACGTGTTTCGGTGATTTTGTCATTTGGATTTGTTTAGGATTTAGAGTTTCGGATTTAGGATTTTTCAATGTTGGTATGGATCTACCTTCAGTCGTGCAAGGGGTTCATCAGGAATACAAGAGCGACGATTCGGTAGGCAGGATTGTCGTGCGCCACTATGGCCCGTTTGCGCTTATCGCGGTGGTGTTTAGCGCAATGCTCGGAATATGGCGCTGGGTGGATTCATGGTGGTTGTTTCTGCTCATTGAACTGTTTGTGATCCTCGCGATCTATCGCATTTCGTACAAAAAAGGAGAGGGAAACTCATTTCGATGGCATGCGGCAACTCCTCTCATTTTTGTCATCGCGGGAAGCGGGTTGCTTATCATGGTGACGGGGGGCGTGTTTCGCAGCGTGATTGCAGTCTTAGTAGCATTCAGTATCGGTGCGCATCTGCGAGGATACGTGAAGTATCAGGAAGCGCCAAACGCAATGAGGGCGCTCTATTGCGAGAATGTGGGATGGTTTATGGCATCCTTCGGCGTATTCGCATTATGCGTAACCCTGAGCGGTGGTTTGACATTTGTCCGTTTCCCTCTGATAGGCGTATTGGGTTTGGTGTTTTTAGGTACTTTCCTTTTCACCCGCCACGCGTTGGAGTATTCAGCCATATCATCCCGGAATCGCAGTCACGGCAGATGGGCGCTTAGTCTTTGTATTACAGAAAGCATGGGAGTGTTTCTCTTACTGCCCTCCACGCCCTTGGTGCTCGCAGGACTTGTCCTCCCTCTCTACGCGGTATTGCTTGAGCTCGTGCGGAAGCCCGCGTCCTTCATGAAACGCAGTTCACAGGTTTTAGGGGCATCCGTGGTGGCAGGCGTATGGATATTATTATTATCGACGGCACGCTGGCCGTAAAATCGAAATATTATTAAGTAAAGAAATGTTACTATTAATTATTATTCATGAGAATCTAAACCTATGACCGCCAAACCTAAACCACCGACTGCGACCCAAGAGGTATCGAATGATCCGCGCGTCAATGTGCGCGATGATGCGCTTGCGGCGGTGTACGCGAAACCACATCATTTTGAACTTCCTCACGAGCATCACGGTTTGAGACTCATCGCCAATGCGATAGTCGCTGTAGTGTTCGGCATGATTGCGGGGGTCGTGGGCCTCCTGTTGTTTATCTCGGGAGCGTTTTCCCGTGTGCCGTATTTGGGGTCGATTGATGTGGCGGCGTTAGTGCCGAGCGCGCCGGTGACCATTGAACGCACGGAGAAGGTGTCGGTTACTGCAGATGAGCGCGCAAGCGCGGTTTTGAAACGGATCCAGCCGAGCGTCGTAGGTCTCTATGCGACAAAAAATTTAAGCAAGGACCTCGCAGGTCTTATCAATTCAGCGGGTGCGCCTCTTGCGACTGGTATCGCGCTCACGAGCGACGGATGGGTGCTCGCTGCGGGAGATTTGAGCGATGAATCAGCAGGGCCTTTAACTATTATTACCATCGACGGAAAAATTTATGAGGTAGAGCGCCGCATGCAGGATAAGGCGACCGGATTGTGGTTTGTGAAGGTAAGCACCTCGCTGTTTGTGGCTGTACCGTTTACGCGCAGCGAGTCGTCGCTCGAGGCAGGATCATCTGTGCTTCTCCCTTCATTTCAAATCGGGACGCAGGGGGCAGCCTTTGCGGGTACGGTCGCGGGATTGAGCGTGCTCACGGTGCGTGACAGCGATCGGTTGGAATCCCGCCTCACGCTTGCGGTATCACTAAAAGGAAACGCGCTTGGTGTGCCGTTGGTTTCTTTAGCCGGAGAAGTCGGAGGACTTGTGAGTGCGCAAGAGGAGGGTATTGTACACGCAGTGCCCGTCGCATCCCTTCAGCCGATTATTGACCGGATATTGAAGGAAGGCGATGCGCGTCGTCCGCAGGTTGGCATGCATTATATAGAGCTTTCAAGCGTTGCGGATGTGGCATTTCCACTTACCCACGGGAGGAGATTCGGCGCGCTTTTAGTGAAGAATGGCGATGTGCCGGCAATAACACTGAAATCAAATGCAGAAACCGCGGGGTTGAAAGAAGGCGATATCGTGATAAAAGTTGACGGGGACGAGGTGACTGATGAGACGGATCTTGCCACCCTTATCCAAGCCTATCCCAACGATAAAGCCCTTAAGCTCTCCATCCTGCGGGCGGGAGAAGAGAAATTGGTTGACCTTTCCCTTGCGCCACCTCCTACACCAACACAAGCGGAAAAGAAACGTTAAGAGAAGCCGAGAACGCCTTTTTGTATGTCGTGGAAAGGGATCGTTATAATATTAATGATCGTGCAGGTGTTGGTGGAGGTGCTTTTTAAACGCGCTACGGACCGCCTGCCGCAACAGAAATCGCTGGGAGTTGCCTACCAGTTCTTTTTTTGTTCTCTGTGGGCTCTCGCTTTGAGCGCCATCATAGGAGAGGGTATCGGCAATGCGCGCAATATTTCGGCGGCGGCGGGAGTCGGGGTCTTGAATGCGTACGGCAATTACAGCAATTGGCGCGCGTATGCGTATAGCCTCAGCAAGACTGCGCTATTTTTCCCTTTGAGCAGTCTCATTGCGATTGTCCTTGCCGTGGTGATTTTGGGAGAACGCGTGCTCGTGGAGCCGACGGTGTTTTTCGGCGTTCTTTTGAGCTTTTTTGCCATGTGGTTGTTCCAGGTACCGCAGAAGGAAGGACAGTTTCCCCATCGGCGCGCGTGGCTTTTTGCCACTGTTGCGACGGTGGTTATTTTCGGCGTAACCAATTATCTCCTGAAGCCCCTTGCGCTGGGGGGCGTTTCCCTCCATGAATTTGTGGTGGGATGGTATGGGGGTTCGTTCATAGGATCCCTGACCATTTTGCCTTTTGAGCGCGTGCGAACCTTGCGGCTGTCGCGTCGGTCGCTCGTCGCGATTATCATCCTTTCTTTGGGATTCGTGGCCGCCCTCAGTCTCCTCTATGTCACCTATCAATACGGCGGCACGTTAACGCAAATTATACCTCTCAAAGGGATTGCGCTCACGATTTTGCCCGCGATAATCGGCTGGTTGTATTTCGGGGAGAAACAGGGGATGGGGAAAAGAGAGTGGTGGGCATTTAGCCTGGGCATTGCCGGCGCGGCGCTCATTCTTTTAAGATAAAAAGTCTATTTGTCACACTGGAATTTGTAGAAATAAAAAACTAGAAGGTAATATAGCTCTGAATTATGGTAAGATTTCACCCCATTATTTTACGATCGTATAATAGTGGGGTATAATATTCATACATAGTGAAGGGGCGGCAGAAGGGTTAATAGAGAATTTAAAATTAACATTCATGTTTTTGCACACAAAAACGCCATTCACTGAGAAATTATTAACAAAATTAGTTGATTTAGAGCCAATGTTTACCATGAGTCCCTCGGCTGCCGCAGAACTCTTTGGCTTTAATCCACAGCGGGCGGCATGGCGAGCGGCACGTTTTCGACGCGAGAGTGAGCAGCGTGAGCGTAAACGCATAGCGAAAGCGTTTGAAAATTTATGTCAGGCAGATTACCTCACAGCGGTTAAGGGGAAGAAAGGTACGTACCGGATTACTCCCAAAGGATGGTTGAAATTTGCCATATCATATGCGCGGCACTTTAAGGCGTCTGCCACATCGGGGAAACAGGGAGGATTTCTCATTGTATTCGATATTCCCGAACGGCATCGTCAATTTCGCGATGTCTTTAGACGTGTGCTCTATTCGCTTGGTTTTTCTCAATTTCAACGAAGTGTTTTTTACACATCTGATCGAAAGGTATTCGAGTTTGCCGCGCGCATCATTGTGAATTGTGAATTGGAAGATTGTGCGAAATTGGTGTTTGCGGATAAAATCGTGTAATATAGAAAGAGCACAGAGCGAATTGGTTGTTAAAGTTTCATTAGGTTGTTACCCCATTATTTCACGATCGTGCAATACTGGGGTGAAGAGTTGAGGGGAAGGGGGAGGAAAGGAAGGGAAAGGAGAAAAGAAGTGCAAAGGGTTGAGGTGGAGTGAAATTGGGAATTTGGGAGAAGAGAGCAAATTAGGAGTTTTCTCGTTGGTTTGATGGGAGAACTTTTTGTTTTTAAAAGCGAAACATATTGAGAGTGCAGCACAATGATATAAAAAAATTTGCGCGCAGATCATCAGCCACAATCAGAACCTCAATCTGTAGCGTCGGAGCTTGTCTCCGACCAATCAGCTGCGATCCGTTGGTGGCAGACAGGCTGCCACGCTACAGTGTATCACTATGTGGACGAACGCGGATTAACGCGGATATTATCATAGGGTCCACTGTCATTCCTAAGCGTTTGTTTAGGAATCAGGTGAAGCGCGCAACCGATAACGTGCGGCCTTCGGCCCAGTCCTTCAGGATTAAGTCTTCAGGATGACCCCGAGTGGGCAGTTACACCCCGCGTCTATTGACAGAGAGAGAGAGTTCGTGGTAAGAAAGTGGTGACAAAAACTTTTTTTCTTTGTCAAAATTAAATAAGTCCCACGTATTTTTTATCGTGGGGATTTTTGGTTCATTTAAAATTTGGAGATAAATTATGAATTCCCCAGACACCGGAACCAACGTGGAAATCACCTATCTACTCAAGTGCCCTAAGGGGCATGAAGGGAAGAAGGTGATCTATCCCCGCAACATCCTGAGCGACACGATCGCCCTGATCGCTGCTAGCCAGGTTCATTTGGCTCAGGGGCAGGTATGCAGCGTATGCGGGAAAATAATGTTGGTGACGGGGTGGAAGTAGCTCTCACCCGAAAGACTGAAAGGCGAGATTTATCTATTCGCCGAGTAAGTCTTTTTTTGTTTGTTTTGCGTTCTTTCAGCCTTTTGTGATATTATGTAAATGAGAATTATATTTTTACTTTTATTTTATGAGTGAACTAAAATCTGAAATTACACCAGTTGACTCAAGATCTGCTACACCTGATTACGAAGGAGATTATCAGAAGATAAATAACGGTGAGGCGTCAGTGGAGAATTTTGATATTAGCCATCTATTTGAAATGGCCAATCAGCCATTTGCCACCAAAGATGGCTATGCGATAAAAAATAGGATTTTTTTTGAACTTATCCGTAATCACCCGCAGGTCTCCCCCGAAGATCTTCTTATTGTTGATTGCCGCGATGGGGATTTACAAAGGCGAAACGCAAAAGATAAGACAGATATTGGAAAGGCCATTAATTTTTTGAAAGGAGTGAATGGCAGAATCTCGAAAGATACACCGATTGATACCGTTGCGGCTATAAAACAAGCATTTACTCAAGCATATTACCACAATAAACAAATAAAAGAAGCGGCGGATCTGCAGCAGGAATTTTGCAATGACCCGCGGTTTAAGGAGCTGCCCCCTTTCAGGCGGGCGATGATGCTGGAATCCCTCGCATCGTTTTATTTGGATTTAGATGACACGGATGGGGCGGCTTTAACAGTTCATGATATGCATGGCTGTTTAGTGGATAAAAATTTAAAGGAGAGCGAAGTGCCGCGGGTTGTAGGGGGATTTAATCATATTTCTGGTGATCTTGAATATAAACGCGGGCGATATAGTTTAGCAGCAGAGTCGTATTATGCGGTGCACGCTACTTTTAGTCCAGATTCACGGAACCAAATCGTCGGCGCGATGAAATTCATGCACTGTAAATGGCTGGAGAACAGAATCGATGATCCAAGGTTTGAGTCCGTGAGAAAGTTTTTCTTGGATAATTATTCCAAGCTTGAGGAAACAGATAAGATAGGGCACGCGGCATCGTGGGAATTTGTTTCGCAAAAGTTTGACATCAAAGGCTGACCAAGCGGGTGGCGCGGTGCAACAAGGGTGAAAATGTTGTGTTGCGTCACCCTTGTTGTTTTTTTGTGAGTGAAGGAACACACCCCTGAAACCCCTCTCAAGAGGGGATTTTTTGAGCGATGAGGACAAGGTGGGGAGAGAAGAGGGGATTGGGATGGTTGGGGCCGATGAGTTTGTTAATGATGCGGCCAAAGGTTTGAATTTTCCAGTTAATCGCGCGTTCCCACCAATTGAGAGGCAGTGGTTGGTTGTCATAACTCCCCCCACCCCTCTTATCATAAGAGGGGGGTCTTGGTGGGCGTTCGGTCCAGAAACCGAAGGTGCGGTAGTAGTTGAGATATTGGATATCCAATTTTGATCGTGTGCCTGCATTCGCAGGAGATGCTTCGTTAAGCTCAGCATGACGAATCGCATTTTTGATTCTTTTAAGATTCATAATTTTCGTATTGTGTTTTTTTAAATTTTCTTTGTCGATGAGCCAGTGGAAGAGGTATTGCAGGTGCGCGAAGTGCGGCATGCTCATTATCAATGTGCCGCCTGGCGCGACAAGGTCGGCGTGTTTTTGAATAACTTCGTTAAGATTTAAAAAATGTTCGACAAACCCAAAAGAGCAGACGATATCAAACTGTCTTTTGGGATTCCACGAAAACAAGTCTTCTTTATAGAGAGCAGGCTCGGGAAGATTATTAAACGCGAATAGCGCGCGGGTGGTTTCAATTTCATCGGAATAATCAATACCGTAAGCTTGGTAGTGGTATTTTTTTGCCAGGAAACACAAAAAGTCGCCGCCGGCACATCCTATTTCAAGGACTGATTTTTGGGGATCAGGGGCAAGATATTTTTCAAAAAGATCGGCAAAATAGACCTTCTCTACGGTGTGTGGTTTGAATTTGCCGTAATAAGAATCCCAGAATTGCTTTGTCGTATATTCTTGCATATTTATCATGGTGTCTCCTCTTAAGATAAGAGGAGCGTTAGAGGAGTTATGACGTGCGGAATCGTAACTCCCCCCTGTGTCCCCCTCTTACCCTAAGAGGGGGAACTGAGTATTTGATAGTATAGTGTAATATAATTATTAACCATTTGATCGAGAGAGAACTTTTCTACTGCACGCTTGCGGCAGGCGGCGGCAATGGCAGCGTATTGGTCGCGTGGAAGATTGATGAGCCATTCAAAGCCATTGGTTAAATCCGAAAGGTCCTTATAAGCCGCGATGTAGCCATGTTCTTTATGCACGACGAGTTCGGGGATTCCTCCGGTATGGAACGCAAGCGCTGGCAGGCCCGAAGATAACGCTTCAAGCACCGTAAGAGGGCAATTGTCAGCAAGTGAAGGATAAAGGAGCAAGTCACTTAATGCATAATAATCGGCGATCGTGTGCGAATCAGATGAAAAGGGGACATAGGTTATATTTAAATTCTGGGGCACCGTTCGATCGTACCCTCCCATGCAGACGAAAAGTATGTCATTCCTTTGGGCATACGCGTGAATAAGCTGCTCTGCATACTCCCATCCTTTCCATACGTTTTTAGCGCCCCCCTTGCTTGAGAAAAGGATAATCTTTTTGTCTTGCGGAAGGTTGTATTTTTTTCTAAGTTCGCCCTTATTCCCCGGTTTATACAGGCGAGTGTCAACGCCGTTATAAATGACATGGAGCGGTTTATCTTTTAACATGCTTTTTTCTACTTGTGATTTTAACCATAGAGAAGGTACGACCACATTGAAGTGCGCGTGGTCGTAGATTTGTTTTTTGAGCTTCCACAAATGCCGGCTGTTGTTACGTCGAAGAGGGGGCAGAGAATCGGAATGGGCGCAATCGCACCCCCCAGAGATCCAATGTGTGCATTCAAATGCATGCGCTCCTTGGCCTAAAATGGGCCACATATCGTGGAGGGTCCAGACCAATGGTTTGTTTGAACGGCTACATTGTTGAATGGCTACACTGTTAGGTTGATTGTATGGTGCAATGAGGGGAAGAGTTTTTAAATTAAACCAGAGAGAATGTAGGTTGTGTGCGTGGACAATGTCTGCGTGCGTATATTCTGGATACGTGAGGATGCGTTTCCCGGGAAGAAAAGCGATGTCGTTGGAGAGCCAAAAGCTAAGATGGTGATGGAAGCGGGCTCGGAAATTGCGTTTGATAATTTTTGAAATACGATTATTGAAGGGCGTATCCCAAATTTCACGCACCGAGGGGGCGTGCGAGCGCTTGTATCCCACGATCATGTTGACCGCGTGCCCTCGGGCTTCCAAGCTTTGTTTTAATTCCCAAGAAACAGCAGCGGCACCGCCTTTCGTGTCGGTAGTGCCGAGCTCGAGGATGCGCAGTTTTTTTTCGTTAAAATTCGATGTCATCGAAATCAATGCACGGAAATATGTCTAGAAACGTATTTGGCGTGGTATTATAAATTTTTACGCGCGGATGAGTCTGTTCCACTTTTGTAGAAAAGTGGCGGTAATTCTTAAAAAGTTGAAGTACGCTCACCATATATTTTTCATACGACATCTCGACATCGCGTTGCAGCCCCCGTTCTTGGATCGTTTTTATGTCTTTCGTGGGATCTATCTTCTTTTCGTCTTCGGTAGAATAGAAATGCGAGACTGTCTTGATTTTTCCTAATCCAGTGGGATTGGAGAGATAACTATGCTCGCACCCCAAGAGGTAAAGCTCCTCGAATCCCATATAGACAGCAGCGATCATGCAGGCGAGCACCACATTTTTTGGATAGGGTACGGTTTTATCGAGACCAATATTGAAGGGAATTTTATCGCTAAAAATGCCATGATAGGAGATATATGTGATAGGATGATGGGAGAAAATATTTTTTTGTTCGATGAGAGGTCTTGCCTTTATGTTCAGCAGTAATCGGGTTGAGGGGCTGATGTTTTCTGTTTTATGCTTGAGATTTAAGCCCCAAAAGTCATCGTCTGATTTAGAAATGAAGTAAGTTGTGTCAGCAATGGCGTAAAATTTCGCATTAAGGTCACGGTAGCGCGGATGCTTGTCCATGTCGTTGACGGCAAAAGTATATTCGTCCTTGAGTTCTACAAGATCAAAATCTTTGATGGATGGGCCGGTGCCGAGGATAAAACAGCGTTTCCCTTTATGCGTATCCCGCAGCGCTCTATTCTTGCGTATAATTCCGCGATAACGATAGTTGAGCGCATGCGGGTAGAGCACGTTTGTATATGCGTAGTGGAAAGGATATTTGAGTGCGTGAATGATATGCATAAAGGATGATTAGAGCGGATGTCCGCCGTTTATTTTTTCGTAGACGCTAAGAGCTTCGACTTGGTCATGGACAGTAGGGAGATCATACTGGTCATTGAGGAACGATTCCACCTGCCGGTAAATGCCTGGTTTGAAACGAGTGTCATAATCGTCGTCAAGCGGCACTTCCTCCTCTATCACCGTTCCTTTCATTTGCGTTTTAAGGGTTTCTAAGGGACGGAGAACTATTTTTCGTTTGGTAGTTAGCGCTTCTACCCACCAGCGTCCGGCAGAATCCCATGTGGCGTGATAAGAAAAGAGCGCTCCTTGTTCGCTTATGCCAGCGCCGGTGAAGCGCGCAGGACCATCGAGCCAGTCAAATCCTCCCGCGACAAAACTTTCCATTGTGTGCGGATGTCCGCAGAGAAAAAAGGCAAGGTCAATAAGGTGCGTGGAATTGGCGAGAAACCAGTGGTGGCCGGTGGGGGATAATTTCAATTGATCCGAGATTTTATGCACCCATTCGGTGAATTCAAAATGGAACGCGGTTATACCGCCATCTTCTTTAATAAGTTCGCGCGCTTTGCGCGTTGACGCATAGAAGCGGCGATTGTAGGCGATATAGGTTTTTGATCCTGTTGCCTTTGTTTTCTCTGCGACTGCTTCAATGTCGCTGCGGATAAGCCCACCTGGTTTTTCAATGAGCAGAGAACGTGTTCCATAATCCATAAGCGCAATCGCAGAGGGTGAGAGCTGATCTTCGTTTGTGCATATAATAGCTGTTTTAGGGGCGTTTTGATTGGTTTTAAGCCAAGTTTCCAATCCTCCGCTTACTGTGGGGACCTGGTGCATTGTTTCAAATTCTTTAGCGTGCTGCTCTCCGCGGCCCACGGCGATAAAAGGCAGGTGCATAGCCTGAAGCACTTTTGCGTACTCATTTCCCATATAACCAGTACCGACGAGGAGGATAGGATCTTGCATAAGGCGCATTAGGTAAAAGGATAATGATCCAGATTTAATAATTTTCGGATCGGTTCATAGAGTTGGAGATGGAGACGCATGGACTCGGCGTACGGCGTGAGCTGACAATCGCCGTTATGCAAAATATCTTCAATGACCGGTGCGGTAAGCTGGCTTTGGTAGGGAATGACTGCTTCGTGTTCTATCCATTTCCAGTCTTGTTGAGGCGTTGCCATCCACATTTTTCGCTCATTTTCGCGTATAATAACGCGCGCCTGTGGATTGCTTATCGTAATCATAATCGGCGCGCTGTCCTCTAAGAAATGAGAGAATACGCCTAGACTGCCATCTTGAAATGTTACCGTCAGCGTTCCATTGAGCTCGAAAAACCCCAGACGTTTACTGGGGATGAGCTTATTGTCCAGCAGATCGGTAGAAACGGTAAATTCGCGGCAGTCATTGAGATATGACAAATGATCGACGAAATGAATGGCGTTGCACGCGAGGCCCCAGTTTGCCCCGCTTACATGATAATAGAGCCTGTCGCCTCGTAGTAATTTTTTACAATCGCGATACGCGGGCATGACGCGCATGGGGCAGTTTACCCACGCTTTGATATTGAGCGCATTTAATTTTTTTTGCGCCGCGTCGTAATCGTCCGGCCGATTAAAGAGGATTTTCTCGAGAAGCAAATAACGCACATGGGCGCGGGCAAGCAGCTCTTCAAGCGCCTGTTTTCTCACCGCGGAGGATGTGGCAATGATCGCGACGTCAATATCGGGAAGAGATGCCGGCAGCGTGTTCACGAAATTTATTTCATGCGGTGCGGCGCCATCCACGCTGTCACATCGTTCTTTCGCCGTTTTTAACGATTCGGAGGACGGATCAACCACAATGATCTGCAGCGGCAGCGATACCGTTTTAAGGGATTGAAGATGCCGGCTGCCTATATTCCCGGCACCAATAAGTATAATATTTTTCATAGGGCATTGGCATTGACAGCCTTTTTGTTTTGCTCCGCCAGGATTTGCAGAAACGAATGTTCCGCTTTTTCCCAATCTTCCGGCGTGTCAATGTCGAGAGAGTATTTTCCATCCATCACGTATGCCCGCACCTGTTTGCCGTAGAGTGAGGGTTCAGAATTAAGCAAGAGCTCGGTCTTTAAGGCATAGATCGCCCCGTTGCGATAATATGTTTTTGGCAATTCCTGGCGTCGTGGCACAATGCCAGATACCGGCTGGTCCGTATAAAGTTTAAGCATATTCGTGTCCTGCATGACAAACTGCCAATGGGGGTTAAAATGTCCCGGCACTTCGGTGACGCTCACCACTGAGTCGGCCCCGGATGTGAGCAAGAGTTCTATTGCTTCGCGGATATGATAATGCATCCTGCCGGGTGAAGTTGGTTCCAGCAGGACGACATAGGCAGGCAAATAGCCCTGATTTTCTTTTAGCCACTGAATTGCGTGTTGGAGCACGGCAAGGGACGGGGTATGATCTTGTGCCAGCGCAGTTGGGCGCAGGAAGGGCACGTCCGCGCCCGCGTGCCGGCCAATATCGGCAATTTCCGCGTCATCGGTGGAGAGGATTAGACGGTCGAGTTTCCCCGATCGCACGCAGGCGTCGATTGTCCAGGCAAGGAGCGGTTTGTCGCAGAATAGTTTGATATTTTTTCGGGGGATTGATTTAGATCCGCCGCGCGCCGGCACGATTCCTAAAATTTCCGATTTTGGCTGGGAATGCGTCGAGATATTAAAATCTCTGAATTGTTTTTGGATCCCTGTTTGCCAGATGCGATCCGAGCGCAATTCGGTCAAAAATCGTTCCGTACTTTTGCCGTCACCGAAATGGTTATTAGGCGGGAATCTGGTGAGCTGGGAAAATTTCCGAATATGATCAAGAATCGTTTCATGGTGGTAATCGCAATGGAATATACTCGCGTGCGTGTCAGGAGGGATTCGGTTTGCCTGGCGTGAACCTATGTTGATAGTAGGTACGCCGAAAAACGGAGCCTCCCGTATGCCAGCGCTGGAATTGCCAATTATAAAAAGCGCGTTTTGCAGAAACGTAAGGTAATGCTCAAACCGCATGGAAGGGAAGATGCGGAAGCGGGGATGGGCCATGATTTTTTCCCGATAGACGCTTAAGATCAGATCATTTCCGTGATCATTATTAGGATAGATTACAATGTAATGCAAGCCAGAAGCGATGAGAGCATCAACCAGTTTTTCTGTTTGCTCAGGAATGCGATGGAGTTCAGTGGTAACGGGATGATGCCCCAGAATGGCATATTCGGAAAAAGGTATTTCGTATCGCTGTTTCGCCTCTGTGAGCGTAGGGAGATCGGGCGAGCTCATGATGTCAAGATCAGGAGAACCAATGATGTAAATATGGCGTTCGTCTTCGCCTAGCTGTTGCAAGCGGCGTTTTGCTTCGGTATTGGAGACAAAATGGATATGGGCGAGTTTACTTATGGCATGGCGGATAATTTCATCCACTGTGCCGGAAATCTCGCCGCCTTCGATGTGGGCGACGAGGATATTATTGAGCGCGCCGACAATCGCGCCGGCAAGCGCTTCCACGCGATCGCCGTGGATGACGATCATGTCCGGCTTGAAAAGCTTCACGTAGTTACCAATTCCTTCAATAGTATGCGCGAGAATCGTGTCCATGGTGCCATGTTCGGCATCGTTAATGTATTGATAGACATGCGGAAAGCCGAGTTTCAAGATTTCTTCGCCGGTGTATCCGTATTTTTCGCTCATGTGCATTCCCGTGACAAAGACGGATACGTCGAATAAATCCAGTTTGATAATTTCCTGAATCAGCGGCTTGATTTTTCCGAATTCTGCTCGCGTGCCGGTGAGATAGACGATTTTACGTTTCATACAAAATACTCCCACTTTAACTGCATATCTTCCTCTAGATTAACGATTGCATTTTTACCTATTATACGGAAGAAGTCAACTGCTTTAATCTCTCCTGTGCCGGGACGTTTGACCCAGATGTTTCCGTAGTTCAGTTGCTCTCCTTGTTTAATTGGTTTAATGGTCACGACGCTCGCGTATGCAAAATCGATCGTCGGTTGCTCATCGGGAAGAATTGTCTTCTCTCCTCCGCGCGCTTCAAAGATTGCACGGCTGCCATGAATAAGCTCTTTAAGCTCTTTTAAGTCCATAGATAGAGGGATGTCAGGCCCTGGCCATGTTTTATCAGAGGTAAAATGCCTTTCTAAAATAGACGCGCCAAGCGCGGTCGCGCCGTAGCATGCATAATTGCCGATAGAATGGTCGCTTAATCCAAGCACCGCATCAGGGAACGCTTCGCAAAGCTGCGCCAGCGCGCCAAGGCGTATTTGAGGGTAGGGAGTGGGGTAGAGGGAAGTGCAGTGCATGAGCGCATAAGGTACGCTCCGTGCGCGGAAAATGTCAACTGCGCGCACTATGGATGAAATATCATTCATCCCGGTGCTCAAGATGATGGGTTTTCCAAATGAAGCAATATGGTCTATGAGAGGGTAATTATTGCATTCTCCAGAGCCTATTTTATAGGCAACCACCCCCATCCGTTCCAGGCGGTCGGCAGCCGCGCGGGAAAATGGTGTGGAGAGATAGATCATTCCGAGCGATTCAGTGAGGCGCTTCAATTCCCCGTCTTGTTCTGCAGTGAGCGCACAGCGGGCCATAATATCCCAGATGGATTCTTTTGCATTGCCGGGTATGGTTTGTTTGGCTGCCGGCACCATTTCGTCTTCAATGACGTGGCATTGAAATTTTACAATTTCAGCGTCGGCGAGGCGCGCGTCTAACACCATGCGTTTCGCTTTTGTGAAGTCGCCTTCATGGTTGATGCCAATCTCCGGGATAACGAGGGGAGGGCAATCAAGTCCTATATTCCTACTGCCGATTTGTATAAATGGATTCATAACTTCACATCAGTAATTTTCAATTTTCAAGCATCAATGTTCAAATAATTTTTAATGACCCAATGTTCAATGTTTGAAAATTGTTTCATTGGAGCATTAAATGAAAATTGGAAATTGATTATTGAAAATTAACCAATCTTTTTAAACATTACTCTCATATGATTGCTCAATCCTTGTTTATCGATAATCGCCTGCATGACCGGGATGAAGTCCCGTAATCGTTCATGGTAGTCAAATCCATCCTCGTATTGTTTCTTGTACAGGTAGTCCATCACATCGAGGCCATAATAGTCAAGGGAATGAATTATAAAGCCGGTCTTGTGTGCGAGAAACTCAAGCGACATGCGGTCAAAAAAACACAAATGTTGGAAAGGAAGAAGAGTATTTTGTTCGCCCTGCATAAGATAGTAAGCGAGGGAATGCACATGGGGAGTGTAGGCGAGCACGTAGCCTCCGGGCATAAGCTTTTCATTGAGCGCAGTAAACGTGGCGGCGGGATCAGTCAAATGCTCTAGCACATCGAACATGGTGATGATATTGTAGCCCTTGATAGGCTCATTTTCCAGCTGGACCTCTTCCACATGAAGCCCGCGTTTCTTGCAGATTTCAACGAGAAAACGAGCGAGTTCTATTCCCTTATAGGCGATGCCTTGATCCTTGAGGTAATCGATAAAATAACCAGGGCCGCAGCCAAGGTCGAGTATTTTCATCGCTCTGCGGGGAATATCGGAAATTTTTTCTTCAATATATTTCATGCGTTCCGGCGCATAGGTTTGTTTCCGGTACTCGTAGGTATCAATAATTTCTCTCGTGGTATCTTTTACATAGGCGTCATCATCATAGATTTCAATTTTTTTCAGCGCTTCCCATTTTATAAGAGGAGATACCAAGTGGCATTGGGCGCACTCAAACAGTTGGTATTCTCGATAGGACAGGTACGCAAACCCTTCCTTGCCCGCGCAGAGCGGGCAGGAAAACTGGTCAGGAGACAGGCAGGCATCTTTGCATTGATCCATTATTTTATGCCTATATTCGAGCATGTTCTTGAAGAAGTCCTTGCTCCTTAATTTTTTTGGATCGATGTCGAAGATTTTATAGTCTTTCAGGATATCGCGCATACCAATTGATAATTTTCAATTTTCAAATACCAATTTTCAAATAATTTCCAATGACCTAATTTCCAAACGTTTGAAAATTGAGAATTGATGCATTGATTGAAAATTGAGCATTGAAAATTACTGAATCTGATGTTTAAGTATCCACTCACCGCCTTTTTGTTCCCATAGGTGCGGCGTGCGGAAATAGTTGACGCGTTCCCAAAATCGCTCTTCCGCAATGCCTGTGTATTCCAGAAATTCCTTGAAATATTGATGAGGGAATTCTTGGTCAAACCGATGGACTAAAGCCACGCCTTCCTCGCGCGTAATTTTTCCATTCCTGATTTCCTGCGCGGCGTCATATGTCGCGCGCCCGATGCCGAACTTGATGAGCGTGGTGTAGTAATGGAAGGGATCGATCTTGTCGTCAATGCTTGAATATTTGGAATAACTTCCTTCAGTGCGTTCTTTATTCGCCACGAATCCGGTGTGTTCTGCGGAATAATAAAAATTTTCCTGCGGATCCCATTTTAAATAGTAGCCGAGATAGTGGACCTGTATGCCCGCTTCCTTAATTTTATTTTTTGCCTCTGGGAGATATGGATTGAGATCATTTATGGACACCGCGTGTTCTTTTATCAGGTCGCTTGCACGGACGCCGCCTAAAAAGAGATTATCGAAATTAATATCCAGGGCAAAAAAATCTTCTTTCATTACGGGGACGTCATTTTCTTTGATATTATTGCCGTATTCAGCCTGGTTTTCCCCGTAAAATACGAGGGGTATATGATACATCGCCGCGAATTTCGGTCCGATGTGGCGCTGTCCGATGATGAAAGGCTGGAAAGGATGGAGTAGGTTTTCAAATGCAAATTTAGTCAAGAGACGGTGTACGTGGCCGTTGGGGGTAAAGAGGATATTGTCAAATCCTCCCACATGGCTCCAGTTCGTGAAATTTTGCCAACCGGTTTCGGTATAAAGATGGGGAGCCCAGGTTACCGTGAGCGGGTTCATGCCATACTTATATTTCAGCACATGGGCAGTGAAGCCGCTGTCTTTGCCGCCCGAACCGGGCACGATGCAATCATAGCGGCCATCCTTGCTGCGATATTTGTCGCAAAGCGCGATAAGCTCTTTTTCACGCGCAATCCAATCTATCGTATTGTCTTTCATCCACGCATACTGGCACGCGCTGCAGACTCCTTGCTGATTGAATTCAATAGTGGCCTTGCGCTCTTCTTTATTGGATTTGAATTCCACCGTGGAGCTGGGGCGCTGATTGGAGATTACGCATCGGGTGCAAAACTTGACGGTCAACGGGAGGCCATAACGGCCATATCCCGAATCTGAAATGGTATTTGTCATAGCGACGGTATAAGTCGGATAAAATTCTCGATAATGCGCAATCCCGCGTTGCCGCTCTTCTCGGGGTGGAATTGGCATCCGTATACGTTATCCATCCTGACTGCTGAACAGAATTTCATGCCGCCATATTCGGTCACGGCGAGGATATGATCAGGATTTTCAGGATTCAGAATATATGAATGCACAAAATATACGTGCGTTCTTTGAGGTATGCCATCAAGAATTGTATTTTTCCACGAACCATCACCGGGCGCAATGGGACTCCAATTGATATGGGGCACTTTAGCGCCTGGCGCAAGGGGAGGGAATTTTTCAACGTTCCCGGGAATAATCCCAAGTCCATCCCAGGCGCCGAATTCAAATCCTTTTGAGAGGAGAATTTGCGCGCCCAGGCAGATGCCGAGCACGGGTATGCCCTGGCGGATGCGGGATAAAAGCGGCTCCCTCAGCCCGCGCACCCGCAGGCCTTCCATGCCCGCGTGAAATGCGCCATCACCCGGAAGCACGAGCGCGTCTGCATTCAAAAGCTCATCTGCTTCTTCGGTGAGTGAAGCGTTTGCATATTTTTTCAGCGCCTTATGGAGGCTGTAAAGATTGCCTACGCCGTAATCTACGATAGAAACATTTTTCATAAGTCCAATATATCGTTCCGCGTAGGGATATGGCACAAACCCAGATATTGTTTTACTTCTTGTATCGCGGCATCGCCGTAATGGAGCATTGAAGCAAATGCAAGCGCGTCTGGGTTTGCGGCTTTAATGGCATCGGCCATCGAAGCGAGCGAGCCCGCGCCGCCGTGGGCAATGATGGGAATGGGCGCAAAGGCGGTGACCGCGCGGATTAGCTCAAGGTCAAATCCTTTCTTGGTCCCTTCCTTATCAATTGAGGTAAGGACAATTTCACCCGCACCCATTGCGATTGCCTTTTTTGCCCACGCTACCGCATCGATGCCGGTCCTTTCTCTCCCGCCGTCAGTGTAGGCTTCCCAATGGTCTTCATTCATTTTTTTTGCTTCAATTGAAATGACTACGCATTGCGCGCCAAAAGTATTCACCGCATCTGAGATAAATTCTGGGTTGTGAATCGCGAAGGTATTGATTGCCACCTTGTCAGCGCCTGCGCGCAGCGCTTGGCGCATATCATTAATCGATCGGATGCCACCTCCCACGGTGATGGGAATAAAGATATCATCGGCGACAGATTTCAGCAGTTCAAAATCGATATTGCGTTGGTAGAGGCTCGCCACTATATCCATGTACATCAGCTCATCCGCCCCTTGTGCGCAGTAGCGTAAGGCTAGCTCCCGCGGTTTCCCGACGACACGCAACCCTTCCATATGGATGCCCTTCACTACGTTGGGACCTTTTATATCAAGACGAGGGATGATGCGGATATTAGGCATAGATCATTCGCGTTCTATACTACGTCGTATGTCATTGAAATCTTGATAATAAGGAGTGGAAGGATCAGTGACTGCAGCGTGGAGAGGAAGTGCACGCCCCAACAATTTTTTAAACGTACGATTGAGTATTTTCAAAAATGGGAATTTCTTGACAAGTGCAACTTTCCAATGTCCGCGCGAGGGGATGGAGGGTGAGATATGGAATTCTGCATATTCCCGATTGAGTTGCCGTGCAAGGAAATTCCAGAAACTTTTGCGTACGATCCTCATTGCTTCGTCAGCGGGCAGGTGGTCTTTTTCCGCGAGTGCAGTCGTCGTGAGCGTTTCGAAGAGCGCGTATGCAGGGGGGAATGTTTCTTGTACGACCCAATCAAAATAATTTGGTACTGGTTTATTGCGGTCGTGAATATGGCGTATGAATTGGAGGCAATCGATGAGCTTTGATTTTCCTTCTATAATAGAAAGCGCGCAAGGGATAATCTCACATCCCATGCTCACATCTTTGATTTTTTCACGGTGCGCCCAGTGGGCGTGCATCGCAGTGGTGCGGTGGACTGAAAAGAGCGTCACATAATAACGGGAAAAATAATACATAAGGCGTACCGCCGAGCTTTCTTGTTCATACTGCGGTTGGGGATAATCTTTTATTTTGGTGATGCGTCCAGCTACCTTGTTTCCTTCTATTCTCAGGGCCACCGCATGACCGTGCGCCGAAGCATAGTCGCGGTGCGATTCCAGGAATTCAGCGCAGCGGGTGAGTGAGGAAGGGATTTGGAAATCATCATCGCCGATCATGCACATGTACTCCTCAGTAACGTTTTCTAACAGGTGATAAGTTGCTACATCGATGGTTTCGTTAGGGAAAGAGAAGTAATGAACCGTGAGGGAGGGGAGTGACGCGATCGCTTCACGCTGCGCTAAGTCGTGCGCCGCATTGCTCGAGTCGCCGATATAGATGGGATGCGGGCATCCCACCTGCACATAATACTTCAGCTGCCGAATGACAAATTCGGAGCGGTTCATCGTGGGAATGAGTATGGCAACGAATGGAGAAGACATAGGTACTCTCTTCTAATACAATTATACATGATCGTGTATGGGTGGGGTTATTTTTAACTTATCCACATTTGTGAGTATGGTATATACCTCTAATATATTTTTCACTTCATAGTGGGGTGCTACTGTCGAAGGATATAGGTCATTGGCGATGCGAAATGTAATTCCGCAGCAATTACGACCAAACTCGACATCACTGTCTTTATCCCCTACAAAAAAACTTTTTTGAAGCGAAATATTGTATTCTTGCGCGGCTTGCAGAGCAAGTCCAGGTTTTGGTTTCCTGCACTCACACGCTCCCGTGAAATCAGGATGATGGGGACAGAAGTACGTTTTGAGGATATGTACACCCTTCTCGGCGAGCTCCCGTTCCACTGCGTTGGTAAATTCAATAGCCTCTTTTTCCGAATAGATGCCGCGCGCGATGCCTGCCTGATTCGTTACCATAATGAACCGGTAGCCTTGACCCTGTAATAATAAAAGCCCTTCGACGGCATCAGGAAGGAATTCAATATGCTCTGGTTTATGGGGGTAACCTATATCGCGGATGATCGTGCCATCGCGGTCAAGAAAGATAAAGTTAGGCGAAGTAGTCATCGATCATTTCACAGAGGAGGTGAATAATAAGAATATGGCATTCTTGAATACGCGGTGTGCTAGAGGAGGGGACAGTTAATATTTCGTCGCACCATTCATTCATTTTTCCGCCATCGTTGCCGGTTAAGCCCACCGTTTTCATATTCATTTCCCGCGCTTTTTGCAACCCTTTCACAATATTGGGAGAATTTCCGCTGGCGGAAATGGCAATGTAAATATCGCCTTCCCTGGCTAACGATTCCAGCTGCCGTGAGAACACATACTCAAATCCAAAATCATTCGCAATCGCGGTAAGGTTTGAAGTATTAGTGGTAAGCGCGATTGCAGGAAGGGGTTTGCGTTTTTCTTTCTCAAATTTCCCTGCAAGCTCTGCGGCGAAGTGTTGCGCGTCAGCAGCTGATCCTCCGTTGCCGGCGATAAATAGTTTATTGCCTTGCTTCAATGCGTCAATAATTTTCTGGCCGATTGATTGAATTTGCGTGAGACATGAAGCCTGCAGCAATTTCTGCTTCAGTTCAATTGATTCTTTAATAGAGCGTTCAATCATAGTGGCGTTTAGTGGCGTAATAAAAGCGTCATCTGGCTTCTATTGTCAAAACGGCCCTTTAAATTTATTCTCATAGCTATAGAATTCTTCTCCACTTAGGTCAGTTTCAGAGAGCCCTAATTTCTGTTCAATGGCCTTGATAATCTGTATTGCATTTGGGTAAAATTTATTCTCGAGCGGCCGGGTCGTAGGGCACGGTGTCTCAGCAAACCCTATTCGCGTAATAGGAGATTTTAATTCATTGAAACAATGTTCTTGCACGCGCGCTGCGACTTCGGCGCTGAAACCGCAGTTAAGCCAGTCATAATCCACGACGATGCAGTGCCCCGTTTTTTTTATTGAATCATATATCAGGGTGTAATCAAGGGGAGAAATAGTTCGAGGATCGATGACCTCGACGCGCACTCCTCGGCGGGCAAGGATCTCCGCTGCTTTCACTGCCTCTATGACCATCCATGAAACGCCAATCACCGTGACATCGGTTCCTTCACGGATACAGCGGGGAACGCCAAGCGGTTCAAGGTAATTCGGGTCTTCTGGCACTTCGCCAGGCGTGTCATAAAGCCATCGCTGCTCGATAATGAGAACCGGATTATCATCACGGATGGCAGATTTGAGCAAACCTTTCATGTCTGCGGCAGTGGAAGGAAGCGCCACTTTGAGTCCGGGGAGGTGGGCAAAGAGAGCGTGGAGAGTTTTGCTATGCTGCATGCCTTGTCCCCATCCGCGGCCAATGACCGTGCGGATGGTGAGCGGTACCTTAAGTTTGCCTGCGGAGGTATAGCGCATGCTGGTAACCATGTTAGCCAGTTGGTTTAGCGTAAGAAGGAGGAAATCTACTCGAATGTGCACATTGACCGGCCGCAGCCCCATTACCGCCGCACCCAGCCCTATGCCCATAAGCGCATCTTCAGAAAGCGGTGTGCTGAAATATCGTTTCGCGCCAAATTGTTCCAACAATCCTTTGCCGCTACCGAAGGTACGCTTGAAGTCTGCCACATCCAAGCCGTAGACAAACACACGCTCATCGCGCTCCATTTCCTCACGGAGTGCTTCAGTGATAGCTTCGCGGTACGTTATTATGCGAGACATATTATAATGCGTAAATATCGCTGTAGAGTTCCTGCGGATCGGGAAACGAGGCTATTTTTGCTTTCCGAACGCTTTCAGTCAATTGTTGTTGCACTGATTCCTCATACCTCTTCAGGTCGTCGTTCATCCCTTGGGAGAACAATTTCGTACGTTGCAGTTCGAGGGGATCCCGCGCTTTCCATTGTTTGTATATTTCTTCTGAGCGGTATCCCGCATGGAAGTCGGTATACATTCCGACGTGTTCATAGTAACGGTAGTACTTAAAGTGGAGAAAAGCTGGCCGTTGATCGGAGCGGAGCTGGGCAATTGCTTGAGTAGTGGTTTGATAGATTTGTTGTACGTCTGTCGTTTCATTTGCATATGCATTGCAGTCAAATTGTCGCACAATATCAGTAATTGAACGATAGCCATGCCGTTCTTCCGTCGAGGTATGGATTGCAAGATCATTGTCTTCGCAGATAAAGAGAATAGGGAGTTTTTTTAAACACGCAAAATTAATGCTTTCCCAGAAAACACCTTCATCAGTCGCCCCATCACCAAAGAATACCGCCGTTATTCTTCCCGTCGCAAGATATTGTTGAGCAAGAGCGCTTCCTACCGCCATAGGGATGGTGGTGCCCACTACTGCGGAGGTTGCGACCAGTCCGTGTTCAGGCGAGGCGATATGCATTGATCCTGCCTTTCCTTTCTGCGTACCTGTCGCTTTGCCGTAGAGTTCACAGAAGAATGCGTCAGTTTCCATGGTCCTCGCGAGGTAGATGCCATGGCTGCGGTAGGTGCCGAAGAGGTAATCATCCTTTGCAAGCGCTTGTAGCACGCCTGCCGCAATGTGTTCACCTCCGACATACAAGTGGCAGGGAGTCTTCATTTCATCCTCTTCATAGTGCGCTCTGATTTTCTCTTCCGTGGCGCGGATGAGGTACATCTTTTTGTAGAGTTCGAAATTGAGGTTATCCATATCGAGACTTCCCCATCCCCTCCTTAGTAAGGAGGGGACAAGTGATGTTGTCCTTTATTTATACAAGATTCGAAAAATGATTATTCCTAATGATTTGGAATCCTTTTATTAATTCCCTAATACCGTCGGAAAGATGGTAGCGGGGCACAAAACCTGTCTTTTCAATTTTTTCATTGCTTACGATGTAGTTTCGCTTATCCCTATCCTCGCCAATTTTTGCATCGGTAAAATAAAAATCAGGCACCTGCTTCTTGATCTCCTCGCATAATTCCCATTTGCTCAAGTTTGCATCGCTCAATCCGACATTATACACGTTGTTTTTCATTTGATTCAGATTATTCAACGCGTGCAAGAAAGCGCGTGCCACGTCGCGCACATGGATGTAATTCCTTTTAAAATGCGATTCGAATAGGATAAGGAAGCGGTCGTTCACCGCGCGATGGACGAAATCGTTGACAAGGAGATCGAGGCGCATGCGCGGGCTTATGCCGAACGCGGTAGCCAGGCGCAGGGTAATGGCATTGCCTGCTTCAAGGATTTCTTTCTCTGCCTGCACTTTCAGCCTGCCATAGAGCGAGACGGGGCGAAGCGGCGTTTCTTCAGTGCAATATATCCCTTCTTCGCCAACGCCGTAGCCGCTGTTGGTCGTGGGATAGATAATGAGCTGATCCGGCCGTCTCGTTTTTAGCATATGGCGCACCGCGTCCACAATGACCGCCTGCGCTTCGTGCGGGTTGCGGTCGCACAAAGGCGCGCCCGTGAGGCATGCAAGCGGGAAAATCGCGTCAGCATCACTAATGAGTTTTTCCATGAGCCCTTCATTCCTGACATCGCCGTGGATGATGGCAAGATCGGGGTCATGCACGACATCAAGGAGCGGCGTCTGGCCGTAGCGAAAATTATCCACGACCGTAACCTTGTGCCCTTCTTGGAGAAGGGCAGGGACGAGGATGGAGCCGATATATCCGGCGCCGCCGGTAACGAGGATATGCATATTTATTCTCATTTATACCTCCATAACAATATCATATCTTGTGGGTTTGTTCAATTTGACAATATAAGAGAATTCGTGGTAGAAAGAGGTGGTAAAAAATAACTCACGCGGCTGTTTGAAAAAGAAAAAATGAATTTTTCAGACGGGCGATTTCTTTTCACAATTCAAATCATGAGGTGAAGTTATGCAACAATCAAATTTATTCCCGCCGAAAATTTTGCCTCCCCTCACAATTCTCGGTACCGATAGTGGCAGACGGCGCGCCCTACTTGAGGCCGATTTTCAAATCGGACCAGATCCCATCAAAGATGTTGTTAAAAAGTTTGGAGGATGGGGTCGCAATATCCCTAACATAGCCGAACAGTTTCCCGCCATTCACGTTATGGCGATCACGAAGGATCGGCAGGTGATCGCGCTTTATCATCAACGAGTGTGGCGCGGAATTCGGCTCGAGTTCTCAGGTGGTAACGTCGCTCTTGGACAGGATCCGGAGCAGGTCATCCGGGAACGATTGCTGAAAGAAACCGGCTACGTCGCCGGTCCTGTAAAAATTCTCGTCTTTGATCATGAGTACAAGGAGGGTGATTTCGACCCGGCAAGCTGTCCGATTGGATATCTCATGGTTCTTGCAACGAACTGCGAGCTCGACGAGAACTATGAGGGCACGATGGGCGAACGATCGGAAGTGATCCTCACACCGTTGGAAGATTGGGTACCGTTATTGCTGAATCATCGTTACATTGATGGCAAAACGGCAACCATCACCCTCGCCGTGCTGGACGAGATAGGGGTGAAGTTTGATTTTTCGAGCGTTCAAATTTGAGCGTTTTCTCGTTCAAACGGTAAAAGGTCAATGTATCCATATATTTTGGTGCGTTGGCCTTTTCAATTTTGGCGAGTGTGAGATAATAAGCAAAGCGTGCACGTCTCACGTCATCCCGCAGGCAAGATGCGGGAACCAGAAATAAAAATAAACAAAAAACCGATCGATTTTCTGTTTATGTTTTGTCTGGATTCCTGCCTGCGCAGGAATGACAACAGCGTGAACGCTAGGGATAAATGTGTAATTTCAGGTATGCTTAATGAGACTCAAGAATATTTAAATTTCGCTGCGGAATTTGCCAAAAAGGCAGGCGAAATTGTGATGGAATTTCGCGGTAGAGTGAAAAATGTGGAATGGACCGCCCGGACGCATTTCCGGACGGAGATTGATACGAAGGTGGGGGAGTTGGTGCGCCGCGAGATTGGACAGAGATTTCCGGAGCACAATATTCACTCGGAAGAATTTGAAGATAAGGACGCAAAAAGTCCTTATACTTGGGTCATTGACGAACTGGACGGCACTATCCCATATTTTCGCGGCACGACTGATCATTTTTCTGTATGCATCAGTCTTTGTGAAAACGGCGTGCCGATTATCGGCGTAGTGAATGCGTGCGGGCGCGGCGAAATGTACACAGCGGAGAAAGGAAAAGGAGCATTTTGTAATAGCGAAGCAATTCACGTCGGTGATACCACAGAAGTCAACCATGTAATTATGGGAATTGATCCAGGTAAATTCGACCGTCAGGCATACGTGCCTTTCATTAATCGTGCTATGGCGCTGGACGGTATTTCATGTTTTCTTCAGTCCGGCTGCGCCAGTGTGCCGCTCTGTCTGGTCGCGAGCGGGAAGTACGATGCGTACCTTGCAACCTCGCTCAACCCAGAAGACATGGCTGCTGCGGTGTGTATTATTCGTGAAGCCGGTGGGAAGGTTACGAATCTTAAGGGTGAAGAATGGAAACTCGGCGATGCTTCGATTCTCGCGGCTAATCCCGCGCTTCACGAGAAACTCTCGGATTTTTTTAAGATAGGCATATAATTTTGAGGATGCAGACTTTGTCCGCCATTTCGCGCAAAATGGCGGACAAATAGTTTAACCGTTCATTTCGAGCCAAATGATCAGTTGCAATTAGGATTGAAGAGTTAAGAATTTTATCCCACTATTTTACGATCGTATAATAGTGGGGTTGAGTTAAAGGTGACGTGAAAGATACTAAACGAAATAAGATAAAAAAGCGATGGGGGAATTAAACACTATTAACCACATTGCAAATGTAGTGCACGTCTTCTGGGGTGATGGACTCGTTATTGGGCAGGAAGAATCCGCAGGAATGGATTTTATCGGATACCTCGTCATGGAACTCGCCGTAGCGTTCGCTCCAGAAGGGGTGAAGGCCGAGGTTGCCGGCGGAGAAAAGCCGCGTTTCAATGTGATGCGCATCGAGCGCTGCCACGATTTGTTTCCGGTGAGCGCGGTCGCGCGCAAGCGCGCCGAATGAAATGCTGCACGGCGCTGCTTTTTCGCTCCAGCGCTGCCATTCCAAAGAGGGGAGGAGTTTCGCATAGAGGAGGTGGTTTTCCGTGCGGCGTTTCGTCACGGCGTTTGCCTTATCAATCATGCGCAATCCTAAAAACGCTTGTGCATCAGTGGTGCGAAGATTAAATCCGGGTACAATAAAGGTGAAAGGCTCGTGCCAGTCGTCAAGATGATATTTTTGCATGAACGCGGACCTTTTCTCTTTGGGAAGGTCTTTGAGCCATCCATGGCTGCGCAGCATTAAAAGCAGATGATAAAGATCTTCATCATCCGTGTTTACCATGCCTCCTTCAATGGTGGACAGTTGATGGCCGAAAAAGAAAGAAAACGACGACATGGCGCTGAAGGCACCCACTTTTTTGCCGCCGTATTCGGCCCCCAGCGCGGCGCACGCGTCTTCCATGAAAAAAAATCCGTAGCGGCGCTGCAGTGCGGCGAGTGAATCCATATCCATGGGCACTCCCAGCACTTGGACCGCAATGACGGCGGCAGGATCATGCTGCTGCAGCAGGCGTTCCAATTGCGACAGGTCGAGGCCGAAGTTATCCTTGTCCGCTCCGCACATGAGAGGCTCAAAGCCGAATTGCATAAATGGCGCAATGGTGGTGACCCACCCTACGCTCGGCACGACCACTTTTCTATTTTTTAATTTTCCGGATAAGAGCGCCGCATACGCCATGAGCAGGTTCGCGGAAGAGCCGGAATTGCAAAATACCGCATATTTCGTGCCAATCCAGCGAGCCCATTGGCACTCGAATTCAAGCGTCAGCGGCCCTTTAGTCAATTGCGGGTTATGCTGCAGCCAATCCGCCAGGGCGTTCAGATCGTGCTGATCAATAATTTGTTCTGCAAGTTTATACTGTCTCATGATGTAGAAGAGAAATAATCTAAGGCTTTACTATACCGTTCCGGCGTACCTATGTCGATGAACTGTTCAGAGGTGGCAAATCCGTACAATCCCTTGCCAATGAGTGCAGGGAATAGGTCGTATTCAAGAGACGTCTTTGCGTCTGGCGGGATGAGGGAGAGCGCCTTCTTATGGAAGAGGTAGATACCGGCATTTCTCCATTGCGCCTCTGGGAGATTTTCTTTTTCTCTAAACGCCACAATGCGCTTACTGCGCTCGTCAATTATTACGTTGCCTGCGTCAGTGCGCTCATTACATTTACTGCATACCATAGTTGCGAGCGTGTTTTTATGCATAAAGTGCTGCTGTGCTACTTCAAGGAGATTAACCGGACAATAGGAATCTCCATTGGCAACAAAAAAATATTCACCGCGCAAGAGCGTTTCAGCCTGTTTGAGAGCGCCCCCTGTCCCGAGGGGCGCGTCTTCTTTTGAATACACAAGGTGTTTTGTGTAAGGACTTGAGCGGTAATAACTCTCGATATCCTCCGCCTTATAACCAACGCAGAGGATGATGCGTGTTGTGCCTATGCGGAGGAATTGCTCAATCAGCCGTGAAAGAAAGGGTATGCCGTTAAAGGGGGCAAGTACTTTAGGGATACTCGGATCTACTGCACGGAAACGGGTACCCAAACCTCCGCACAGGATGCATACCTCTAATGGTTCATTCCTTTTCATGGTACGACACCTCCCAAGGTAGTGTGGTTAAAGATAACGGTACTTCCTTCTGTTTCAAATTTAAACGGAATTTCTAAAAGCCGACGCAATCGTTCTCGCACCATAGGCTGTGACGAGGGGGGCACAAAGAGGAGGAGAAATCCACCTCCGCCGGCGCCCAGGATCTTCCCGCCCCTCGCGCCTGCGTGCAGCGCATCCTCATATATTGAATCGATCACTTCATTCGTGACTCCTTCGGCGAGTGACTGCTTGAGGCGCCAATTTTCATGCAAAAGTCCCCCAAACTCTTGGATTGCGCCGGTCTTCAGTATATGGCGCGCTTCGTTGACGAGTTGCATGAGATGCGACAACTCTTTTTCACGCTTGGAGAAATTGTCTATTTTGCTTTTTTCGATGAGTGAAGCCATTCTGGTAAATCCAGTAAAAAAGAGCATGAGGTGGCATTGCAGCTCGGCACTCACCTCAGGGGATACCTCGAGGGGGCTCACCGTGATCTCGCCATCGGGATGAAACGTAATATGGTTAAATCCTCCGTACGCGGCGGCAATCTGATCTTGAGAGCCGACAGTTTCCCGTATGCGTTGCTGTTCCACCTCGATTGCCTGTGCCGCGAGCGTCTTTTTATCGATTGTTCTGCCATTCAAAACATGGAGGGCGTGGAGGAGTCCCACGGTGAATGATGAGCTTGTGCCAATGCCGGATCGTGCGGGCAGATCGCCATCATGGTGCACCTCCAATCCCTCGTCATGTCCCAGGAATTTGATGCATTCGCGCACCACGGGATGCTGGATTTCATCCGTGTCATTCGCCGTTTCAATATGGGAATAGACAATGCGGTGTTTGTGTTCAAAAAAGGGAGGCAGATTGCGGCAGCTCACATAGCAGTATTTGTCGATGGAGGTGCTGATGACCGCACCGCCGTGCATGAGAAACCATTTTGGATGGTCAGTGCCACCGCCGAAAAAAGATATACGGTAGGGTGTTCTCGTAATGACCATATATTTACATTGAGAGAGCAGAAGAGGGAATCACGGGGTTGGGAAATTTGCTCATGTCAATAATCCAGGCGTAGCCGCGCCAGCGGTCTTTCTCCGTAATTTCATGTAGGATCAGATCGCGGTAGCTGGGCACCTCGCTTTCATGTCCCCAGAATCGGCTTGTGCCAAATGTTTTTAATTGGGCTACAGCCACTTCTTTGATTTGCCTCGTTCGCAAAAGCTCATTTAATGCGGGATCTTTAGTGAAGTCTCCATCTTTAATCGTTTCCGGCACTGATTCTAAGTTTAATGCTTTGCTGCTTGTGCCCGGGATGATGACATAGCCATTCTTGACTTCGTTGAGAGTGTTAATATACTGAATTTCGTATTTATTGCGTATCGTAGGATTAATATTATTAATAACAGCGTCATTATAGACGGTTTTATAGGTAGAAAATTGCGTGATACCAAGGGCATCAAGTTTGCGAATGAGGAAAGCGCTTGTCATGCGCGCCGGGTAGATATCGCGCGCGAGCTGAAGCCAATTCCAAATCACGGTAGGTATGAATGCACCGATCGCAGTCAACCAAAATAGAAACGGCGCGGTAGTAACATGAAAAAGCGCATAACCAATAAACATAAGCATGCCGATAAACCCTGGCAGGTATGAGCGTCCAAGCTGGGGTCCTTTCGTAAATTCTCCCCACGCAATAGGGGAGATCGCCAGCAGCAACATAGCCAAAGACGGAATGATAATCAACAGCGGCCGGGTTGACAGGTACCCAAGACCTGCCAGGTATATTACGCCCAGTCCGCAGAGGGCGGTAGGTAGGGGAACAAAGCGCCAGAACAGTCTAGGAACCCAGCGCCAACCCGCGCCGCGCATATAATAGTTAATCGGTTTGCCAATACTGGCAAAGTAGTTTACATAGAGACGAAAGTGACCCTTGGTCTGGCCGGCATAGTAGTACCAGAAGTATTGTTTAAGATTATACGGCAAATTTGGAATATTGAAGAAAATAACAGTAATGGCAAATCCGGCAAGCACAGGCAGGAAGTAGGATATGCCGAGCGCATTAATGATAATGATTACCCAGAGAACAAGCGCTATTACTTTTTTTGTAACTACCACAAGCCGGGCGTGGGCGTGGGCAAGATAATGATCCAGGGTGAATTTACCTCGACTATTGATGATTTTGTTAAGGAATCGCGGCGCTCGTTCGTAGTAAATTTCCGTAACTATCTTTTTATACCATCCCCAGAGCATGAGAAGACCGATGAAGGTGAAAAGAGGGAGCCAGATATTTATAAGCGTTACATGATTGTGGCGCAAAAGCTCGACAAGCCCGCGGTGGTCAGAGGCGATGAGTAGAGGAGAGTATTTGGCATAGAAGATCGCAGCCAGAAACAGCATAAAATATTTTCGTGACGAAGCTGAGGCAAACATAGTAAGGCTAAAAAGCGCGCCGCTGACTCCTAACCAGAGAAAGGCGTTGGTAGTGGCAGCGGTATAATCGTTTACTTGCTGGACGACGAGAATTGTTAAAAGAAAGATTGTGGTGCCATCAATAATATGTCCGCCGAAAAGCGCCACTTGCCAAATCCATAGGGAAGTAAGAAACAATATGCTTACTACAAAAGCGACAGATGCGTTCCAATAGTCTTTTCCAATGAGGTAGAGGAGAATCGTGGAAGCGGCATTGGCGAATCCGCACATCGTGAGAAGCGGATGTTCTGTTAATTTGTCCCCCATGATTTTTTGGAATACCGCAATCAACATGATCGTCACATCTTTCATGCGCGTCTTCCCAATGCCATATTTGTGAATATCAGACGGCAGGCGCCATTTGTAGGCTTGAGCTGCGGCATAGACTTGTCTTTCGTTATCGGTGTCATCGGTGATATACTGGCTTCCTCGTGTGCGGCATGAGAAGTAAATGGCAGAGCCTAAGGAAAGGACAATGATGATGAGAAAGTACCAGTCAAACATAATGATATTCATTAAAAATATTATTCATTAAAAGTGAACGGTATTCACTTTATAGAAATAAGAATCTTTGTCTTTGAGGAGCGCATCGGGTCTGCCGCGCTCTTTAATGATCCCATCTTGGAGAATAATCAATGAGTCACAATGCTTGAGAGTGGTTAAGCGGTGCGCAATGATGATAATCGTCACCCTTCCCTTCAAGTGCTCGATCGTTCGTTGGATAAGCGCTTCTGATTCATTATCGAGGGCGCTGGTCGCTTCGTCAAGAATGAGGATATCAGGCTGACGCGCCAAGACGCGAGCGAGGATGATGCGTTGCCGCTGTCCGGCAGACAGCTCCATTCCCCTTTCCCCCACTACGGTGCCGTACCCTTCGGGAAGTTTGTCAATAAAATCATGAATATACGCCAAGCGCGCGGCGGCCATAACCTCTGCGCGTGTCAAATCATGGTAGAACGTAATGTTATGCTCAATGGTGTCATTGAGCAAAAAAATGTCTTGCGACACGTAGCCCACATGGCGCCGCCAGTCCGCCAGGCGGATGGAATGTATGTCTATTCCATCGAGGGTAATGGCGCCATGGAGCGGTGTGAGGAGGCGCAGTATCAGATCGACGACGGTGGTTTTGCCTGAACCGGAAGGCCCAATGATCCCCACCATAGATCCTTTTTTCACTTCAAACCGTACGTTTTTCAGCACCGCATCGGTTTCGCGGTGGTAATGAAACTGTACGTCGCGGATCGCGAGGAGCGACTGAAAAGAAAAAGGCTGCGTTCCCTCGTCGTGTTCCCGATTCTGGCGCATGGATTCGCGATGATCGGTGACGCTTTTGAGGTAGGGCGCCGATTCGCTCATACCGTTGAGCTTTCCCTGCATGGATTGGACGTACGAGAATATCTTTTGAATGAGATAGAGAATAACGGCAAAGGAGGCGAAGTTAAACTGCGGCGATTGGTAAGAGAAGGCGAATACTGCAAGGATGAATACGATGCTGACTGGCTGGATAAACACGTTCAGTCCGCTGTTGTAGAGTGAGAGCTGGAGGCGTGCGCGCCGTAAATGTTCAAAGAGATGTTCTCCCCTTATGAGGACGCTTGTTTCTGCGTTTATAGCTTTCACGGTTTTTATCCCGATCATGTGCTCGTTGATGTGGTGGGAGACGGCCTTTCCCATTTCCGAGAGACGGTATGACACCTTGCGCGTGCGGTAGAGCAGCGGTTTGATGATGAGAAAGAGCGCGGCGCCAACAATGAGCGTGACGATCGTGATCGGCGCCGATATGTTGACTGCCACGAGCAGATACATGATGAGGTTGGTGAGGATGAGGACGGAAGAGCTCAAGAGCAGGAGCACCCCGGAGGAAGCGCTCACATGGTCCACAAGCACTTTTTCCAAGTGGCCGATTTTCTGGTTGAGCAAGTGCGGCCACGACGCGTCGAGCGACTCTCGGAAGAGTTCCGTCCTCATTTTCATCTCGTAGCTATAGCTCATGCGAGCGTTGAGATAGTTGGCCGCAAAGAGCACGAATGCTTTCGCGATAAACAGGAGGGCGATCAAAATAGCGAGCGAGGTGAATGTGAAGGCTATATGAGCGCGGACGAATGCCGTCCTGATGATATTGGATATAGCATCGGCTCCTGGGGGCGTAGTGTCGCTTACTAGGGAAAAGAGAGGGATGACCGCATTAATGCCCACTCCTTCGAGCAAACCGCTCAGGAATCCCAAGGCAGTCATGAGCGCCACTTGCGGCTTATATGCGCCAAAAGCTTTATTGAGTAGGTGATAGGCGAAGGTGATTTTATTGTCTTTCAGGAGAGCAGCCATTTAGACAAGATTATGTTGGTACCATTCGTACATTTTCGTTAAACCTTCTTTCAATTCAATCTTCGGTTTCCAGCCCAATGCGTTTATCCGGCTCGTGTCCAGAGTTTTCATCGGCATACCGTCGGGTTTGGTATGGTCCCACACGATTGTCCCGTGATAATCTGTAATTTTTTTCATAAGTTCTGCCAGTTCATAAATGGCGATGCCCATGCCGGTTCCCACATTAAAAAATATTTCTCCGCGTTCATTCTGTGTTTTGGTGGGATTAAATTTATCCATGAGCATAAGGCACGCTTCCGCACAATCTTCGCTATAAAGGAATTCCCTGATCGCGGTTCCTGATCCCCAGAGTTGAAGTTCAGGCGCTTGGTGTATTTTTGCTTCGTGAAATTTACGCATTAATCCGGGAATTACATGAGAATTGATTGGATGGAAATTGTCATGAATCCCATATAAGTTAATGGGCATAATAGCGATATAATTGGTGCCGTATTGCCGGTTGTAGCTTTGGCACATTTTCATGCCGGCGATTTTAGCTATCGCATACGGTTCATTTGTTGGTTCTAAGGGCCCTGTAAGGAGATATTCTTCTTTCATGGGTTGGGGGCACTCACGCGGATATATGCACGCAGATCCAAAAAACAACAATTTTTTTGCATGGGAGAGATAGGACTGATGGATAACATTAGCGGTAATCGCGAGATTTTGATAAATAAATTCTGCGGGTAATGTATTATTAGCGATAATACCGCCCACTTTTGCCGCTAGCAAAAATACATAATCTGGTTTCTCCTGCGTAAAGAATTCAGCTACCGCGTTCTGGTTGGTGAGGTCAAGTTCTGCGTGAGTTTTTGTAATGATATTATGATATCCATACTTTTGTAATACTTGCAGCAGTGCATGTCCCATAAGTCCTGTATGCCCTGCGACGAAAATTTTTGAATAAGTATCCATAGTATTATGGTTGCATAAATTTAGCAGGATCCTCACCCATTGTGCGAAATTCAGCTTCCATCATGATGCGGACCAGTTCCTCAAATGAGGTATGCGGCGTCCAGCCAAGATTTTCCCTTGCTTTAGTCGCATCGCCGAGCAGCATATCAACCTCTGAAGGGCGAAAATAGCGCGGATCGATTTCTACCAAAACCTTGCCGCTTTTCGCATCAATGCCTTTTTCATCCATTCCGTTGCCTCGCCATTCGAGGTTGTATCCTACCAGCTGGGCTGCGCGTGTTGCGAACTCGCGTACGCTGTGTGATTCGCCTGTTGCGATTACATAATCGTCAGGCGTATTCTGCTGAAGTATAAGCCACATCGCTTCTGCATATTCAGGCGCATAGCCCCAGTCGCGCCGTGCATTGAGATTGCCAAGATAAAGCACTCCAGGTTTTGCCAAACCAAGCTTTATTTTCGCCAGAGTATTGGTAATTTTTTTTGTGACGAAAGTGCCGCCGCGCCGGGGTGATTCGTGATTAAAAAGAATGCCGTTAGACACGAAGAGCCCGTACGCTTCACGGTAATTTACGGCTATGTGGTAGGCGAACGCCTTGGCGCAGGCGTAGGGTGAGCGCGGATGAAATGGCGTTGTTTCTTTTTGCGGCGTCTCCTGCGCCTTGCCGAACATCTCGCTTGAACCCGCCTGATACACTTTCACATGCGCTTTGGTGTCTTTTATCGCATCTAAAAGGCGCAGAGTGCCAAGACCATCGACGTTGCTGGTAAATTCTGGAATTTCAAAGCTTACCTGAACATGGCTTTGCGCGCCAAGATTGTAAATCTCATCTGGCTCTGTGCGTTCAATGATGCGGTTAATGCTGCTCGTATCACCCAAGTCCCCATAATGGAGATACAGTTTTCTGCCCTGTTCATGGGGATCCTGGTAAATCTGGTTGAGGCGTTCGGTATTAAAGCTTGATGATCTTCGTATGATGCCATGCACTTCATATTCTTTTCGCAATAGCAGCTCTGCAAGATAAGAACCATCTTGACCAGTGATGCCGGTGATGAGCGCTTTTTTCATAAGGGTTATCTGCTATTGATATCGGAGCTTACTGGTACCGTAATAATTTAATTTGGTATGCCAGTATTGCGTTTAATATCCGTGTACTTTACATATTCAAGATTCACCTTTAAATAACTTAATTTTTACGGTACTGGTATAATTGTATCATAAGAGCAGCATATCAGTATTTCCTTATGATTCAGCGCTTATATCCCATTGTTTAACATATTTGCCTATACCGTGCCGCTGAAGTTTATTTTGGCGCCGCAGGGATATTTGGGTCCATGCGAGCAGGCTTTCAAAGTTGATCTTATATCTTCCTTTGATAACGATAAATTTAATCTCCTTATTTTTTAGCGCGGTTCTTATTGTTTTATCAGAGAGGCCGAATAACTTTGCTGCCTCTGAAACCGATACCCTTATTAAAGGAATAGATGAAGGTGCATTATTTTCTGGCATATCTTAAGGTATAATCATATTAAACATAATCACTATATAATAGTTTTAAAATCTAGACAAGTCTAGAAGTTCATAGTATAAATAATAATTATCCACATTGGATTTCTAGATATATCTAGATATTAGTATAAATTTTGTTATAAATTATATAAAAATAAGACAATATTCAGGTGTAACAGATGGTATTTAATAACGTCTACTTTAATGCAAGACGCATCAGATAGCCTAATTGAAAGGATACGGCAGGGCGACAGAGAGGCCTTAGGAGAAATGTACGACACATTTGCCCCTTCTCTTTATCGTTATATCTCCTTTCGCATTGCACATACACAGGATAGGGAAGATATATTGAGCAGTGTTTTTTTAAGGGTATTTGAATCCATTGCGAAAGGGAAAATGATAACGAACATCAGGGCGTTTCTTTATCAATCAACGCGGAATGCGATTATAGATTATTACCGGGAGTCATCACGCAGTTCTTCAGTTATCATAGAATGGAATGAAGAGTTATTGCAGGACGAACAGTCTCTTACGCCCCTTTTGCATTCGGAACAACTTATCGACACCGCTATCCAAAACAGAATCATAGCGAAAGAGCTTGGGAACTTGAAAGAAGAATATCGTGAACTACTTTCATTGCGATATATAGAAGATCTGGAAATAGATGAGATTGCGGCGATTATGCAGAAATCTCACATCGCGGTACGCGTTACGCTCCATAGGGCGCTCAAAGCGCTCAAGAAATTAGTAGAAAGTACTATAAGTGCTAATAAGTGATATGCGAGATAATGATCTCATAAAATCATTAATAAATCTTCGCCAGCACACATCGGTGCCGGAGCGCAGCCTTGTTTCATTGCGCACAAAAGTGCTGAATAGCGCTGGTTCTATCACGTTTACACAAAATAGCCGCATACCTCCCTTACCAATACAAACGACTTCATTATTCGTTTTTTGGAAATCATATATACAAACCCATTTTAGCATTATTCCGCAGGTGGCAACCGCAGTGGTAATTGTGCTGGTGATAGTCGGCGCAGGTTCGGCATATTCCTTACACGCAAAACCCGGCTCCCCTTTATATAAAGTAAGGATAACCTTGGAGAATACGAACGTGGCGCTCCATTCCCAGCCAACGAGGCGTACTGCACTGGAAATCCAGCTTTTTGATAAGGGAGTGAGCGAGCTCAAAGAAATGAGCACAAATGACGCATCTTCTTTCGCAGTAATCGCGGTCATAGATACTCTTGACGAGCGGTTAGTCAAAGTAAACGATAGGATCGGCACATTAAAGGGGGTTCAATTGGACTCACAAGTGGTACCCACCATAATTTCCGCAACCGATAAAGCCATATATGCACATAATACGCTGAAAAATCTTCGAGAATCTGCTCCGATCGCCATGCAGTCGAAGTACAATAGAGCTATTGCGGCGTCATCGCGATTGAAGATTACTGCGCTGCAGGCTCTGGTAACCTATTCTGACGGCACAAAAGATACCAAGGCGCAGGAAGCAGTCGCTGAAAAGCTGCAGGATGAGATTATTGCCGCCAAAGAAAGCATTAATACGTTAAAAGGGGCACAAGAGCCGGAAACGGCTGCAAAGACAGATAATATAAAGAATCTTGAAAATGCTATTAACAATGCCGAGATTGCGCTTAAAGAAGGAAATTTAAGCATTGCACTAAACCATATTATTGAATCCAATGAATTATTAGAATCTTCCAAAGGCATTGTAGAGGGGGATTCCATAGAAATTATAGGAAGTTTACAGTCAGTAACTTCAACTAACGAATCCAGTACACCCGTCATTGTGGATGAACCTGTTGTAGTGCTAGAACCTTCTGGAAATTCGAATAGATCTGTATTGTCCAGCACTACTTCATTACCTCTAAATATTGAAGAAAATATTGAACAAACACCAAAAGAACCGCCAGAGTTTCCGTTGGGGTTTGATCTTTAAAGTTGACAAAAGAGTATTCTGTTGTTCTAATGTATAATGTACAGAGAAAAGGGATGCTTGCCTGGATGCGACTTATTGTTGTAGATGAGCAAGAATATTTTAGTTTTATTTGTAATAAAGATTTATGGCATTGCTCATAGAGGGTTATGTCATAACTTTATAATTTAAAAAGGTCGGCCTCTTATTTATTCAAGCATTTGGATAAATAAGTTGTAACGCTAATAAACTTGTCTGTTATATTTGATTTTAATAGGTCGAATCATTATTAATAAAGTAACAGGCAAGATACACACTGTACGGTACTTTATCTACCGGCAGGGTGCGAAAGGAAGTACGAATGTCGAATTTTATCAAAAAAAGTTTTACATGGGGAGTTGTGGGCGCCACTATCGTATGGTCGCTCGGAATATTTGTTCTCCCCGTTCAAGTGAAGGGCGCGCAGGACGGCGATCTTATCAAGATGCCGGGTAATCCTGCGGTATACCTTCTCAAGGGCGGCAAGAGATTTGTATTCCCGAACGACAAGGCATACTTTACGTGGTACAGCGACTTCTCTGGAGTGGTAACGGTATCGCAATCCGAGCTCCAATCGTATCCCATCGGCGGCAACGTGACTTACAAACCAGGTACCAGGTTAATAAAGATCACGACCGATCCGAAGGTATATGCGGTTGAGCCAAACGGAACTCTCCGATGGGTAACATCGGAAGCGATCGCCGTTTCCCTCTACGGATCAAACTGGAACAAGAGAATTGATGACGTTCCAGATCCGTTCTTCGTGAACTACACCACCGGCGCAGATGTCACGACTGCAACATACCCGGTTGGCTCTATAGTGAAAGAAGAGAGCTCCGCCACGGTCTATTACATTGCCGAGAGCAATACCAAGCGGCCATTCGCCACTGATGCGGCGCTCACCGCGAACATGATGAAGACCGGCAATGTGCTCACCGCGACCAGTCTCGCCAGCTACACTTCAGGCACCTCTGTCACAGGCAAAGAGGACACGCTTGCAGTATTTGGCGGCACCACGAGCACCGGCCCCGCGGCAGGCGGCACGCTTTCATTGGCGCTCTCTGCTGACACGCCCGCGTCTGGCGTCTTCGTGAAAAGCGCTGCGCGCGTTCCGTTTACCTATATCAATGCGACCGCAACCGGCGGCGAAGCAGTGATTGACTCGATGGTAATCCAAAGAGGCGGCATTGCGCAGGACTCGATATTTTCAGATATCACCATTCTTGTGGATGGGACGCAGGTGGGATTAAACAAATCCTTTAACTCCGTGCACCAAGCCACATTGTATGATGACATCACCATCCCAAGCGGCACTACCAAGAAGATCATGCTGACCGGTAATACGTCAGCGATGGCCTCAAACTCTGGTGAAATGCCGATCCTTGGTTTGGCTGCAGTTACCCTCAAGAGCGGCACCTTGTCAGCATCGCTGCCAATCTATGGCAACCCGATGACTGCCAATAACACTATCAGTATCGCTGCCGTAACCGTCGCGCGCGGTCCGCTTGACCCCGGCGCCACTTCTACCCAGAAGATCGGCACCAAACAATATGCCTTCACCTCGGTGAAACTTAGCAATGATTCAGTAGAAAAAGTGCAGGTGGAAGAGCTTATCTGGGATCAGGCAGGTTCAGCTGACGATTCAGACATTTCAAATGTCAATCTTTTGGTTGACGGCGTTGTGATTGCGTCCCTGTCCAATCCAGTGGACAAGAAAGCGCACTTCAAGCTTGCAACCCCATATTTGATTGATAAGGGGAAGAACAAAGAGTTTACCATCAAGGCGGATATTGATTCTGGATCAAACCGCACGGTGGACTTTGACATCGAAAAGAATACCGATGTCGTGGTAAAGGGATTAACCTATGGCTATTATGTCCTGGCAACAGGATGGCCATCAGCGACTGATCCTCGATTGAGCGGTTATGCCGTGACCATTGATACTGGCTCGCTAAAGATTGAGCCTGTCGCCACCGCGTCCAACAAGATAACGGACGGCTCCACAGGCCAGATCTTGGGCATGTTTAATTTTGAGGCAAAGGGTGAAGATGTTTCCATCACTTCTCTCGGCATCAAGGTTACCGTTTCAAGCTCCGCGGCAAACGTATCTGACGTGACCAATATCACGCTCTATGACGAGGCAGGCCTTGCGGTAGCCGGTCCGGTAGACCCTACAGGAACTACCGCAGATATTACCGCAACTTCCACTGATACCATTACGGTGCCCGTCGGCATTCATAAATACACCGTTAAGGGTGATTTGAGCACTGATTTTGTGTCTGCGGATACGGTGTTAGTGAAAATTAAGCCTTCAGACATCACTTCAAAGGGCGTCACGACAGGCAAGACGGTCACCCCGACGCCCGCGACATACCAAACCTCTACCACACAAACGGTGCAGGCAGGATCTCTTGTGGCGAACATTTCCACGACTCCTGTGGCACAGACCGTGGTCGCAGGCACCAATGGGCATACCTTTACGAACTATGTGCTTGACGCGCAAGGTTCTGGCGAAGATATCCGTGTCACGCAGATAAAGGCTGCCATGCATACCACGGGGTCTTCCTACCCTGCGTTGATTTCAGGATTGAAGCTTTATGACGGCTCCCTCGAGCTCGTCACGTCAAATGATCCTGATCCGACGAACACCACTGCAGCCGCATCGGCTACTTCAACCTTCACCTTTGTGAATGCGCTTGTAGTGCCGAAGGGAACCTCCAAGACTTTGTCGCTCAAGGGGAATATCTCCAAGAGCGTCACGTCTGGCACAGTGAAACTCGGGCTTCAGAATGATGCGACGAATGCTATCGCGGCGACAGGCAAGGATACCGGCGCGACCATTACTCCTACCTACAGCTATTCTGACGGCCAAGCGATGACACTCACTGATGCTGGCACACTCACGCTCTCGGCAGACGCGTCTACGCCAATCGCAGGGCATGTTCCCGGTTCATCCACCGGACTCCCTGTGGGCGTATTCTCCATGCAATCGAGGCATGAGGATATCAATGTAGAAAAGATTTGGTTCAGGCTCTCAGCGGTGAACAGCGGCGGTCCAGATCAAGTTGACAAGATTTGGCTCACTGACGGCACGAAGACTGTAGGGGTTACTCCAACCTCTTCAGATTCTTCCGCTCCGGTTCAGGTGCTCTTCGATGTGTCACTTGATCCATTCGTGGTTGCCGCAAACACTACCAAGCTCTATACCCTCAAGGTTGATACGGCGCAAGTTGACACGCCATCAGGATCCAAGGGCGCCATGGGCGAGGGCTTCCAGTTCTCGATTAACGCAACCGGTGATATTACCGCAAAAGGTGCGTCATCTGGCAATAGCGTAAGCACGATTACTGGCACGCCCACGTTCAATGCCTTTACCCTGTATAAGACTGTGCCAACAGTTGACGTATCGAGCGGAGTGACGAATAAGCTTACTTCAAACGGCACCTATGAACTCTACAAGTTCACCATTGCCGCGGATCCGAAGGGCGAAGTAGCTCTCTATAAGCTTACGTTCGGCATTTCAACGACCACGGTCACCGCATCCAGCTTCGAGCTACGCGACAGCGGGTATACCCAGGGCGCAGTAGGCACCCTCTCCGTAGCGTCGCAGAACCTCGCTGTTCCGGCGTCAGGATATCTCGAGTTCCTGTTTGACACGGATTCAAGCGGTATAGGCCAAGGCGGTGAGTATCGATCGATTCCTGCAGGCAGCTCGCGAACCTTTACTTTGAAGGCCAGCGTAAGCGGCTACAGCTCAAGCGTCTCCAATGGCGTGAACGTTGCGCTCGCAGGCGATGCAACCTTCCCATCAACCGTGGTTGAGTGCGCAGGCACTACCGGAGCAAGCGATAATGCGTGCACCGGTGTAGATTCCGACGATCAGGACGACTTCATCTGGTCTGACCTTAACTATGGTAACAACTCCACGACTGCCACTAATACGGCACAATGGACCAACGGTTACCGCGTGAAAGGCCTTGATTCAACCTCGTCAACTGCGCAATCAATCTAAACTGATCATTTAGATGAGATTAAGATGCATTGACAGCGATTGAATCGCCAGAGTGGCATTCCGCCCCCCGCAATTGCGGGGGGCGGATGCTTGTTTCTGGATGATGGATTTGCTAAGCTGTTGTTATGATAATTTAAGGATTTGAAATATGATATACCAATTAAAACAGAACAGAATTTTACTTCTGTTAGCGGCAATAATAATCGTAATCGGCGGAGGAATATATTACCAACAATATCGTCAACGACCGCCAGTTTATTCCGGCAACGGATTACCGGCGGAACTTCAGCCCTATGCTCATTTATTCGAGTTTGAGAATCTTGACCCCAATCTTCCGGATTCGGCGCGTGAGAAATTTTTTAAGCGTTTCACCAATGATACCAATGCGCTTCGCGCAAACCCCGACAATTTTAATGCATGGCTGGATATTGGGCTCGTGCATAAGAATTTAAACGCGTTTGAGAAAGCGCGCGATGCGTGGGAGCATCTGGGCGAGATCCGTCCCCTTAACTCCATCTCATTTTCAAATATTGGGGATCTCTATGCGTGGTTTCTCCATGAACCAGCCAAGGGCGAAGCGGCATACCTGCAGGCTCTAAAAAATGAGCCGACCGATATAAATTTCTACAGAAATCTTGCCGAGATATACGATAAGCTCATGCCCGAAAGGAAAGGCCAAATTGACCCGCTTCTGGAAGAGGGGATAAAGGCAGCAAGAACAAATACGGAGAAAGCAGAGCTCACCGCGCTTATGGCAAGTTACGAACGTGATCGTGGAGAAAAGGATGAAGCGCTAAAACATTATCGCGAGGTACTCGCGCTCGATCCAAAGTATCCTAAAAAAGAGTTGATTCAGGCAGAGATAGATAAATTATACTAATTTGCCAACCCAATTCCGATTGTCATTCCAGACCGAGATCTGGAATCCAGGAATAAAAAACAAACAAACAATCGATTTTCGTTTGGTGTTCCCCGATCTCGGTCGAGGACGGCGTCTGGATTCCCGCCGGAGCCCCGCCTGCGCGAGGCCATGGTTTACCCCGTACAGTGATACGGGGCGGGAATGACGATAGAATCGGAATTTGAATAGCAATTGAGTATAACATCCACAAAACCTTAATCAATTGAGATACACGCGTTCGGTCGCCGCGATCATCGTTTGAAGTGTGGGGATCGGCTTGGGTGGTGATTCTCGAACAGTGGAAGTTGCGGAGAGCACCGAGAGAATCACTTCGGTAAGCGCAAAGGAGTCCTTCGGATCAATGAGGCGATACATAGCATTTTCCTCCATAACTTCAGGAATTCCTCCCACGCGTGTTGCGACGATAGGAATGTGCGCGGCAAGCGCTTCGAGGATGGTATAGGGAAGGCCTTCTTTGAGCGAGGGAAGTGCGAAACAATCAAACGCTTTTAGGTACACGGCAGCATCAGGAATATGCCCCAGCAGGTGGCAATTTTTTTGTAAATGATTTGCGGCAATAAATTGCTCAAGTTTATTTCTTTCCGGTCCTTCGCCAATGATGAGGAAATGGAATTCTGGATTTTTTTGGATAATAGTTTTTGCCGACTCAAGCAGCGTATCCAATCCCTTGGTCGCATATAATCCTGCAATGGTGCCGATCCATGTTGCAGCAGCATTGAGGGGAGGAAATTTTTTAGAAAGATGCAATCGTGCCTCGTCGCGTGTAAGAAATGAAATTTCCTTAATCCCTATGGGTATGGTCACTATATTTTGCGGCTTGGCAATATGTGCGCGGATTGCCGCACGGTGATCGTCTTCTGAAACGCAAATCGTGACATCGCGCAGTTTTCCCGCAAACCACTCCGCTAGCCAGTAGATAAGCTTAATGATAGGCGCGAGAGGCTCTTTGAGCACCAAGCCATGCACAGTATAGATTATCTTCGGCACGCGAGCGAAGCGCGCGGCTAATGCGCCTAGAAATCCTGACTTCGATGAATTGAGATGGACAATTTGCGGCCGGATACTGCGGCAAAGTTGATAGATTTCTGCGATAGCGGCGACGTCATTCAGCGGCGAGAGGGGACGTTTTAGTCTTGAGAGATACACTGCGTGCACGCCGGTATCTTGTAAACGGGCAAAAAGCTCTCCCTCTGGGTCTTCTCCTGCCGCGACCGTGACATCCCATCCGCGGGATGCGAAATGCGATGCCAAGTCGAAGACATACCTCTGCGCCCCTCCCCATACCGACTGGGTGACGAGGAAGAGAATTTTTTTCATGCGGGCTGGTATTTCCATATATATTCATGATAGAATGGAACAAGCGGAAGGTCAAAGAAATTACTTATTAATTTATGAATATACTTATAACCGGTGGCGCTGGTTTTATCGGTGCATGGTTGGCAAAAGCATTACACGAACGAGGAGATGTAGTTACGGTGATTGATGATTTTTCTTCAATTAACTATCGTGCTCAAATTAAGGAGGCACGTGTTGAAGCCCTCCTTAGCGGCGTTAACGTTGTACGTGGCAGTATTCTTGATGTTTCTTTGATGGTCAGGTTGCTTAAAGATAAACCGTATGATTGCATCGTACATTTCGCAGCAGCACCCGGCGTGCGCTATTCAAGTAGAGAGCCATTAACTTACGCGCGGGTAAATGTTGAAGGAACTACTGCAGTATTTGAGTCAGCGAAACAAGCAGGAGTGAATTGGGTAGTGTATGCGTCTTCTTCTTCAGTGTATAGCATGGTTCAGGACATTCCGTTCAATGAGAATCATTCAATAGAAAAAGTTACATCGATTTATGCTGCAACCAAGCGTGCAACGGAATTGATTGCAGGGACCTATTGGCTTACTGCGAGAATTAAATCTACCGGAGTACGTTTTTTTAATGTGTACGGCCCATGGGGACGTCCGGATACCCTTCCTTATATTGTTTCTAATGCTATTTTTAATCACGCTCCTATTGAACTGAAATGGGAAGGTAATATCGCGCGTGACTTTACATCGGTGCACGATATTGTTCGCGGAGTCATTTCAGTGATTGGTCATCCCGAAGCAGAGTGTGAACTTGTCAATTTTGGTAACTCTCATCCAATCCTTCTCAAGGAGCTGGTTAGTAGGCTTGAAGCAATCATCGGTATTGATGCAATTGTTAAGAGCGAACATGCGATTCCACGAGAGGATCCCATCAATACTTATGCCGATATTAAACTTGCAAAACTAAAGTATGGATGGGAGCCATGTGTCTCATTGGATGAAGGGTTAAAAGAATTGGCGGAATGGCATAAAAAATATTACAGAGCTGATTATTAATATTTCCATATATTATGAAATTTAAGTTAGGCATTATAGGAGTCGGAATGGTCGGCGGCGCGGTGTACGCGTACTATCCCGATGCTATTCCTTACAGCCCGCGGAAATATCCGCAGAATAAGGAAAAAATTAATGATGCAGATATCGTATTCGTGTGCGTTCCCACGCCATTTATGAAAGATGGCGTAGGGTTTGATCTGTCTTATGTGCATGACGCAATTTCACTATTGAAGGAAGGGAAGACAGTGGTCATAAAATCAACCGTCATCCCGGGCACTACGGATGCCTTGCAGGCGCAATATCCCCAGCATAAATTCCTTTTCAATCCTGAATTCCTGCGCGAGGCATCAGCTAATGAGGATTTCAAAAATCCGGACAGGCAGATTATCGGCACTACTGCGCAGAGTGAAGCCGCAGCCCGTGAATTAATGGGAATCCTCCCTCCCGCGTCGTTTAGCAAAATTGTTCCGGCAAAAGAGGCAGAGATGGTGAAATATTTCGGGAATACCTTCTTAGCTACGCGCGTTATCTTCGCAAACCAGATGTTTGACTTGTGTAAAAAGCTTGGAATCGATTATGAATTAGTGAAAGAAGCGGCATCAGCCGATCCCCGGATCGGGCCTTCTCATTTTAATATAGATCAGGATGGCTATCGCGGGTATGGCAAAAAATGCCTGCCCAAAGACACACGCGCGCTCCTGCAGCTCGCTGTACAGACGGGGGTGAATTTGGAACTATTAAAGACGCTTGAGGAGATTAACCACGAGCTCACCGGCGGCGTGGACAAAGAAGCAGACCCTTACGGTTTGTGAGAATCACAAACCGTAAATCCAAATTTCAAAGTTCAAATGTCAAATGAACGACCAATGCCAAAATTCCAATATTTCAATGTTTGGAATTTAGAATTTGAGATTTTATTAGAAATTTGAAATTGGGGCTTTAGATTTATTAAAATTATGCGTATTCTTGTTACAGGCGGTGCCGGTTTTATCGGCGCTCATCTCTGCAAAGATCTACTTACAAAAGGTCACGAAGTTGTGTGTCTTGATAATTTTGTGACCGGAAAAAAAGAGAATCTTGGGGATCTTCTGAAGCAGAACAATTTTTCTCTCATTATACATGATGTATGCGAACCCTTGCCTCCTGTACTTGGTAAAGTAGATCTTGTGTACCATCTCGCGGCCATTGCCTCTCCGTGGAAATACCTTGAACAGAAATTATTTACTTTGAAAACAAATATTTGGGGCACTTATCATGCGCTTGAGTATTGCCGCGCGAACGGAAGCGCTCTTATTTTTTCTTCCACCTCGGAAGTCTACGGCGATCCTGAAGAGCATCCTCAAAAAGAGGAATATTGGGGACACGTGAATCCCATTGGCCCGCGCGCCTGTTACGACGAAGGAAAGCGCGCGGCTGAATCGATGATTACTAATTACCAGGAAACGTATGGAATGCAGTGCGCGATAGCCCGGATATTCAACACCTTCGGACCCCAGATGGCGCTTGATGACGGCAGGCCGGTCATTAATTTTATCTCAAAAGCATTGAGAAGCGAACCATTGCCGATTCACGGCGACGGTCTGCAGACAAGGAGCTTCTGTTATGTGAGCGATATTATGAAAGGACTTCAGGCGCTCGCGGAGAAAGGAATAGGGAAAGGGCCGATAAATATCGGCAATCCCGATGAGCGCACCATTCTTTCCATCGCAGAATTAGTTCGCGCAAAAGTGAATCCTCACGCAGCCTTCACGCACATACCGCGCGTCGAAAACGACCCCCAGCGCAGATGCCCGGACATCACCAAAGCAAAGACCCTTCTCGGCTGGGAGCCAAAGGTAAGTTTTGAGGAAGGAGTGGATAGGACGATTGAGTGGGTGAAAGAATTAATTAAAAATCAAGCATAAATAGTAGCTAATTGTTCGTTCGTATAACATACCAAAAGTAGTCATTTATACGCCAACAGTTCGTATAATAACTAGTTATGTAAAATAGCCAGAAATTTCTTTATTACTTTTAAGATTTTTTTGGCAATTTATTTCGGGTCGAACATAGCTTATGATATGATTTAATCAGTTTAAGTAACTAACCAATACAATTATGAACAGAAAAAATGTAATCACGATCCTAATCGTCGTAGTCGTTGTGCTTGCTGGCACGACAATATACTTTACAATGACAAAAAATGCGGGTCAGCAACCAATCACAAATCAAACTACACAGCCTAATAGCAACGCAACTGCAACAATCCCCACTGGTTGGAAAGTTTACCAAAATAAGAATTTTAAATTTGAATTTGCCTATCCTCAAAATTGGAATATAGGCGACTTAACTGCTACCACTAATAATTTATTAACGCTGGGTATGGGAGTTCCTGGTCTTGGCGATGACACCGCTTGGATTAATGTTGTATCTGAAAATGGTTTAGCTAAAGCGATAGATTTACATGTCCAAAATTACGTCGAGGGAACAAAGATTGAAAAAGAACAAATATTTACACTCGACGGCATTGAAGGCAAGCTTATTTACTTGAATATAGGTGGGAATAGTCCTGATTTGGATAGATGGGTTTTTGTTAAGTATGATTCAAAGGTATACAATATTGGCATTACTTATGATGTCACACCATACGATGAAGAGTTCAATCAAATCCTCTCGACATTTAAGTTCATAAAATAAATTGCAAAAAATAAGGTAAAGAAATTTCTGGCTACATCACATAACAGCGTGTATGCGGCGACAGCTTGCTCCGTACCTCCGCAAGCCTCCGCCCATATTTGCTGGCGGTGAATCGCTTCGCGATATTATACAGCCAGCAAACATCGCATACACGCGAACGTTATACGCCATAATAAAAAGCCTCAAATACAATTAATTAATAACTTTGGCAATTTATTTTTTAGGCGGGTCGAGATAACTTGTTTTAATATAATAATTAACTGAAACAAAATTATGAACAACAAAACAGAAACTACACTTATTATCATTAGTTTTATTCTCGTAGTTGCAAGTTTATTTTTGGCACCCTTGCTTTTTGGCATTATAGCAATCATACTTTGTGTTGTCGCCTTGGTTAAAAACAGTAAAACCAACACTCTTTCAAATGGCAAAAAATGGTTAGCTTATATTTCTATAATATTAGCAATTATTAGCATGGCTTATGCTGTTCTAATAGTTAAAAACCAAGTTACTGGTCTTATTGATAATGCCAAACAAGAGCTTGATACGGCAGCTGTAAAATCACGTGATGCCAAAAGAATTGCCGACGCAAGAATATTAAATACCACCATTCAAATTTACGCCCTTGATACTGAAAAACTTCCTATCGCTAAAGACGAAAAAAATAATTTTCGACCGTTTAAACTGATAAAGGGATCGCCAGATTTTACTTCTCTTGAATCTGAAATAAAAGGTAACGATTCCTCGCAGTATATTACTGCCGATCCATCAGACCCGGAAAGATATTATGAATACTTTAGTGACGGTAAAATCTATACTATCAAGGCCTATCTCGAACAAACGAATGTGGAGAACTGCAAAGAAGTAAAATCTGGCTATTGCGAATTCGAAATAAAAGGAGACTTGGCATCGGCACTAGGAGAATAAATTGCCAAAATTATTTTACATTAAGGAATAGAGGCTTTTTATGACGGCGTATAACACGGGATAAGCGGTTCAGGGCAAATGCGATTTATTACTTACATTAATGAGTTGCATTTGCCCCTCACCCAAATTTTTACTACGTTTCACTCCGTAAAAACTTCGCTTATCCCGATACGTTATATGAAATAATCAAAATCTCTCTTATATTTTATTAAAAGATTTTTGGCAAATTATTTTTAACAATATGGAAAAAATTGAAAATCAACGGCCCTTTAATATACCAATAGAAAAAGGCATTAAAGGTGAAACCAAACAACTATACAAGTTTGTTGACAATGATAATTATGTAGTAAGATTTGCTCCCCTTCGATCATCGTCGAGAGATATTTCCACATCTGAACTTAGCCCAGAGGAAGCGGCCGATATGGGTATAAAACTATTTCGAGAATTAAGAGATGGTTACAATCTTATAGTACCGGCCCAATTTGTTCGAGGAAAATGGAAGCAATATACCGAAGGAACATACACAATAGTTAACCGAATTGAAGGTAAAAGTCTTGAAGATATGTATTTTGATAGTCGCTCTGATTGTCTTGTCTCTAAACTTGATGATTTGTTTGAGTCACTCTTGATGTATGTAAATGATAAATTTCATTCGGAAGATTATTTTTTATGGGATATATTTCGAAAGGAACAATATGTGTGGGGCAAGAAGATCGAAGATAATCGAGACCAAGGCGAACAAAACAAAGATGAAGAGGATATATATTTGACTGATGTTGATATATTTGCTTTTCGTAAATCTAAACATATGCTTTATGCTGGGTTTCAAAATCTCCTTAACAATATTAACACAATGGAACAAAGGTTGGATACTAAATTCGAAAAAACTAGGAAAAAACTCTCTGAAATTAGCAGTTTATTCCCAAGGATATAAAATTTTTTTTAGATAAATCACCCCATTAATAAAATAATTTGCCAAAAAGAATAATAAGGTAGAGAGATTTTTGATTACATCACATAACACGGGATGAGCGGTTCTGGGCTGGCGCGATTTGTTTAATAATAATGAGTGCGCCAGCCCCTCACCCATATTCGCTTCCCTTTGGTTTTAAGTTCATCAACTATTGGTGAATTTAAAACGATTAAGAAGCAAAAACAATTTAACCAACCAAATCGGGAAGCGAACATCGCTTATCCCGAAACGTTATGCAAAATAATAAAAACACCCTTAATAACATGACTTACGCAAAAACTCAGATATTTTATGTTCATGGAGGAAATACGTTTAGAAACAAACGTGAATATTTGCATTTTTTAAAGATACGAAATCCGTCTATTGAAAAAAAGTTCGCATGGAACGATAATTATCTTGATGACAAGATAGGCAAACAATTTCATATCATTAGACCCCGCATGCCTCGGCAAGATGGTGCAACATTCGCTGAATGGGCGATACATTTTGAACGGTTTTTCCCGAAGCTAAAAAATAACTTAATTCTCATCGACCAGTCTCTTGGCGGCATATTTTTAGCCAAGTACTTGTCCGAGCATAAATTTCCGAAAAAGATACTGGCTGCTTATCTAGTGTGCCCGCCGTTTGATAACACCTTGCCATCAGAAACACTGGCTGGCGGCTTCAAACTCAAATTAGACTTATCGCTTCTTGAAAAAAATTGCAAAAAGTTGACCTTGATATTTTCCAAAAACGATGAGGTAGTGCCAGTGTCTCATGCCAAAAAATATGCCGCCAAGTTAAAAAATGCAAATATTCTCGTCTATAAGCACATTAAAGGTCATTTTCAAATATCTGAGTTTCCAGAGATTGTAGCAATGATTAAGTCTGATATTCGGAAACGGTAGGTGTTTTTATTACATCGCACAACACCGAGTATGCGGCTCAAAAGTTTTGCCTTATTGGAAACTAAATTAAGGAACGCAAAACCTTTTCGACCCAAATTCGCTTTTCTCTGTTAGGTGGTAATCTAAGGAAAAGTGCGATAAAATAGTATTAAGATAATTCAAATAATTAACCAATAAATCCGAAAAGCAAACTTCGCATACTCGGAAACGTTAGACGAAATTGAAAAATGGCAATTTTCGGAAGATTTATATAATTCTTCAACCAAAATTTAACAAATATGTTCCAACTCTTTTTATTCATACTAATGGGTGTTGCGGCTGCTTCAATTGTAACCGGCTGGCAAGGATACAAGGACTCTCCTTGGGAAAATTTTGTATTTCGTAAATTTGTAAGAAGTTATCTCGTCGCTTCAGTGGCTGGATTAGTGTTTTATTATCTAGATAATTTCAAAATATTAAGTTTTGATAATTTAGGGGTGCTACTTCTTACGATTCTTAGTGTTGAAAGGGCTACTGGCGAAGTGTATAAAGGGTTCATCAGAAAACAATCTCATCCAGAATATGTCAAGCTTTTTGAGAGATTACATATTCAATTTAAATCCCCTGCAATTAGAGTCATTACAGGAATTTTATTTGCAGCTGTCCTTACTGGAGTAGTCCTCATTTTACTAACTCAGTTTATCTCTCGTATTCTACTGTTACCTAGTATCACGGCAGGATTAATTGTTGGATTAATTGGCGGGACGCTAAGTGCGGCTGGCGGGGCTATAAAGGATTCTCAATTTGAGGGTTTCAGGTTTAAAAAATTTATACGCAGCCCTATTGTCGGTATGCTTGGCGGTGTGATTCTTGTTCGTTTTACCAACAATCCACTTTTGTTATTACTAAACGTTACTGGATTTGAAAGAGTAGTAGTAGAGTTATACAAGACTTTTATTAAACGACAAGTGCGAGGCATTTTTGAAAGTCAAGAACCTAACTATTTATATTGGTTGAAGAATAGATGGATTTTTATTGTTTTATACGGTATTGGCGTATCTATACTAACCATATCCTTCTTTGCATAATAATAGAAGCAGAACAGAAAATTGCCATTTTTCAACTCAAGGGGACGCTGCGCTTTCGTTCCCGTTGGTCGCTCACCCTCGCCTAACAGCGGATATGAGGTTCGGCTCTTGCAGAGCCTCAACACAAATTGCTTCGCAACTTCTCATATCCGCATACGTTATATTCAGTTTTATTTCTGCCCTCTAGAATAGATAAATTTATATTTTCTTTTCTCTAAGCCGATCATATGAAGTCATACATAGTAAAAAAATCTAAAATTCATGGTAACGGATTATTCGCTAATAAAAATTTCAAGAAAGGCGAACTAATTTTTGGTGTTGATATATCAAAATTACCGAAACTTGAACCGAACGCTAAGCTTTCTGAAGAAGAAGATCTTCATGTTGATTATGCAGGACTGGGAAAATACATTGTTGGTACTCGCCCTTATGCGTATATAAACCACTCTTGCGATCCAAATGTTTTGGTAAAGCATGAGACCATTGCAAGAAGTAAATTTTTTACCATGAGAGATATTAAAAAAGGAGAGCAATTCACTTATGATTATGGTGTTAATGCAATGGATCAAATTGACAAAGAATTATGGAGTACAAAATGCAAGTGTGGTTCAAAGAATTGCAGAGGCACATTATCAACATGCTTTTTGAAGCAGCCGATTGAGATACAAAGAAAATATTACAAATATCTTCCTCAATCATTGAAAAGAAAATATAAAAATAAATTCTTAAAGTTACGGGGGCAAAAATAAAACTCTGAAATTTTCCTTTGGAACGTTGCACTAAAATTCTGTCCTGCGGAGAATATAACACGCATTAACCAACTCCGCTCGGTTGCGCCTCGCTCCGTCCAAATCAGCTTCGCCGACTTCGGTTAATGCGATACGTTATATGAAATATTTTTAATCGGTTTCTAAAATATGCATCTACTTATTAGGAAATTACAAAACCACGACGCAGAAATAATTTCTTCTGCCTTTAATGAAATCAGGTGGAATAAGCCAGCTTCACAATATAAACATTATTTTACTGAACAAAAAGTCGGGAAGCGATTAGTGTTGGTGGCTTTTGTAAATAAAAAATTTGTTGGCTATTTAACTATTGTTTGGAAGTCAAATTATCCACCATTCAAAAATGGTAACATTCCTGAAGTAGTAGACTTAAATGTATTGCCAAAATATCAACGACAAAAAATTGGCACTAAACTAATGGACGAGGCAGAAAAAATTATATCTAAAAAATCCAAAGTTGTGGGTATCGGAGTTGGTCTAGCACCCGGATATAATGCGGCACAACGAATGTATGTGCGTCGTGGTTTTATACCTGATGGACTGGGGGTTGAATATAATGAGAAGTCAGTTAAATATGGCCAAAAAATAGTTGTTGATGATAGTCTAACTTTACATTTTACAAAACGATTGAATAACCGATAAAAAATACCTCATATAACAAAGAGTATACGGTTCAGGATTTTTTCATCTATAATATTAATAAGGAGTAAAAAATTTCTTCACTCAAATTCGTTTTTTTTAGTCCATGCAAATAACAAGATATGTGCATCAAAATAGTTCATTTTAAATAACAAAGTTAATCAATTAAAGTCGGAAAATAAACTTCGTTTACTGCGATAGGTTAAGTGAAATAAAATACAGGCAATTATGAACAAAACCCAAGCACTTAAATTACTTTTAATTTTAGGCGCGCTATATTATCTCGTAGGAGCGACCGTTCACTTTTTCGGTCTTACTCTTTTTCCGTTTTATGACGGTGTGCTTTATCAGCCGTATCATGATACCGTTATAGCTTTAGTCGCGATAGTTCTCAGTCTTCTCTTGTTATCTATTGCCAGAGACCCGGTAAAAAATGTTGATTCACTCAATGTAATTATAATCGGCGGGATTATTGCCATTATATTCAGCATTGGAATTATTTTGAAAATAGATTTTGTTCAGCTTGGTGCGCCAGGGAAAAGAAATCAAACGATAGTTGAAATGATTCTACTGATAATTTATGTTAGTTCATTAATATATCTTAAGCCCAAAAAGTGAATTAAGTGGATATTTTAAAAAATCGTGTTATGGGTAATAAAAGTTTAAAAATGAACATTTCACTGACTGATTTTTATCTTTTGCATAGCGACAAGTTATATGGCGACCCTCTATTTAAAAAGCAAATTATAGGTCATCAGCGATTTTTGAAATTTGACAATATATTAAGTGAAAGAGCGGTATTTGACAAAATCCTCATTCAGTTTCTTGAAGAGGCAGAATTAACCCTATCCCTCATAAATGATTTGGATCTCACCGGAAAGGATGTTTTAGAGATTGGGGGAGGGCTCGGATTCGTATATGGATATCTTCAGAAAGCAGGTATCAATATATATGGAATAGAGCCCTCAGATTCAGGTTTTGACGGATATTTTAATGCCGCGATGCAATTATTCAAAATAATAGATGTTGATGAATCACATTTTTATCCATTTTCAGCAAAAGAATGTATAAAATTAAACAAGCAATTTGACATCATATTCTCAAATAATGTCCTGGAGCACATCCCAGAGCTCGATGAGTCCTTTTCAGCCATGAAGAGCGTCCTTGATCCTTATGGATTGATGGTGCATAACACGGTGAATTATCTTATACCGTATGAGCCGCATTTTAAGATGATGCTTTTCCCTTTTTATCCAAAACTCACCGTGCTTTTCAAGCCAAGCCTAAGGAGCTCATCTCTTTGGAACGGCCTGAACTTTATTACCACTGGTAAATTGAAACGTATATGCAAAATTAAAAATCTCAGTATTGAGTTTAAAAAAGATGCATTGTACAATACCTTATTAAGATTGGAGAACGATCCGATGTTTGCGCAGAGGCAAAAATATTTCATCCCGCTATATAGAGTTTTGAAATTTACAGGTTTAATGAAAATTCTTGTTAAAATTCCCATAGCCCTCACCACCCCTATTACTTTCACAATAAGAAGAAAATAAATTCCAATATATTCATTAATGATACCAAATTTTAAACTCTCACTTCTCTCGCCATGCCCCGTCTCCACATCCTCGTCTTTAGCCTTGCGTACCGCCCTTATGTGGGAGGCGCGGAGATTGCGCTTGAGGAGATTATGCGGCGGTTGCCGCAATATTTTTTTACCGTTGTAACGGCGCGTGCTATGAAGAATTTTGATTATGTAAAATTACCGGATATCGAGGAGAAGGACAATGTGCGCGTGGTGAGAGTGGGCTCCCGCAACCGTTACCTGGGCCAATACGCATACCCGTTGGCGGCCCTGAAGCACGCTTACAGAGAAGCGCGGTTTTCCAAGCCTGCCTGCGTGTGGGGCATGCTGGAATCGTATGGCGGCATAGCCGCGGCTCTTTATCATCAGCGATTCCCTAATATGCCATATATCCTCACTATGCAAAGCGGGGATTCAGAATCATTTTGGGGCTGGCGCACCTGGTTTTGGCAGCCGTTGTATAAGAAAGTGTTCTCACAGGCAAACGCGATTCAGGCGATATCAAAATACTTGGCAGAGCGCGCGAAGAAATATGGCGCGCGCGGAGAGATCAGAATTATCCCCAATGGAGTCGATAGTGTTTTTTTTGAACGAATCAGTGATGAGGAACGAAGGAGGCTGCGGCAGGAATTAGGATTAAGTGATGATGAGACAGTCGTCATCACCGCATCGCGTTTAGTGAGTAAAAACGGCATTGATACATTGATAAAAGGCTTTTCGGTATGGCGGCAACGAGGAGGAAACGGCGTATTGCTTATTTTAGGTAAAGGGCCTCAGGAAACGGAATTGAGAAAGTTATCGTATAAACTTGGCATAAATACTCAAGTGAAATTTTTAGGTGAAATTCCGTATCAAGAATTGCCAAAATATTACGGCGCCGCTGATATTTTTATCCGCCCGTCACGGTCTGAAGGTTTGGGAAATGCGTTTCTTGAGGCAATGGCATCAGGCATCCCGGTGATCGGCACGCCGGTAGGTGGCATCCCCGATTTTTTGACGCATGAACGCACAGGCTTAATGGTGCCGCCTGACGATCCAGAAGCACTAAAAGATTCTATTGCACGATTATGCAGCAATCCTGAATTGAAACAGAAATTAATTCAGGAAGCCCGGAAGCTCGCACTAGAAAAATATTCATGGGATGTCGTGGCTCATGCGATGAATAATTTATTCCAAAATTATGTTAAAATTTCTTGATAAAATGCTCACCTACGCGGCGTCGCTGGGCGGCCGTGCGCACCTGGAATTGGAACTTTTTTTGCGTTATGCAATCGCAGGAGGGATGGCGGCAGTGGCAGACCTTATAATTGTGTGGTCTTTAGTGGAATATGCTCATCTCCATCCATTTCTCGCGGGCGCGGTTTCGATTTTTTTTGGCATATCTATTAATTTCTCTATAAGCCGTTATTGGTCTTTCAAAAGCAAAGGCCCATTGGTAAAAGAATTTTTAACTTTCTTGACCGTAGCAGCCATCGGCACTGCCATCAACTATGGAACGTTCGTGGCATGCATTGGTTTGATTCATCTTTGGTATATGGCAGCAAAGGTTATTGCTATTGTCATCGCGTGGGCATGGAATTATACTTTAAACCGCCGCGTCACCTTTAAGCATTTTACCTTTACGACGCACCGGACTCTGGAGAGATGATTGGAAACATTACTTACGTATTATGGTGGCCATGGCTAGAAAATTAAGTATGGTGGCATTATGCCCGCCCAAATTTTGCCAGCAATAATGAGTTTGTTGTATCTTAAGACTCAAGGTTATTATCCCAGTGTAACGCACATGAAAGGATGCAAAATTTAGGCGGGTATGAATGAAAGAAAAAAAATAATTTTCGCATGTGAAATATACCCGCCAGATATCGGCGGGCCGGCGACGTATGCGCGTGAATTGCGGGAGCAGTTATTGTTGCATGGTTATACTGTTACATTGCTCACGTTTGGTGATAAGGAAGAAATTAAAAATGAAGAAACAATCGTGATTGATCGGAAGAAAAATGTCTTTGGCCGTTCTCTTAACTATTTTTATACTCTTTTGCGGTTATCAAAAACAGGTGGTGTGATATATGCGATGGGACCGGTCGCAAGCGGCCTTCCGGCGGTGGCTGTCGGTTGGTTGAGAAAATGTCGGGTCATTATACGCGTTCCCGGCGACAGGGCATGGGAAACACATTGTCAGCGTGTGCAGCAACCGGAATCATTTGAAGAATTCCAGCACAAGACCCACAAAGGTTGGGTGGGTATTTTAACGCGTATAGAACGGTTGGTGGTGAAAAGAGCCGATCATATCGTTGTCCCAAGCAATTTCTTAAAAAATGTGGTGATAGGTTGGGGTGCAAACGAAAACCATGTAACAGTGATATCCAATGCGATCAAGGCTCCCATTTCAGAATTGCCGCACCAGGAGAATTTATTGTCCATCCTCGCCATCGGGCGCCTTGTGCCATGGAAAGGGTTTTCTGATCTTATACATGCGTTTCAGACTGTGTTGAAATCGTATCCTCATGCCACGCTTACCATCGTTGGAGACGGCCCTGAGCGAAGATATTTAGAAAATCTAGCGCGACAATCAAACGTGGCCGTACAGACGCATTTTACGGGATCAGTGCCGCGTGAGAACCTCGCGCGTTATTGGCAACAAGCGTCTGTGTTCGCGCTTCCCTCGGGGTATGAAGGATTCCCCCATTTAGTGCTGGAAGCGTGGGCAGCGGGCATTCCTGTGCTCGTAAGCGATATACCTGGAAATACCGGCATTGTGCGAAACGGTGAAAACGGCCTTGTCGTGCCCTATAAGGATAACGCCGCGTTATCAAACGGCATACTTGCGCTTGCGCTTGATGCCGACTTGAGGCAGCGCATGCGCGCAAATGGCGCGCAGTCTCTTGCCCAGTATCGCTGGGAATGCATAATTGGTAAAACAATTGCGCTCCTCAAAATTTCATGGTAATGCTATACTGAATTAAAGAATAATTTATCGTATCGGAATTTCAATCCTCCGTCCAAGGTAAAGCATAGAGTAGCGTGGCAGTTTATCTGCCATCCACCATGTCGCAGACAAGCTGCGACGCTACAGAGAACTAATTAGTAGCAATATACTTGACTGCTATGCACACAAGGACAAAGCGTCCATCCATGAAATTTGATTTCGTGACCATTGCTTCCCACCAATTGAGGACGCCGCTTTCTGCCATGAAGTGGTTTCTCGAGATGCTTATCGCGGGCAACGCAGGGAAACTCACCAGTCGGCAGCGAGAATTTTTAAGCGAAATTTACAAGTCAAATGAAAGGATGATCCGCCTTGTGAACGACCTGCTCATTGTTTCCAAAATTACCCAAAAAACTTTTCGTCTGTCATCGCATCCTTTTATCTTTGAACAGATGGTGGCATCGGTGATAAAAGAGGTGAAGCCAATTATCCAGTCGGCGCAAATTACCGTAGTTTCAAAATTTGACACGTCGCAGCGCACGTGTGTGAATGCGGATGAGGACAAGATTCGCCAGGTGATACGGACCCTCTTCGATAATGCAGTGCGCTACATGGTAGACGGGGGATTGATCATTGTTCGGGTAGACTACAAGAATCACCACATCGCATTCGAAATCCAGGATACTGGCGTAGGCATCCCGAGCGATGAGCGCACAAAAATATTCCAGCAATTTTTCAGGGGGAGCAACATCGTACGCATGCGCACAGAAGGCACGGGCTTAGGGCTTTTTATTGCTCACGCGATTGTGGCCGCATCCGGCGGATCGATCAGCTTCACTTCGCAGGAAGGCAAAGGTTCTACGTTCCGCGTGGCCTTGCCAATATCTAAAAAAAATCAACCCGCATTATGTGAGCCGCATCTTAAGAAGAAGCGAAGACGCGCTCATAATTAAACCTATCACATATGAATGTCCTAATTATCGAAGACGAAAAGATGTTATTAATGGCATTGGAAGAAGAGTTTAAAAGGAAAAAATGTTCAGTGTTCACGGCAGAGGACGGTGATCAAGGATGGCAGATTCTCTCAAAACACCCGGCTCTTGATATGATTGTATTGGATCTTGTGCTTCCAAAAATAGACGGATTTGAACTGTTAAAAAATATCAAGGCGGATGATAAGCTGAAAACGACACCCTTGGTCGTCCTTACAAATCTTTCCGATGAAAATACTATAGCCGCTATTGTAGCATCAGGGGGGACCGATTATCTTGTGAAAGCGGATTACACGCTTCAGGAAGTCGTGGGAAAAATAATCGAGATAGCAAAGAGGCCTGCATTTGAAAAATATAGAAAACTACAAAGTCCAATTACGTGAAAACAGATATGGCTACTCAACAGAATGTGTTCATGGTCTCGTTTGACCGGAGTTTGGTGGGCGAGGGGGGGACAGACGCGGTTGAGCGGCATAAAAAATATGCGGCGCTGCTGCAGGGGTCGCTCTCGGTGGTAGTGGTAACGCCGTCCGGGTACCAGCATTTAAAAGTAGATGAGAGGCTTGAGACATATCCGACCAATGCGAAGGGGCTCGCAGGACATGCGCGTTCTATTTTTTATTATTATCGAATAATCCGGCGCGCCCAACGCATCAATTTGATTATTGCGCAGGACCTCGCCGCACCAGTCCTTCTTCTATTGAAATGGTATTCGCGGTTGCCGCTACTCGTCACCGTGCATGGTATTTGGTGGGATGATTGGTTTTCTGAGAAGAAGTGGTGGTATCGGTGGTATCTTCCGCTCATTACCTACTCATTTAAAAAAGCAGATGCAGTCAGGGTTGTTTCGCATTATTTACGAAATGAGCTCATCGCGCGAGGGGTTCGCGCGAATCGGATACATGTGATACCTGTTCCTGTGAATCTTGAATTATTTTCACAATGCGATCCTAAAGCCTTAGAAGACGTACAGCGGAAAATACCATCTCCGTTTGTGCTGTCCGTCGGAAGGCTTGAGCGAGAGAAGGGATTTGACCAACTGCTTCTCGCGTGGGAACTTCTGCAGAAAGAGCAAATAACTGCTCATCTGGCAATTATCGGTGAGGGGAGCGAGAGAGCAGGATTAGAAGCATGGGTGAGGGAGCATAAACTCGAATCATCAGTAACCTTTGTAGGGCGCGTTGCCACAGAGCAACTTCCCCCGTATTATCATGCAGCGCGGTGCGTGGCGCTGGCGTCCCGCAGCGAAAGCTTTGGAAAAGTCCTTGTGGAAGCAGGTGTCGCAGGGAAGGCGGCAGTCGCGACAGACACCCACGGGGCATCAGAGATTATAAAGACTGGTATCACAGGATATCTCGTACCCCAAGGTGATATGCACGCATTTGCGCAAAAAATGGCAGATTTGCTCCAGAATCCTGTGCTTGCCGAGGAATTGGGAAAAGAGGCGTTTGCACATGTAATGAATGCATTTGACGGTGAGAAAAATACTGAAAAGATCGTGCGGTTATGGAAGCATATCGCGATACATTAGTTTTGAGTTTTGAGATACCATCGTATGAACCTCTTATTTATCACGCGGCGCGTGGACCGCAATCATCCGCTTGCGGGTTTTACCTGGAAATGGATAAAGGAATTCAGTGTTCAGTTGTCAGTTGTCAGTGGTCAGTTGGCGGTGATTACCTTAGAGCCGAGTGCCGATGAGGGCTTGGCGGATAACGTGATGATACGATCAGTGCGCAAGGCGGAGAAGAACCGCGTACAAGATTTTTTTGTATTTTGTAAATTACTTTTATCACTTATTCCCAAGTGCGATGCGATTTTTATTCACCAGCACCCCGTATATGCCATCATCGCAGCGCCTTTCGCAAAGCTATTTAATAAAAAAATCTATCTTTGGTACATGCATAAGCATGTAGATATTAAATTAAGGCTCGCGACTGCGCTGTGCAACGGCATTTTTACTGCGTCAAAGGAAAGTTTTAGATTAAAAACCAAGAGGCCCATTTCTATTGTTGGCCACGGCATTGACACGAACATTTTCAAGCCTTCAGATACCCATACTTCAAGCAATGTATTCACCATCCTCAGTGCGGGCAGGCTTTCCCCCGTGAAAGGATATGCGGTGCTTATAGATGCGGCTCTATTAGCACTACCACGATTTAACAATTTAAAAATGCGTATCGTAGGCGGGCCGGGTTTGAAAGAACATGCGTGGTATGAGAATGAATTGAAAACATTAGTTCATGAAAAAGGATTGGATCAAGTGATACAATTTACCGGCCCTGTGCCTCATAATGACATTGTGGCCGAGTACAGGAATGCACATGTGTTTATAAATTTGTCAGGCACTGGCTCGCTCGATAAAGCCGTGCTGGAAGCAATGGCGTGCGGTGTGCCGGTTATTACTTCCAATGAAGCGTTTCAGGGGATATTAGCGCAGATTGACCCTCATTTATATGTATCTTGTAATCCGCGCGCGGTAGCAGAGGCGATTGAAAGATTAATCACAATGCCACTGGAGGCGCGCAGGCAATTAGGGGGAGCATTGCGCGCCGTGGTTGTGCGCGATCATGATTTGAAGCAGCTTGTCGCAAGGATCTTATCAAAAATATGCCCAGTCATACAACATCCAAGAGGGAGGCAGATACTTTATACAGAGAATGGATAAGATATGAGGGGATCTACCTGAGTGTAGTAAAGGCGTATTCAGAGCCTCCCTCATCAATCGCCAAACGTTTTTTAAACATTAATATGTATCACAGCACCAAGGTCGTATCTATTCTAGGATTTATCTAATACCAGCCACGTTTGGCGTTGGATGTTGATATACTGGGTATGAGTATATTATTGCTGGGCGCACAAGGGCAATTAGGCGAAGCCTTGGGAGACGTGTTGCCAAAAGAAACATTGAAATGGGGAAGGGGCGAATTGGATCTTACACAAATTGATTCGATTGCCCCAAAGATATCTGAAGCACATCCTAATGTAGTAATTAATGCGGCAGCAATGACTGATGTGGATGGATGTGAAATAAATAGAGCATTAGCCGTAAAAATAAATGAAGATGCGCCTTGCCTGCTCGCAAAAGTTTGTAAGAGTTTAAACAGTCTCTTAGTACAGGTGAGCACTGATTATGTCTTTGGATATGATGAAACAAGGAAAAAACCCTACAATGAATCAGATACGCCGCATGCAATAAATTATTATGGCATTACTAAGCTTGAAGGAGAGCGAAAGATTATAGAGAGCGGCTGCGAATATTTAATCTTACGAACCTCAGGATTATACGGCAAGAAGAGTATGGGCTCGAATTACTCGAATTACGTTGAAAAAGTGCTCACGCGCGCGAGATCACAGGAAGAGATACGCGCAACCACAGATCAAATTTATTCCCCTACCTATGCCCAAGAGTTTACACAGGCACTTATATCTCTTATTGAACAGAATCAGCGCGGACTTCTGCATTTGGTAAATGTGGGCGAGGTCAGTCGTTATGAGTTTACTCAAGCAATTATTGAGCTTGCGGGATTGCCGGTACGGGTGGTGCCAGCTTTGAGGAAAGATTTTTCTCTACTTGCGCAGCGACCTTCATATTCAGCGCTTACCAGCGAACGCATTGAACTTTTTTCATTGATGAGCGATTGGAAAACTGCGCTTCAGAATTATATTAAAGAACGCGTCTTATGAAACTTTTAATTGTCGCATATAAATTTGGCACAGAACAGGAGATAGGCGAGCATCTTGGCACGTATCATTATTTTATCGAAAAAATGCGTCGTGTGGCGCTGAAAGGCCATGAGGTGCATGTCGTATGCCCGTGGCTCACCATGACACGAAGGGGAAGCGTGAAAGTTGATGGCATTATACTACATCGCACTTGGCCTCCGATGCTCAATAAAGCGTGGGCGTGGCCGTTGAATCGTCTCATGCGGCGATGGTATATGCACCGAACGCAGCGTAAGGTACTGCATCTTGTGAAGAAATTGAAGTGCGATCTCGTCTATGTTTGGCAGGCGCGCGAAACTGGCTACGCGCTTTGCCAAATAAAGGAACAATTGGGTATTCCCCTCATATTCCGCCAGATCACCGCGTGGCGGTGGCATTTTGAACGCACGATTGCGGATATTTTTAAATCTCATCGGTGGTATAAGGTTTTACAAAAGGCCAAGCTCCAACATTTGATTGATCCAGTTATACGTTATCTCCTTGACCTTGGAATTCAGGTCCATTACGCGCGCACGATATATCAGAAGGCTGATAAGATTGTATTTTTAAGCAATGCCGCAGTGGATGAAGCGGTGTCATTGGGATTAGACCGCGCGAAAGCGGATACCATTGGCGTGGCAATAGAAGAGGAGGCCTTCAAGCCGTTAGGGATTGAGAAAAAGGCATTGCGTGAAAAATTAGGATTGAACGGTCATAATATTATTAGTTTCATCGGTCGGTTGAATTTTGCGGAAAAAGGGATTGGGTGGCTGCTCTCTGCCCTTCCTGCGGTAGTGCAGTCAGTGCCTGGCGCTACACTTGTTATTATTGGTGGAGGAGGGGAGATGGAACGCATCAAGCGTGTGTGCAGAGAACTTCACATCGAACCATATGTCCAATTGGTAGGCAAAAAGCCATTGAATGAACTTGTTGCCTATTTAAACGCGTCTGATGTATTTGTGGTACCATCCCTTTGGATGGAAGCGTTTGGTCAAGTGACGATAGAGGCCATGTCCTGTGGCGTGCCCGTGGTGACGAGCGATGCAGGAGCAAGCCCGGAAATAAACAAGGATAACGTGAGCGGTATGGTGGTGCCCGTAAATGATGCGAATGCGCTTTCCAATGCCATCATCACAATACTGAAAGATGAAACCTTAAAGCAGCGTATGGGCCAAGCGGCTCGCGCGCGCGTCATTGAACTCTATACGTATGAGGTAATGGTGAATAGATTTCTAAATATCATGCAATCTTTATTACCGCGTTAATAGCATCAAAATGAAAATCCTTGTTACTGGCATCACAGGTTTTGTAGGCGGACATTTCACGGAATATATCGCTTCTGCTCATCCTGACGTCGAACTCCACGGAACTTCGCTTACTCCCGCATTGCCGCAGTATTTGGAGCCTATTAAAGGGCACTTAACACTTCATGAGTGCAATATAGACAATAAAGGACGCATACAAGAGCTTATAGATCACATCCGGCCTGATGCTCTTATACATCTCGCTGCGCAAAGCTATGTAAGCACCTCGTGGGAAAATCCGGAAACGACCCTGCATACCAACATCATTGGCCAGAGCAATCTGCTGGAAGCGGTAAGAGCCGTACAGGGTGGTTCCTACAACCCCATTATTCTCATCGCGTGTTCCTCTGAAGAATATGGGCAGCAAGGCCCGCAAGAAGGCTTTACCCCGTTACCAATAACGGTACAGCATAAAGTAACGGGAACAGAACGCTATGACGGAAATAAGTACCTGGTAACGGGGTTTACTGAAGAGAGCTCCCTGCAGCCGCTCTCGCCCTATGCGCTTTCAAAAATCGCGCAGGATTACATGGGCTATCAGTATTGGAGGGCGTATGGTATGAAGGTCATCCGCCTACGCGCGTTCAACCATACCGGCCCGCGTCGCGATCCCGTATTCGGCGTATCGGGTTTTTGCAAGAAGGTTGCGGAGATTGAAAAAGGATTGCGCCCCCCGCAGCTGGAAGTGAGGGATTTGACTGCAGTGCGCGATTTTACTGACGTGCGGGATGTGGTGCAGGCTTATTGGTTGGCGGTAGAGAAGTGCAAACCGGGGGAAGTTTACAATGTATGTTCGGGCAGGGGGTATCGTTTTCAAGATATTATTTCCGCGATCACTAAGCTCTCTCGAGTGCAGCCGATCGCGTTGGTTCCTGATCCCAAAGGGTTGAGGCCCACTGATGGAGGCATTATTATAGGCAATAACAGGAAATTCTGCACCACAACCGGCTGGCAGCCGAAATTTAATTTCCTTAAACATACGATTCCTGATATATTGGAATACTGGAGAAATAATATTTCTTAGATTTTAATAGCACAAACTATGTCACGAATTGAATTTTTATTTTTGAACCTCAAGCCCGGCGTCATTCTCGATATAGGAAATTTAGGGAGAGCCAAACTTTTCCACGAGCGGCTGATTGCGGAGTTCCCTCAATCACAAATTCATGGGATTGATATTGAAGACCAAGCCATATACGGACTGCATTTCCAGAATCAAATTGTGGGCAACGCAGAGGCAATGCCGTATCAGGATAATTATTTTGATGCCGTCTACATGGGTGAAGTTATAGAGCACAGCTGGGTTCCGAAGCAGATTATTGATGAATGTTACCGGGTGCTTAAAATAGGCGGCGTGCTTATCCTTGATTGTCCGAACGTATATGCACTGTCGCGTATTCTGCGTTTTTTAGCAACCGGCCGCGACATCATTCTTGGCAGTCCGAATCATCGCATTTTTTATTCGCGTGCGATGATGGAGAATTTGCTAGAGAAGAGCGGTTTTCAGAAAACTGAAGTCACTGCGGACAGCAAGTGCACGATAAAAAGCAGAAGTTTCAAATTGCCGCGTTTCGGCCCGTTTGCGTATCTAGGCGAACATCTGCTCGCCGCGGCGTGGAAATGAATTTCACTTTTTTAAAGATCGTATACTGTGGAGCGCAGGCGTCGTTGCCTGTTTTTTTTATTAGAAAAATGATAGAATAAGCGTAAATTTAACTGTCTGATCATTATGAGAAACATTAATTTATTTGCGTTTCCTTTGCATCTGAAAATACCCAATGGCTATTGGGATCAGCTCTATGGCGGCATTGCGCGGGAGCGGCCGGATATCGTGCTGAAGCATAATGATTTTATGGGCCTTGCGCGCTCGTGGCGCAGCACAAACGTGGTGCATTTACACTGGCCTTCAATACTTTACGCAAGCAAGTGGCGTGTTATCTCCCTTATAAAATTTGTCATCCGTATAGGCATTATCACATTGTCGAAACTGCGCGGCGACAGGATTATTTGGACTGTCCATAATATGCGCGATCATGAAGGGAAGAATGCGGCCTTTGACGCGCTTGCCCAACGGTTCCTGGCGCGGTACGCGGACGCGGTTATTGTCCATTCGCCCGCTGGCGTTGAGTTTCTTGCTGAAAATTACCGGAGGGCGAATGACGTCTATGTTATTCCGCATCCCAACTACGTCGGCTTCCATGGTCCGCGACTCTCGGCGCCGGATCCCTCGCTTCGCGCCGTTCTTGATTTAAAAGAGAATGACAAAGTTTTTTTAAGTTTTGGTTCAATTCGGCCTTATAAAAACCTTGAGCAGCTCATTTCACTTTTTAACAACTTGCCTGATCGCTATATTTTAGTGATTGCGGGAAAATCGTTTTATCAATCATATCTTGCCGCATTGCGTGCGTTGGTAAAAAAAAATAACGTATGCGTTGTGCCTCATTCTATTCCGAACGAAGACATACCACGCTATTTTTCATTGGTTCACGCCTCGCTTTTTGCCTTCAAAGAAGTGCTCACTTCAGGATCGATGCTGCTTTCGCTTTCCTACGGCGTTCCCGCGATTGTGCCAAAGCGCGGCGATATGCCCTCGGTGATTAAAGATGGAGTCAATGGATTTTTATATAAGAATGGACAGGAACTTGACGCACGCATAAGATACATGGGAAGTTTGGATAACGCGGCGCTCTTAAGACTGCAGGAAAGCACTTTACGGGAAACGGTATCGATTTCATTGGATGCCATTGTCCATGCTACACTGGGAGTATATGGCATTTAATATATATTGAATTGCTAACCTAATTCCGATAATGTCATTCCTGACCGAGATCAGGAATCCAGACAAAAAATAAACAAAAATCATTTTTCTTTTGGTTTTCTGGATTCCCGCCGGAGTTTACCCCGTACCGTGATACGGGGCGGGAATGACATTAGAGTCGGAATTTGAAGAGCAATTGAATATAATATATGGACCCTAAGGCCTTCTATGACTCCGTGTATGCAAGCAAAGGGGACCGCGCCATGCGCCCGCGATGGGTATATGAACGGTGGTTCAGGTTATTAGGCAATACACAAACTTACCAATCATTGCTTGATGTCGGGTGCGGCACGGGGTTGTTTTTGCAAGTGGCTACGGAGCAGGGCTTGGCTGCCACAGGCCTTGATTTATCGGATGCCGCGGTCGCGCTCTCAAAGAAAAATTCGCCCCACTCCACAGTGGTGCAGGGGAGCGGGGAACGTCTGCCCTTTCTCGATAAGCAGTTTGACTATGTGTGTTGTCTGGGGAGTTTGGAGCACTACAGCGATCCTCTAAAGGGGCTTCGTGAATTGGTGAGGGTTGCGAAAGACGATGCGAAATTTCTTATTATACTGCCGAATGACAATTACCTTTTTTGGAAGTTAAAAAAAATAAAAAAAGGAACTGCGCAGAGGGAATTTGAAGTATTAAAAAATTTTGATGGATGGAAGCGTTTTTTGGATGAAGGGGGATTGGAAATACTGCACATATATCAGGATAAATATCCTTCAGAGGAGCTGCGCATATTTCAATTTAAAAATCCCTACAAGATACTGCGGCGAGTGCTCTATAAAATGATTTGGCTTATGATGCCGTTGAAGTACACGTATCAATTTGTTTTTATTTTACAGAAAAATTTTTATACGTGAAACGTATATAAATATGAAAAAATATATTAGAAAATTATTAAGTTTTATTATCTTATTATTCAATAAAACACATTGGATCGTTAGCCTCATCTTATGGCCATTGGCAAAAAGAGGATTGGGTCAAAATTACCTCGAAGTCGTACAAATCGGTGATGGCATTAAATTGAAGGTGTATTCTGATATGTATGATATGGTGAATAAAGTATTGATGTTTTATTCTGATTTTGTGACTTATGCGTGGGAGCCTGTAACCACCAGATTATTTCAAAAATTAATTAAAGGGAAGAAGTGTATTGTAATAGCCGGCGCCCATTTGGGATATTATCCCCTCATTGCAGCTCGTTTTAATATCAATGCAATAATTTATGCGTTTGAGCCTGTTACATATATATATGATCGCTTTATACAAAATATAGAACTAAATCATTTTCTAAATATTCGAGCGGAACCACAAGCGCTATCCAATCAAAATAGCGAAACTGACATCATCAAAGCGGACGGCGGTTCCACAATCATCCTGTCCCAATATCCATCCTTAAATAAAGGAAAAGAAAAGTGCCATTGCGTTACTATTGATGATTATTTTAACGATAAAGATGAGAAACCAGATTTTATGCTGTTGGATGTTGAAGGTAGTGAATACCGAGCATTAGCGGGAGCAGAACAAGTGCTTAAAGTATTTCACCCAGATATTATATTCGAAATATATTTAAAAGATACTGCACAAGCCGATACTATTGTTCTACCTGCTCAATTGTTAGACAGGCATGGCTATGAATTATATGTAATTCATGAACAAAACGAACCTATGCTTATAGGAGAGAATTTTCCCATTGTACTATCACGGCTGCGAGTTGACGATGTCCGACATCTCAAGGGTGCGTACGTTAATATTTTAGCCACTCGTGATCGTAAGAAGATAAAACTGATGTTTCCAAGTATTTCTGGCATATAATACGAGCGGGAATATACAATGTTAACCATACTATTCGTATGAGAAGAGTCATTACACGGGATTATTCTGTAGGTATGGCAAAAGTATTTATGTGAATAAAAATTGTTTATTCCCTATAGTATATAGAGAATTTATTTCCATGAAGTTAATTTATTTTGCCAATATACGCCTGCCTACGGAAAAAGCGTATGGCATACAGATAATGAAAATGTGTGATGCTTTTTCACACGCAGGCGCGGAAGTGACGCTGGTGATCCCCACGCGCGCGAATCCCGGATTTAACGGTGTCAATCCTTTTGACTATTATGGGGTGAAACGATCTTTTGCGTTACAACGCATTAAAACGTTTGATCCTTGGTGGCTGATACGATTGCCGCAAGGCATCTATATTAAGGTTCAAGGATTTCTTTTTATATTCAAATTATATTTATGGTTCTTTATTCACAATATATATTCAAAATACGATGTCGCGTATACCCGTGATGAGTATCTCTTGCCGCTCCTGCATAAATTTTTTCCGCGTGTGGTGTGGGAAGCGCACAATTTACCAAGTCATCCGCAGCGCTATATCAAAGCATGGCGAAAATGCCGGTACATTGTCGCAATTACCAAGGGGCTTAAGGACGCATTAGTGAAACAAGGCGTACACCCTGATCACATAATGGTGGCGCCGGATGGAGTAGACCTTGAAAAGTTCACCCGGTCATCCGACCGGGTGCCCAGTCGAATGACTGGGCAAGTTCAACCCTTCGACTCGGCTCAGGGTGACAGGGATGAGTTACGGAGGCAATTAGGTTTACCGACAGACAAAAAGATTATCCTTTATAGCGGCCATTTATATGAACGGAAAGGCGCGCAAATGCTCGCTGATGCGATCCGTTTGCTCGATGATCGCTTTCTTGCGGTAATTGTGGGCGGCACACCTCATGATATCGAGAGATTTGCGATACGCAATATGGATACATTCCGTATAAAAATTGTCGGTTATCAGCCCCATGCGCTCATCCCGCGTTATCTCAATGCGGCAGACGCGCTGGTATTGCCGAATTCTGCAAAAAACGATGATGCAAAATTATTCACTTCACCCATGAAATTATTCGAATACATGACCGCGCACGCCCCTCTTATTGCGTCCCGCGTGCCTGCGCTGCAGGAAATATTAAATGACCATAATGCAGTTTTTTTTAATCCGGATGATCCGCGCGATCTCGCCAATGTTATTCAAAAGGTAATTGATAACCCAGATCTCTATAATGCATATTGGCAGCAGGCGAATAAAGACGTCATGCAGTATACATGGCTTAAGCGGGCACAGCGTATCTTCACTACAATCATCAAATAAATAATATGTTCAATAAATTTCGAGATTTACTAGCCAAAAAACCATGGATTTTCAATGTGCTAAGAAATATTATTGAATTTAATTTTACCAAAGAAAAGGAGCTTATCCGAAAGGCCTTTGGCGATAGTGCGGGGAAGACGATACTCGATATTGGCTGCGGCACTGGCACGTTTGCGCCACTTTTTGTGGATGATATCTATTATGGCATAGATCTATCGCCAGATTATATTCAGCATGCAAAAAAAAATAAAAAGGGTACTTTCAAAATTATGAATGCAACCCAATTGGAATTTCCTGATGAGAAGTTCGATTACGCGCTCATCATGGCCGTTTTACACCATTGTGACTCTGAAACGGTTCAGCAAATTTTACGAGAAACACGTCGTGTATTAAAAACTCAAGGGAAAGCGCTAGTGATTGAGGTCAGCCATAGCACTGAAATGGACAACTTTATTTTTCGTTTCTTGAGGAAATTTGATAAAGGAGATTATATCCGCTCTCCACAAGAATACGCGCAACTCATTTTAAATAATTTTAAAATTGACAAGGAAATGACTTTTCGCAGCGGATTATATGTCTATCACAGCTTCGAGGTGTATAAATAGGGAATATGGCATCAGTGACTCCTCTCACGTCTGAATTATCGATAGTGATCCTCTGTTACCGAGCAGGAGACGCAGTCCGTGATTTCATTTCACGTACCATCGTAATCCTTGCAGAAGGCGGTATTCCAGACTATGAGCTTGTATTGGTAGGCAATTTTATGGAAGGCTCTGGAGACCGCACTCCACGCATCGTAGCAGAATTAGCGGCGACCTATCCGAAAGTGGTATATCTGGCAGAACCAAAACAGGGAATGATGGGATGGGATATGAGAAAAGGTTTGGAGAAAGCGAGAGGCGCCTATCTTGCGGTCATTGACGGTGATGGGCAAATGCCGATTGCGGATTTAGTAAAAGTATATACAAAAATTAAAAATGAGCGACTTGATATGGTTAAAACATATCGTCTGCAAAGAGGAGATAGTATTTTAAGAAAAACAATTTCTTTTATTTATAATTTATTTTTTCATGCGCTTTTCCCTGGGTTAAATGTACGGGATATCAACGCGAAACCGAAAATATTCACTCGTGCGGTCTATGAACGCATGTGGCTGGAATCAAATGACTGGTTTATTGACGCAGAAATTATGATCGAAGCACGGCGTCTGCACTTGCGTATAGGAGAAATACCCACAGTTTTTTTGGGACTTACGGGACGCAGGTCATTTGTGAAAATGAGAGCGATAAATGAATTTTTAATAAATTTAATACGCTATAGGATAAGAGAATTTCGGCGTACAAAATAAGAATGAAATATAGTATGCAGGATACATTTATGCCGCAAATAAAAAAAGTGTGCATATTTTTATATACTAGTTGGTTGTCTCGTTTTTTTAAACCCCTCTTTATTTTTTGTCGGGCGCACGCGGGCGCATTGTTCCTCTCTTTATTCATCGGAATGATAACGATAGCGCCACAGCTTATTTTCCAGTCAACGCTAGGGGAGCGCTACCAAGGTATTTATTTGGGCGGTACCGATAATGAAGACTATTATGCGGGAAGGGTGCGGGAAGCGTTCGACGGGCACTATGCTATAGGCAACGCATTTCTTTATGAAGGCCGTGACGCACTTTTTTTGCAGCCACCTTTGGGTGAATTATTATTTTTACCCCTTGGCGCTCTGTTCTCTTTTAATCCAGTGACGACTCTCTTCTGGGGCTCGCGTTTTGTTTTTCCCTTATTATTAACGTTCATTATATATTATTTCATTTATCTGCTTTTTTCGTCTAAGTTATTAGCGCTTGCCGTAAGCAGCAGTATCGTGCTTGCTTCGCAATTTGTATATTTTCCTAAACAATTATTTAATTTAATTCCCACGCAGTTTGGTGCTTTTTCTATTGATAGTTTTCTTACCTATTCCCGCCCTGTGCTTCCCCAAACAAGCACGCTATTTTTTTTCCTATTTTTATTATTATTTTTCTTGCTCCTTAACAAGCGTACGATGGTATGGCATTGTTATCCGATAGGCATACTGTATGGGTTGAGTATCTATCTCTATCTTTATAACTGGATTTTCCTTACTGTTTTTTGCATTATTATTATAGGGTTTTACGTCTGGTGGAAAGATAAGGAAATGGTAAAGGCATTGATGCGATTTTTTTTCTGCGGGATAATTATCACCCTGCCCTTCTGGTTTGTCATGTTAAAAAATGCGAATTCACCATTTTGGGTTGAGACGGCGGCACGATATAATATATATGGGTCCCATGACTTCGTATTCAGCAAACTGTTGGCTATAAGCCTTATAGGATGGCTTGCCGCGAATTACCGGAAATTGAAAGATCCTGCAGTCCACCTGATACTCGCCCTTATATTAAGCGGATTTGTGGTAATTAATCAGCAAATCATCACTGGGAGAGTTTTATTTTACGGGCATTTTCATTGGTATTTCAACGTTCCAATTTTTATTATAGCCATGCTCTATTTAGCGCATATGCTTAGTGTACGGGTAGCTCCTCTGCTGAATAAAATAATGGTGATAATTATTCTTAGCGTGAGCATCGGTTCCGCCACTATGATTCAAGCGAAAAGCCTGGAAACGAGAGCCCAAGGCTATATGGCGCAGCAGGATTGGGGTGGCGTATATCTGTGGCTGGATAAAAATCTCCCTTTGGAGTCGGTTATCTTAAGCAATAATAGAAGTTTTTCAAATGCGATTCCCACCTATACTAAACATTATCCCTATGACGGGATATATGCGCATTTGTTTTTGGCTGATCCGGAACGATTAAAGTATAATATATTTATTTATCTTTGGTTGCGCGGCCTGAAAGCGGACAAAGCGGGCGAATATTTTTCACACACACCGCATGAAATCATTGGATACCTTGGTGCGGCAAGGGTGAGGCGCGTCTATGGATGCACCGTCTGCGTGCCCGCAGATATTTTACACGGCTTTGCGGATGAATATGTCCGTTTTATCGAGCAACGACGCTATGAGCAACTTGCGCAATATAAACTAGACATATTTGCATGGGATAGGCGCGAGGATGGCGCAGTGCCGGAATATTTACTCACCAGGTTTACATTCGTTACAAGGGTGAATAATTTTGACATTTATCGCATTCATTAACTATATAACCTAAATACCTATTATGACTCAAGATGCGCATCAGAAAAAAACAGCGATTATCATAGGCGCAGGCCCAGCAGGCTTAACTGTTGCATGGGAATTGCTGACAAGAACTGATATAACTCCCATAATCCTTGAAAAAAGCAATATGATCGGCGGATTAGCGCGTTCTATTGATTATAAAGGTAACCGTATGGATATCGGGCCGCATCGTTTTTTTTCAAAGTCCGATCGTGTCATGCGCTGGTGGCTTGGGCATTTGCCGTTACAGCATGTGGACAATATGGAGTTTATCCGATCTTATCAAACGAAACTGGGCATCACGAATCAAAATCAGCGCCTTGATCCCGAGACAACTGATTTAGTTATGCTTTTGCGCAATCGGAAGACGAGAATATATTTTTTAATGGATCTGTTCCCTTATCCGATTGCGTTAAATATGGTTATGCTTCTAAGGCTCGGTTTTTATAAAATTTTGCGCATCGGCATCAGTTATGTATACAGTATATTATTTCCCATAAAACCAATGAAAAATTTGGAGGATTTTTATATTAACCGTTTTGGAAAGGAACTCTATTTAACTTTTTTTAAATCATATACAGAGAAATTATGGGGATTATCATGCCGCGAGATCAGTGCGGAGTGGGGAGCGCAGCGCGTAAAAGGCCTTTCGGTGGGGAATGCGCTGAAAGATTTTATTATGAAACTGATACATAAAAATAAAAGCATAGACCAAAAAAAGACTGAAACGTCGCTCATTGAATGGTTTTTGTATCCTAAGCGCGGTGCGGGACAAATGTGGGAAACAGTAGCGGATAAAATACGGCAAAGGGGAGGTGAGATTATCATGAATTTTAATGTCGATAAAATTTATCAAAAGGAGCATACTGTAATAGCAATTGGTGGTCATAGTCTCATTGAAGGACAAAAAAAAGAATGGCAAGGAGATTACTTTTTTTCGACAATGCCGGTGCAAGAATTGACAAAATCATTTATGGGAGAAGTCGATCAGGAGGTAAGAGAAATCAGTGATGGGCTGCGTTATCGTGATATAATTCTTATTGGTTTATTATTGAAACGCCTATTATTAACTGATAAAGAATATCCCCACGAACTAATACGTGACAATTGGTTATATATTCAGGAACCCAATGTGCAGGTGGCGAGGATACAAATATGCAATAATATGAGTCCTTATCTCGTGGCAGCCCCGGGGCTCGTATGGATAGGGGCAGAATATTTTTGTCAGGTTGGCGACAATATGTGGGAGCGCGATGATGCTTCTTTAGTGCAAATGGCGCAAAAGGAATTGGAAAAAATTGGGATAATCGCAGAAAGAGATACAGTTGACGGGGTGGTCATACGCCAGGAGAAGGCGTACCCGGTTTATTTCGGCGCATATCAGCAGTTTGAAACGGTGAGGAAATTTTATGACCAATTCGACAACCTATTTTTGCTGGGCCGCAATGGCATGCATAAATATAATAATCAAGATCACTCTATGCTCACCGCCATGGTAGCAGTGGACAATATCATTCATCATCGCCAAAACAAGGAAAATATTTGGGCGGTGAATACGGAGAAAGAGTATCATGAGGAAAAGTAATTTATTTTCATCGTTCCCCATGGTAGGGTGGCTCATATTGTTATCTTTAGCCATTCGGCTTTGTTTATTTGCAATATATCAGCCATGGCAAGAGATTACCCTGCAAAAAATATTAATTTCCGATGCCCTGCAGTACTATCAGTTGGCAGAACGCATTCTCTCCGATATTTCATTATCAACTTTCGGCACGTTCCGCACTCCTCTTTACCCTCTCTATCTTGCAGTCATTTTTGCGGTTATAGGCAGTAAGGTTTGGGCGGCGCTTTTATTCCAAATTTTTTTTGATGTCGGTACGACCATCCTTGTATACCTGCTGGCAAAGGAGATATTCGCGTCACAGAAAACAGCGCATTATGCCATGTTGTTCTACAGCATTGATTTATTGGCAGCAGCCCAGACGTTGCAGCTCATGACTGAAACTATTTTTACGTTTATCTTTACGGGCGCGGTATTGGCCACGGTTTATGCATTGAAACGGGATAATATTAAATATTATGCTTTGGGTGGAATGTATCTGGGGTTAGCAACGCTAGTTCGCCCCGTAGCTCAATATTTGGGACTCATCCTGACTTTTTTTATACCTTTTTCACGCAAGCTATTTAGTCGTGCAGTGGTATATATCGGATTTTTTTTCCTCATCCTTTCATTTTGGCAAATAAGAAATTATTTCAATTTTGGGCACTATGCTCTCTCTACCATCGAAGGCTACAATCTTTTGGAATATAATGTCGCAAAGGTAAAATCGTTAGTGGAGCATGTCAGCCTTGATGAATCAAGGTACGAATTGAACAAGCTCGTAGATCCCACGATTACCAATCCATTCAGCCGCGCATCGGTGCAACAAAAAATAGCCGTTTCCTATATTCTCGCCCATCCTTGGTGGTATAGTTATTATCATATAAAGGGAGGCGCAAATATGATGTTAGGGACTGCGAAGGTCAGCTTATTGCCCGTATTAAAAATACCTCCCTTTATAAGAAGTGATACCACTCTTAGTGAAAATCTTTTTACCAGAATTGAGAGAACCATATCTACCGCAAGGCAGGAATATTGGCTCACACCCATCCTATTTATCATGCAATTAATTGAATATGTATTATGTGCGATAGGTTTTACAGTAATGAGGAAAACCGATAATAGATATTTAATGTTATTAATTGCGATGATACTGGTTTATTTCTTTCTCGCAACTGGCGTAGTGGGAACCGCGCGGTATCGTGCCCCGGTCATCCCCTTATATCTTATCATGAGCGCGTATGGGTTTGAGCGAGTAATAAATTATTATAGACAGAAGAATCTTTTACGGCGTGTGTTATGACCATGCTCTATATAGGGTTTGCACAGCCTCATACCTCCATCGATGGCGTATATCTGCGCGGTTTGAGGGAGAATGGCATAGAAGTAATTGATTATTTTTTTCCGCAAAAATCGCTTGCGCGTTATTGGCAGATTTTATCAGCGTATTTTAAGCAGAGACACAGTGTTGATATCATCTGCGCCGGTTACGCAAGCCCGCACGTGGTAATCTGGCTCCGTCTGTGGTCGCGGAAAAAGATTGTTTATAATGCGCTTTGTTCGGAATATGAGAGGAAGATCATTTCACGGAATCTTGCGAGTACTCATTCTGTCAAAGCCATATATTATTGGCTTTTAGATATACTTGCATGTTGGTGTGCAGATTTGATAATGGTGGAAAGCGCACATCAGAAAGCCTTTTTTGAAAAAAAGTTCCATGTGCCGGGAGGAAAGCTTATGGTCGCATGGACGGGCACCGATGATAAGAAGTTTCATTTTGATCCCCAGAGTAAGAAGTTTGATGATTTTACTGTGCTTTTCAGAGGGCGATTGCTGCCTGAAGCGGGAGGGGACATAGTGGTGAAGGCTGCGAAAATATTGGAAGGAAAAGGGATTAAGGTATTGATGCTTGCAAACGGCATTGAGCTGGAAAAGATTCAAAAGTTGATTCATGAGCTTCAGCCGCAGAATCTGGAATTAAAAACAGAATATTTGACAGAAGACGAGCTCATCGCCCTTATGTTGCGCTGCCATGTCAGCCTTGGGCAGCTGTCCTCTCATGAACGCCTTGAGCGGACTATCCCACATAAAGCGTATGAATCGCTTTGTCTGAGATTGCCGTATCTTACCGCGAGGAATCCGGCCATCATAGAAATTGTGAAGGAGGGCGAGACGTGCATAGCCTGCAATCCTGATGACCCTGAAGACCTCGCGGAAAAAATATTATGGTTTCGCGATCACCCGAAGGAGCGCGAGGAAATCGCCGAAAGGGGATACCGGCTCTATCATGAGCGCTTTACACCCCAAGCGCTTGCCGCTGCATTATTAAATGAACTGAAGAAGTTATAAGCCTTGTCCGCCATTTGGCGCGATATGGCGTGTAAATTTTATAATAAGGCTAAAATAGCCCAAGAGGTTGACAAATTACAGGAATCTGGTAGTCTGTATGGTTCTTTACCCCGTTACAAGAACGTTATGGTTCTAAGACCTTAAATGAACGGCAATTCAGCCCGAAGGGGGATTCGGGTGAATACTGTAGAGGCCTTAAGCCAATTGTAACGGGGTTTACCGGATAACCGCATATTTATGCCATCGATTACCCAATTCGTGTATAAACACTGGGGAGGCATCGTCATTTTAAGCCTCATTGGCGCAGTTGCCGCGCTTGGGCTTAGCCTTCAGCAAACGCCCCTTTATGCCTCGTCTGCGCGCATTCTCGTGACGCAGAAGCAAACCAGCGGCATGGACGCCTACACTGCCGCGCGAGGATCCGAAAAACTCGCGCAGAATCTGACCACAATCATCGGCACCGCGTCATTTTTTGAACGGGTGCTTGGAGCTGGCTTTTCCATTGTGAATGATTTTCCAAAGGACGAGGCAAGCAGGCGCAAAGCGTGGGGTGCGGTCGTTAAACCGTCTGTGGTGCCCAGCAGCAGCATACTTGCCATTACGGTCTACCATAAGAATCGGGAACAGGCGGAACGCATTCTTGTAGCCATCAACACCGTGCTCATTTCGCAAGGGACAGGGTATTTGGGCACGGGCGACACCGTGAATCTGCAGATAGTCGACGCGCCGCTAACCACTACCGCGCCGGTGAAACCGAATATCCCCATGAACATGGCAGTGGGGCTCATCGCAGGATTCATCATCTCGCTCGGGTATTCATTTGTCCGGGAAGCAATCGCCCAGAGCATTACTTATCCTCTTACGCTCTCACCAAACGCGAGTGCGGAATATACGCCGCTTCCCATAGGATACCTTGCCCCTAAGAAGAGAGAGGAAGTTTTACCGCCAGCGCCTCCTGCGAACCAAGAGTTGCGGATAAATCCTTATGTGGTGGGAATACCCGAGTCAGAGCCCTATCAAGAGACTATCGAAGAAGCGTCTCAATATATTCCTGAATCTTCACCAGCAGTGCCGCCCACTGCATCTCACGTCCACAGCATGCATGACCATGTAAAAGCGCCATTCGGCGGCAAGTATTATTTCCAAAACAAGTTTTTCTATTTGTCGTAAATTGATAATATGATAGCGCACGGATTTGAGAATTTTGCGTCGGTGAGCGATCAGTGGGATCGCACGGCGCAAAAAAGCGAACGGAACATTGATAAACTCTTCGGTTCCTCTTCTTTTTTGAAGGTGTGGTATCGCACGAGTCTTCCGGCGGCGGAGCCTTACGTGTTATTCGACGACGATAGATCGCGCACTTGCGGTCTCCCGTTGGTATTATCACGGACCTCACGAGGTAAATTGCTGCTATCCGCTCCCACTACCACTGAAGACAACACCTGGTATGCGCCAGTGATCGGCGATGCGGACGAGGTATCTGGCATGCGTATTGCCGCTACTCTAGAAGAATCCAATGTTGGGGACGCTATTATACTGCAGCACGTTGACATGTCTCGCGTATTTTGGCGATCATTTATTCAGTATTTTCGATCAAGAAAATACGCCCTCGTGGTTTATCCCACTATACGAATAGGCAACATTAGCTTGGGCGAACAATGGGACGTATATTACCACAGTTTAAGAAGTGATCTTAAGCGATCATTGCGTAGAAAGGAGCAATATCTCACTAGCGAATTTGGGCCTCTTACGGTTTCTGTGGCCGAACGGAAAGAAGAGATAATCAATGCGTGTTATGAGGGTTTTGCCATTGAAACTATGGGATGGAAAGGATATGCGCACAGCGCCGTGTTGCAACAAGATCGCACGAAGCAGTATTTTTTTGATTTGGCTAAAACGGCGGCAGAGAAAGGTTCGATTGTCTTGGTTTCTCTCATCTGCGGCGGGTTCCCGGTGTCGTTTCATTTTATGCTCCGACAAGGAAATGAAGCGTATTTTTTTAAAACGATGTATGACGAAAAATTCAGTTGCTATAGTGTGGGGCAGTTAGGTGTGTTGAAAACACTGGAATTACTTCACCGGCGTGGAGTCAGAACATTGAATTTCTTCGGGCCGTACGTGCCCTGGCATGACCGCTGGAAGCCGTCATTCGTTACCCAGTATTCTAAAGTTGTCATTTCGAGGAGCGTCAACCGCACGTTTGCCGTGCTGCCGTATCGCGCGTACGCGATTATCAAGAAATCCACCTTCGCGTTTCGTTTGTTTGCGCAGATGCGAAAATTATATAATATCATGAAAATTTTGCGGGATACTTTCAAGGTGCTGGTACAACATTTACGATAGGCAAATTCTTCTAATAGCAGACCCCATAATTTCCATATCGCTGGTGGATAAGTCCTGATGGATGGGGAGTACTAAGTGCTCGCGAAGAATTTTTTTAATAAATGGGGAAGAATCGCCAATTTCATAGGATCGGTGGTCGGGCCAGAAGACGCTTGTTTCAATACCTTGTTGGCGCAGTTTCGCGTTGATTTCATTGCATTTGCAACCTAGTATCATGAGATCGAGCGGGACCGTGTGAGCAGGCAGTGAAGAAAAAGCAATCGTAAGACCAGGAACCCCCTTAATGGACGCGGCGAGCGCGGTATAGTTTTCCCTGTGACGGTGTTTTATGTCTTCATAATCGAAGCGCGGAAGAAGATATTTTGATATCGCGGACATTCCCCAATCGGTTTTTGTCGCGTCAAATTCAAACCTTCCGCATTCAGTATTTTTGATACCGATAGTTTTAAGAAACGCATTGAGGAGAGGGACGGCTCTTGTCCATGTCCAGGAGCCAAAAAGCGCAAAGGCACGGCTATTTTTGCTCGCTGCCATGCGTTTTAGGGAGAGCGCAGCCATTTGGCGCGCCGTGGAGTAATGCGATGGACGGCGTTGACGGGTTGCGGGAAATGGGAGGTCTGGGTTATTCACCACCATCAATCCGCCGTGCGGGATGGGCACCGTTTTTCTTGGACAGAAAATTGCCGCGTCGCCTTTTGAGCCGAGCGGTTCGCCGTCTTCGTCGGCGCTTAAGAAACCTATCGCCACATCTTCGAACAAGTAAAGTCCGTTATTTTTGCAGACGTTGAGCGCGTCCCGCGTCAGTTGCGGGAAACCGAGGTAATGCGTCAGGTATAATATTTTTGTACGCGGCGATAATTTTGCTCGAACATCATTGAAATTCGGTGTAAAGTTTTCGTGCAGGTCATAAATGACAGGCACGAGGCCAGATGCGATTACCGCATCCACTTCAATGCCGCTGGTGAAGGCGGGCATGAGTACTTCATCTCCAGTTTTTAGGCCAAATATTTGAAGCGCTTCCCAGATGCCGTTACGGGCGAAGTAATAATACCGCACGCGTTTTTGGTTCAGCGGAAAGGGCAGCAAGGAGGACGGTTGTGCCGGTTGTCTAAAATATGCAGGATGTAATGTGGGGAAAAGAGGAATCATACGTTATGGGGAATAATCTAATAAAAAAGTTTACACGCAGATTAACGCAGATAACCGACCGCCATACGTTCGTACTATTATCTTGAGGTACAGGGCGTATACGGTCGGACGCGGATTTACTAGATATTATTTAAATTTCGTTCACGATGAACATATTTTTTCCATATATGTATTATGTCGTCAAGTATTCCCGAGACACGAACTTTGAACATCCATAATGGTTCATCAAATATCACGATACGCGGAATCTCGTAAGGGTCGTCGTGGCAGGATGCAGTGCGTTCTTCGATGGTGCAGGCAGCACGGAATCCAGCGGCCCGGAGGATCTCTCTGGTCAGGGTAGTAAAATCTTCTGATTTACCAAAAGGGTAGGCGAATAAATCGATCGGCGCTTGGATCTGTCGCTCAAGCTCTTGTTTTGATTTAAGTATTTCTTGCGCTGCTTTATGTTCGTCCAGCTTCGAAAGACGTGGGTGATCGTGCGTGTGCGCTCCAATTGCGGCCCAGGGTGATTGTTTCAGGATTTGCACATCGCCGCTGGTAATGGCGGGCGCCGCGGTGCAGCCGTGTGAATACAGAATTGTTCCATAATCGATGAAGCCCGTAGAAATAAAGAAGGTGGCCGGGATGCGCAAATTTGCAAGTATGGACAGGACATTTTGAGCCCAATCTTTTGTTCCGTCATCGAATGTCACCACTGCTGCACGCGCGGGAAACGGACGTTGATCTTGTATCGCTGTCGCAATTTTCGCAAGGGTAACGATTTGAAAATTTGTTGATAAGTATTCCATCTGACGTGTGTATGTCTCGAGTGAAATATCAAGATGTGCATCGGTTGGCTGGGTAGGGATGCGGTGATAGCAGATGATCCTTGCTCGTTGCGGAGTGAGTTTGGCATAAAGCCAGGAGACACCGGAATAGTAGACGCCAGCGAAGATAATAACGCGTAATATATTTTTTAATTCAGTCCGCAGCGCCGTGGCAGATAAGACGTGCACGCTTTGGGAGGCAAACTTTTTTGCCAGCCGCATAAAGTGAACAAGAATTTTGATTTTTTTAAGAATATTTTTGCACTTGGAGAGAGTTCGGATGTAATAAATATAGAGCGGCGAATCCGGTGCTGCTATAAATTCAAAGTTTTTTGTATCACTCTCCGCAAAACGGCGTTTATACGCCTCATCTCCTCGACCGAAATCATATATCGCAAACTCTCCGGATTGATAGAAAGAATTAATGATGGCGCGCATAAGTAAGAGCGACGGCGAGTAGATGTGGTAGGTAGGATCAAACGTTGTGAGGTACAATGACATCCTCATGGCAGTCGCGAAGTGCCACTGGATTGCGATTATCTCTTTATTCAATTGTAACGTAGCGCAGCGCACAATATCTGAGTTCGAGAACGCGTCAATGAGCGCATGCCAGAAACGGCGCAGGAGAGGATTCTGCATGGGTGAGGAAAAGGATGTTTGCCGGCAGCGTTTAGCCTGTAGTTCGCAAAAGAGATCAAAGAGCCAATGTTTTTCGGCATCGCCGTGATTAAGTGTAATTTTAATGTCTCCCAGTTTTTGCAGTTTCTTCATCTCTTGGTTCAAGTGTTTTTTTGAGAGCTGTCTGATTTTTTGTGCTGTATTCTCTAGTGTCGGCTGCGGGATGAACAATTGGAGATTCGTAGATCCTATGTGCTGGCGGACAAAAGCCGGATGGCTTCGTATTTTATGCAAAAAAACGGAATTTTCTGGCAGTTCTTTAATCCGTACCATATCCCATTCAAATCGTGAATTTGCGATATAATTGCATATTAAGTCAAGCGCGTTCACACTTTCAGCAAGATGAGGAACATCTGCTATATCATTAAGCGGAGTTCCAATAAAAGAGAGCGTGCGCCGGATTTTGGGTAGCCAGCGTTGCGTGACTATCATGCCCGGGAAAAGCGCGCAAATATCATTTTTGTCGTTGACGGCCAGAAGCACAAATAATTTTTTGTCATTTCCGAAATGTTCCCACCAGGTTTTTATCCAGCGAAACGTTTGGAATGCGCTGCCGGCGTTGCTTTGTACTACGCAATGATTCCAAGCGTCCTGCATTTGAGGTGTTATTGCGGAAAGATCAGTGATGCGCATGATGCGATAGCCATTTTGTGATGTGGAGTTTGCGAACACTGATGGAGCGGCTGGCGCGTGTTTCAGTTGGATGGTGTCCCATAGTCTGAGCCGGAGCTTTTGAAAACTGATCAAAGATGACAAAAAATGCCGCAAAGAAGAAGGAATGACACTTGCCATTAACATGACGAGACGGTTGAGACACCCCAATACATAATGGGGATAGTGCGCACGATACCGGATTATCACTTTGAGTGTTTCCCGAAGCAATTGTTTTCGTTTCACAATGCTGACATTATTTCCATGCAAACGAAAGTAACAGAAAGTTGCCGGCAATATGCATAATTTTCCAAGCAATCCCAGTCTCAACCAGAATTCATAGTCTTCCGTATAGGCGAGAGATTCATCGTACCCGCCTGCCTTTAGGGCATGAGCGCGGCGATAACAAACGGTGCTGTGAGGGATGATATTTTCAATCAGGAGTCGTTCGCGTATTCGTCTGTCGTCGTGCCACGGCACAGCACACCTGCGGACGATGCGCTGTGCCGTCTCATTGATCTCGGCCGCATGTCCAGCGACAAGGACTATCTCAGGATCACGATCGAGGATATTAATTTGGCATAAAAGTTTTTCCTTATCATTCCACATATCGTCTCCGTCAAGGATGGCAATATATTCACCTTGGGCGAGCGAAAGTCCATGGTTCAAATTTCGCGCTCTTCCAAGGCGCGTTTGATTTCGGACATAACTGATCCGGAGATCGTTTGCGGCAAGATCTTCTGCTACTGTTTCTGTGTTATCCGTTGAAGCATCATCGAGCACAATCGTTTCCCAATCGGGAAAGGATTGATCTTGGACGCTTCGTATCGCGTCAGCGAGAAACTGTCCTAAATTGCACGTTCTGATAATAATACTCACTTTTGGTTCCATAGGTTATGCTGAGATACTAAGTTGATTAAGTAATCGTTGAGCTTCGTGTTTTTTCGCGTGTATCATGCCTGTCGTGCCGCCCATAAGCGCCCATAATAGCCAGTTTACTGGCGTGCTTCTTAAAATATTATCAGAGATGCTCATGATCAGGAAGGCGGTAATGGTAGCAGCAACTACTATGTATATTTTTTTATCCAGCAGAAAACGCGCCGTGCGGACTCCTTGTATGCACTGTATGAGATTGGCGATGAAGAAGAGGAAATAACTCGCGGCGCCCAGGTATCCGGTTTCCAGCGCCAGGCGGAGATAGTCGTTATGCGCTTCGGTGCCGATGTCAGTGAGATAGCTTACCGTGCTCTCGCGCACCTGTGCATACATGGCCGGGCCATAGCCGAAGATCGGCATGCCGTGCAATTTTACTGATACTTCTTTCCAAGAGCGCAGGCGCCACATAAAGGAATCAGTTTCATCAGAAGGTGGGTGTAGCCGCTGGATGACTTGGCTGCGAGTCATGTCATAACCAGTAGCGGCGAAGATCATGTCGGAGATATGGGGGAAAGCGAAAACGGTAAAGGCGATTAATGCTATTATAATTATTGTTTTCTTTACATGAAAGCAGAGAAAATAAGCGAGAAGAATAATGGCGATGCCAATCCAGGCGCCTCGCGTGTAAGTAAGAAGCAGCAATATCCCCAGCGTGGCAAGGATGAGGGGATAAGGAAGACACGAAAGCCGGGACATTAATTTTTTATCAGATGGCGAGATGAGCGGATTTTGTCGTGATGCCAGGAAACTCAGGATCACCCAAGAGGAAATGGCAATGACGAGGGCGAAAGCAAACGAATTAGGGTGCACGTACGTACCCATAAGACGGTTCTGGATATCAACAGAAAGTCCGGTGCCGCGCGCGAGTTGTACGAGTCCTGCCGTAGCTGGTATGATAATGGCAGATGCGAGGACGCTGATGAGCGCGGTGTAACGCGGCATCGTTTTACAGAAATCGTAGGCAATTATAAAAATGCAGACGAGATTTACGAATTTAATAAGATCTTGCGCGCTTTTTACCGGATCGAGGGAAGTAAACACGCTCGCGGTGCATATAAGGATAAAAATTGCAGGGAAGGCGAGATCGCGAGTCAGGAGAATTGGCCGGAATTGAAAAAAATACCACATACTCCATCCGATAAAAAATAGTCCGATGAGGCCGGCAAGATTAATGGTCATCCCTCCCAGACTGATCAAAGGCACATCGCTCATCACATCGGCGATATTGCGCAGGATGAGAAGCGCGAGGAAGGCATGATGGGGATATCGGAAAAGGAGAGGGGATATGCTCAAGAATAAAAGCATGATAACGTATGGCATAATTGCGGGTGTGCGCAGGATAAAAAACGCTGTCGCAATTATGATTGCGGCGCAGAGAGGCAGAAAGATACTTAGTGTTTCTTTATTCATCGTTATCAGGTTAAATTGATTATTATAGAAGCCATTTATTAAAGCGTAAATTTTAAGTTTTGTCAAGATGCGTATACTCCAAGTAAACAAATTTTATTTCGAACAAGGAGGGGCAGAACGCTACATGTTCGCGCTTTCATCCCTGCTTGAAACGCATGGACACGATGTCATTCCTTTTGCTATGGCTTCAGGAAGAGATAAGCAATATCCACTTAATAGATATTTTGTTTCTAAAATTATTACGGAACGACCACAAGGGGGGTGGGAAGGATTGCGCACCGTTGGGCGGGTATTGTGGTCGAGAGAAGCGGCAACAAAGCTTGATGCGTTGCTTACGCACTATCCTATTGACATTGCGCATCTGCATAATATTTATCATCAGATTTCTCCTTCTATATTGCCGGTTTTAAAAAAACATGGTATACCGATTGTCATGACACTCCATGATTTTCATCTTGTATCACCGGCGTATAACTTATATGCACATGGGGGATATTGCGAACATGCAAAAGGCAGCCGTTTTTTTAATTCCTTCATCCATCGTTGCGTGAAATCCTCTTACTTCGCCAGCGCAGTATGCGCGTTTGAGCTGTGGATTCATCATACCTTAAGGTTATATGAACGGTATGTGGATGCCTTTATTGTACCCAGTGAATTTATGGCGCGTACACTGCAAGAGTGGGGATTTCAGCCAAGGCGCCTTGAGGTTATTCCGAATTTTATTGACGCTAAAGAGTTTTTACCTACGCAGGACATCGGGGATGCTATGCTCTATGTAGGCAGGTTGTCGGAAGAAAAAGGTATACATATATTGCTCGAGTCAGTGAAACAGTTGCCAGATGTGTCATTCATTATTGCCGGAAGCGGTCCCTTGGAGCGCCTCGTGCGCGACTGTGCCGCAAATTGCCTGAATCTTCGTTTTCTGGGGCAGGTCCCGCACTGTGAGCTTGCCCGATTATATGTTCAAGCGAGGGCGGTAATAGTGCCTTCACTCGCGTGTGAAGTTTTCCCCATGGTGATTCTTGAAGCAGGAGCAGCTGGGAGGCCAGTCATCGCATTCGATAAAGGAGGTATCAATGAGATTATTGAGGATGGTTATAATGGCAAATTGATATCGAACGAGCATGATAATGAGATGTTATTGTGTGCCATAAAGGAGATGGAGGAGAATATGGCACATTGCTTGCAGCTAGGCATAAATGCGAGGACTAAAATTAATAATCTTTTTAATACTAAATTTCATATTAATAAAATTATTAAACTCTATTCTTCATTATTATAGTATTGATACTATGAACTTTCATTCTCGTTTTGTCTTATATAATTTAGAAAAAAAGCTGTCTGATCAGTTACGTACTATCTCATCTGAGGGTCGTGAACAAATGTATGCAAAAGTATATCGCGGTTTTTTTGACATGGCGAAACAAATTGAAGGATGGGAGGGAGATGCAGAGATAAAGGAAAATGCAGCTAAAGAATTACAAAAATTAAATCTATTGAGACACCTTGTGCATCCAAACACAACATTCATTGAATTTGGTGCGGGTGATTGTGCACTCGCATTGGCGGTAGCTCGATTTGCAGGATATGTTTATGCCACTGAGACGACCAATATGCTACCCAATAATGTAGCTCTTCCTTCAAATTTTGAGCTCATACTTGTGCCATTACAAGAAAATTTATTAAAACGGGAGAGTATGGATCTCGCATACAGCAATCAATTCATTGAGCACCTTCATCCTGATGATGCAAAGGAGCATATAAAAAAGGTATATTTATTGTTGCGTATGGGCGGGAGATATCTTTGCATGACCCCCAATAAACTGACAGGGCCTCATGATATTTCTCGATACTTTACATCGACGCCAACCGGATTTCATTTAAAAGAATATTCATTTAAAGAGCTTATAAAATTATTTAGAGATAACGGATTCAGTGAACTAATTACCTACATAGGAGGAAAGGGATATTATATGCGTTGTAATATCAATGTAGTACTTTTTATTGAGCGATTGTTTAGTAAGTTGCCGTTAAAGATACGTCAGAATTTTCCATTAGGGGGAGTTCTTAATGTAAGGATTATGGGAGTTAAGTAATAAATAGTGTTTTAATATGCGGATCGGCATTGATGCTTCGCAATTAGTAAAGTGGCAAAAAACCGGAATTGAGTGGTATAGCTATCATGTAGTCAAAGAAATGCGGCATGTGGTTCCGCCGGAACATCGCGTCCGTCTGTATGCGCCTTGTGCCCTTCCTCAGAAATTTTTACCGCTTCCTTCCTATTGGGAGTTAAAGATATTGCGCTGGCCTCTTCCTTGGGGCTGGACTCAACTTCGCCTTGCATGGGAGCTTATACGCAATGCGCCCGATATTTATTTTACCCCGGGTTACATTATTCCTCTACTTTTGAAGGAGAAAGCCGCGGTGAGCATCCATGACGTGGCATTCAGGAATTACCCGTCTGCGTACCGCCATCCTCGCCTAAATGAACTTATCCACCGTTGGAACGCAAAACGTGCGCAGATAATTATAGTGCCTTCAGACGCGACCAAGAAAGCGGTGGTCAACGCATATCATATTGATTCGGAGAAGATTCATGTTATACCTCACGGATATGATCATACGATTTATCATCAATACGGGAAGGCGGAAATACAAAAAACGTTTAATCGTTACCGCCTTACCGATCCCTATGTAATTACCGTGGGAAGAGTGGAAGAAAAAAAGAATATAATAAGTGTTCTAGCCGCAGTTGAAGAGGCAAGGAAGCGGTCGGAATTAAAAAATCTCATATTGGTATTAGTGGGCAGTCCTGGATTTGGATATGAGGAGATACAGCGTTGGATCAAAGATCACCATGCGCAAGACTGGGTGCGCGAATTAGGCTGGCTGCCATCGGAAGATGTCGCGGTTTTGATGAATGGCGCCTTGAGCCTCCTCGCATTAAGTTGCGAGGAAGGGTTCGGGTTGACTGTGCTTGAAGCGCTCGCGTGCGGCACGACTGTACTTGCGTCCGATATCCCGGCTCATCGGGAAGTGGGAGCAGAGTTCGTCACTTATGTGGATCGTATGAATATATCGGCTATTTCACAAGCGATTACCAAAATTAATAATACGCCGGAAAAAAAGAGACAGAAAATGGAGTATGCTTCTCAGTTTACCTGGCGGCATGCTGCGCAAAGCATATATGAAAAATTAGTGTTGATATATGAAATATAGAGTTATTATCACATTTTTGTCCATCATTCTATTTTCAATTGTTTATATTTCTGCCGCACATGCGAGCAGTTTCCCTCGTTTGGCAAATTATTATCTAACGGGAGGAGGTATTACGGAACAGGAAGCGCAAGAACTAACGAAATGGGATGTGGTCATTATGGGAATGGAAGTACCCGAAATTTCGCCGGCGGCGTTTGCGCTTATAAAAAAAAATAATCCCGACGTCAAATTGTTGGTGTATGTGGACAGTATAATGCGTGGCACGGCCCCGGTGCAGTGGCGAAGCTCTTTTCATGAGTATCATTACAATAATGCAAAAAGTGAGTGGCTTTTGCAATCTCCACAGGGCGAGAGCATGACATTCTGGCCAGGGACAGAGATAATGAATCCCACCGATTATGCGCCTTTGGCGCAGGGGAAACGTTGGAATGATTTTTTGCCAGCATTTGCTGCTCAGGTTTATCAGAAACAAGGAGTTTGGGACGGCATTTTTTTTGACGACGCGATGTCGGACATTTCCTGGCTGAATAACGGGAATATCGACATTACTAATGACGGCGTCAAAGACGCGCCGGAATTTATTGATAAGGCGTGGCGAACAGGTATGCGAAGCATTTATCAAAAAACGCGCGCCAATTTGGGCGATAATATAATTATTATCACTAATTCAAGTTATGAATATAGCGAACAGTTGAACGGCCGGATGTTTGAGACAGTGCTAACGCATGGGTGGAAGTGGGATGAGCAAATCAAAGCCATCGAGGATGCGGGAAGTTCAGGCGGTTACCTGCCGCGCTATATCGTGGTGAACGCCAATACTGACAACACAGGCAATCGGGAAGATTGGCGCAAATTTCGTTTCGCCTTCACATCGACATTACTGACTGACGCTTATTTCAGCTACGACTACGGCGACAAATGGCACGAACAAATCTGGTGGTATGATGAATATAATGTAAATTTAGGTAATGCGAGGAGCAACGCATATGCAGTAACTAACAAAGAAAGGACATTGTTAGGCGTATGGCGTCGGGATTTTGAAAAGGGGATTGCTTTGGTGAATATTACAGGAGTTGCACAAACGGTAATCGTAGGCAGCAATTTTAAAAAGATAAACGGCACGCAGGATAAGAGCGTAAATAACGGACAGCGCGTCTCGCAAATTACGATGGGTGCATACGATGGTATTGTTTTAGAGAGAGTGAATCAAGAATCTGTGCCACAGAATATGACTGTATCGCAAGGATTCGTTGCAGGCAGTAACGCGGAGTTATGGGATATGACAACAGGTAAATCGGTAGGTATTATGGTTTTGAATTTACAATCAATTCCTAAGGGTACGTTTGGTTTAATAAACGATTTAGACAGTGACGGTATCGATGAGACCATTATTTGGAAAAATGGAGCATTAACCCTCTACCGGAATGGACAAAAAATGTGGCTCATGTACCCATATGACAAACGTTGGCGAGGCAGTGTAAGTCTTGCATCAGGAGATGTGGACGGTGACGGTATGCGTGAAATTGTGCTTGCCGCGGGCTTTGGCGGCGGCCCTCATGTAAGGATTGTTGATGTAATGGGAAAGTTAAGAGGGCCGGGATTCTTTGCGGGAAACAAAAATAGCAGGACCGGCACCTTTGTAGATGTGAATGATATCAATGGAGACGGGGTAGATGAAATTATTGCTGGCACGGGACGCGGTGAAGAGCCATGGGTGAGGATATTTGACGCAAAGGGGACATTGCTGAATTCCTTTCTTGCGTATGAGCGCAATAATCAGCAGGGAGTATCTGTGGTTGCAAGTGATGTTAATAATGATAAGGTAAGCGAGATATTTACGATTAATGCGAATCATGTTAAAGTGTATGCCTCCACAGGTATATTGTTGGATCAATTTACCCTTTCAAACCAAGGGAAAAATAATAAAAGGGTAGTTATTGTTCAGGATGCTCTACATAAGAGACTTGCTACGTATTGAAATAATAAGGACAATTTATCTAAAAAAAGGCGCAGAATATGCGCTTTTTTTTGACAAAATAAAAAAAACAATGTAAGGTAAATTTCTTTTGTTTTAAGTATTTTATATATGCGGATAGCAATGATAGGGCAAAAAGGCATCCCTTGCACCGGAGGAGGGGTGGAGCGGCATGTGGAGGAATTATCCCGTCTGTTGGTGCGTGCAGGCCATGAGGTCCTCGTGTATACGCGTCCGCATTATACTGACAAGAAACGTGCGCGATATCATGGCGTAACACTAAAATCACTCCCTTCTCTCCCCACAAAGCATCTTGACGCTTTGAGCCACTCGTTAATAGGCACTTTCCACGCGATGCGCCAAGGTGTGGATATCATACATTATCATGGCATAGGGCCTTCGTTGTGCGCACCTATCCCTAGGGTATTTACGCCTCATATCAAAGTTATAGGTACGTTCCATTCACAAGATTGGAGGCACCAGAAGTGGGGACTCTTCGCTCGATTCATACTGCGTCTCGGGGCGTGGACTATGACGCATGTGCCACACATTACAATTGCAGTATCGCAAGAAATCAGTGATTTAATTTTTCAGCGTACGGGAAGACGAGTGCCGTATATTCCCACCGGCGTATTGCTCCATAAAAAGAAGCCTCCTTTAAGGCTTTTAGAATCATTTCATCTGCAGAGAGGAAGATATCTTTTGGTCGTCTCGCGTTTTGTCCGCCATAAATCCATTACTGATGCGGTAGAGGCTTTTATCCGTTTGAAGTCGCGTTTTCCAAAAGATGCGCGCATCTCACGCTTAAAACTCGCCTTGGTTGGCGGAGGCGCATTCACTGATGCATATGTGAATGAGATTAAGGCATGCGCGGGTAAGAGAGACGACATCGTGCTTACAGGGTACCAGAAAGGCTATACCCTTCATGCACTGTATGCCCATGCTTTTGCATTTCTCCAGCCTTCAATATCTGAAGGAAAATCTATCGCGCTGCTTGAGGCTATGTCATGGGGATTGCCTATCATTGCCGCAGATATTCCTGAAACGCGGGAAGTGCTTATCCCCGTTCAGCGAAAGGTTTCGGGGGTACTTTATGCGCCGCGCAATATCGCAAACCTCACCCATGCAATGCATGCGCTTATCAATAAACCAAGATACGCCCGACAATTAGGCGCACAGGCGCGCAAAGAGGTTGCCGCCACTTATAATTGGGATACCATTATTTATGATATTATCGCGCTATATGAATGTGCGCTGCAGCAAAGCGATGAATATCATGCGCTCGATTACCGGTTGAGAGAAGCCTAATTGATATCGCATTCAAACGCACTCACTACGCACTCAAACGCAGTTGAGGTGCAGTATTTATTGATTTATTAATCCGTGATACTGGGATCGCCTGGTCCCACTGAATAGATGGCGTCGCCGTTCAATACATAGATTCGCCGCGCTGCTTCATCCGGGTAAAGTCCCCGCAATTCAGTAAACAGCGGGCTCGTATATTGGGCAACTAATGAGCCGTCTTTTTTTAATACGACAACTACGCGGCGTTGGGGTTGGTCGAGGAGATAGAGATAGGGAGAATCTTCCTTAGTCGCGATTGCTTTCACGTTTCCCAAAGGAGGCTGGAGAGGCCTTAAGGCAAATGGCACCCGTTTGCCTTTTTCAAGCCGTATTATGCTGTGGTCGGTGAATGTCACGTACATAGAGCCGTCAATGGCAAAAGTAGTCGCTTGCGATAAGTCTATAGAATCATCTTCTGACCAAGGCGACCATAAATTATACCCCTGATCTGTGCGTTCAAAGCGGTAAATGGAGCGTGTGCGCGCATCAAGCAAATAGATGTGGTCAAGGTATGTCGCATACGCAATTGGCACCATTGACGCGCGAGGCAGTATAAGAGGGTACAATTGGAAGGTGCGGTGTTCGGAATCAAAATTTAACACGCCGAGCGGGTTTTCAGTGAGCACCATCACAGTGCCCGGGGTTGAAGCGATGATATCTACGGGCTTGCCCGCACCATCAGGAAGTTCTGTCATCACGACAATGCGCCTTTCTTTCCCGTCAAATTCATAAATGGCGCCTTCCGCGCGGTTCACCGTATAAAGTTTTCCCTGCTTGAGCGCGAGCCCCATGAGGTCAAACGTATGCGTTTCGCGGAATGATTTTTCCATGGAGACCACTGGTGTGGGATTTGCAATAATAGAAAGCTTATTGATCAATGCAGCGCGCTGTGCAAGCCTTGTTCTTAAGTTTTGAATAGTGGATGCTTGAGTGTCTGAAAGATACTGGGGCGCCGCATTGAGGAGTGCGAGTGTGGCGTCAATGAGCTCAAGCGCATCTTCTTCCTTTTTATCCTTCAGCAGCGACTCTATCTGCGATTCGCGCCGGACGGTTTCTGCAATTATGCGTTCCACATTTTTTGACCCCACGGAGACAAATATGATACGCAGTGAGACAAGCATTAAGAGCGCGATGACTGCTATAGCGATGCGTTTCCGGTGGGAGCTTTGCCGTAATAATGCGATACCTCCCAATATGCTTTTTTTAATCGTGGTTAAAATCGCGACCCAGTTTTTTCTTGTTTTGGGCAATGGAAGAGATGAGATTTTGTTGCGCAGGTGCAAGGCTCTGTCCTTAATGCTTTTTTTTTGGATAAGTCTGATAATAAATGCAGTACCCAGTGTGTCAATAATTTTATTAATTTCTTTTTTATTCCCTTCTTTAAGCTGCTGGGCAAACCGCGTAAGATCGGACTTTCCAGATTCTTTTAATGTGATGAGAATCGCGCCATGTTGGTGCGCGCCCGCCACAAATTCAGTAAATAATTTTTTTCGCCCTACCGAATATTCTGATTGGCATACTTCAATAATGTTTCCTTGTGACAAAAGATACGCGTAGCATTCTCCGCCCGAAGTGATAGCAAAGGAGTCTTTATTGTAGGCGAGTGCGCATACATTTTCTGTATATGATTTCGTGTCCTTGCTCAATTCGTTTACCCTGCTACCTGCATGCTCAAGAGCGCTCTCTAGCGATCCGCGGTTCGCAAAAAAATGTATTGAGAGATGTTTAAAAACTTCATCTCCGTATGACGAATGGCTTAAGGCTACGAGAAATGAAGCTGATGTCTCTCCCGGCCGCAGCCCTTCACGTTGTGACATTAAAATTCCGCCATTATCGGCGATATTGTGTGATATGCAAAATTGGATACCTTTGGGCATACCCAGTATATCAACATCCAACGCCAAACGTGGCGAGGATAGTAGTATTACGTAGTACCGTTGCGACCCTGGAGTATTGATTTATCATAATGGACAGAATAAGCGTTTGGCGATCGGTGAGGGAGGCTTTGATAGAATCTTGAAATGCATTTATACCATTATTTCATGTTTTATTCATTCTCTGTACTCTCATTTCCGCCTCCCTCTTGGATGTTGTATAACTGGGCATAATTTAGAACGTTCGACTCTATCATAATTATGTTTTTTTTGCAAGAGGGTGGGGGATGAACATTTTTAGTGTTCATGCCCACTTGCGCTTTTTTCTGCGTATGATAGGATATGAAACTTCCTTAAGGGCGCTTAAAAAAATAACCTTTCCAATATAATCCTCATTTTATTGCGGCATTAGGCTTATTAACTATAGTACCGCATCAAAGCGGTGAATATGTTATTTTTTTACGGCGCCTAAGATATTTGAGATATCTCACAGAGTTATCCACAGCTACTCTCTTTAATTTGCTATTATGGCGAAAAGATTGATAAATATATCTCTTTCAATTCTCATCGCCTTGGCGCCTTTTTTCTCATGGCACACCGCGCTCAATGCCGCGGAAACAGAAAGTCCCTATCAAGTGCATGAGGTGCTCATCACGTGGCGCAAATCATATCAAAGCCGTTTGGATGAAATGATGCTGCGATTAAGGCATGATATTAACGAAAAGTTCGGAAAAGGCATGAGCGAACAAATTGTCGAGGCGCAATCATATGACGGTTCATTTACACGCATTACGGTGCCTGAAAGCATTGAATTGGGGAAAGCCCTTAAAGTGTTACGTACGATTCCGGGCATTGAAACCGTAACACCTAACTGGCCGATTCACGCGCTCATGATTCCAAATGATCCTTACTATGAGCCGTACCAATGGAACATGAAACTCATCCAAATGCCGGAAGCATGGGACGCGAGTTTGGGCGCTGGCGCGGTAGTGGCAGTGGCAGATTCCGGCATCGCGTATGAAGATTACGGTATGTATAAAAAGGCGCTGGATTTGGGCGGCGTGAGTTTTATGCCCGGATATGATTTTATCAGCCGTGACAGTCATCCGAATGATGAAAATGGCCATGGCACGCACATAGCTGGCATCATCGCGGGCACGCTCAATAATAATATGGGAGTGGCAGGCATCGCGCCGAAAGCGCAGATCATGCCTTTGAAAATTCTTGATAAATATGGATCAGGGACAGTCGCGGGTCTTGCGGAAGCAATCAGATGGGCGGCAGATCATGGCGCGCAAGTGATAAATATGTCAGTAGGGAGCCCAGAACCATCACCTGTGCTCACTGACGCGCTTTCCTACGCCTATCGCAAAGGAGTCGTTTTGGTGAGCGCCGTGGGCAATGACGGGACGGATAAGGTGCTTTATCCTGCCGCAGAAAGAGATTATGTGATTGCCGTAGGCGCTGCAGGGATGGACGGATCGCGCGCGCCGTATTCAAACACCGGTGAGGCAATCGATATACTCGCACCCGGCGGGGATTTTACCGCAGATTATAACCATGACACGTATCCGGACGGTATACTACAACAGACCTTTGCCACACGCGGCCCTCTAATAGATGTACGTTCGTTCTCTTACCGGTTCATGCAAGGGACTTCGGTGGCTGCTCCTCATGTGACAGGCGTTGCAGCGCTTCTTAAGTCACTTGGCGTGCGTGATCCTGCATCGGTTAGATCTATCCTGCGCTCGAGTGCGACTGATATCGGCGCAGAAGGATGGGATCGCGAGACAGGCGCAGGGCTTCTGAATGCCGCAAAAGCGGTTCTCGCGGCGCGCGCGCAGAACTCACTTGTGAATGTAACTAATTCAACCGTTGCGCGAAGTACGGAAATACCATCAGAAGAAAACGCTCCGCAAACTAACGAAGAGATAGCAAGCCAGCCGTCAGTTACCGCTCTCACGCTAACGCTTACTGCACTAAACCAATTTGGGAAGACTGCCACGAAATTTACCTGGTGGGAGCCTATCACAGTACAAGCACGAGTAGTAGACCAAAATGGCAAGCCTGTCGCTGACGCAACCCTCACTATTACCTACAAACAAGGCAGTAAGGAACCAAGCATTTTGAATGGGAAAACAAACACAGACGGCGCAAGCGCATTCGTGATAGGACCTTTCAGCCGGCGCAGTATTATTCAGATTGGAGGGATCGCGGAAAAAGAGGGAATTGCCAGCCCTTTGACTACCCTGCAATTTTCAATTAAGTAACAAATGTCTAGATTTGTAGCGTCGGAGCTTGTCTCCGACTCACGGGTGGCAGACATCCCAGTCATTCGACGGGACAGGAGCTGCTACGCTACCGTGAAACGCGTAATTCCTGTTTAATATCATTTTCTGTGGATAACTGGAGGAAAACTGAAGGTTTTTGGGTGAATTTAGCTTAATTTTGAAATGATAATAAAAATAATATTAAATATTATGCAATAAAATGGCTAACATTAAAAGAAAATACTTGATAATAAAGCTAATATTTAGATTGACAGGGCACCTTGTTTTAGGATAAGATTGGATAACCAAAAAACAACATAAGAAACCAAATAAAAGGCAGAGATAACGATCCCGTGCTCACTTAATCGGAAACAGACGCAGATTCCGCCAGCGGGCGGATACGCAGATATATGCAGATTTTCTTAAAGTGCATGGGACTATTTACGGTATCAGGACAATTTATAGGGCGCAGAATGGAATCCGACTATAACGCTTTATGCGCGGATCAAACGCGAACACACGCGAGAGATCACGCCAATAGACGCGAAAGTTAGATTTCGTTCTGCGCTCTTTATATTGCGCAGATATAAGCAGATGATACGCAGATAGTCGCAGATATGTCATGAGTAAGACTATAAAAATAAAAAAAAGAAATTAACATTTCATTTCAATATCAGCGTTGATCGGCGTTTAATCCGCGTTGATCAGCGAAATGCGTAACATGCATTTGTATTCTTCTCTGTGATCCGGGTTGGTCTGCGCCCCCCGCCCAAACTTTGCCAGATTCAGCAGGCAAATCTGCTGGTGGCAAAACTTGGGCGGGGTCAGATTCCCCAGCCCGGATCAAAGGGAGGAATAAACCGGTCGACATCCAAACTGATCAATGATCTTTGGATCTTTGAACAGGAGGATTGGATTCCATGTGGCGTTACGAGAGGGGGCCCTACCCAATAATGGGCACATAATTATACTCTGGTAACACCATGGCCCAGAACATCACTCCCCGCAAATTTTCGTTTAACGAAACTTAAGCGGGGGACTCCAGAAAGGCGGTGATATACATGAAAAAAATAATCGTAGCACTATCTTTGGCATTGGCTCTCGGTCTCGCATACTCTGCAACCGCAGCCAATTCAATCACCGGTAATGCGTTCGATGATGGCTCTGCCACAATCATTTCTGCGAAGTTCGCCTCACTTAAGATAAAAATCAAGGGGGTGTCAGTGGTGCAAGAGTATGTTGAGAACACTGCCGCATCAGGCGGTTCGTTCGTCGCATGCGGTGAAGATTGCCAGGATGTCACACTCGATTCTGGAAATGCTACTGCCACCACTGACAGCGGACTTGAGGTTGGTACGGTGGAAGTAAAATATGATGGTTTGTCAACCAGCAACAGCGGAACCATTTCTGGCAATAGCGGTGACGACCCAGCTCTCTTAATTGTGGAAAATGAAACAACCAAGGAAAAAGTGAGTATCGACACCTACGAAAATGTCGACTCTGTGGTAGTGGCAGGAAGCGCTACCGGTGGACAGTTCGTAGCAGCAGGGGATGACGCGACTGGTATTGTCGTGAAGACCGGTACATCCGGATCTATCCTTACACGACTTGCAGCCATTGGCGTCAAGTTAGTAACAAGATACGCTCCATAATCAACGTCGTTGCCTGGGGTATTTGGTCTCTCCACTCAAACGGAGGGGCCAGACCCCGAGGCAGTGATTAGTTATCAGTTAATAAGTTATCAGTTTGTGAAGTATTCGACTTATCAGACTTATCCGACCTATAAATCTACAAAGCCTTGGGCGATTTGGACGCTCACCGTTCTTTTGGCGTTGCAGTCCATTTCTGGTGTTGCGATCGCACAAGAAGAGCAAACGCCTGCGCCAGAATCTGCTGGAAATTTCCAGATGCCGACCATGCCGCAAGTACCATCACTGCAAGATATGATGCAAGGTTGGAATTCTAATGGCGTGGTTGACGACGATGATCCGCCGGAAATAGAAGCGCCGGATGAAGATGCTAATGAGGTAGATGAGGATGCAGGCGATACACAGGAAACGCCATCAGTTCCATTAATTCCCACAACTCCTCCATTATCTGACACTGACGGTTCTGGTTCAGGGACAGGAGGCACGCCAAGCGGTACAGGGGTACCATTGAGTGATACCCAGTGGTGGCAAGGGCTTATCCCTTCCATGGGTGGCCCAAGCGGATCTGGTAGTTCACAAACTGCTCAAGATATCCTTGATCTTTGGAATCGGAGCTGGATGCCGACAGAAGAAAAAGAGATTACTACTCCTGGCGCAGGATCTGGCGAGACCACAGGCGGCATTACCAGTCCCGCAGCAACCAGCACGCCCACGACCACTGCGCTTACCATACCCGGTGATACAGGAGGAGAAGTGAATGCCTTAAATGCGACGTCAACCGCAACTACAACTCCTTTGGCAGACGCGGAAAATTCGAACAATACCGGAGAAGGAAGTTTTATAAGTTCTGATACAGTAGCAACAGAAACCGGTATAGAGATCACCAATGTATCAGATGTGACCAATAAACAGGTCATCGCTTCAGATTCCGGCAATAATACTCTTGAATTCGGACAAAGAGGGGAGGGCGGGATTACTACTGGGCAGTCAGATACGACCGCGAAAGGCGATTTTGAGTTGAATACGGTTGAGGTGAGAGAAACAGGAGAAATGACTCCAGACCAGACAGGCTGCGCTGATTGCTGGGCAGTCTGGAACATGGGTTCAGTCGCGCTGAATGAAAATACTGGCGAAGACTCCAATAATCAGGCGACCGCTGATGTGGACCGCGATTATACGGTGGTAAATAACAACATCGCCTATCTGGGCAATGACTATCTCATCTCCGGCAACAGCGGCCGAAACCGCGTACTCGCAGGATTTAGTTTCAAGGACGGTTGGGTAGAAACCGGCAATGTTAAAGTGCGCTCAAATATCATCAATAAAGTGAATACGAACATTATTGATTTAAACGGCGTGGAAGCGATCTGGAGGCCGTTCGTGCTTGATATCAATGGCGAATACAATGAGGACATAGATCTCTTCGAACTTATCGCGAGCAGATTTGGCGGCACACGCGGCATTTATGCAGACGCGAATAATACGAATACGGGCGAGGATTCCCTGAATCTCGCGGCCGCAAGCATTGAAGAGCGCACTGATATAGAGGTGAACAACCAGGGGTTGATTGAAAACGATTACGGAATAGAGGGCATATCAGGTAAGAACAGCATTTTTGCAGGCACCAAAATAAAGCGCACACGAGTGGATACAGGCAATGTTGACGTATCTACGAACCTTTTCAATTTCTTAAATACGAATATCATCGGCGGAGAAGCAACCGTGGCAGTAATAAATATCTTCGGCAATTTTAAGAAAAATATTTTACTTCCCTCGTTTGACCAGATTTTCCCCCACGTGGGCCCTCGCATAGCCACAGGCGCCGATGCATCCGCGTCCATTGAAGGCGCCACAGGAGACTCTATAAATAATGCGGTCGCAATCGCGACGAATGATACGGAAATTACCGTGCAAAATTATGGCGGTGTCATAAACGAACTCAAGAATCGCGCAAATTCAGGAGAAAATGAAAACGTATTTGGCGATGATGGAGATAACATCACGGTAAAGACTGGCAAAGCGAAAGCGCAGACAAATGTGCTCACCCTTGCGAACCGCACCTGTATCGGCTGCGGATGGTTTTCCGGATTCTTTAACATCCTCGGCGATTGGAGCGGCCGGGTGAGCGGATTGCCTGATACGGCAAAAAGAGAAGGGAATGGTAAAAGCTTCGTGGTATCGGTAGAAGACACAGATGTGCCGGGTTTGGGTGGCAATGGAGTATCTGCGGACGCTTCGATAAACGGCACTGGCGATGATTCATTCAATGGTTCTGCGGCAGTTGCAGCAAGAAGCGTGAAAGTAAAAACAGCCAATGAAGGCGCTGTTATCAATAAATTAAACCAGGTCGCTGATTCCGGTTCCAATACCATAGCTGCAATTGACGGCAAAGATATTACCGTGAACACCGGTGATGTAAGCTCTGCTATGAATGTGGGCACCATTTTGAATACTGATGTGATTGGCGGGAAACTCGTCACCTTGGCGGTAAACTTGTTCGGCTCATGGGATGGTGATTTCATAATCGGCGATCCTACTGACGTAGGCGTGTCGCTCACCGCAACACCCTCGCCATCGCCCGCAGCATTGGGAGGTACCATAACGTATCAAATCAATGTGACGAATGCCGCAAATGGCAAGACCACGGACGCCTCAGTGAAGGTGACGTATGACAATGCAAGAACCACTCTCGCGAATGCCGGCAACGGTACTGCAGGAGAGGGGAATGTAAGTTTTTCATTCCTTGGGCTTGTGCCGGGCGCACAAGCGTCAGCAACCTTCAGCGTCACCATAAAGAATACCCTCGGATCCGGCACGCATATTATAAATGCAACTGCGGCCGCATCATCCTCAACTGCTGATAATAATTCAGCAAACGACCAGTCGAGCGCTGCGGTGTCAGTGACTGTTGGCCAATCAGGCAACACGAATCCAGGTAATAATGATGAAGGTACGGTAGGAGGAACAGTTTTGCCTGGTGGCGATACCTCATATCAGAATACTAATCCCTCCGCAGGCAATAACACCGGTGGCACTAGTATCGGCAGCGCCACGTCAGGATCAGATACGGTGTTTAGCATTACTAAGACCTCAAGCGCTCCTTCCACAGGCGTTGCTCCCGGTAGCACCGTGCCCTATAAGATTACCTTGCAAAATAACAGGTCAGTGCCGGTAAACGATGTAAAAGTATACGATAAGCTCAAGAACGAAGGCGGGCTCGTGGTATTTGAAAATTCATGGGATCTGGGTCAAGTGGCGCCGAATGAAAAAGTAGTCATAGATTATACCGTTATATTTTCTTCTGAAGCGCCCGCGGGTTACTATACGAATACGGCGTATGCGTCAGGATTCGACCAATCAAATACAGTGACAAAATCGCCGAATGCCACGTTTAAACTTCGGATAGCGCTCGGTACCGCATTATTGAACGGCACGATAGAAGGCGCGGGTGTAAGCGGCACGGGAAGCGGCACAGGAGGCGTGGCAGGGCTGGCAACAGAGACAGCGCCCTTGTCCGATACTCCGGATAATGCAGCCTCGATACCGCTCAATAACGATGCGCCTATCGGCGATATTAATGCAATTTATTCACCTGACTATGCCTCTGCAGAAGTAATCGCGCCTGAAAATACGGTGATGGACATTGCCAAGGGCACGGTCATCAGGACCATTGGAGTCAAATCCGCATCTGCCGCCGGGCTTAACGCTGATCTGCTCGCAAACCTTGTTGCCGATCCGCAGTCACCGCTTACGCAGACGCTGACCAATAGGGTTCCTTTGCCGGCCAGCCAGCTCATGGCGCGTACCATAATGTTCGGCCTCCTTTCATTGCTCTTTTTCTTCTTTGCCTTCCTTATCGCGCGACGCCGCAGGAGAACTGAAGCAAGCGTAGCGCAGACTCCTTATTGGTTCCTATAAGATAATTAACATCTTAAAACAGTTTTAGTATTTTACACAGACAGCAAACCTGTCTGTGTAATTATGTGATGATGTTTAACGTGAAGTCGCAGACGAGCCTGCCTGCGCAGGCAGGCTGCGACGTTACTTGAGTTGGCTCTTCAGACATTTGTGTGGGTAATTTACGGATAGTCTCACTCCGGATTTCCCCTCTTAAAGTAAGAGGGGCTAGTGCCGTTACAATTTAATTCGGCTATAACTGATATGCTTATTTTACCGTCTGTATTGAAATACTAATCTCTTGCATGTCGCAAAACTTAATTGTAACGGTACTAGGGGAGTTATGAGAGGGACGCATGAAAAGGCTTTGATTCGCCAAAAGTCTGCATATGCGCCCCGTCATAACCCACCCTCACCCTCCCTTATCTTTCAGCCCGAGGCTTCAGCCATAGGCTGATCTGCCTCTGGCATGAGATCCGCCTTCGGTGGAAAGGGAGGGGGCTGGTGGAACCGCTCACGAGACCCATCGTACCCACAGAAAACCCGGAAGAACCCTTGAGTTATCTGGTATTTTGGATGCCGCTTGACAGTAAAAGGCGGTTAGTAGTATCTTTAGCACGATTATAGGCATTACTTCCTCCACGTGTGGGGAAGTTCCAATTTAATTTATGCCAGGATATAACCAATTAACCTATCTCACGAAAGAAGGGTATGAAAAGCTAAAGGAAGAGCTTCATACGCTCAAGACCGTGAAGCGGAAGGAAGTGGCATGGCGCATCCAGCAGGCGAAAGAACTGGGCGATTTATCGGAAAATGCCGAATATACGGAAGCCAAGAACGAACAGGCGTTCCTCGAAGGCAGGATTGCAGAACTTGAGAATGTCATAAAAAACGCTGAAATTATTTCTTCCCATGAGCGTCCCGCGGGCGGCATGGTGGAGGTGGGGTCACGCATCAAAGTAAAGACTCAAGATGGCGGGGAAGCAGAATTCACTATTGTCGGTTCCCAAGAGGCTGATCCAAAATCCGGCATTATCTCGAATGAGTCTCCCCTCGGGCGCGCATTTTTGGGTCACATGGTAGGTGATAAGATAGAAGTGCAAGTTCCCAAAGGAATTGTGACGTACAAAATTGTAAAAGTTTTTTAAAGATTGCAGGTAACATATTTGCACGTTACCGTTAATGCCCACTTATAGTCCTCGCCGCTCGGAATGCACAATTTTTTTGCGGACGCGATCTCGCGGCCATGACGCTTATGCCCGTCTGACACGGGCATAAGTCCTCGAAAAACTGACATTCCTTCACGTCGAGGTGAAGGCAGTGAGTAGTTACACATTTACCCCCTTATTTAGGGGGTAATTTTGTACTATCAGATCTATTGCATAATCTGCGCTGAGAAGGATATAATTATCTCTAGTATGACAGAGAAACAATCGGAACGCGCGACGCGGCTGGAGCGTCTGCACATGCTCAAAGCGCAGGGGGTAGATCCCTATCCCAGTATTGTTGCGCGCACGCATACCGTAAAGGCAGTTCTTGATGCGGGCGACAGCCTCAAAGAAACACACGTGGTTCTTGTGGGCAGGGTGCGCGCGCTTCGGTCGCACGGGAAAACAACTTTTTTAGACATCGAAGACGGTACGGGAAAAATGCAGATCTACGCAAAATATGATAATTTAAAGGATGGGTACGACCGTCTTATTGAAACGCTTGATGTTGCAGATTTCATAGAAGCAAAAGGGACTTTTTTCCGTACGAAAGTAGGGGAGCCCACCCTTCTCACAGAAAGCGTCCGCATAATCGCGAAGGCATTAGAGCCGTTGCCGGAAAAGTGGCACGGACTGCAGGATCCGGAATTGCGCTATCGCAAGCGTTATTTGGATTTTCTCGTCAACACGGACGCAAAAAAAGCGGCAGAGACAAGGATCGCGCTGACCCAGGCAATACGCGAATTTTTCAATGCGCATGGCTTTATGGAAGTGGAAACTCCCATTCTCCAGCCGATTGCGGGCGGTGCATCTGCGCGGCCGTTTGTCACCCATCATAATGCGCTCGGCACGGATTTCTATCTGCGGGTCGCGCCGGAATTGTATTTGAAGCGGCTGATTGTCGGCGGTTTTGAAAAGGTATATGAGATAGCCCGTTGTTTCCGCAATGAGGGTATGGATCGCGCCCATAATCCGGAATTTACGCAGATAGAATTTTATTGGGCCTATGCCGATTACCGGCAACTGATGCAGCTGTCAGAGGAGCTGATGACCTTCCTGCTCGAGCGCATCGTGGGCAGTACCACTATCATCCTTGAAGGAAAAGAAATTAATTGTAAGCCGCCCTATCCGCGCATGAGCTTTCAGGAAGCACTAGAGGAAAAGGCAGGCATACAGGGAGTGTATGCGTTGCCTGATGCGTCTTTGGTAAAAATTGCGCGGGATAAAGGCATCGAGGTTGAAGCGGGGTGGGGGAGAGGGAGGCTGTATGATGAATTGTGGAAGCATTTGATACGTCCTGCCATAACTTCGCCGGTATTTTTAATTGATCATCCTCTAGAGCTCTCGCCGCTCGCAAAGCGCAAAGCCGACAATCCTGCGCTGACTGAACGTTTCCAGCTCATTATCGGGGGAGTGGAGCTTATAAATGCATTCAGCGAATTAAACGATCCTATAGACCAAGAAGAGCGTTTCCGTGAACAGGAAAAAGCGCATGAGGCAGGCGATGAAGAGGCGCAGCGCTATGATGAAGATTTCATAGATGCGCTCCGCCATGGCATGCCGCCCACCGCCGGATTCGGCATGGGCATTGACCGCCTTGCCGCGCTTCTTGCCGGCACCCATGCGATCAAAGAGGTTATTTTATTCCCAACCTTAAGGCCAAAAATAAATGACTCGCAAAATATTTTACTAAAGGCAACCAATCGCGAGCCACAGCAAAATAACATTCCACATACTATGTACCCTCGCGAGAATGCGCTCAAACTGCTCCGCACTCATGTGAAGAATGAAAACCTTATCAAGCACATGCTTGCCGCTGAAGCGGTCATGAGGGCGCTTGCAGAGAAATTCGAAGGCAATGCTGATGAATGGGGGCTCGCGGGACTGCTTCATGATATTGACTGGGAAGAAACGCAGGATAATCCGCACAGCCACTCTCTGGTATCTAGCGAATATCTCGCGCATGAAGGAGTCGGTTCCGAAGTGGTGCAGGCTATAAAAACGCACAATCATCTCCATGGCATCATCCCACAAACACCGCTTGAGAAAGCGCTTTACAGCGCAGAAGAGCTTACTGGGTTGTTGGTCGCATGCGCGCTCGTCCAGCCAACAAAAAAATTAGCAGACGTGAGCGTTGATGGAGTCCTAAAAAAATTCAAACAGCCGTCATTTGCCAAAGGAGTCAATAGAGAAATTATTCTCAAATCAGAAGAATTATTAGGAATAAATTTACAGGATCTTATAGAATTAGAATTGCGTGCTATGCAGGAAATGGCTGATACGTTGGGATTATGATATTATACGACACATCATATGATAGATATTAATTTCATCCGTGAACATCCCGATAAGGTTCGTTGGGCGTTAGAGATTAAAAAGATCAGCCTCGATATTGATGAATTTTTGCATATTGATAAAAAACGAAATGCAGCACTGCGCGAACTGGAAGAATTGCAGAGAAAACGGAATGAAATAGCTGCAAGCGGGAGAACAGGCAACTTGAATCAAAGAGAAGAAGGCAAGCTGATCAAACAAAAGTTAGGGGAGCAGGAAAAGAGATTTGAGACACTTGATGAAATATACGAAAATTTCATGGTGCAGATGCCCACCATTCCCGCAGCCGATACACCCATTGGCAATGATGAGAGGGGGAATGTCGAGGTAAAGAAATGGGGGGAGCCTTCGCAATTCAGCTTCACACCCAAAGACCATGTGCAAATCGGTCGCGATCTTGATCTCCTTGATTTGGAAAAAGGTGTAAAGGTGAGCGGTTATCGCGGATATTATGTGAAAAATGAAGCGGTTATGCTCCAAATGGGCGTGATGATGTACGCTTTGCAAAAGGCAATTCAGAAGGGTTTCAAACCAATGATTCCACCCACCTTAGTAAATGAATTCGTGCTTTTTGGCAGCGGATACTTCAAGGGAAAAACTTATAATCCTGATACCGATGAAATTTATAAAATTGATAATAACGAGAAAGAGGCGAATGGCGCGGTGAAAAAAGAAAATAAATTTTTAGTGGGAACTGCAGAGCCTTCGCTCCTTGCATATTATGCAGATGATATTCTTAAAGAAAAGGATCTCCCGTTAAAAATATGCGGATTTTCTCAGTGTTATCGGAGTGAGATAGGAAGTTATGGCAAAGACACTAAGGGCATATATCGCGTTCACGAATTTATGAAAGTAGAATTGGTGTGCATTACGAAAGCAGATGTGGATACTGCAGATAGTCTGCATGAGGAGCTTATAGCATTTTCACGCGAATTGCATGAAGATTTAGGGCTCCCATACCGGCAACTGCGTATTTGCTCAGGAGACCTCTCTGCGGGCAAGTACAAACAGTTTGACACAGAAGCATGGATTCCAAGCCGTCAAGCGTATGGAGAGACAGGCTCTGCGTCTAATTTTCTCGATTGGCAATCACGAAGACTTAATGTGCGGTACCGAACGGACGATGGCGATATAAAATATGTATATATGCTCAATGATACCGCACTACCTTCACCGAGAATCCTTATCTCAATTCTTGAAAATTATCAGCAGGCTGACGGCAGCATTAAGGTCCCGGAAGCGCTTTTGCCTTACATGAATGGCATACATACGATACACCGGGGGAGTGTTTAAGCCTTCTCTCAAATACTATTTATAAATGAGACTAATATTATCCGACGCTTAACTGCTTGTCTTAAGCAAAATGTTTTTGGGTTTATTCCATCATGCCAATCATTTGCCTGCACGACGCAAAAAAAAAGATTATTACGAACATGCGTATAAAAATCCGCACCGTGCAGATCCCAAAAGAGGAATTGACACCAGACTAATTTTTTTATTGTGCGGGGTTTCAATCCTCGTGAGTATATGTTATTGGCTATTTTTCTCCGGAGCTTTCCGCGTAACCATCATTGATATTTTAAACGCGCAGAGTATTGACCCGCACAATATTGAAGCATTGGTAAGGCTTGAGCTAGGCAAAAAAAAATTATTTACGATTCCCTACGGCGCAAGCCTTTTTTTTATTGATTCGCAGCGTATTGAACAAGCGATATTGAACGAATTTCCTGTTAAAAAGGTTGAAGTCAAACCCTCATTGCCGCATCGTCTCATTATTGATTTGGAAGAACGCATCCCGCGTTATATTGTCAAAACCGCGCAAGGAGGGGAGCCATTAGCCATTGATGACGAGGGGATAGCCCTTGGGCCTGCGGTATTGGGTGAGCAGTGGCCTTCTTGGGTCATTACCGCGCCGGCATTGTTGAGCACCACCACAGGCGCTGCAGCGCTTCCTCGCAGTGCGCTTTCATTCCTGAACGCGCTGGAGGCCTCATCTGCGCATATACGCCAGGGCTACCGCATTCAGGAGGTTGACCTTACTCGCATTCCTTTGCACGATATATCAGTAAAGACATCTGAACAGTGGGTTATCTTAATATCAGATGCCTTTGATACCGATTTGCAGCTTTTAAACGTCGATAGAGCGCTTGTAGAAATGAAGGATGAAAGAAAGGTTATCCAATACATTGATGTGCGCATACCGACGAAGATATTTTACAAGTGACTTAAGATTGCGCAGATAAGTGCTTGGGGCGGATAACATATAATGTCCGACTCTAGATATCTAACGTCCGCATATTCCCCTCTTAACAAAAGAAGGCCCGTGAAGAGGCCTTCTTAATGTTTGACGTATAGCCATTTATTCTGGAAATATACCACCCGTCGAAAAATAAATGGTTATATTACCCATTGAAAAGCTATTTACTACTGTTGACGTCGCCGATCCAGTAATAATACTACCGCCCACTATATCCTCTCCCGCAATTATGCTATTTTGCCCGGTGATAATGCGTTGGCGTGTTATTATTGTCGCATTGGATGTGGCGCGAGGTCTTATGATAATGGATGATCTGCTTCTTACGTTGCAGATATATGTTGGATCATCTGCTACGTTATCAGTGATATTGCACGTTGCTACTGCTAAGACAGGTGATGCAAATAATAGGGAGATGCCGATGCCGCTAATAATACCAAAGAAAAGTTTTTTCATATGGTTGGTCTGCGCCTTTTTATTTTTATAATTTGTTTTCGACCTTTCTCCCCTCCCCTCGTTATTATCAATAGAATAAATCATCTGATCTGTAACAAAAATAAATACAGAAATCTATTACGGAATATAATCCAGCGGGTTAACAGGTATTCCCTGTTGGCGGATTTCAAAATGCAGATGTGGTCCTGTAGTGAGTCTCCCTGCGCCGGGGGTGCCCGGAGTGCCACCTGACAAGCCTATTACCTGCCCTTGCGTGACAAATTCATCACTGCGCACATAAATTTTCGATAAATGGCCGTACACCGTCGCATACCCGTCATTATGGATTAGCATTATGTAGGAGTAGCCCATGCCCGCGTCTTTTGCAATGCCCACATAACCGCTGGCTGCGGCGTGCACGGATGTTTTGTAGGCCGCCTTAATATCAATGGCGGGATGTTCAAAAATATAGCGATAAGGGTAGTCAGGGTCATGGAAATATGCGGTAATCACATTAGGCGGAACCGGCCACGCAAAAATAGTATTGCCAAGCGCTTGCAATTTTTTCAAACGTTCGCCTTTCTGCATCTCTGCGCGCAGTTTTTTTTCTATAGTGCTCACCTCTGACTCGATCGCGTTTTGTTCGCGTTTTGCGCTTTCCAGCAAGGACGTATATTTTGTCTCAGAACGGCGGGTATCGACAAGCAACTGAGCTTTTACAGAACGCTGCGATCCCAGCTGGAGCTGCTGTTCATCAAGCTGTGATTTTAACTGCACGAGTTGCTCTTGTTTTGCCGTTAATTCTGCATGTTTCAATTCCGCTTCTTTTTTCACGCGGTCATATTCATTGACTGTAGCGGCAATGGAGGACTGCAGTTGCTCAATGTTTTTTATATCATGGTAGTATTCGGAAAGATTGTCATGTGTCAGGAGCGCAAACATCTCCTGCATCCCCTCTCGCTGCTTGAGATAACGGAGGTTCGCCGCAAGCTCAGCGCGTTTCAAGAGGAGTGATCGCTCATATTGGGCAATTAATTCCTGCGTTTGCTCAATTTCCATTTGCGTCTCGCCGATTTCCTCTTCGGTAAGTTTTATGGAAAGTTCGAGCCGCTGTACCTGGTCATTGATAATAGCAATTTGATTTGACAGGGAGGCAGCTTGCGATTGGCGAAGTCGGATACTCTGCGCATACGTGGAAATTTCACGTTTCAGGTGGTCTATGGATTCTTTTTTCTGATCTATGCTCGTTTGCAATGATTGCACATTGCCATATTGCGCATACACATAAATAAGACCCGGCAATAATAAAAATACGGCGATGATTGCGATCGCCAGTATCTGTAATCTATTTTTTTTATTAAAACGATGAGCTGCGCTGTCTCTCATGCCGTTATTGTAGCAAATTTTGCTCATCTTGTAAACCCCGTCATATCAAATTTTAGCCTTTCTTAGACGACATGAGATCTCCAGTTTATGCGTTGAGAGTTTGAAGCGATTCAATTGCGTTTTCAATTCTTTTAATCGTTTCATCCTTACCAAGAATGTTCATTAATTCAAAAGGGCTGGGACTTTGCTCTTTGCCGCTTAAGGCCACGCGAAGCGGCCAAAGAATCTGGCTGTTGGTCCTTTGTGTATCTTTTATCCACGCCTTCAATGTGGTATCAAAGTCAGGAGCTTTAAACATATTTTCCGGCATCGTGTGGAAGTACTCCTTGGTTTCAATTAGGTGGGCTATGGCCGTATCGCGCTGTTCCCCTTTCCCTATGAGCAGTGATGCGTCGTAGAAGGGGCGGTCAAAAAGATATTCAAGATCTTGCCCGATGTCTTTGAGCACAACGAGCCTGGTCTGAAGCAGTGCAGCCACAGATTGCATATAGTCATCGCGAATAATGCGCTTATCGAGGGTAAGCCACTCCCCTTTTTCAAGCGGGGTGATAAGGCCTGATGCGGTTAAATGCGGGATGGCTCTCGAGGCGAGATCTTCAAGGGGCATCAGTTTGATATAGTGCTTATTTATCCAGTTTAATTTTTCATAATTGAATACGGCAGGAGATTTTTGGATGCCTTCGAGGCTGAACAGTGCGAGCATTTCTTCTTTCGTAAAAATCTCTTGCTCGTTTCCCTTACCAGGATTCCAGCCAAGTAAAAGGGTGAAATTTAGAAGCGCATGGGGCAGGTATCCGGCATCCCGCATTGCCAGTACCGAAATTGCGCCATGGCGCTTGCTGAGTTTAGTTCTGTCGGGCGCTAAGATTAAAGGGAGATGGCCGAATTGGGGAATTTCCCAGCCTAATCCTTGGTAGAGCAATATATGTTTTGGTAGCGAGGGCAGCCAATCATCGCCCCGCAATACATGCGTGATGCCCATAAGGTGATCGTCAACGACGTTGGCGAGATGATAAGTGGGGTATTGGTCAGATTTCAGAAGCACTTGATCGTCCACAAGGCGTAAATCAAATGTGACATCACCGTGAATTAAATCATTTACTGTTATCGTTCCTTTCTCTGGTATTTTAAGCCGAATGACGTATGGCGCGTTTGACGCCAACTGCTTTGCAATTTCATCCGATGATAATGCGGCGCAATGTTTGTCATACATGGACGGTTGTTTATTCGCTTCTTGCTCTTTCCTCATTTTTTCCAGCCTTTGAGGTGTGCAAAAACACCGGTATGCAACTCCCTTCTCTAGAAGTATTTCAGCGTACTTACGATACTCCTCTATTCTTTGCGATTGAAAATACGGCCCTCCTTCTCCTTTTTCTGCAATTAAGTCATCCATATTGGAATTTGGGATTTGCCCGATCATACGATCGGGCATCCGGTCGGATGACCGGATGAATTTAGGATTTTTCATTATTGGTCCTTCATCCCAATCAAGCCCTGCCCATGCAAGCCCTTCTAAGATTGATTTTACGCTTTCAGGTTTGTAGCGCGTTTGATCTGTATCTTCAATGCGGACAATAAATTTGCCCTTGCGCTGCCGCGCGAAGAGCCAATTAAATAGCGCCACGCGGAGCGTGCCAATGTGCATGTCTCCTGTAGGCGATGGGGCAACTCTTACACAAATTTGATTAATATTCATACTAATAGGCCATTTTGCGCATTTAAATGCGCTGTAACGAACTTATCCTATCATTTACGTGATTTTGTCGCAATGAGAAACATGAAGCGCACTGTAGCGTTTATTATACGAAAGATGCGCCACGGCTGGAGTATAAGCCGCCAAAGCCATTCCAAGCCCATAGCGCGTATAAAATTCGGCGCGCGGGCCACATTGCCCGCGAGAAAATCAAAAGCGCCGCCCACGCCCATGGCAATTTTTACGGAAGGCATGCGAGACAAGTGTTCGGCTATCCAGAGCTCTTGCTTCGGCTGTCCTAACGCCACAAATAATATCTGCGTTTTAAAAAGTCGAATACGTTTTATTACTTCCTCAATATTTTGTTCCTTGTTCCTTGTTCCTTGTTCTTTTTCAGGAATTCCCTCATCGCCATGGATATATAATCCCGGAAATTGCTGGCGCAAGCGGTGTGCGGCCCTTTCTGCAGTATCCCCTCTTCCGCCAAAAAGATATACATTCCAACCATGCGTTGCGGCAAGCGAACACAAATACTGAACGCATTCAACGCCAGTAAGCCTTACGGGCGGAGGCAGTTTTAATAGTTTTGCAGCCAGTTGTATTCCAAATCCGTCAGTAAGGGCAAGCGATGCGTGTTGCAGGGCATGAGCAAATGACGGATCGTGCTGCGCGCGAACCACTGCTTCGGGATTGATAGATACCAAATGATGTTGTGTATTGCCTTGAATAAAAGTAAACGCAAATTGCCCAAGCTCTACTTTAGTTGTTGCATCTACGCGGATATTTAAGATTTCCATATGTCGTAAGTATACAATGGAATTGGTATTCGCATAATAGTGAGCATTTTAGTGGGTTATAAAGGAAAGGTAAGTGTTCACTGATGTCGTCATTCTGAACGAAGTCCCGATGGAATCGGAACGAAGTGAAGAATCTCCCACGGATGTGGGCCGGCATACGCCGGGGATCCTTCCCCCGCATTTGCGGGGTCAGGATGACAGAGGGGGGTCCTGTGAACATATACTTTAAAGGGGAGTATTTTCCAGTCAAGGAATGAGCCCCAAATCAATAGTCACCAGGGACTGTGATTTTCAATAGCGCGTTAAAAGTTTTTTCTCAATTTCTCAAATAAGGCGGCCTTTGCTTTTTTCATCTCCTCG
>Ga0265296_1000090_pt1 | contig 182208 bp, 173 predicted proteins | sample MunlanPumphouse1_FD_189073 | JGI IMG/M metagenome (GOLD analysis project Ga0265296, IMG submission 189073) | Groundwater microbial communities from a municipal landfill in Southern Ontario, Canada - Pumphouse #1 | ecosystem: Environmental > Aquatic > Deep subsurface > Groundwater | place...
GTAGTTTTGTTTGGATTGAAAAAAGGACAGACGGTTAAGGGAAAAATTTCGATGATAAAATCGAAGGCGGTTTATATTGATATCGGTGGTAAGACCGATGCAATGGTGGCCGGAAAAGAGTTTGAGGTTGTCAAAGATTATGCATCGGATTTGAAAGTCGGAGATGAAATTGAGGTGTCGGTGAAAATGCCGGAAAATGATAAGGGTCAAATTCTGGTATCTATCCGGGGAGCGGCCATGGGTTATGGCTGGAATTACTTTAAAGAAAAAGAAAAATCGGATGGTGAAGTGACGGTGTTTGCCAAAGAATTAAACCGAGGCGGAGCGGTGGTAATTGCCCCGTTTGGCTTTTTTGGCTTTATTCCGGGGTCGCAAATCGGCGGTAAGTATGAAGGCGATCCGGAAAAAATGCTCAGTAAAAAAATTAAAGTTAAGGTGTTGGAAGTTGACCAAGCCAAAAACAGACTGGTATTTTCGGAAAGATTGGTGTCGGAACCCGGTAAGGTAGGCGAAGAAGTTAACGCCATGGAGAAACTGGAAATGGGAGCAGAATTTGAGGCTGACGTGGTTAGGGTGGAGCCGTTTGGAATATTTGTGAGAATAGTACTGGTCGGTCTGACGCTGGAGGGACTCGTTCATATTTCCGAAATTTCCTGGGAAAAAGTGGACAATGTGTCGGGAATGTACAGAGCTAAGGACAAGATTAAAGTTAAATTAATAAATAAAAGCGAAGGCAGACTGCAATTTTCGGTGAAAAGATTGACGCCGGATCCGTGGAGCGAAATTGAAGCTAAATATCCAAAAGATAAGGAAGTCAGCGGAGTGGTGACTAAGATTGCCAACTTTGGGGCTTTGGTAAAATTGGAACCCGGAATTGAAGGGCTGATCCATATTTCCAAATTGGTCGGAGGAGTAGCCGTCAAGGAAGGGGACAAAGTTCAAATCTATATCGAAAGTGTCGATGTGGCCAAGAGAAAAATCAGCCTTGGGCTGGTAGTGACGGATAAGAATCAGGTAATGTATAAGTAAAATCCCTCTAAATCTCCCTCCCCTTCGAGGATCTGTTGATTTGACAAGGGAGACTTAAGAAAGGCAATAAGCCCCGCTTTCCAGCGGGGTTTTGGGTGGTGATATAATGTGAGTAAGATGGATAGCCTAGAAGCAGAAGAAATTGTGGGATGGTGTGGTTCTCATCCGGTAACTTTAGGGGAAGTTGGAGGAGTGAGAAGATGTTTGGATTGGGAAACTTGTCTCAATTGGAGTTCGGGTTATCGTAGAGTAATGATTGAAGGAGCGGGTCCGATAGTGAAAACAGAAGTGGTAACAAATAATCCGAGGTGGGCAAGATTGGTAGCGGTTAGGAAATGCCAATCGGAATCAGGAGCAGTATCTGTTGATTGGAGTGACTTTCCGGTTGGACCGTAAAAAAAACGCAAAATGGTGGTGATATAATGTGATATGGGAGAGGTGATAACAGCTAGGTGTCGGACAACAGAGGATTGTTATGGTTTTTCAGTAATAGGGAAAGGATCTGAAGTAATGGGAGTTTGTACGGCTAATTGTTGTTATCAACAGAAAGGAGGAGTTACAGAAGTAACTATTAGAAAAGCAGTGGACTCAGACTCTGTGACTGAAGTAATATGGTGTCAGGGGTTGCCGGAGACAAAGATTGATGTTTTTGCTAAAGCGCGGCGTAATATGGCCGATTGGATGGGCTAATTTTTGATAGGCTTTACTAAAGGCGCTAGAATAAACGAAAAAACCAAATCCCTCTAAATCTCCCTTTGACAAAGGAGACTTAAAAAAGCAAAATAGAGAATGAAGAAAGTTTTAGAAACGATATTTGTGTGTTCAAATTGCGGGAATGAGTTTTCGAAGTGGAGCGGACAATGTACAGCGTGCAAAGAGTGGAATACTATTAGAGAAGCTCCCAAGCAAAGGATTGTCAGGGGAGGGAGACAAGTAAAATCGAAAATCGCAAGAAAAACAGAAATAGTTAATTTGGGGACGGCGGAGAAGAAAATAGATAATGTTAGTAGTATCTTTACAACTAATATACCGGAGTTTGATAGAGTATTGGGTAAAGGATTGATTCGGGGACAAGTGATCCTGTTTGCCGGGGAACCGGGGATAGGGAAAAGTACACTTTTAACGCAACTGATGGGGAATGTGAGTGGTTTATATGTAGCCGGGGAGGAATCGGCGGAACAAATCAGGTTGAGAGTCGAAAGATTGCGATTGGATACGAAGAATTTTGACATTTTAGAGACTAATTCAGCCGATGAAGTGATCGAATTTTTGGATCGAACACAAAATGTATACAAAATAGTGGTGGTGGACTCGGTGCAGGTGATGATGACCGAGGGAGTGGCCGGAGTGGCCGGCAGTCCGAGCCAAACTCGGGAGGTAACTTTCAGATTGGTGGAGGCGGCGAAAAGACTTGGGGTGACTATTGTAATAGTAGGTCATGTAACTAAGGAAGGGGATATAGCCGGACCGAAAATGCTGGAGCATATGGTCGATACGGTTTTGTATTTTGAGGGAGACAAAAATTCGGACCTGCGGATCCTACGGGTAACTAAAAACCGATTCGGACCGACGGATGAAGTCGGGGTGTTTAAAATGGAAGAAAGAGGATTGAGGGAAATTAAAAGCGATGAGATTAATTTGGTGTCGGGGTCGGAGGCGGCCAAAGTCGGGTCGGCGGTGACGGTGGTAATGGAGGGAACGAGACCGATACTGGTAGAAATTCAGGCTTTGGTAGTAGAAAGCTTTGCGCCAATGCCCAAAAGAGTATTTTCAGGAATTGATTTTAACCGGGGACAACTGCTGGTGGCCGTAGCCCAAAAGATTTTATCAATGCCCCTTTATAAGTATGACGTTTTTGTAGCAGTAACAGGGGGGATTAGACTAGATGATACAGGGTGTGATGTGGCAGTTATGGCGGCAATGTGGTCGAGCTATAAAGAGAAAGCGTTAAAAGATAAGATGGTGTGGGTGGGGGAGGTGTCATTACTTGGAGAGGTGAAAAAAGTGAGGGGGATGGAAAGGAGAGAAAAAGAGGCGAAGAGCTTGGGGAGGGAAGTGGCGAAGATAGAGAATGTGAGGGAATTGAAAAACTTGATTAAAAGCTAGACTTTGATTATATAAACAAATTTTTGCAGTACTTCCACCAAAGGCGGACAAGCTGCTACCTTCGGGCTCATCTGTTTCTAAATTCGCGTTCGCTGCGTGCTGAAAAATTGTTTACATAACCCATTGTCCTTATCGGGTTATCCACATGATGTTGGAAAGTGGTTTTGGGAGGGGAAAATAAAGCTAAAAGGTGATGTAAGTAATTATATAGGTATATGGAAAAAGAGGGAGATGATTTATATAGGATATAGACAGTCGGGGAAAAAGTGGTATAACCAAAGCAATGATCAATAGATTGTGGAAGATGATTAAAAAAGCATTGGGAAAAATGAAAGAAGAGGGGGGTTATGATGTCCGAAAGCAGTTAAGAGGAATAGCCAAAATGGGAGGAAAACTGATAGTGATGTAGGGGATTATCTACAAAAAAAAGAAACAACAAAATCGATATTCTCAAAGCAGGTGGAACACGAAAGATGTTGTTTCTTCCTTTTTAAGATAAGGCTTTGGTGACAAAAAGTCAAATGGTCGGGTGTTTTGTCACCAGTGTTGAGAGCGGTGGAGGGGGCAGGTCTACCGCTTTCAACATTGAAAGACAACTGTAAGGGTGCTATAATTAGGGTATAGATGTGGAAATTGATTAGTTTAGGAATAAGAACAGGAATAGTTTTTTTAGCAGTCAGCAGAATAGGGAGTCAGGTGGGGTGGTGGGTAAGGTAATTGACAGAAGATGAGTTTAACAGTACAATAAATTTGATTTTGAGTTTTGACCAAAAAATTTTCCCAACAAATACGGATGAAATTGTTTTCCAGAGTTTATTTTAATTTAGTAGTTTAGATTTTCCATGGTAAAAAAGACAGCCAGGCCGAGCCTGGTAAAAAATGAAGAGGTTAAAGATGTGATTACGGCGATAGGGGCGGAGCCGACGGAAGAAATCGAAAAGCCGGAAGAGGAAGCAAAAGTTGAAGTGCCGCCAACCGTAGTAGTCGAAGAACAAAAATCGAGAGTAGAAATTAAGCCGGTAGCTAAGCCGGTTTTAAAGATGGAAAATAACCGGCCGGTAGCCGGAGTCGACGTCAGAGTCGAAGCCATAACCGGAGTTTTAGATATCATGGCGGACAGTCAGGGATTTGTCAGGCCAAAATTTACCCCGTCACCAAAAGACTCGTTTTTAGGATCGATGCAGATTAGAAAATACAATTTGCGGATAGGGGACATGATTACCGGATTTGCCAAGGCGCCAAGAGAAGGTGAAAAATACTGGTCGATGGTGAGACTGGATAAAGTAAACGGACTTGAGTTGGGAGCGGCTAACGGCCGACCTGATTTTAAAGATCTGGTGCCGATATATCCACAAAAACAGGTAAAACTGGAGTTTGATCCGTCGGTGATGTCGACAAGAATTATGGATTTGTTTGCGCCAGTTGGTTTTGGACAAAGAGGGATGATTGCCAGCCCACCGAAAGCAGGAAAGACAACTTTACTTAAAGAAATTGCAGCCGGAGTGTCGAAAAATTATCCGGAAGTGCATTTGATGGCAGTGTTGGTTGGTGAAAGACCGGAGGAAGTGACTGATATGCAAAGATTTATTAAAGGGGAAGTAGTCGCTTCGCATTTTGACCAAAGACCGGAAGAACAAACCAGGGCGGCAGAAATTGCCATTGAAAGAGCCAAAAGGCTGGTAGAAATGGGCAAGGATGTATTTATAGTATTTGATTCAATTACGAGGCTGGCTCGAGCATATAATCTGGCAATTCCGACTTCGGGAAGAACATTGTCGGGCGGATTTGACCCGGCAGCATTGTATCCATCCAAGAAATTTTTTGGCGCAGCCAGAAAGATTGAAAACGGCGGCAGCCTGACCATTATGGGAACGGCATTAGTAGAAACCGGTTCAAAAATGGATGAACTAATTTTTGAAGAATTTAAGGGAACCGGCAATATGGAGTTGTGGCTGGTAAGAGAACTGTCGGAAAGAAGGATTTTCCCGGCACTGGATATATTAAAATCGGGAACCAGAAACGAAGAGCTGATGCTGGATCCGGTAGTACTTAATAAAGTGATAGCGATCAGAAGAATGTTTGACGCTATCGGCGACAAAAATAATACCACGGAAATGCTTTTGGACCAGATGAGAAAGTCAAGGGATAACGAGGAGTTTTTGACAAAGACGGGGAAAAGATAAAAATTTTGTAGTAGTAGGGGCGTATTGCAATACGCCCCTACCGAAACAGGGCAGGGGATTATATTTTGGTAAAATAGTAAAAGTGAAAGAAGAATTGGAGCTTATAAAAGAATTTTGGAAGGAACAGGGGAAGTTTTTTGGGGATTTGGCAAAAAGTCTTTTGGGCTGGGCAGGAGTGATTAAGGTGGGAGCAGCAAAACTAATGTACCGACAGAGAGGTAAGTTTTCGGGAACTTTTGTCCATGTGAGTATGGCGATACTGTCGTTTTTGGCGATAGTATTTTCGGGAACGATTGAGGAATTGATAGCGGCCAATGAAGGCAAGGAAACGGCGGGGAGTGGTTATTTGCTGGCAACGGAGGGAGGCGGTGGGGCGGATACCCAAATTTCTAATTTACCAAAAGGGGAAATAACCGAATACCGGGTATTGGACGGAGATACGGTGTCGTCGATTGCCCAAAAATTCGGAGTGAACATTGATACCGTTATTTGGGAAAATAACTTAAAGTCAGCAGATGCGATTAAGCCAAAACAAATATTGCGAATTTTGCCGGTAGTTGGCGTAAAGTATAAGGTAAAGAGAGGCGAGACAATTTATAGTATTGCCAAGGCTCATCAAGTGGACGCCCAAAACATCATTGATTATCCGTTTAACACTTTTGCCGATGATGAGAGTTTTGCCCTAACAGCCGGACAGGAGCTGATAATTCCGGAAGGAATTAAGCCAAAAGAGATAGTGGTGGATGTGGCCCGGTATGCGGCCAAGACGGTGGCACCGATCCCCGGGGTAGTGGGAGAAGGGAACTTCATGTGGCCGACTTCAGGCACAATTACCCAAAGATTTTATTGGTACCATCAAGCGACCGATATTGCTAATCATGCCGGTCCGGACGTAGTAGCGTCGCAAGGCGGAACGGTAACGGCAGCGGGATGGAGTGGAGGCGGATATGGAAATTATGTAATGATTGATCATGGGAATGGATACAAAACATTGTACGGACATTTGGTAACGGGATCGATTGTAGTAGAAGCGGGACAAACGGTGAAACAAGGGAAAAAGCTGGGAAGAATGGGAAGTACGGGAAGATCGACAGGAATACATTTGCATTTTGAAATATTCGGACCGAGCGGGAAATTGGATCCATTGACGGTACTTAAGTAATAGTGCGGGGAAAAGAAGAAGTTGCTGTTTGTTATTGCTTGAGAGTCTTTGCTATGCTGTATTTATGAAGAAAATACTGTCTTTTTATGTAAAAATTTTTATGGCGTTATGGGTAGTGTCGTTTTTGCCGATAGTGACCGATCAATGGGGAACAGGAAGAACATTGTTGTTGGAGATAGGGGCAATGATAGGGTTGGTCATTTGGGGAGCAACATTACTTTTGGGAAAAAGTAAAACAGTTTATTTTGGGAAAGGATTGGGGTTAATTTTGGTGTGGGCAATTTGGGGAACGATTTGTTTGACGACAGCAGGGAAAGGGGTGACGGCAAATTCGTGGTTGGCTTCGATGGGAGTAGGAATGATGTGGGCGACGGCGGTTTGGGTATTTTTGTGGTTACAAGTGAGAAGCAAAGAGGAAATTGAGAGTCAAGTAAACTGGCTAACGATAGCAGGATTAGTAGCCGGAGTGTTGTCGATAGTGGTCTTTTTGGTGCCGAATTCAAAGTTGCCTTGGAGCTTTCCTAAAAATAATCCGATAATAACAGTGAATCAGAATTGGTCGATGGTCGGATCGATTCAAAATGAATTGCTATTGATAGTCTTTCTGGTATTTGAATGGGTGAGAAGGTTGATCAAAAAATTAAAGTCAGAAGATGGGAGTGGTTTTTTAAAGGAAGCGATCATAACGGCAGTATTGGGATTGGTAGTGTTTTTGAATATTTATAAATGGAGTAAAGCAGGCTGGGTGGCATTGGATCGAAATAGCGGTTGGGTGATTGCGGCGGAAACATTAAAAAAACACGCTTTAACCGGAGTCGGTCCGGGGAATTTTATTGAGGCTTTTTATGCATCCAGACCGACGACTTATAATTTGACGAAATATTGGTCGTCGGCATTTGTTAATTCAACTAACGGGATACTGAATATTTGGACGGAGATGGGAATTGGAGGATTGCTGCTGATATTGTGGTTGATTTTGGGATGGTTAAAAATGGCTAAGAAGGTAAATTTTTGGGAGACGGGTTTGTTTTTAGCGGCGTTTTTGTTTTTACCGGTGACAGCAATGGCGTGGTGGTTGATTTTTTGGTTGGTGACTAATAGGGTTTATGAGAAAGAAGAAGGCGAAGCAGTACTGAAGGTGGGAGAGAATGGCTATAACGTGATGCCGATAGTGATGGGAGTGGTGGTAGTGGCAGTGGTAGGAGCGGGCGGTTACTTTTGGACCAGGATACTACTCGGAGAAATTTATATGAAGCAGTCGATGGTGGCGATGGCGAAAAATGATGGCGGAAAAGCATATGAACTGCAGATCAAGGCAATTGGGGCGAGTCCAAACATGGCAGAATACCGAAGGGTGTATTCGCAGACAAATTTGGCGATAGCCTTGAATATACTGGCACAGAAAGAGGTTACCGATGAAGCTAAACAGCAGGCATCAGTTTTGATATCCCAGGCAGTGAGGGAAGCCAGAGGGGCGATAGAGCTAGATAACCAGAATTCGGCTTATTGGAATAATTTGGCAGTGATTTATAGAAATTTAATCGGACTAATCGATGGAACGGCCGATTGGACTTATCAGTCTTACCAACAGGCAGTAGCGTTGGAGCCGGCTAATCCGATATTGAAATTGGATTTGGGAGGACTATTGTTTTCAGCTAACAGGTTTGAAGAAGCAGAAAGAGTATTTGAACAGGTGGTGGTGGCGAAGCCGGATTTTGCTAACGGTTGGTACAACTGGGCCTATGCAGCTAAAAATCAGGGTAAAATCGGAGTGGCAGTAGAAAGGTTGACCCAAGCGGTGGCACTGGTGCCGGCGGATTCGGGTGATTATGAAAAAGCCAGTCAAGAGCTAGCTACCTGGAAAAAGGAACTGGATGAGTTGGTTAAAAAACAGCAAGCAGCGGCCGAAGCGGCAAAGCCGAAAACGCCGGAGACCTTGAAAACAGCTGAACCGTTGCCGACAGGAATAGAAGAGAAGATTAATATGCCGGCGGCAGAGCTTGAACCACCTCCCCTGAACGGGGCAAGCTCCACAACACCGACACCGTAACGTAAAAGAGCGAAGAGATACGCTGGATTTGACAATGAGGGGGTTTGGGGTATATAATCGGTGTCCTAAATGGAGAAATCAGATATTTCCGTAACTACGCGTAAAAAACTAAAGAAATTGGTCGATAAAAAATACCGACTTATAGACTTGGCGGATCAGGTAAAGAAGAAAAAAGAGGATTATCTGGCAGGAAAGAGTCTGTTGCAGGAATTTGAAGAAGACGTAACAAATTTATTTTTTAAAATTAAAAACATAAAAATATGAAAGAAAGAATGTATGCGATATCCAATGAAAGATTGGAAGAACTGGCATATTTGAGAATGGCTGATCAGGCGGTAGAACTGGCAACAGCCAAAATAAATATGGTTGGGGCAAAAACAATGAGTTTAGGTGACAGCCTGCCGATGGAACAACAGGAAGCTTTTAAAAATGAATTGGCGATTTTGGAAGAGAAGAAAAGAAGGTCAAGAGCTGGTTTGGTGGGTCGTTTGAGACACGAAGGAATAATTACTTCAGAGATGATTTCTGCAACAGGAAGGGTAAATATCGGTGAAACTAATGGAGATAGCCGAATGCAGTATGTTGAGGGCTACCAATATAGCCCAAGAACAATTAAAAGATGGGAAAAAGCGAGAGTAAACGAGCCAGTTTTGGCGGAAGTGGCGGTGGCGGTTATTGTTGAAGATCCGGTACGAAGGGCAATTGATGTGAAATTAGCCGAGTGTGTTCCCTCTGATGAAATAAAATATTTAACCCGAGGTCAAAAATTGTTAAGAACAATAAAAAGAAACTTCCGTGATGAGGTAAAATATCCGATTATTGATACAATCGGAACGGTTGGAAGATGGTTTCGTGGCGAAAGAAAGGATGGGAGAAGGGTTCATCATCGTTCCTTGCTGAAAAGGGTTAAGGGTTATTTTGAGCCATCGTTGGAGTCATTTGGTAGAGTGTTTTTCTCTAATTTTATGGAGAGACAGGAAATGAAAAAACTTTTTGGAAGTAGCCAACAGGCTAGCCCGCTGATAACGGATGAGGGCAAATTAAACCCTAACCCTACCCTTATTCCCTCCTTTTCCACCAAAGGTGGATCAGCCTCTGGCTGATAGACAAGGGAAATCTAAATCTACCCTGAATTAAAACCCCTCTTCGGTTCTCCCCTTGACAGGGGAGAAAGGAAAAAATTGTTTTACCCCTGCCCTGTCAAGGGAAGGGGTAGGGGAAGGGTTTGTTCAGGGATTAACGATCCACCACTTAAAAACAACGTCGTTTGCTATGGGGGAGTCGAGACCGACGACGAAGGCTTGAGCAGAACGGGAAAGAACTTTGAGAGAGAGATTGTTGCCGCCGGAGAGAACGGCGACGTAAATTTGAGAATCGGGAGTGATGTTTTGGTTGGTAAGAGAAATACTAGCTTGATTTTGGGGAAGAGTAGCCTGCCCAAAGAGAGCATTGCTGTCGGTTAAATTGGAAACGGAAATATTTTTGGCATCTTCCGGAGCAGCAATAATCAGGCCTGAAGATGAATCGAAAGCTTGGATGGTGGGAGAATCAGCAGGAAGAGAGATGGAGGGAGTTCCTCCTACGTCCTGCGGACTTTGGATGGGTAAAGAGGATTTATTTTGGGAAACCAAGGCTTCGAGGGCGATTTTTTCGGATTGGACTTGAGAAATTTGAGCTTCGTCGGTTAAAAGAGGTAAAAGACGATCGTAAGTGCTGATAGCTTGAGGCAGAAGACCGGTTTGTTTTTGGATGCGGGCCAGATCATAAAAATTTTGAGCTGAAGTAGGCTCGAGGTTGATAGTTTCCGCCAAATAAGTGAGAGTATTTTGGGCATCGCCTTTTTTAGCATAAAGAGCGGCCAGAATTTTAGTGATTTCGGGAGAAGTAGAATTGAATTTTTGAGCCAAAGCAAGGTCGGCAATAGCGGCGGGTAAAAGGTCGGCTTTGGAGTCGGCAAGATTTTGGTAAATTTTGCCACGCTGAAGATAACCACGGTAGTCGGTAGGGAATTCCCGGATGGCAGAAGTGGCGAAGATAAGAGATTGATTGAGAAGATCAACAATAATGGGCTGATCTTTTTTTTGATTTTGGGCGGAAATGGCTTGAGAAAAATAGGTTTGAGAGGCTAAAAGATAATGTTGGATAGATTTGGGAACTTGAGTAGGCAGCACTTTGACAGGCTCAGTGTTACGGGCGGGTAAAGGTGATTGGATGGTGGCAGAAGAATTGTTGGATTTGAGAAGAATAAGGCCACCAAAAGAAAAAAGAGTTAAACCGGAAATAGAAAGAAGAGGCAAAAAACCCCGGCGTTTTTTTGAGAGAACAGGAGAGGGAGTATTTAAACCAAGGGAGTGGAGTTGATTTAGTTGATCGGGAGTGAGATCGAGGGGCATAGGGTTAATTATATAGAAAAATTTATTAATTTAGGCGTTTTTTATCCTGATCAAATGATAAATAGTTTTCCCGGCTGGTTCCACCTTCGGTCGGGATAGAAAGGGGGGTGGCAATTTGCCCCCACCCTTTTGAAAGTTCTAAATCACGCCTTCTCATGTCTTTAATATAGCCGTCAGGTTGAACAGAGTCTGTTAAGGCCGATACGACATCAACAATAACAAACCACCATTTGTTTTTAAAAATAGTTTTTCTGATTTTTTTTCCTTGAAATATAGCAATTTTGGTTGTTTCCATAGATTAGGTTTAAGTATTTAAACCCCTCCTCGATTTATTTAAACCCTAACCCTGCCCTTTCCCTTGACAGGGCAAGGGTTTTTATCTTCCTCCCCTGTCAAGGGGAGGATTAGAGGAGGGGTTTAATTAATTATCCACCAGTTAACTTTAACATCTGTTGAGAGAGCTTGGTCGATGGCGATAGTGAACCCGGCTATCATAGCTTCGCTATCAGCCGGGCTTGGGGTAGGCGTAGTAAATTTGTTTTTGATGTAAACGACCTGATTGTTGGTGGAGCCAACCGGAGTGAGATAGACCATGGAGCTGTCGGTAAGGCGGTTGTTTTGGACAACGAGTTCAGTGGCACCAGCCGGTAAAGTAGTAGTGCCGGCGGTAGCATTGGTAGAAATGGTGGCGGAAGAAGTGGCTTCGGAAGAACCGATGCCGGAAGCGATGATGATAGTAGCCGAATCGGTAGCGATACTGATTTTGTTAGCGAGTAAATCATTGGTGGCCAGGGTGCCGGAGATGGTAGCGTCGTCGGCGATCAATAATTTACTAATTAAGGATCCGGAAACAGTAGCACTTTGAGCGGTTAAGTGACCATTTAGAGTCAGATTTCCGTTGATGGTAACTTCTCCGGTGTCGGCAATAATCATGGTGTCGCCAAGGAAATAAATAGTACCCTTTTTCTCCGGCTGGATATAAAGGGCGGTGTTGGTGGTTTCAATAAAATTGCCGTGAATGGTAACATCGGCAATATTGAGAGAGCCGGAAATGAAGGCGTTACCAAGATGAGTGTCGCCACCAACGTAAAGCTGAGCGCCAATGACGAGGTTGTCGGTAAGAGAAAGATCGCCGGTAATAGTGGCGGAGTCGGAAGCAATATTGGCGGACCAATTGGCCGACTCGGTTAATAAGGCAGAAGGAGTGGATTCGGCGGAGGGAGAAGCCAGAGGAGCAATGAGCTTTTGGATTTCGGAACGAAGAGAGGAAATTTTGTTAGCCATAATGTCGCCAAAAGAACCTTCTTTGCTAATGATGTTATCGGCATAGAGAGTACCAGTAATAGTAGCTTCGGAACCAGTGATGGACTCGGCAGTAAGAGAATCAAATTCGGCACTACTACTTTGGATGTCGGTGGCAATGAGAGTGGAGAAAGAACCGGTAGAGGCAGTTAGATTACCGTCGACAATGACAGTGTCGCCGGAAAGGGGAGAGACGAGGTCGGTTTTGACTTGCTTTGAAATATTAAGTTGGCTTATGATATTTTTGGTGACGATGTTGGTTGAGGTGATCAGGCCAGCTTCGATTTTAGCAGCGGTAATTTTACTGAATTGAGCGATACGGGAAACGGTGTTGCCGAGAGTATCGGTCAGACTATATTGAGCGGCTTGGATTTCGTTTTTGGCACCATCGTAGCCGAGAGAGGCGAGAACGGATTCTTCGATGTTGTAAGTTATATTAACTTCGCCGGTGTCGGTGATGGAGATATCGGAGAGTTTTTCGTTTAGAGCTTTTATGCCAGCCAAAGCGACGCCAGCCATGTCGGTGGCTCTAATACTAGTATCGTTGTCTCCGAGGCCAAACGCTTTGTAAAAATCTTGAGCAGTTGGACCAATACGATTTATTTTGGCTCCTGGGTTAAGTAAATTTGTATCAGATTCTTTGATAAAATTGTATCTATTTATTGGTAGCAGTGATAATCTTTTAAGTAATTCTTCTGCGTTAAGATTAACGAGGTTGCCAGAATCATATTCGATAGCGTCTATGGTTGAGCCATTACCTGTCCAGGTACCAAGTTTAATTGGAACCATAGTGGCGTTGGACAGATGAGTAAAGTTTTCTTTAATTGCTCTATCGGAGGCGTCAAACCAGCCTGTGGTATCGCCGTAGGTATTAGAATCAAGCTGAATCATACGGTTTGGGTTGGTCCAACCGATGCCGAGGCCGGAATTGTTGAGTTGAAGCATCCTAGCAGCATTAGCGAAAAATTCTATCTTTCCGTCCGCAGGGCTAAACATGCCGGAATCCATGTCACCTGCTCCATTGAAAGCGTACCCGTTGTTGTTTACACCGCCAGACCCCGGATCGCCTCCTCTGGCTCTCATGCCGCCGACAGCATCAACTGAAACTGAGGGACCCGTCTTTCCAACGCCTAGAAAGCCAGTAGTTGCCTCTGCGTGGAAATTAGAGCCTTTTATAGTTATTGCCTTTTGTACATTTGAATCTCTGTCATACGCTCCGATATATCCGTAATCCCCTGAGTCGTAATATTCCATAAAAGTTCCTGTTCCTGCAGTGGGGTATGGATTTCCTGCCCCTTTCATTGCATATATAGATCCAAGTACTGCGAGCTGGGCCTTTGGATTCGTCGTTCCGATACCAAGGTTACCAGAAGCGGCAAATGTAAATTTTGGAGCCGCTACTGTACCAAAATGCATTCCAATAGCATCATTTATAGGTAAGGCACTGCCTTGATAATATGACATGCCGTATGTGGCGGCGTTGCCAAATGACCACATAGGATTAGCGACGTTAACGTAATAGACATCATTATGGAAGCCGTTATTACCAGTAGAGATAATATTGGCTCCGGTTATAGATCCAGCAGCAACAATTGTTCCTGTAAAATTAGCCGTGGAAGAAATTGTTTGACTATTGATAAGACCGGAGGTGATAGTGCCGATATTCACTAAATTTCTGCTTGTATCTATAACATTTGTCCCAGCAATATTAATTTGAGAAGCTGCAAATCTTTCATATCCAGTTCCTGGATTATCATATGTTCTAATTATTCCGGAACTATCCATACCAAGTTGTGAAGCGACTACGCCAGGCCAATGGAATGCAATACGGGGTGTTAATGTAGTACGAACCTCGATTGGCGCAGTATTGTATGCGGTTCCAGTTCCACCGGTTATATCCAACTCTCCGGCGCCTGTAATGCTGCCCGTAAAATTCGCAGCGCTTGAAATCGTCTGTCCATTGATGAGACCGGAGGTGATGGTGCCAGCTCCAACATTTAGGCTGGTTCCGGTGTATGCGCCAGCAGCTGATACATTAGCGCTTGAACCCTGCGCTCCATTGCCGAATATAGTTCCAGATGTACCGCCAAACCAGTTAAGATAAATGGGGAAAGCTCCAGGAGCTCCATCAATATGGATATTTCCGTTAGAGATAGCTACTTGACCGGTAGATGCGGGAAGTGAACTTGAATAGTATCCGACCCGGAGTGTAGTACCATAGGTGGTATTTGGCCCAACAGTTATTAGAGAACTATCGCCAGTACTCACTTGTAACTTTGCATTTGGTCCCGTCGTCCCGATGCCGACATTGCCGGTATTGTTTAAGAAGAGTTGGCTGTTCCAGTCAGTATCGGCGATGGCGGTGCCGGCGGAAGTGACGCCGGTGTCGACAGCTAAAAGAAGACCATTGGGGAAATTTTGAATTCGTGAAGGAGCATAGCCGGTAACGGCAACGGTGGTACCGTAACCGGCGTTGAATCTGATAGAGCCGGCACCGTAGAGAGAGAGGGAAGAACGACTGGCGAGGCTGTTGGCAGGATCGAGCATGTAGAGAGTGTTGTTAGCGTCATAGATACCGGCAGTAATGAGAGAACCGGTAAACTCGGCCGAATAACCGGCAGCAGTAGTAGTAGCAATGTCGAGAGGATAGGCGGGACTCGGCATCCCGATGCCGACGTAGCCGTCAATTATTAATGTATCTGAAGTCCTTAGTTTATTAGCAGAATCACGAAACAAATTTGTGTCAACAGCACCAGACCCGTCCCCCCAAGATATTGATCCGTTATGGGTAACTTCCCACCTATTATAAGATTGACCGCCTTGACGTGATTGTAAAATAGGAAGTCCGCCAGAGTAATAATCAACGCCAGCATAAAAACCTAACGATGGATAATATTGTCCACTGCCACCATCAGCATAGCCAATACGAAGGTGACCACCTTGGGGAGTAGAGATATACATAGGAAGCGCCGTGGCTCCCCACACTCCGTCACCCGTATAGCTGGAATAGCTACTTGATGCATTTCCAATACTATTAGTACCTGTAAACTTAGGAATATAGTTGAGTGTTCCGGAGATATTCCCTAAAGGCGCATAATATGCTCCATGTTGGCCGTCCAATAAATCTGCATCAAGACCGGAAGTTGTACCGTCATTACCTGAGTCCCAAATCGTAGCACCGTTGTGTTTGAGGGAAGCACCACTGAAGTACCAAGAAGTTCCGTCGTTGTAAGCGCTGATGTTACTGGGGACATCGGAGCGGGTGAGGTTAATGGCCCAAGGACTAGCACTGGTGGTAGTGATATTTAGACCAGAGCTGGTACCGGAATTAACAGATAAAGTACCGGCAGTAGTCAATGTTCCCGTAAAGTTAGCTGCGGCAGAAATTGTTTGGCCATTGATAAGACCGGAGGTGATGGTGCCAACGGTAATATTAGGTGAACCTGTTAGTCCACCAGAAGTACCAGCTGTATCCGCATAACCAGCAGCTAATTTTGCCCAGCCACCCCAGGAACCACCTTCGTTCGTCCTAACATAATGATACTTTGTCCCCGCATTGCGAAGAATGGCTTCTTGCATTCCGTAAGAACCAGCTCCAGTTGGTGGATAATCATTACCAAGACCGACATACCTTACATATGCCTGACCAGCTTCTGGCGCATCCGCCGCAGATGCTGCTTGCATAAACCAGTTACCATATGCTACTCCTGTAGCAGCATATGTTTGGAATGTTGCATGATTATTTCCCGAGTTATTCCACATCTGAACTTTTGTTAGACCACTTAGATTTGAAGCGGTAAGTGTATCTGAAACCATTGCATCAGTGACTGAATTGGCTGGCAAAGAAAGAGTCCCCGCTGAAAGTGTGAAACCGTTTGATGCGGTTAATGTACTTGCAACGGTCATTGTTCCCGTAAAATTCGCAGCGCTTGAAATGGTTTGACCATTGATGAGACCGGAGGTGATAGTGCCAGAGCCGACAGTAAGTGAGGCTCCAGAAATTGTACTTGTTGCAGTTATAGTTCCTGCAGCACCATAACTTGATCCGCCCACATATAATCCGCCCTGTAAACCCATGCCTGGACCATCAACATATACTCCACTTGTATGATAATCTCCAGCACCATCATCATCGTTTAATCTTAACCACTCATCCCTTGATGAAACAATAATCCCATAACTTCCCTTAATTGTTCCTGTAGCAGAAGTACCACCGGCTACATGTAGGGGCGCCCCTGGGCTCGTCGTCCCGATGCCAACATTGCCGCTAGCATCAATCGTCATATCCGCGCTATTACTAGTACCAAAAACTAAAGGTGCAGCATCAAAGTTAATAACATGCGCCCAATTCGGTCCGTGATATCCAGACTGGGCGTAACCACTAGTATTTTTCCCAAGAATAAGTCCCCAATCCGAAGCATTATCAGTAATATTCATCTGGTTTGGCTCGGTATTTGAAAGAACAAAAGAAGTGTTTGGTCCCGTCGTCCCGATGCCGACGTTGCCGCTCTGTTGAATTACCAACCCGTCAGCCGTAGGGCCACCACCGGGTGATCCGGAAATATAAAACTCATTTGGTTGAGCATGATTTCCCGGAGTAACTCCCCATTCCCATTGATTCGTGCCGGCTTGGACAAGCCGCATGATTGCATAATTATTTGCGCCACTTGTTTCAACAGCGAGATTAGCCGTTGCACCGGTTGTATAAATTCTAAGTTGTGCGTCCCCTGGTGTTGTCGTCCCAATGCCGACATTACCACCGCTTGACGCTAGAGCCAAATTGCCCCAGCCTGTTCCATATTTATATTGTTGCAGAAAACCTATGTTGTTAGTTATATCTTCTCCTAGTGAAACTCCAGCTGTACCAGCAACGTTAAGGTATAAATTCCCGACAATTAATCCACTAATTAAATCTCCGTTAGCGACGGCGGGATTGACCTGGAACCTACTCCATGGCCCCGTCGTCCCGATGCCGACGTTGCCTTGACTAAAATAGTGAGGCCCAGTTCCAGTGACTCGGAATGAAGAACCTTGTACTTCAATGGGGAAACTATTGGCATTGGTTTGCAAGAGTAATTTACTATTTGCTTCATCCCAGGTGAAACTTCCTTGTCTAGTGCTACTCTTTCCAATTTGTAGTGCAGCAGAACTCGTAACCGCACTACCATAAATACGAGCGACTACAAGGTCGCCAGTTGCAGTGGTATCATTCACTTCTAACTTTGCCCCTGGAGCCGTCGTCCCGATGCCGACGTTGCCGCTGGTATTAATAATTACATTACCACTGGTTGGCGGCTCAAGATAGAGAGCGTTACCGCTGGTGGTGTAGATTTTAGATACCTGATTTTGGTCGGTTAAGTTTGACGAGGAGAAATTGTTGCCAGCAAAAAGCGGTCCGTTATTGATGCGGCGAAGGGTGATATGGTCGATGAGTGTTTTGGTATCGGCGGAACCGCCATAATTTACTAATCCCATGATTCTGACGTATCGAGTGCCAACCGGGAAGTTGGGGGAGACGGTGCCTTCTCCGGTGGTGGTGGAGTTGACGCGGTGCCAGGCGCCGTCATTAGGAATGGTGTAACCGGAAGCGGCAAAATAACAGTAGGTTCCACACGGGGCTGTAGTGATAACTGTTTTATTGACGTCGTAAGCAAAATAGCCAAAATAGAGAGTACCTTGGGTGGTGCCAACGGCAAGGGTTTTGACATAGGCTTCAAGCTGAAGTACATCTTTGGTTGGGTTAACAGGAATATAGTCGTCGTTGGCCAAAGTGTTGCCGCCGTCAAACTCGGCAGCATTGTTGCCAGAATAGCTGTTGGTGGCCCCCGTGTTGATAGAAGTAACTCCACTCCAGCCGTAGGCGCCTTGTTCAAAGTCGCCATTGACAACGAGGTTGTTGGTTTCGGCGTCAGCCAAAAGGTGCGTCCAGCCGTTGTTGTTAAGAGCGGCAGCACCGCCAGCGACGGTTAATTTATAGGTTGGGCTCGTCGTCCCAATCCCCACATTGGTCCCATTGTCATACAATACCCCGGTGGAAAGATTAGAAGCAGTTGTCCATCTGGCTACATAGTTAGCAATACCACTGCCGGTTAATGAAGAGGAAGTAGCACAGGGAGTTAAGATATTTGATCCGTCGTAACACAGAGCACTGGTCGCAGTACCAGACAAAGTCTGTACTTTTACTTGTCCGGCAACATCAAGTTTGACTGCAGGATTGGTGGTCCCGATGCCGACGTTACCACCGCCTAAGATGGCTAGTCGTGCTGCTGAGTTGGTGACATCATAAATTTGAAAGTCACCTTCTACCGCTTGTCTTACTCTTAAGTCCCATTTATTAGCTGACGGGTTTGAACCACCCGTGAGACGTAACGCTGTATCCGCAACTACTTCCAACTTTGCACCAGGCGAAGTTGTCCCGATGCCGACGTTGCCCGATGTATCAATTACCATCGCCGTTGCGTTACCGGCGCGATCAAAACTGTAGCCGCCTCCACCACTATTTAAAACCAAATAATTACTCTTAACCGCAAGACCGTATGAGGTGCCTGGAGTTCCACCGTCATACAACATCAGTTGATATTCTCCGTAAGCATCTAAGTATGCCGTAGCGACATTGTTGCCAATAGTTAATTTGGCGTTAGGCCCCGTCGTCCCAATTCCGACGTTGCCAGCCACAGATAGTCCATCGGTTCCCCGTATGTAGAATCGGTCTGATAGATATTCTATCGTTCCTGCCTCTGCCGTAGTCAACAGCGGACCACTGGTAAACTTCAAGGGTGCAGTTGAGGCTGTTGCACTGCCAGCGGGGAGGTGCAGACGGGCGGTGGGGTCAACTATTCCACCTATTCCAATTCTTCCGCTAGTGCCTTCCATTACCATCATGCTTGTATCCGGTGCTCCACCAGCAACTGAACTGTACATAAAAGCAAAATCCCCATAATCATATATACTGCCAATTCCCCAATTTCTTCTATTGGCACTTACGCTTACGTCAGTAAATAATGCCGAAATAGCACCACCATAATTACGATTTCCCTTGATTTCAAATGAGGGTGTATCTAATGATGAGTTAATTAATACTTTTCCATTAACCTCTAACTTTGCCCCCGGATTCGTTGTCCCAATGCCGACGTTGCCAGCGGTAGATAGATACATAACTTCAGTACTGCCAATATTTAATCTAGTGGCTTCGGTAAGAGCACCACCTAGTTTAAAAACAGTACCGGCAAGAGTCAGGCCATTGGTAGCAGTGTAGGTACCACCAATACCAGCAGCAGTTACCCAAGTAGCATTACCACCGGCATCTGATTGCAGAATCTTATTAGCACCATAACCACTAGCAGTAAGAGTTAAAGCAGGAGAAGTAAGACCAACTGAAGTTTTGATAGCCCCAACAACATCAAGAGCTGCAAGTGGAAGAGTGGTACCGATGCCGACGAGACCGGAGGCGCTGATAACCATTTTTTCGTTTCCGGCAGCGGCAGGATCTCCATTAAGAGAGACTCCAAATACTAAATAATCCATACCAGCTCCTCCCCAGCCATCATAAATGGCGGAGCCGTAGTCATTATTAGCGTAATCACGAGTCAAACGGAGAGTTGGCCCACCTTGGAGAGTAGAGGTGTATTTGAAGATGTCAAGTTGAGCGGCGGGATTAGTGGTACCGATACCGACGTTGCCGCCAGATAGGATCGTCATCTTAGAAGATGAACCAGTAATAATCGAAAATGGATGAGCTGTCGTTGTCCCAGTAAATCCACCAACAGGACCACCAAAAAATGAAGCGTTGTTAGCCCAAATTCCTGTTTGAATTGCAGAAGTGGTAACAATACTCTTGGCATTAGCCGCCCCATAAACATCCAAAACCTTGGCCCAGCCCTGAGCATTCTCGGGCCCCGTCGTCCCGATGCCGACATTACCGCCGGTATTTTGTAGTACCAAATTTGCTGTTACTAAAGCTCCTGAGCTGTAGGCTTGAAGACCGGACCATGTATTGCCAGTAAGGACACCTGTGCCCATGATTATCATTGACCCTGCCGAGCCAGACACAAAATCCGTAGTAGCCGCTTGAATGCCGCCGCGTACGTCCAATTTTTGGGTTGGATTAGTGGTGCCCATACCGACATTACCACCAGTTAGAACAGTGAAATAATCACTACCACTATTGGCTAAATACATATTGTTGGTGGAGTTGGCTTTCATACCAAATGTCCAAGAAGCGGTGACAGCGTCATCTTGGGCAAATTTTATTCCGGCAGCACTGCCGGCCCAAGACCCTTGACGGTTTAGTGTTAATTCAGCCGAAGTTGGACTTCTAACCTCTAAGGCTGTGTGGGGTCCAGTGGTTCCGATACCGACGAGGCCACCGTTTGGATTCAACATTAGAGGATAATTAGTGCTTAAACCAGAAGCATTGGTGGATTGTAACCAAAACCCACTTGCCCCAGCTCCACCAATATCTAAAACTGCGGCAGTATTGTCCGACAATCTCACCATTTGCCCAGCTGATTGAGTTGTTCCTGTGGTTGCGGGTAAACCTGTCCCAGAGCCTTCAACTTTTAATTTTGTTGTAGGACTCGCATCCCCGATGCCGACATAGCCGGTGGCATGTTGAAGTAACAGTGTCGGAACCCACGACAATGCGCTGTTGTAGAATCCAAAATCTTCTGTTCCGGGTGCTAAATCTCCTCTAAGTCCTGTAAGCCACTTATAATCTCCACCTGTTTGGAAATCCACTTGCGCCACGTTTGGTGATGCGTTAGACACTCGATTAAGTATTAATGTCCCGTTGCTACCGTCATAACTTTTAATAATCCCAGAAACTTCCAACTTTGCCCCAGGTCCCGTCGTCCCAATACCGACGTTGCCATTCATTATTGCTAGACCTGCTGTTCCTGGATTGGCAGTTCCGATACCAATTTTACCGTCTTGTAAGAAAACCATTGAGGGGGTGGAAAATGTTGTTCCGTTTACTGCTGTAGACGGAGTAATTTCAAATGCATTATCTACGTTTATCTGTTTTCCAATTTGCCAATTGTATTTTGTTCCTGCAGTAAAATTGGTAAATTGAATTTTTTCTCCCCCAGCGCCGGAGTCAACACGAATGTCGCCACCCCAAACTGTCAACTTTGCCCCCGGACTCGTTGTTCCGATGCCGACGGAGCCGGTAGAAGTGACGACAAAAGCGGAAGAACCGATGCCTACCTGGAATAATTGAGTTGGGGCGGTGGTACCAATACCTACTTTAGTGCCATCAGCCCAAAGATTGGCTCCTTCCAGAATAATATTGCCGGCATTGTAAGTTCTAAGAGTTAAGTCCGAAGAATTATAATTTTCACCGGCTTCAATATATAAAGGAGCAGCAGATTTAATATAACTGGAAGTGGAATTTGTAAAATTTAAATCATAAGCAATCGAGACATCACCGGAGGAATTAAAGGAAGTGGGGTTGTTGAAGTTGGTTTGAGCGGTGGAGACAGTGAAAAGTTCAGTGGAATCGGTATCGGCGATGGTGAAAATATTGGCGGCGGTGGAACCGACCAGATAGAGGAGGGAAGTGGGAGAAGTGGTCCCAATGCCTACCTTGCCATTTGCAGAAAGGAACAGTCCTTGAGTACCACCGGTACCAAGGAAGGAAAGATCGAAGGTAGAGAGATTAATATTGGTATCAGCAGTTAAGGTACCACCAAGGCCAATGGTCAGAGTATCGGTAGCAGAAGCGACAGAGTTAAGACCATTACCCCCCAGGATATTAGCCGTATTACCGATATCAATAGTTTGAGCCGTGCCGGAGTTGCCGGCTAAGACCCATTCCATGCTGGCTTGATTTAGAAAAGCCAAGTCACCTAAAGCTCTTTTACTAACAGTCCCATCGGGAGCAATCATTAAAGCAGTAGTACCGGTACCGGCAGAGATACTACCCAGAGACCCAATAGTTAAAGTGCCACCGACGGAAGCATTACTACCAACAGCCAGTGAGGTACCAATACCCAAGGACGAAACACGAGAATAGCCATTAGCAGTAAAACCAGCACCAAGAACAGTGAAACCGGAGACAGAAAGAGTTCCACCGACAGTAAGATTGTCGGAGAAGACAGAGTTACCGGTGATACCGATACCAGCAGTGTTGATAAAGAGACTGTAGGTAGCCGAAGTACCACCAACACCAAATTTAGTAGCGACAGCAGGACCATTAACCTGAAGAGAGTAGAGAGGAAGAGTAGTCCCAATCCCGACGTTGCCGCCATTTAGAAGAATACGATCAGATTTGAGAGCTATTTGAGTATTGTGAGAAGTAGTATCAGCTAGTACTAAACCACCGGAATTTCCATATATATCCGGATAATCAAGACCTCCGCCACTTCTTCTAGCGATATATGTATATGCGTTAACACCACCGCTTGAGTCAGATTGGTAGATGGAACCACCAGCAACTTCGAGTTTTTGGGTGGGGTTCGTTGTCCCTATCCCGACATTGCCTTGAACAATTAGTCCGTTGGAAGGGGCAGTGATACTAGCGTAACTACTGCCGATGGACATATTACCGCTTACAGCCAACGTATTAGAGCTATTATTGACTGCTCCAATGGTCATTTGATTGCCTGGAGACATGACGACAAAATTGCCGTTCCAATCAGTATAAATTTGTCCTTGCTTCAATACACCGCTTAACCGGCTATTAAAATTTATATAAGAACCAGAATTGGCAGCAGCTGAGTCAAGTGTTAAATTGACATCATTTTGGTTAGCAGTAACTACTGCCAGTTTACTAGCCGGCCCCGTCGTCCCGATGCCGACATTGCCACTTGCAGAAAGGAATAAGCCTTGAGTACCACCAGTACCAAGGAAGGAAAGATTATAGGTAGAGAGATTGATATTGGTATCAGCAGTAAGGGTGCCACCCAAACCAAACTTGTTACCGGTGTAGAGAGTTAAACCATTGGTAGCCGCATAGGTAGTGCCGGTACCGGTATTGTTAATGGTAATAGCCGAACCAGATTGAGAAAGAGAGATACCAACGCCATTGATGAAGTTAACCGTCGTCCCGGTACCAATGGCAGTAGTATTGGCGCTGTTGCTTTGAAGCATCCAGCGTTGGTAGTTATCAAAGTTGGCTAAGACTTGAGAGGCGGCCGTCAACCGACCTTGAGCATCGACGGTAAAGGTGGGGATGCTGGTGCCAGCGCCATAACTACCGGCAGTGACAGCGGTATTGAGAAGATTGAGAGTGGGAGAAACAGCCTCGCCGGCAGAGGCACCGGAAAGGGAGATGCCGACTCCGGCAGTCAGAAAGCTTAAATAGTTACCACTGGTTTGAGTCCCCAAGACCACATCACCCCAAGAGAGATCGCCATGGAGAAGTTGATTGACAGTACCGGAGGTGCCAATCAACTGATTACTACTATTAGTTCTAACCAGAGTATTGGCAGTGACGTTAGTTAAAGTCAGAGTGTTACCAACAGCCAGGCTGCCGGTAACATTACCACTACCGCTAACATAGAAAGCATTGGTATCAGTGCCGCCAACCCCCAACTTGGTAAAGACACCGGCACCATTGACTTGGAGAGGGTAGAGAGGGTTAGTGGTGCCGATGCCGACCTTTCCACTATCGGTCAGGGCAAGCGTTGCCGCTGAACCATTTTGAGCCACAAATAGACTGCCAGCACTATTAACTGTAAAAGATTGATAGTTTGTTGGGTTATATTCAAGACGCAGTTGTTCCGTCGTCCCGTTTATGGTGAGCTTCGCCGAAGGCGATGTCGAACCAATACCGACGTTGCCAGCCCCAGGTTCAGAGACAAAGGCATAGGTGTTGGTAACGGAACTACCGCCGTTTAAAGTCGGGGCAGCGGCATAGTTAAGATAAAGATTAGAAACGATGGTGGTAGTAGCCACCCCAATGTTACTGCCAACATAGTTACCATAGAGACGAGCTAATTGAGGAGCGGTACCACCCAGACCAATAGTGGGAACATTATAGAGACCATAAATGGCGGTAACCGGCAGAGTGGTCCCCATTGTGCCAGTGTAGGTATTACCTAATTTGGTTTGATAATAACTGGAGCCAGAAGCAGCGGTCAGGTTTTGAGCGACTTCGAGGGTACCAGCCGGAGCCGTGGTGCCGATGCCGACGTTATTGGTGAAATAAGTGGGAGCAGTCCAGGTGTTGGTAGAGCCTAAATTAAGGCCTAAAGTATAGGGGCCGGCACCGGTACGGGTAAGAGTAGTATTGGTAGCATCACTGACATAGGGAAGATTGTCATAAGCTAAACCAGTTAACCGATTGGCATTGATAATCCCGGTAGAGGTATAGGTCAGAGAAGAACCGGCACCAACAGTCATCAGAGCTTGAGTATTAGTCCCAGTAGTAATACCGGAGAAGGGAACAGAGGAAGCACCAATAGAATTAGCATTAATCCAGGTGGGGTTAGAGTTGGTACCATTAGATTGAAGAAGCTGGCCGGAATTGCCTTGAACCAGATTGTTGAGTCGATTTGAGCTGGTGGTGATAACGATTGAGCCATTGGTGGAACCGATATCGGTAAGGTAATTGATTTTGGAGGCGGAGGCGGTGATCAGTGTGTTACCGATTGATAAGTTGACGGAATTGAGGGTGGCGCCGACATTACCATTGCCGGAAGAATAGAAATTACCGGAGGCGCCAACGGAGAAACGGGTAACAAGTTGGGAGGTGTCGCCAATGTTGTAATTTTGAAATTGAAGGAAGTTGTAGCCACGGCCGTCATCGCCGACCGAACCGTAATAAAGGTTGCCGGAGTTGAGATTGCCGCCGTTGGTAGCAGAAATGAGGCCACCGATGCCACTGGGAACATTGCCTTCAGTGGTCAGCTTGATTTGGCCGTTGGTGTCGGGATTAATTTCAATGTCTCCACCAGAACCGGTGGAGGCAGTTAACAAAATTGCTTGGCCTTCGATACCGAGGGTACCGGAGTTAGAAATGATCGAAGGGCTAGTTTCACCAAGGTAAATGTAGCCGCTGGCACCGATAACCAGCACTGTGTTCTTGAAACCGCTAGCAGACGGGGGAAGGCCCTGCAAGGTTTCAGCGTTCATGGCGTAAGCGACAGTAGCAAGTTGTTGCCTTTGATCCATGATTTCGCCGTTAACAACGATACCAAGCCAAACTTCGGTGTGTTCACTGAAAACGGACTGGGGGATTTCGTCGCCGTGAGTTTTACCGATGATGACCGAAAAAATACCATTGGTGTCCGGAGTAGCGGCAGTGGCACCCACGCCGCCGCCGTTGAGATCAACATAAGAATCGTAGAGAACATTACTGGTGCCACCAACGTCGGTATCGTAGAGGATGAAACGAATGGGAGTAGAGGAAGCGACCGGGTTGCCGGCGGCATCGGTTAGCCGGCCTTGAAAAGACAGATAGCGGCCGGCCCGCTTAAGATCGGTGGCAGTGGTATAAGCTAATTGTTTTCTGGCTTTAAGAATGGTTTGGGTATAGAGGCCGTAGCCGAGGGCAAGAGAGAGAATGAAGAGGGTGGCGAGAGTTAAGTAACGACGAAAGCCAAATCTAAACCCCTCTTCGGTTCTCCCCTTGACCCCTCGGGGGCAGGCAGGGGAGAAAGGAAAAAATGGTTTTACCCCTGCCCTGTCAAGGGAAGGGGTTGGGGATGGGTTTAAGAGTTTCTTTTTGGTGAGGAATTTTTGGAAAGAGGAGAGGGAGGAAAGCTTGCGCTTGATGGTGGCCGGCGAGATACCTTGGCTTTGGAGAAAAGCCTGGTAGTGGGAAAGGTTGGATTGGTCAAAGAGACTAGTGAGCTTCAAGGGAATTGGTCTCCAGAAAATTGATATAGTTTTCAATATCATTGAGATAATTTTTGATAGTTGAGGGAGTTTTGTGGTGGTTCTGAAGATGGGTTTGATATAGATTCAAAATCTCGGCAAGTTGAGTTTGGGGAGGTTTTTGGAATTGGGTTTTAACTGACTTAAAAGGGTTTTGAGAAATCAGGTGCTGATCGAGGGCGAATTGGCAAAACTTGTTGAGCGATGCCAGATAGCGTTTGGAGTTAGGATCGGGGGTGATTTCCGCGAGATAAGAAGACAAGTTGGGATCAGAAAAAATGTGGATAGAAGAAAGAAGGGCAGAGGAATTCTTTTGTTGAGTGAAGCTAAGGAATTTGGTGATATCAGCAAGGTAGTTACGAACGGTGCTCGGTTGATAGTTTCTGACTTGAAGCCAAGACTTAAAAGATTGGTAGAAAGAGGAGGCAGTTATTTCCACAGCCAGACGAAAGTAGCGGCAATGATTAAAAAGGGAACTAACCTCTCAAGAGCGGTTGATAAATTACTAGCTTTAAAATTAGATTTTTTATACATGTTTAGATAAATAAATAATTGCCTAGTTAATAATCTATCTATTAGAAAAAGGCTGTCAATAGGCTAGTTTTGATGACTTGTCGATATAGTTTGATAGCAAGAAAAAAGTGTTTTTGAAGAGGAAGAAGGACGAGAATAATGTTTCACGGATTGTTACACGAATAGACAGGTTGCGTTCAAAGTGATATATTTAAAGGCAAACTATATTACTATTTAGTGAGGGAGAGAAAGAACAGTGCGGAGAAATGCGGAATAGATATATAGATATTTAAAGATATAGATAATGTATGAGATAGAAAGTGAATTTGGTCAAGAAAATAGCTTGGTACTTAAGACAAGATAGAGAAAGAAGTTGATTGGGATAATTTGAGGATAGAATAAAGGTAGAAGAAGACCTTAAATGAAGGTGAAGGGGTCAACGGAAGAAAAAGTTACGATAATGCCTAAGATAGGGGATGAAGGAGTAATCGAAAATGGATAGCGGGAAAGGGGAAAGAGTGCTAAAAGGGGGTTTGAAAGGGAGGATGTTGACTAAAAAATTTGAATTGTGCTATTCTAAACATAGAATGAAGGTGAATAAGAAGTATTTAATTTGGGGAATAGTGATAGTAGCAGGAATAGGGTTGTTTTGGGCGATGGCGACAGTGGTAGTTCCGAGGGTGATGGTGGCGATGGTGAAGGCTGAATTGGTAGGTAAAGTGTCGTTGGCGAATTCATACGTAGTAGGAGAGAAGATAACGGCAATTGCAAACGGGAAGGATGCCGGAAAGATTTCCGTATTTATATTGGACAGGAATGGTAACGGGGTGTCGGGGAAGGCGGTGATGATGCAAGGAGAAGGGAGTTTGGGGTCAAAAAGCGGAGTATCGAACAAGGATGGGAAGGTAACAGCGGAATTTGTGTCAGAAGCAGCCGGACAATATCCGGTTTTGGCATTGGTAGACGGATCAGCGATGGAAAAATCGGTAACGTTGACGTTTAGTAAGGATTAAACCTCTTCGTCCTGATCAAAACCCCCTAATTTATGAGTGGCGAAATATTTATTTTAAGGAAAAGCGAATTTGAGAAATTTTTGTTTAAGTTAGATAGAGATACAAAGGTGAGATTGGCAAGAGATATTGATTTTTGAAGGAAAATGGAATAAATTTGAGAATGCCATTTGCGAAGAGAGTGGATAAAAGATTATGGGAGTTAAGAACCAGTGGAAAACAGAAAGTAAGAATACTGTACTCGATTGAGAAAAATCGGACTTATGTGGTTAGTTGGTTTATCAAGAAAACTCAAAAGATTCCGGTTAAAGAGTTAAAAACGGCGATTAAACGGTTGACAGAGATATAGCGTGGATGCTATATTATAGACATGGATAACTGGGAAGATATAAAAAAAGAAATATTAAAGGATCCGGAGGCCAAAAAGGCTTATGATGATTTGGAGGTGGAATATCAGATATTGAGTGATTTAGTGAAGTTAAGAAATAAAAAAAAGATAACCCAGAAACAGTTGGCGGAAAAAATGGGGACGACCCAATCGGCATTGTCAAGATTTGAAATGGGGGGAACTAATCCGAGTTTAGGTTTTTTGAAGAAATTGGCAGGGGCATTGGGATCAAAATTGAATGTGAGGTTGGAATAAGTAGGGTTTTATTAATAGAAATTCAAAGTGATTTTTTGGGGAATAGTAAGATTGCCGACTGAAGCGGAGACAACAAATTTACCGGGAGATTTAGCGGAGACGTCAAAAGTAGCTTTGCCGGTATCGTCAGTGGTGATTTGAATGGGGGTTAAATTTAGACCGGAAGGAGTTTTAAGATCGACCTTTTGGTTTTGAACACCAAAACCGCGGTCATCGAGCAGAAAAACAGTGAGACGGATTTTTTCCTGACCATCAGCTTTGGCCTGAAGGGGGGAGGCAAAAAGATAAGAATTGCTAAGACCGGTGGAAAGCTGGTCATTTGTGACAGTGGCGCGGCCAAAAAAGATGGTGGTTTTGAAAACTAAAAAGAGAGAAGCGATGAGAGCGAAAAAGAGAAAGACGATGAGGATAAGAGTTTTTTTAGAGGACATTAGTTAATTAATTATACTAGGGAAATATGGACTGTCGCCCCCAGGGCGGTAGCGACCTTTTTAAGAAAGGCGAGGGAAGGGTTGTAGTTGCCCGATTCCAGGCGGGAAAGAGCGGATTGTTTGGTTCCCATTTTTTCGGCTAATTGCTTTTGAGACATGCCGGTTTCCAGGCGTTTGCGGATAATGGCATCAATAATTTCGTATTCCGGCCCCAGCCGATCATATTCGGCCTTGATTTCGGGATCCAAAAGGGCCTTCTTTTTGAACTCAGAAAAAGGAACGAGGTTTATTTTATTTGAAATTTTCATAAAATGATAATAACATATATGTTATATATTTGTCAATTGTTTTATTCTGGCTAATGCTGTTTTTATGTCTTGAGGCGGTGTTTTTTTTGTTTTTTTAATAAAGGCATGAACGAAAACAATCTTATTTTGGTGGAAACAATAAAAGACGCGAACTTCCTGTTGACCTCGAATTCTTAATTCATAAAGATTATTTTGGAGTTGTTTTGAATAAGGCATTCCTAGTTTTTTGTCATATATCTCTAAAAGATCGGTTAGCCTAGTAAATTTTGAGGTGGTTGATTTTTCAAGGGAGTAGATGTAATTTCGTAAACTTGGATTAATGAAAAATGTTTTCATATATAAAGATTATGGCATAGAATAGGGAGAGGTAGGGGCGTATTGCAATACGCCCCTACAAGGGGAGCGCATTAGCGAAAATTTACCGCGCCGTCGTTGTAAACGGTTTTAGCTTGAGCAGCGGTTAGGGCATAATTAAAGATTTGGACGTCATCGATTTGGCCTTTATACCAATAAGTACTGTTTCCTCTTTGCCCAATTCGCCAGACACTGGACCAGCCGGCGATATTGATTGCTTCGTTGTATTCGGAATTTAGCTTTCCATTAATGTAGATTTTTATATTTTTGTCGTTAATAGATACCGCGAAATGAGTCCACGTGTTAACGGGGACAGAATTACTTTGAGAATAGCGGGCTCTTACGTTGGTATCTGTTGCTTCAGCTATGTTGACTCCAATTCTTTGACTCGCTCCGTTGTATGTCAGGTATTGATCTATTCCGTTAGAGGCTGGAGTTATAAAAAAGCTGTCATGATTTGCTGGTTTTATAAAGCCAGTAATAGTAAAAAGGTTTGGAGTGGTTTGGATATTCGGTTGGGCGATTTGTATATAATCATCCGTTCCATCAAAGTTTAAACTGGCATTGGTTTTGCCGGTGGCGCCGTTGAACCAAGCTGAATCGGTGGTGCCAATGTTGCAAGTGCCGACGGTAGTTTGGGGAACACTGGCACCGATGTTGATGGTGCCGTTATTGGTGCCAACGGAGTCATGAGCGACAGTGCCTTGGCATTCATCAAATTTATATTGGGCGACCGGGGTACCACGATTGTAGTCCCAGGCGATTTGAGCAGGGGAGCGGGCATAGTTGTAAACGCGGAATTGATCGATAAGACCATTGTAATAATTCCCTCCCTGACCCATATAAACTGCACCCAGAGTAATTGGGTTATCACCAAAAGAAGGCTGCGTACAGCCAACACTACTAACTAAAGATCCGTCTAAATAAAAGCTTGCTGCTTGGGCAGTAGCACTGCAAATACCAGTGGCATGATGCCAATTGTTTAAGGAAGAAGAATTGGAAGTAATTGTGGTGCAGAGATTACAAACAAAATTAACGCTACTTCCGCTTTGTTGTAGATATATCCAGCCCCAGTTACGGTCAAAAATAAAACCGTTACCCCGGGGTTTATACCAAAGATCGAAAGTAATGTCGTTACCCAAATTGGGCGACATTGTCCGATAAGAATAGTTAGTGGAACCATTAAAACTTAAAGCTTTGCCAACTTTTCCGGTTACCCAGGTTGGTGAGGTTGCTCCGGAGCCTAATGTTTGATTGTTGCCGTTAGAACTTGAATCATAAGCAGTGTTTCCCGATCCTTCTTCAAATTTCCATTCAGCCAGTGGGGCTGAGCATGTCGAACCATCACCGGGGACACAATATTCTTGAGAAGCGGCAGAAGATGGGGCGGTGTTGCCGGTGCCACTAGATAAACTACCTAATTGCATGGCCGAGCCTTGGTTATAGTCAAGCTTAATTTCATCGGCAGTAAGGGCGTAGTTGTAGACTTTTAAGTCATCGATTTTTCCTTTAAAATTTGACCAGCCAACATTATCAAGGCCGAAATGAGGTGTGCCCGGGTTATTAAAACAGAGATTAGAATCAGACACAGACTTGTCTAGTTTTCCGTTAATATAGAATTTATATCCGTCTCCGGAAAATTCGGAAACAACATGTGTCCAGGTATTAAGGGGAATGGGAGTAGTAGAAGTGGGCCAGTAATTAGCAGAAGTGGTGCAATTGTAAACCATACCCTGAAAAACTCTGGAAGCATTAAGGCCTAAATAATACCAAGCTCCACCCAGATTGTGCACAATAAAGACATCAGTGTTGTCAGTATCGACATAAAGCCACATGGAGAAGGTTACTACTCCGTCAGTGCCGCCAAAATTGGCGATTGTGCCTAAAGCAGCCGGAAGTACTAAGTTAGTGTTTGTGCCGTCAAAACCCAAAGCTTTATTATAAATACCGTCGCTAGACCAAACCGGAGTGGCAATCGTGCCGGTGTAAGCATTAGAGGTGCTGTCGTGGGCGTTGGTAGAATAGCCTTCGTCGAATTTGTAATGGGCGAGGAGCTTGGATTTGAGAGGGGTGACTTGGGCGATTTCCTGTTTATGACCGACTAGAGTAGCGGCGCCGAGGTTGTAGTCCTGTTTAATTTCAGCGGCTGAACGGGCGTAGGGATAAACTTTAACTTCATCGATAAATCCCTTGACAGAACGGCCATGAACACTGCCGATGAGAGTTTGAGCATTAATGTTGACATTCCAATTTTCTCCTGCAAAAGTTTGAGAACCAACAAGTTTGCTGTTTTCGTAGAGTTTGAGCGTATCACCCTCTTTTTGGGCGGTAATCATGGCCCATTTATTTAGTCCAGACGTGAGATTGGGCGTAATACTACGAGAGACGGTGGTGGCACTGACTTGGAAAATCATATTTGCACAGCTAATACTACTTTGACGAAGATAAAAACCTCCGGTACCGCTATCAGCGCTTGTGCCGTGGATAAAAAGGCCAGCGAGATAATTATATTGAGTGCTACCAACACTGATGCCTTCACCCATGCAGTTGAACCAAAGATTAATGGTAAAGTCGTTATTAGCTGCCCAACCGGAGGTGATATCAGGAGTAATTCTAGTGTATTTGTTTGATAAACCGTCTTGGTATAAACATTTTCCGGAAAGGCACTGGTCTTCAGTTTGCCAAGTTGGTCCAATAATCGATCCTGTGAAAGTTTTGTTTTCGGCCGAATTGTTTACTGTTGACCCGCTTCCTTCGTCGAATTTCCAATAGGCAATGGGACCGCCGCCGAGTTCTTCCGAGGCGGCGGAACCAAAGGAATAGTTAGAAGCTTCAGTAGAGAAATCAGCCAGGGCAAAACCATTGGAGGTCGAGGGATTGCCATAGTAGGCATAAATAGTTTGAGCACCACTGGGGAATGATGCAAAATTAATATGAAAAGTAGGAGCAGTAGTACCGGCACCGGCGGAAATATAATAGTCTAAAAGCTGGCCGGAGTAAGTAGTAAAACGGAAGTCGCCACTGTCGGGTTGGGATTTGGTAGTACTGCCGATATTAACCGAAGCGATAATGTAAACATTGGTTTCACCAACAGTATGAGTAGCAATGTTAAGAGCCTGACGATAACCCCAACTGTCGTCAAACCATCCCGCCGAAGCGGGGTTCGCCCGCTGATTAAGACGGAGGAGAAGAACAACAGGGATTAAAAGGAGAACGAGAATTAAAAAAAGGGTTTTGTAGGAAAAATGCTGGGCTTTGGAGGAAAGGGACATTGATTAAGTATAGTGGTTTCCCCCCTCTTTATTCAAAGAGGGGGGGCGGGGGAGTGATTTGGAATTTAAATCACCCTTGTATTCCCTCTTTGACTAAAGAGGGAAAAGACGTAAATTTAATTAATGAAATATCTCTGTCCTGAAGAAATAAGAACGCAAGTTGGGAATTTAAAATATTTAGCTGATTTAAGACAGTTGGCTAGACAAAATAGAAGAAATCCAACGAAAGCGGAAGAAATGATTTGGAAAAAATTAAAAAAACTAAAATATCCTTTTTTGAGACAAAAACCAATTGATAGATTTATTATTGACTTTTATTGTTCAAAATTGTTATTAGCGGTAGAGATTGACGGAGATTCTCATGATAAGCGGAAAAATTATGATGAAGGAAGAAATGAAATGTTGGCAAAGATGCGAATAATAACTATAAGATTTAGAAACGAGAGGGTGTTGTCTGATTTAAAAAATGTAATGGAAGAATTGATTGTGTTGATGAAAGAAAGAGAAAAGAAATTATTTTAATAACCCCCCTCTTTTGTCAAAGAGGGGGTTAGGGGGTGATTTTAATTGAGGGGTCAAAGGAGGGATAAAGGGTGGATTTGGATTGAGAGAGATTAGGGGGTGATTTTAATCAACTCTTTTTGATACAAAAACGGCAGGTAGCGAATAGTTTTAGGATGGAGATAGTAAACATAAATCAAATAGAAAAAGAAGGTCAAAGTGGGAATGAAAAAAGCCAGGGAAATAATGAGATAGCGGTTTTGGAGCCAGAAAAGATAGAGGAGAGAAGGGAGGAAAAGAGTAAGAGTGTTGGAATTGGGGGAGGATTGCGATTGATAGTTGACGGTGGTAAAGAGACGGTAATTGGTGGCGTAGGAAGTGGGAAGACTAAAGCTAAAATTGCCCAAGGAATCGGTAGTAACATCGAGAGAGGGAAGAGAAAAGGCGGCAACGCTTTTGGGAAAATTAGGAGCATGACTGGCCTGGTAGAAATGAATTTTGACAGTGGAATTGGGGAGACTTTGACCGGAGGAGGCAACGGTGGAAAGAGGTTTAGCGCTGGGGGTGTCAAGAGTGAGAGTGGGGGGAAGAATGAGAGGTCCGATATTGGTGTGATAGTTGGTCGAAGGAGGTGGAGGAACACAGACCGGGTAAGAAAGACGGTGATTGTCGTCGGTGGCGGAAAAACAAAGATCGGAAACGTTTCTGGGCAGAATTAAGCGGTTGAATTCAAAGTAGCCGGAATTGTTACTAATGGTTTTGGCATAGGCATTGACGGAGGTAAGTTCAACTTGAGAAGAGGGGGAAGTGTAACCATAAATGGTGGCGTCAGATTCGGGGATGGAGGCGGTGATGGAAACAGGTTTAGGGGAAAGAAGGAGCAGAGATAGAGTCAGTAAAAGCATTCCGCTTAATAACTATTTTTTGTCCTTATATTTATCCTTGAGGTCAGTTAGTTCTTTTTGAAGTTGGTCGATTTTGGTTTTTGGTTGACCGGGTGATTTTTTAAGAAGTAAAGAGAGAAGAATAAGGACGATAATCAGAGCAAGGATCAAGATGAGGAGTCTCCAGGGGATGACCCAGAAGAAAAGAACAGCATTAAGAGTTTGGCCATTGGTACCGTAAGCGGCTAAGAATTGGGCCTTGTAGCGACCGAAAAGCCATTTTTTGTCAAGAGTATTGGTAAAATCGCGGTTGGTATAAGGAAAGATATTGGTTTCGGTAAGAGGTAAACTGGCGGTTTTAGTGCCAAGCCAATTTTGGATGTTGATGCTACCGACGGGCTTAATGTGGGTATCGGAAAGATTTCTAACGATAGTTTTAAAATCAACCGGGCCGAATTCTAAAAACGAAGGAGCGGTAAATTCTTTGACGATAGCATTTTCGGTAATTTTGCCGGCGACAGTGATGTAGACAAGTGAGCCGACGTTGGGTTCGACAGAAGAACCGGTGCCACTGATGGTGCCAGAATTGTCGGGGGTATAAAGAACCATGGCATAGTGACCACCGGGGAGAGCATTGTCAGGAGTAACGACAGTTAAGGTAAGAGATTTGGTTTCACCCGGCTTAAGACGAAGGCGGGTTTGAGATATCTGAATCCAGGAACTGGCCGACCAACGGTTGTCTTTAGCTTGAGAGTCTTCAAGTTGAATGGGAGTACCGAGATCATTGGTAACGATAAAGTCTTTGACTTTGACACTGATAAAGCGCTCAGCGGCGGAGTCATTACGGACTTTGATTTGGCGGGATTTAACTTCGCCGGGCTTGACGTCGAGACTTTCAAGCCGAGGGGGGATAGCAGTTAAACCGGAAGCGGTTTGGCCTAAGACAGAGTGTGAATTTAAAAGAAGAAAGCCGAGGGCTAAGAGAAAAGTTTTAAGTGTTTTTTTGGTGGCAGGTGTCATGTGTTATCTAAATATTAGAAGGTGGCGGTGGCGGTGTAAACCAGATGATTTTCGTAATTACCAGCAGTTTGGGTAGTGGAAGCGGTCAGGCGGTAGCAGATCCAGGCGGTTTCGGTAGCGCCGGGAACCGAAGTATTTTTCATGATTTCCTGGGCACTGGTAGAACCAACCCCAAAAGGTTTGTAGTTGGGATAGGTAAAGAGAGTAGTCGAAGCACCGATGTTTTGCATGGTGTAACCCCAGCCGGAAGCAGTATTGGTACTCCAGGTTTTACCGACACCGATAGTACAGTTGCCGGAACCGCTGCCCTGACAAATAGTATCGGGAATAGTGGTAGCGGCACCGATCGTGGTCATGGGAGCCATTTCGTAGGCAGTAACAACGTAGCCGTTGGGAGCATTGGTAACACAGGAAAGATGATGAGCCAGATCGTTGAAAGCAGCCAGAGAAAGAGAACCAAAGGAGGCGGAAACAGCAGTAGTATTGGGAGCACCGTTACTCATGGGAACTCCACAGGCAGTGGCACCGACAGCAACGACACCGGAAGTACCGATAGCGAAAGTAATGGAAGGTTCGACAGTAGCGGTGACCCGAACTGATTCAACGACGGCAATTTTACCTCTTTCGGTATCAGCATCAACCACCGCACCACCGCCATCCAAATGGCGAATCAAAAAGTCATAGACATCAACCGAACCGGTAGCCTGACCTTCAACGTGATTGAGAGCCGCCGAAGGATTGATGAGCTGGGAACCGGAAGCCAAAGAACGGCCAACGACAATGGTACCGCCGATGCCGGTAGGAGTAGTGCCGCCGGAGAAAGAACCGCATTGAATAATGTGGTAGTAGTTAGTAGTGGAACCGGAAGTGGCAGCAACGGTAGTGCCGACGGAAGCAGAGCCACCCCAAGGACAACTGACGTCGGCGGCCTGAAGCCGGGTCCCAACACCGGTAGCACCGGAAGAAGGAGTGGTAGAGCCAAGATCAAAGCCCTGTTGATCGGGAAGGCCATCGTTTTGAACTTCACCGATACGACTGGTAGCTTTGATTAAAAACTGCCAAGCACCACCGCTGACAGAGTTTTGAGGAGTAAAGGAGACGGTGTGGATGGCAGAACGGGTAGAGATGACGGCAGCACCGGTGAAAGTATTACTGATACCAATACCGGCAGTCAGCTGGATGATGGCAGTGTTACCGATGTCGCGGACCACGTAAGCGGTGAGGGGATTACCGGCAATGTTGGTAGTCCCAATGCCAAGGCTATCACCGACAAAAAGATTGTTGGTGTTATTGGAAGGATTACCGGTTAAAGCAATGAGAAAGGAAAGATCAGCGGTACTGTTACCGGCACCAAGACGGGCAAAGTAGGAAAGTTGAGAAGTAGAAAGAGTGTCTTTGACGTTAGTCGGTTGAGCTCCGGTTAAAGGATGAGGATGAAGGAAAGAAAAAGCGGTGACAAGCAAAAATACCGCGAGAAACCCGGATACAAACTTTTTCATAGTTACTGTTAGAATAACGGACCAAAGGGGTAGCTGTCAAGGAACGGTTGGGGGTTGAAAAATGAGATTTATTAAAGTAAATTAGGAGTCATATGAAAACAAAACAATATGTCTTCTTTTTTGGTGATGGTAAGGCCGAGGGCGAAGCGGCGATGAAAAGTACTTTGGGAGGAAAGGGAGCGGGATTGGCCGAAATGACCAATTTGGGAGTACCGGTACCGGCAGGATTTACGATTTCAGCGGAAGTATGTAAGTATTTTTATGAAAATGGGAAAAAGTATCCAATAGGATTGGATGAAGAAATAGAAAAGAATTTAAAACGGTTAGAAGAAGCGACCCGCCACGGCGGGCAGGCCGGAAAAAAATTTGGCGATCCAAAAAACCCACTTTTGGTGTCAGTGCGGTCGGGAGCGGCAGTGTCAATGCCGGGAATGATGGATACAATTTTAAATTGGGTTTAAACGAAGAAGTAATTGAAGGGATGGTGGGGAAGGGGTCGCCAGGTGAGGCAACCACGAGGGTTGCCTGTACGGCAAGATTTGCGTGGGATTCGTACCGAAGATTTTTGCAGATGTTTTGTAATGTGGTGGAGAATATCGAACATGAAAAATTGGAGCAGGTAATTAATGAAATTAAAGCAAAAAAAGGCATTAAAGAAGATACGGCGATGAAAGCGGAAGATTGGCAGGAAGTAGTCGTCGGGTATAAGAAAGTTTATAAGCTGGAAAAAGGCCGAGAATTTCCAAGCGACCCAAAAGAGCAATTACAAAAAGCAATCGATGCAGTGTTTGGTTCGTGGCAGAACCCGAGAGCTAATATTTATCGGGCATTAAATAAAATTGACGAAAAAAAAGTGTTTGGAACGGCAGTGAATGTTCAGGCAATGGTCTTTGGCAATATGGGTGATGATTGCGGAACGGGAGTGGCATTTACCCGAAACCCGTCAACCGGAGAAAATAAACCTTACGGTGAATATTTGATGAATGCCCAAGGTGAAGACGTGGTGGCGGGAATTCGAACGCCAAAACATTTAGACGCTTTAAAAGAAGACAATGAAAAAGCTTATAAGCAGCTTTTGGGAGTGTTTGAGCTGTTGGAAAAACATTACAAAGACATGCAGGATGTCGAATTTACCATAGAAAATGGAAAATTGTTTGTACTCCAAACCCGATCGGGGAAGAGAACAGCGGCGGCAATGGTCAAAGTAGCTTGCGATATGGTTAAGGAAGGATTGATTGATGAAAAAATGGCAGTGTTGAGGGTGGAGGCAGATAAGCTCGATCAACTGTTACATCCGACATTGGATCAAAAGGCCAAAGCAAATTTTAAATTGGTAGCTAAAGGTTTACCGGCTAGTCCGGGAGCGGCGGTTGGGAAAGTCGTATTTTCAGCCGAAGCGGCAGTGGAATGGAAGGAAAAAGGCGAAAAAGTAATTTTAGTTAGACAAGAAACCAGTCCGGAGGATTTGGCCGGAATGAATGCGGCCCAGGGAATTTTGACGGCCCGGGGCGGGATGACTTCGCATGCGGCAGTCGTAGCCCGAGGGATGGGGAAGTGCTGCGTCTCCGGAGCTGAAGGAATAATGGTATCGGAAAAAAATAAAATGTTTAAGGCCGGGGAAGTGGAAATTAAAGAAGGGGAAGTGATAACCTTGGATGGGTTAATGGGAGAAGTATATTTGGGGAGTGTGCCGACAGTGGTGGCGGGCTTGTCAGATGATTTTGAAACGATTATGAAATGGGCGGATAAATATCGAAAATTGGGAGTCAGAACCAACGCCGATACACCCAAAGATGCCAAGACGGCCAGAGAATTTGGCGCTGAAGGCATAGGCTTATGCCGGACGGAACATATGTTTTTTGCTGAAGACCGGATTTTTGCAGTAAGACAAATGATTGTGGCGGAAACCTTAGAGCAGAGGGAAATAGCTTTGAAAAAGATTTTCCCGATGCAAAAAGATGATTTCAGACAATTGTTTGAAATCATGAGAGGATTGCCGGTGAAAATCAGACTACTGGATCCACCTTTGCATGAATTTTTACCAAAGGAACAAAAGGATATTGAAGCGCTGGCCAAAGAAATGAATATCACGGCGGAAAAATTAAAAGAAGTGGTAGAAGGGTTGCATGAATTTAATCCGATGATGGGACACAGAGGTTGTCGGCTTGGCATTACTTATCCGGAAATTTTTGTAATGCAGGTACGGGCCATTATGAGTGCGGCCTGCGAAGTCAGTAAAAACGGCAAAGCAGTCAAGCCCGAAATCATGATTCCACTGATTTGTGATGTGGAAGAGTTGAAATGGTTAAAAGCAAGACTGGTACCGGCAATCGAAGAGACGATGAAAGAGTACAAAATGAAGCTTGATTATGAAATCGGAACAATGATTGAAATTCCACGGGCGGCAGTGACAGCCGATGAAATTGCCGTCGAAGCTGACTTTTTCTCGTTTGGGACCAATGATTTGACCCAAATGACTTTTGGCTTTTCCCGCGATGATGCCGGAAAATTTATCAAAGAATATGTCAAACAGAAAATTTTGAAAGATGATCCGTTCAAAAGTGTGGATCAGGGCGGAGTAGGGAAGCTGATGGAAATGGCAGTTAAATTAGGGAGAAAAGCAAAGAAAAAATTGCATGTCGGTATTTGCGGGGAACAGGGCGGGGATCCGGAAACGGTGAAGTTTTGTCATCGAATCGGACTGAACTATGTGTCCTGCTCGCCATATAGAGTACCGATAGCCAGATTAGCGGCGGCACAGGTGGCGATAGAGGGAAAGTAGAGACGTAGCGCGCTACGTCTCTACTTTCAGGTTAAATCAGTCGTTGTATGGAATTGAGGAGGTTTTAGAGAGAAAGGTGGACCAGCAAAAATAAAAAGATGGCTACATATTGACAACGAAAGCTTCAAAGTCATAGCCAGAAACGGTAGCAGATCTTAGTTGTGGAAGCTGAGGGCAGTCAGAAGCTTTGCCGGTGCAGATGCCGGTAACACTATCAAGAAAAGAGCAGCGGTGTTTTTGGCAAAGTTGCAGAGTTTCTTGAACTTTGGTTTGATAAGCGGTAAGGGCGGATGATTGTTCCCGACTATTTGCTTGCATGGTGGAGTTTATTAAATAAACGTTTAGAAGTCAAATAAAGGAGAAAAAGGATGATGATCCCAAGGAAAAAAGAGAAGGGGAAAACAAAAAAGGTAATGGAGGCAGGACTGGCCGAGGAAGTATTTACTAAAGTAATGGTGGCAGTGTATTGACCCGGCCAAAAGGGGGGGGAAATGGTGCAGGGCTGTTGATTTTGACAAGTAAGGTTGCGGGAATAATTAGCTAAAACATTTTGAGAATCGAGCTTTGTTTCCGCAATTATGAGCTTGTTTTTGGTGATAGTCAGAGTGCCGGTGGTTTTGAAAAAGAAGTCGGAATTATTTTTGGCTTGAGCGTGAAAAGTAATCGGAGTAAGAAAGATGTCTTTGAAGCGGGGAGAGGCGGTAAAAGCCTGAATTTTGCCTTGAGATGCTGGATTTTCAGTATCGGAAAGGGACAAAAGAAGGTGAGAACCGAGACGAGCGGTAGATTGGGGAATGGTGTTAAAAGTGGTGTCAGCGGCTTCCGAAATAAAAAAAGTGTAATAGTTGTCCCCCGGGGGAATTTGGGGATAGGTTTTAATTTGAAGAGTAAGCTCGGTTTTTTGGCCGGGATTGAGGCGAAAATTTTGGTTGAGTTTAAGATCGGGGTTCCCGAGAGAAAATTCGATATTAGGATTTTGAACGGTTTCGTCGTAGGTAACGGAGCCGTCAAGACCAAGAGGAGTAAAAGGAAGGACAGAGGGGGTAAGAATAATAACTTCTTCGGAGTTATTAGTAACAAAGTAGACTTGAGTGAGAGTGATTCCGGGCTTGATAACCAGTTCGGTTTGAGCGGGGGAAAGGGTGAGATTAAACATGGTTAATATTTAGGAACAGCGGTAAAAGTAATAGCGTTTTGGTAAGAACCGGCAGGCTGGACACCGGAAATATTGACCTTGTAGGTGATGCGGGCACGGCGGTTTTTAGCCGGAGAATTTTCGGACATGATAATTTGAGGGTTTTCAGAGCGGGAATAATCGGCAAATTGGCGAAACTGATTGCCCGAATTGTCAAAATAATTGGAGGTGCCGACACCGGTGACAGTATTGCTGGTATTGATGCCAATAGTGTTGAAGCCAAAGCCGTAGACGGTGGAAGTGGTCCAAGTGCCGCTGACGCTTTCGGTACAGGTAGAACCGACATTACAGGGAGTGTCGGGAATAGTGAGGCCGTGACCAATGGCCATAAGAGGATGATTTTGATGGGCGAGAATTTCGTAGCCATGGCCGCTGGGAGAGGAGACAGAAATAATATTACTATCGGTAGTGCCGATGTCGGGAGTGAGAGAGCCAAAATCGATAGCCAGCTTTTGATTTTCGAGGCTGAAACTAAAATTAAAAAAAGTATCGTGGATGTATTGAAAGCCGGATTTAACAACGTAGCCGTTTTTAGAAAAAAGGCCGGGGGCATTTTGACCGACGGTGTCGGTAAGCTGATAGTTGGTGGAAGCTTTACGGCCGGAGGTGACATTAAAGTTGCCCCAGTCGATAATGTAGGTATCGGAGGAGAAGTGTTGAGCATAAACAAAAGCCGGCGGAAAGTAAAAAGTTAATAAAGTTATAAAATTGAAAGTAAGGAGGAATTTAAGTTTCATCGGTGGTTTGATCGATTGTTTTAGTTAGCTTTTCGGCAGATTTTAAAAGTGATTTAGAGGAATCTTTGATGGCTTTGGCATTTTCCTGATCATGATGGGAAAGACCGGGGTTGGAGAGAAGTTGAGAAGAGAGATCCATAATGTTTTGAATACCGGTTTTGAAGCTTAAGGAAAACCAAAGAAAAACATCAGTTTCGTCGCTTTGGATAGCTTTCGTCAGGCGGGTGGTTTCCAAGTATTGACGGCCGACAAAATAAGCAACCGGAGTAACAAAAAGTAAGGAAAGCAAGGGTAAAAGAGAATTGAGAGAGTCAAGGGATTGGGACAGAAGAAGGACCAAAATCAAAGAAAAAGAAAGAGTGGTGGTGGGCGGGTTTTGGAAAGCAATAACGAAAAGGAGAAAATAGACTAAAAAGAAGGCAGGGGAGTTGAGGCCGGCAGTGGTGAAGATAATTAGATTGATGATGTATGAAATAAGATTGATGAATAAAACGGGAGTGGATTTTTTAAAAATGAGTGAGGAAGTGAGGATGACCGAGAAGAGAGCGATAATTTGGGGGGTATAAAGAGTAAGAGAAGTGAGAGACCAGAGAAAGGGAAGAAGAGCGGAAAAACCAAGAAGAAGAATTTGAAAAAGTTGAGGCATTAATTAAGTATATATTATTATGATGATGGTGCAGGGAAAATTAAAAAAATTAAACTGGGTGGATTTGGTGCTGGTGGCAGGGATAGGATTGATATTGGTCGGAATAGGAATCAACGTGAGGGAGCAAAAAAGGGAGAGCAAAGTCGAATTACTAAAAGTTCAACCGACAGGAGTAGTTGTAGTACAGAGTAATAATGAAGTAATGATTGATATAGAGGGGGAAGTGATAAAACCGGGAGTATACAAGATGGCCAAGGGGAGCCGGATGGGGGAAGTGTTGGTAGCAGCGGGGGGGTTGGCGGCGGGAGCGGATCGGGAGTGGGTGGAGAAGAACATAAACAAGGCGGAAATTGTAAAAGATGGGATGAAAATTTATATTCCCAGTAAAGGAGAAGAAGCCTTGGTTTTGGGAAGTGAAAGCAGTGGATTAATTAATATTAATACGGCGGGGATGGAAGAGTTGGATAAATTGCCGGGGGTAGGCCCCGGGATTGCTCAAAAAATTATCGATTATCGGCAAAATAATGCCGGGTTTAGGGATATAAACGAGATAAAGCTGGTGTCGGGAATTGGGGAGAAACTGTTTCTGAAAATTAAGGATCAAATTAGTTTGTGAAAAGACAGGAAATTTGGCAATTGATAGTAGTAGTTTTGAGTGGGATATTGATATATAGGTTTATAGATAAGGAGAGAATGTTATTGGTAATTAATCAAAGTTTACCAAGTAAAGAAGCGGGGATTTTGGCCGGAATAATCTTAGGAGATGTAAGCGGGTTGAGTAAAGAGGTGTATGGAAATTTTAGAAACAGCGGAATAGTGCATTTACTCGTAGTCAGCGGCACAAACGTGATGTTTTTGATGAGAGGCATAGTAGAGAATTTGTCGGTATTTTTGGGAAGAAAAAAGGCGATACTATTGGGAATAATAGCGCTGCTGAAATACGGGCAGATAACGGGATGGCAGATACCGATAATCCGGGCGACAGTGTTGGTGATGATTTTCTATTTGGCGCAATTATTGGGGAGAAAATATGATCTGTGGAGAGGAATAGGGGCGGCAGTGGTGATAATGCTTTTGGTTGATTTTCAAATGATAAAGGAGGCGAGTTTTTGGATGAGTTTGGTAGCGTTTTTGGGAGTGGTAACCAGTAAAAAGTGGACGGGAAAGAAGGTCGTCGATAATTTGCTCTTAGCGGGGTGGGTAAGCTTGTGGTTGACGCCGGTAATAGGTATAGCTTTTTCAACGATCAATATTTTGGGTCCGGTAGCCAATGCTTTAGTGGTTTTTTCGATGGAACCGATACTGTTGATAGGAGGGTTGGGCATAATAGTAGGGAGATGGCTTTTGATAATTTTATATCCACTTTTGTGGTATTTAGACTGGGTGGCAAAAGGAGTAGGAAGTTTAGGATGGGCGAGTGTAAGTTTTAAATTTAACTGGTGGATGGTAGTAGGGTGGTACTTGGTATTGGGTTGGTGGTTACGGAGACGAAATGAAAATTAAAATAATTTTAATCATCTGTCTGGCGGCACTGGGGATTGGGTGGTGGGTAAGCCGGCCGGATGGCAGGGTGAGAGTGATTTTTTGCGACGTGGGTCAAGGGGATGGGGTGCTGGTGCAGAAGGGAAACAGCCAAATGTTAATCGATACCGGTCCGCCGAATAAAAAAATGGGAGAATGCCTGGGAAAATATATGCCGTTTTGGGATAAAAAAATCGAGGTGGTGATAATTTCCCATTGGGATAAGGATCATAGTGGCGGTCTAGTTGATATAGAGAAATATTATAAGGTGGAAAAATTGTACAGCGGGAAGATAAGTCCCGACAAAAACGAACAAAATATTTATTCAGGTGACTTGGCGGAGAGTGAAATAATTAAGATGGGTGAGATTGATTTTGAGGTGATTAGCACTAGGGGAGTAAAAGGGAAGGGAGTAGACCAGGAGAATGGAGAGTCGGTAGTAGGAGTATTGAGTTATGGGATAAATAAATTTTTAATGATGGGAGATGTGACAGCGGAGGTGGAAAACAAAATAGTATGGAGAAAAGAGATTGAAGGGAGAATAGATGTTTTAAAGGTGAGTCATCATGGATCGGGAACGGCAACCAGCGAGGAATTGTTGGAAGCTGTTAAACCAAAAGAGGCAGTAATATCGGTGGGAAAAAATAGCTTTGGCCACCCAAGCTTGGAAGTAACAAAAATGTTAGAGGAAAAGGGAGTGAAAGTCAGACGGACGGATAAGGAAGGAAATGTAGTCTATGAAATTTACTAAGGTATGATCAAGGAGATATAATAAGGAATGCCGATGATTGAAGGGATTAAAATAAAAGAAGGAGCGGTGGTGCTGGTAGGAGCTGGTGGTCGGCCGATTGAATTACCGACAAGTACTCGGGCGGTGCCCAAATCCAAAAGGTTAGGAGATGGAGCGCCGATGGAAGGAATTGTGCCGAATGGTACTTTTGGGACAGGAGGAAAGGGTTTGACAATTGGGGAAATGGCTGGCCAGGAGGATATAGAAGTGACGGTGGCCGAGGGTCAGGAATTTTTACGAACGGCAGAGGGAACGAGTAATACGGTGATAGTGGCAGAGGAAATGCCGGCAAGGAGAAATTTAATTAACTTAAGAAGACATGGACTTTAGAGAAATTGAGGCCAAATGGGCAAAGTTTTGGGAGGAACATCCGGAACTATCGAGTGGGGTGGATAATGACACGAAAAGAAAAAAATTTTATGTATTAGTAGAATTTCCCTATCCAAGCGGTTCAGGATTACATATCGGGCATGCCTTTTCCTTTACCGGAGCCGATGTTCAGGCTCGATTTAGGCGGATGCAGGGCTACAACGTGATGTTCCCGATGGGGTGGGATTCGTTTGGATTGCCGACAGAGAACTATGCGATTAAGACTAAAAGAAAGCCGCAAGAAATAGCTAAAGAGAACGAACAAGCTTTTAAGAAGCAGATGAAAAAATTGGCTTATTCGTTTGATTGGAATCGGGAAATAAGTACGGCCGACCCCAATTACTATAAATGGACGCAATGGATTTTTATCCAATTGTTTAAAAAAGGCTTGGCATATAAGAAAGAAATGCCGATTAATTGGTGTCCGAGTTGCAAAATCGGTTTGGCCAATGAAGAAGTAATCGATGGCAAGTGCGAAAGATGTAGAGCAGAAGTCAGCCGAAGAAACATAGCACAATGGATAGTTAAGATCACGGACTATGCTGATAAGCTGATTGAGGGGTTGGGAAAGACTAATTTTATTGAAAAGGTAAAGCAGGCACAGATAAATTGGATAGGAAAGAGTGAAGGAGCGAGAATAAAATTCAAAATTCAAAATTCAAAATTCAAAATTAAGGAGTTGGAGATATTTACGACCAGGCCGGATACGTTGTTTGGGGCGACATTTATGGTAGTGGCACCGGAGCACAAACTTGTTTTGCAAATATTAAACCCCTCTTTTGATTCTCCCCTTGACAGGGGAGAAAGTAAGACGGCCCCTGCCCTGTTAAGGGAAGGGGTGGGGGAAGGGTTTGATCTGGATGCAGTAAAAAATTATGTAATTAATGCCGGGAAGAAAAGCGAGATGGAGAGGACAGAATTAAATAAAGAAAAGACAGGAGTGTTTTCGGGGCTGTATGCGATTAATCCGGCAACCGGGAAAGAGATACCGATTTGGATATCGGATTTTGTGCTGGCGGCGTATGGGACCGGAGCAATTATGGCGGTGCCGGCGCACGATGAAAGAGATTTTGCTTTTGCCAAGAAATTTGGTTTACCGATTGTGCCAGTGGTAATGCCTGATAATGGGCATGATTTTGAAAAAGAAGCTTATACCGATGTAAATGTGGGAAAAATTGTCAACTCACCGCCGATAAACGGAATGACGCCGGCAGAGGCGTTTAAAAAGATGATTGAGTGGCTAGTAGAGTACAAGATCGGGGAAAAGACCAATTCATATCATTTGCGGGACTGGATTTTTAGCCGACAACACTATTGGGGTGAGCCGATACCAATGGTTTGGTGTGAGAAGTGTGGTTGGATGCCGATACCAGAAGAAGAGTTGCCAGTAAAGTTGCCGGAGGTGGAACACTATGAGCCGACTGATACCGGAGAGAGTCCGTTGTCACAAATGACTGATTGGGTTAAAACGAAGTGTCCGGTATGTGGCGGTGAAGCCAGAAGAGAAACTGACACCATGCCGAATTGGGCGGGGTCGGATTGGTATTTTGTCAGATATTTGGATCCGAGAAATGAGAAGGAAATAGCCGGAATGGAGGAGATGAAATATTGGATGCCGGTGGATTTGTACATTGGAGGAGACGAACACAATACTTTGCATCTTTTATATTCAAGATTTATTTATAAATTTTTATATGACTTGGGGGTGGTGCCAACTAAAGAACCATATTTTAGAAGGATGTCGCACGGGGTGATTTTGGGTCCCGACGGGCAAAGAATGAGCAAGTCGCGAGGAAACGTAGTGGTGCCCGATGAAATAGTGGAGAAGTATGGTGTGGATGTGGTGCGAATGTATTTGATGTTTATGGGACCGTTTGAGGGGACGATGGCTTGGAATGAAAAAACATTGTTAGGAGTAAAAAGATTTTTAGAAAAACTAGAAAGGCTAGTATATAAGCATATTAAGAGTAACTGTGCTAGCAATAAATGGGCACAGGTGATCATTAATAAAAAAATAGATGGAATAACACGGAATATAGAATCCTTTGGCTATAACACGGCGATAGCCAAAATGATGGAAATGATTAATGAATTACAAATTAAGAATTATGAGTTAAGAATTGAAGATATTAAAAAAATAATTAAATTAGCGGCACCGATGGTACCGTATTTGGCCGAAGAGCTGTGGAATAAGGTGAAGGATAATAATGATTCGAAATCAGTACACCAAGCTGAGTGGCCCAAGGCGGAGGAGAAGTACTTGGTGGAAGAAGAAATAACCATTGCAGTAGCCGTAAACGGTAAGGTTAGAGAACAGTTGGTGGTTAAAAGCGAAGATGCAGAAAACAGGGAGGAAGTGATTAAGAAAGCCAAGGGGCTTTTGGGGATGAAAAAGTGGTTGGAAGGAAAAGAAGTGATGAAAGAATTTTATGTGCCGGGAAAGATGATTAATTTGGTATTAAAATAATAGGGAGGTCGGAGTATATCAAGCAGTTAGAAGGAAAGACTGCCAGTAGGAGTTAATTTAACTAAAAGATGGGAAAAAACAACAAAATTGAATATTTGGAGTTAAAGAATGGAATAAGGGTGATAATGGTGCCGCTTTTGGGGTTGCGAGCGGTGACAATAGAGGTGTTTTGCAAAATCGGGTCGAAGTATGAAAAACCAGGTGAGCATGGTTTGAGTCATTTTTTAGAGCATATGGCTTTTAAGGGAACGCCGAAAAGACCGACGGCAGAAGTGATTAACAGAGAAATTGATGCCCGGGGAGCCAGTTATAATGCGGAAACCAGTCAGGAGATGACGACTTATCACATAACTACGGTGGCAGAAAATATGACTTGGGCAATGGAAATGTTGTCAGATATTGTTTTTGAAGCTAAGTTGGAAGGCAAAGAGGTACTAAAGGAACGGGGGGTAATAGCGTCGGAGATTAAGATGTACAAAGAGAATCCAACCATGGGCTTGGCTTCGGATTTTGCCAAGTTTTTATATGGCGGATCGAAAATCGGCTGTTTTGATATAGCCGGAGAAGTGGAAGAGGTATTGGGCTATAAAAGGCAGAATGTGATTGATTTTAGGAAGAAATATTTAAACCCAAAGGAGATGGTGGTAGTAATAGCGGGGAATATTGAGAAATTACAAATTACAAATGACAAATTACAAAGCTATTTTGGAGGATTTGAGAATAAAGAAGCGAAAGAGTTGCCAAAGGTGGAGATTGAGATGACGAAGAAGAAAACGCTAAAAATAGTCAAAAAAGAGGCCGAACAAGGTCACTTTTGTGTTGGCGGAGAAGGAATAGCTTGGAATGAAGAAAAAAGGTATACCTATCGACTGATGGAAACAATCTTGGCAGGAAATACTTCCTCCAGGCTGCATTATGAACTTCGGGAGAAAAGAGGCTGGACGTACTATATATATCTAGTCGGAGAAAGCTGGCAGGAGACTGGTTTTTGGGGAATACAAAGCGGGGTAGAAAATGACAAGCTGGATGAAGCCAGGGAGATAGTAGCAAAAGAAGTATTAAGCATGGGGAAAGAGGGAGTAACTAAAGAGGAGTTGAGCAGGGCTAAGGCTTATATTTTAGGGAGAACGGAACTTCTACTGGACCGGAGTGGTTTTTGGTCAGAGATGGCGGGACGAAGGATGCTTTTGGAGGGGAAGTTGATAAATATGGATGAGGAATTGGAAAAATATCGAAAAGTAAAATTGGAGGATGTCGGAAAGCTCGCAGCAGAGATATTTGTAGAGAAAAAATTGAGAAGCCTGGTAGTTGCGCGGGGCTAAAAAAGGTTAAAAATTATATTTTTACATGGTTTTAGCAGTAAGAGGTTTTTTTGCTAATAGTGTTTTTGAACTATTTTTATTGGATGTTACTGTCGAGCTAATAGTTTTGGTGATATCAGCAATCTGGGCATTGGTGGAAGTAGTTGGGGAATGAGTTAGAAGGGGTAGGTGATTTTGATTGATATATTAAGGTTGATGGTGAAACGGAAAATTGAGGAAGTGGGGAAAATAGATCAATTGAGAGGGTGGTATTAGCTTTGGATGCGGAGATAAAGATATATTAAGTATTTGTAGTATAAAGAAAAGTTAGCTTATTAAAGAAGTATTGCGGTAAACGATAAAAATTAATTATAGGAAAGAATTCAATCGGTAAAAGTGCGGAGTATGGATTAGTTGGTGCGGAGAAGAGGTTTGGGTAGGTATGATACATGCGGAGAAAGTGGATTTTGTGAAACGTAATCCCGATGAATCGGGAAACGTTTCTACAACGTAGATTCGTTTTGAATCGTACGTTGTGTCCTCAGATAGAATTGAACTATCATCTGCCCCTTAGGGGGGGGCTGTTCTATCCGTTGAACTATGAGGACAGGACAAAAGGAATGTCGAAACGTAATCCCGATAAATCGGGAAACGTTTCAAACAACGTTAATCAGCAAAGCTGATTTTACGTTGTCGGGGATACAGGATTTCCTTCGAGAATCTCAGGATAAACTTCTCATCCCGTATCTTAGTCGGGGATACAGGATTCGAACCTGCAACCTCGCGCACCCGAAGCGCGCGCGCTAGCCAATTGCGCCAATCCCCGTCTTCGTACACCTCGGCGGACTTCGGCGGGGCGAGCCCGCCGATGAAGATTACTATCAAAGAACAGAGTTATTATAACTGATTTACGCTTTGTAGATGGTAGGATATGGAGAGATATAGATAAGGGATTTTAAATAGCAACGAGCTTTGGCGAGTGCTAGGGGAGAGTCAATAGTTAATTAGCCAAGAGATGGGTGGGATATAATAAAACAATGGAAAGGGTAACATTTTTACCGGCAAAAAATGAGTTTGGCAGTGCGGTGGCGGAATATAGAGCAATTTGGGAGGAGAAAGGTAGAGAAATTTAAAGAGTTAAGCGGCTTGGATTTTGTAGAAAATGAAGTTCGGGTGGTAGTTTTTGAAGGAATCAGCAATTCCGGAGTGGTAAATGTGTCACCAATGAAGTTAAGAGCAAGCTATGATTATGATCATAAAAAAGCAGCATTAACCCATGAACTGGGACACCGGTTGTTGTTTGGGAACAAAATTAAAAAAGAAGGACTGGGAATGCATCAGCTTTTAGACTTAGTTTTATATGATTTGTGGGTAGATATTTGGGGAAAACAGTTTGCCGATGTGCAAGTAAAAAGGGAAAGCGACCGATGTCTTCCAAGTGTTTCTCATCCGGCGAAGGCACCGTATAAGGAGTGTTGGGAGTGGGCGTTGGCGATGAGTAGAGAAGAGAGACAAGAGCAGATAAAGCTAATATTCATACTTTGATATAATTTGACATAATGGAAGAACTAATTAATAAGTTTCCGGCGGATCATTTTGGCAAAATCATGGATAAGGTTTTGGGTTATGTAAGGGTTGGGGAGGGAGTGGGGGTTTACGGGATGCCAGGAGGTGGGTTGAAATATTTTTTAAGATTAGCAAAAAAAAGATTAGAGGAAGATGGCGGAACGAGAGTTGTGTTTATAGAATGTCGAGCCGAAGCAGAGGGTTTGGAAGAAAAGCTAAGATTACTGCTAGAGGCGGGTAAGGATGAGAAAAAAACGATAGTGATTTTAAGTGAAATCCAGTATTTATGGAAAAAACAAATGGGCGTACTCTCAATGCTGTTGACTAAAAGAAAAAGTTTGTGGAACCATGCAAACTTGGGGCTGCTGGCCAGTGGTAACGGTGAGGTGATGGAAAAAGAAGGTGAGTATGGCAGTTTTGCCGGAGTAATGCTGGGGACATGGCTGAAATTGCCATTATTTGACCTGAAAGGGACGGAAAGAATGTGGAAAATTAACAAGGAATATTATGGTTTTGATTATCCGTTGGTGTTGGCAAAGAGGGTATTTGAGCTAAGCGGAGGACATGCCGGGTTGGTGAAGCATATAGGCAAAGCGGTAGATGATTGGGGTGAGACGGCTTTGAAGGATGAAGAAAAACTTTTAAGTTATCCGGCGGTGCGAATTAACCTAGAGGAACTAACAAAAACGGTGACGACGAGCAGCGAGTTGATTTTGAGTGAATTGGGAATAATAGATACAAAAGGTGAGTTGTTTTCACCATTGCTGAAAAAATATCTAAAAAACTATCAAAATGAATGGGTGGCAGCTAATATGCCACAATTAACGGCGCAGGAGAAGAAAATTGCTAGCTTTTTGATAGCTAATAAAAACAGAATTGTAGACAAGGATCAAATTGCTTTTTTAATGGGGTTGAGTGAAGAGACTTTTTCTTTGTGGGCAATTTATAAAGCAATTTCAAGGTTAAAAAAGAAAACAATTGGAGAATACGAACTGAAAACAATAAAGGGCCGGGGGTATAGATGGGAAAGTGGTCAAAAATAAGTCAAAAAGAGAGTAGGTGAGTGTCAGTTTCCAAACCGAGAAGGCTTGTATAAATGGGGTAATTAATTTTTATAAAAATATGAGCAGAATAAAGGAATGGAATATATTAGCCAGGCAGGTAGGTATCTATTATGGGGATTTAGAGATTGCACGGCGAAGGACATCGTTACAATCTAGAATTGTAGCGGCAGAAATGCTTTTGGGCCGAAGACCAATACCAAACGAGCTACAGGTGACTTGTGAAGCAATAAGGCGGTATGATGTTTGGGAAGGTATTGATCCTCGGTTATTTGATAGGCTTGATAGGCGAGTTGTTTATAGGCCGCTGGCAAGTGATTTGTCTGCATGGAATTTGACAGAGAATGATGTATCTTTGGCGGGAAGTCAGCCTGGTCTTTCGTCGGACTCGGCCGTTTTTATCTGTTCGGAAACCTCTAATAAATACGATGTTTTTTTTCATGACAAAGTACCATCCGGGCCTTATAAGGGGAGGTTTACTATCGGAGGTGAACCGACAGATAATATGGTGAAGGTGTCGGCCTTAGATAAGGCTAAAAAAGAGGCAATTATCACTTCCTCGAAATATCTTTCCAGACGTTTTCATCCATATGAATTTGCCGATCACATAATGGAGATATTGGCTTTTGAGGCTTCTGAAGAAGCAGAAAAAGATGAACCGGGCTATTCTGGACATTTATATAGAGCTAAACCATTGGGAAGAGCGGACCAAGTAGTGGCTGTTGGATCAGGGCCAGAAGGAGAAGTAAGGTTGCAGCGGTATATTAACAATATGTGGGTTATTCCTTTGGGTCCCGATGACCAACTAATTAGTCCTGAAGCAGGAAGAGAGTGGTTTCACATAGAAGCTACAGAAGAGTTGCCAGCACGAATAAATAGGAGTGAGGGATGGTTGTTGACGCCGGTGGCTGAATGCGCTATTCAGTTACTAGAGTTGCGGAAGAGGCGTTTTTCTTTTGAGTAATTAGCCTTCGTCGGGGTCGGGGGGAAGGAATTCTTCGCCGGTGTCGCTTTCCGTTTGGCCGGCTTTGAGCCAAAGAACGTAGTCACAGCCGGTAGCTTTTTTAGCCTCGCGGTCCCAGCCGGAAGTAGAACATTTTTTCATCCGTTTACCATTGGCGGTGGTGAACAAAACCAGGTTAGCGCCGCATTTGGGACATTTTTCGTCCAAATTTTCCGAGGTACCGTTCAGCCACTCAACGTAGTCACAGCCGATAGCAATTTTCTTTTCTTTATCCCAGGAGCCGGCACTGCATTTTTTCATTTTTTTGCCAAAACGGGTGACCTGGAGAACTAATGGGGCACCGCATTTGGGACATTTTTCGTCTAAAGTTACCGGTTCAACTTCGAGCCATTTAACATAGTCACAGCCTTCACTTTTGTGAGTTTGAGGATTCCAGGAACCACTGCTACAGCGTTGAAGCTTTTTGCCGGTGGGAGTTTGGGTAACTTCACTTAGCGGAGCGCCGCATTTGGGACATTTGTTTTCTGTTTGAGTCATATGATTTATATACTAACACGACAAGGCGGCGGTGGTGTTAGAATAAAATTATCAAAAAGAAAGGATGGCTTTTTTTAGTTTTGGTGTTGCTGATAGGAGTTTTTGTGTTTGTTGTCAGCAAAAGTAGTCAAAGGCCAAGTTGCGGCATTAATTCGGTGAGCAAGGCTAAGTGTCCGATTTAAATTATGAAGGGAAGAAATGATTTTATGGATACTGCCGGAATAATTATCGATGCGAATTTAACACTTGAGGAAGTTTTGAAAAATAAACAGACACTATCGGCTCCACAAGAAGTATTGGATAGACAAAGAATGGTAGAAGTCACTTATTATGCTTTTGATGGTTTACTACATCAGGGACAAATAGTGGTGGATATGGATTTAGCAGAAGAGGTAAAAGAGGCTTTTTGTATAATAAAAAAAACAAAATTTCCCATTAAGTCTGTTATTCCGTTTGTTGATAGATGTTTTATGTCAGAAGAGGAAAAGATGGCTTCAATAAATAACACTTCCGCTTTTAATTATCGTTTGATGACTGATTCTAACAAACTTTCAAATCATGCCTTTGGTAGAGCGATGGATATTAATCCTGCCCTAAACCCTTTTGTAAAAGGGGCTGAGGTAATACCATTAAGCGCAAAACGCGACATAAGTTTGCCGGGAACAATTGTCGGCGATGAAGAGTTTGTAGCTTATTTAAAATCAAAGGGTTGGGAGTGGGGTGGAGACTGGACGGATAGAAAAGATTATATGCATTTGGAAAAGAGTTAAAAAGTGAAAATAATATCAGGTAATGTAAATGGGATAAGATCGGCGTGTAAAAAGGGTTTTTGGGGTTTTATAGCCAAAGAAGAGCCGGATATTTTTTGTTTACAGGAAATCAAAGCAAAAAAAGAGGATTTACCCAAGGATCCAACCGAACTTAATGGTTATTACCCGGTTTTTAATTCGGCAGAGAAGAAAGGATATAGCGGAGTAGCTGTTTTTACTAAAGAAAAACCGATTTTGGTAAAGACAAAATTAGGCTTAGAAAGATTTGACAAAGAGGGGAGATATTTAGAATTGGAATATTCCGATTTTATTTTATTTAATTTTTATCTGCCGCACGGCGGGAGACAGAAAGAAAATTTGAAATATAAGTTAGAGGCATATAAAAAAATTATCGAAAAAGTAAGAAAGTTAAAAAATAAAAACGTAATTTTGATCGGGGATTTCAATATTGCCCACGAGGAAATTGATTTGGCCAGGCCGAAGGAAAATAGAAATAATATTATGTTTACGGCTGAGGAGAGAAAACAAATCGATAACTTGCTGGATTTGGGTTTAGTTGACAGTTTCAGATGCTTTAATACCGAACAAGGCCACTATACTTGGTGGCCATATGCTTTTCGTGCCAAAGAGCGGAATCTGGGTTGGCGGATAGACTATGTTTTTGTCTCTAAGAAGTTGGCGAAGAAAGTTAGCAAAGCAAATATTTATGCCGAAGTTAATTTTTCCGATCATTGTCCGATAGGGGTGGAGGTTGAAGTAGTGGATAATTTTAAACAGGAGAAACTACTTGCTGAATAGTTCTAAAACTTGTCTGCCCTTGGAGGATCGTTCCCCCAGGCGAGCCACCTTGTTTGAGTTTTTATAGCTAAAAATCACATTAAACTAATGGAACTTTTTCCGTGTGGTAAAGTTAATTTATGAAGAAAAAGAAACTTCCTGTCTTGGTCAAATTTTTACTTGTAATCTTTACTCTCGCCCTGTTTCTTTTTGTTGCCAACGAATACCTTATGGGAATGTTTATGGGTAGAATATTTGGTCAATCCGGAGATCTATCCGACATTAAGATAGGCGAATTTAGGCCTTTTCTCCCGGTCGCCAAATTAATTTGTCAAATTAAAGGTAGAAGTTATCAACAGATAGATCTTTATGAAGTCATAAACGGGAACAGTTGGGTTTGTGCTCCTAAATTCGAAGTTCCTAGTTGCCCTGGAGATGGTCCTTGTTATTACAAACCTGTCATTTATTTATATCCTGAAAGAAAAACAGAAGTAAACGTAAAAATAAAATATAATCCCGGTTTTTCCGTTACTTATCCGTCATATCAAAATGGTTGGAATGTAACCGCAGAACCTAACGGAAAATTAACTGATAATTATGATGGCAAGGAATATAGCTATTTATTTTGGGAGGGGAATTCCGATCCCAGTGCTCAATATGACATGTCTACCGGTTTTGTCGTTAAAGGCAATGAGACAGCTGAGTTTTTACAAAACAAGTTAAAAGAAATCGGGCTTACTCCAAAAGAATATAACGAATTTATTGTCTATTGGTATCCAAAGATGAAGCAGAATCCCTACAACTTAATTCATTTCGCTTCCACTTCAGAATATGACGATAAGGTCGTTATGAAAGTATCACCCAAACCCGATTCAGTTCTTCGGATGTTTATGGTTTACCGATCCTTGGAAAAATCAGTAACCATCCAGCCTCAAAACTTTATTCCATTTGTCAGAAAAGGGTTTACCGTCATTGAGTGGGGTGGAACGGAATTAAAAACGATAGAATAAATTATATGAATAGAAAAAGGATAAGTCTGGTGATTTTGTTTTTTTTAATAACCTTCTTCATTTATTTTATTGGCTTTGGGTTAGTCTCACTTAGACCGCCATGGGTTTTTTGGCTATTTATTTCAATTGATCTCCTATTAATGACCAAAGTAACTAGGCTAGTAAACAACAAAATTGTCTGGGATAAAAAGATCATCTCCTTTCTCTTTGGCTTGGGAATATTATTTGTAGCCCTCTTTTTTCTCCCATCACAATCGTGTGAATCATATGATAAATATTCTGCCGTAAGGTCATGCGATTGCCAGGGGTTAATTAAAAACACTTCAATTTTTACTACGGGATGTGTCGGTAGAAGAATCAAATGTTATCAGCGACAATCCGGTACCGGGGATGGATCAATGTTGGAAGTAATTTGTCCAGAATAAGTTTTAAAACCCGTCCCTCTTGGGGGACCTGTCCTGAGCTTGTCGAAGGATTGTTCCACTTGACTATTGAGAAAGACGCCTTTAGACTGATGATATGACAGATTTACAAAGAAACACAAGAACTTTGGTTGTATGTTTTGTAGTGGCGATGGGAGGTCTGATACCGCTTCGGTTTATGGCCGAAGGACAAAGGGTTTCGGCCGGAACAGCAATTTTAGGGGAAATGACCGAACAACAGGAAGTAGTTTTACCGGTTTTAGAGAATAATGTCGAAGAGGTTAGTTTGGAAGCACCGTATGACAAAATTGATAATCAAAAGCCGACATGTGTTGAAAAAACAGAGGCACAAATGGTGATTGACGGTTTGAACCAAAGAATTGTTGAAGGTGGTTTGACCGAAGAAGAAACTGTAAAGATGTACGAGACAATTTGGCAAATAGAAAGCGAGAAGTGTAAATAAGGGATTTTAAAAGAGACTAGCGGATGGTGATTGAATAGAGGTTTTCAGGAGCTCCTAAATAAGCGGAAGTGAGAGTAATGATGCGGATACCGTCGCTTGAGGGGTTAACAAGGCTTTGGTCAAAAGTACCGGCAAAGACAGTGTTTTTATTGGTCGAATCATAATCAATGACTTTGACCTGACCGTTTTCGATGAAGATGAGATGATTGGTATTTGGAAGCCAGAGGGGATTTTGAAGTTGACTTTGGGAACCGATGAGGAAATTGGTGTCGTCTTTGAGGTCGTAAACGTACCAATTATTTTTTTCGAGGGATCGAGTCTGGAATTGAGTACTTTGAGCAGGTGGTGGGCTAACGAGGCTTTGAGGAAGTAAAAAAGCAGCTTTGGCCAGATAAAGAAGCTTGGAATCGTCGGAGGAAAATTGGATAAATTTTGAAGATTCAGTGGAAACTGAGTTTTTCAGAGTGTCGGAAAGCCGGGATAATTTGAGCTCAATAATTTGAGAAAGCTGTTTTGACCAGTCTTCTTTAATGCTCGACAACTTGGGGGTAATGTCAAAAAGTGATTGGGCGGTAATGGGAGAGTCAAAAGAAATTAATAAGCTGGTGGTTTTAGAATTGGCGATAAATGACTTGGAGTCGGGAGAAGAAGTAAAGGTGAATTTGGACCAGTCGACACCGGGAAAATCGGGAGCCAGTTGACGGGGAAGACTACGGTAAAGCGGGAGTGGTGAAGAGTTTAGATCAATCACATAGAGGCCGTTATCTTTGGAAGCGGAAGCCGAGGCGACGGCATAGATAATTTTGGTGTCATCGGAAGTGATGGCCGGATTGACAGCACCGGAAAGGGTGATTGGTTTTAAATCGGGGGAGGAGCGAAACAAAATGGTGTCGGTTTGAAAAACGACTTCTTTTTTAATTTGAATATTTTTTTGCCAAGGAAGATAGCCGTCTTTGACAATTTTGACGGAATAATTGTCGGGCGATAGGTTGAGAGTGTCATCAGTAGCAGTAACCAGCCTGTCATTAAGGTAAACAGAGGCGGATTTGGGAATAGAGGTGGCAGAGAGAAGACCAGTAGATTGAAGGCCGGTGCCGTTTTTAAAATCGAAGCGGTAGCCACGGGCCAGGAAAATTATTAAAACGGTACCGACAACAACGAAAAGGAAGGTGGAGAGAATGACCAGAAGGCTTTTTTTGTCGGCAGAAGAGGCAACCATGGTTTATTATATAAAAATTTATCAGTAATGTATTGTTAGAATAAAGGAATGAAGCTGTTCAAAAAATTGGGCATTGATTTGGGGACATCAAACTGTTTGGTATGGGAGGCGGGAGAGGGGGTGGTAGTTTCAGAGCCAACGGTGGTGGCAGTAGAGATTGAAACCAAAAGAGTACTGGCGATAGGCAGTGAAGCTAAAAAAATGTCGGGGAAAACGCCGGAATATATTGAAGTAGTTAGGCCGCTCATGGAAGGAGTAATTGCGGATTATGAGGTAACAGAGGCATTTTTGAAATATATTTTACGACGGGTGATGGGAAAGGGCTGGTTTTTTGGGCCGGAAGTGATGGTGTGTGTGCCGGCCGGAGTAACACAGGTAGAACAGCGGGCGGTATTAGATGCAACTTTGGCGGCCGGAGCTAAAAGAGCCTATTTAATTGATAAGCCATTGGCGGCGGCAATTGGAGCTAAAATACCGGTAGCCGAGCCGTTTGGCAATATGATTGTGGATATTGGCGGAGGAGTAGCGGAAGCGGCGGTGATTAGCCTTGGCGGGGTGGTGGCGCATAAGACCGTAAGAGTGGGAGGGAATCGAATGGACGAGGTGATAGAGGAGGAGATCAAAAAAAGACATGGATTGGTAATTGGGGAACAAACGGCGGAAAATATTAAAATCCAAATCGGAAGCGCCATAAAATTGAAAAGACCGGAGACAATGGAAGTTAACGGTCGGGAGACGACGGGAGGATTACCGAAAAATTTGGTAATAGATTCAGACGAGGTATATGAGGCGATAAGACCGGTGTTGGATATGATTATTAAGACCATTGCCGACACCTTAGAAATGACGCCACCGGAGTTGGTGGCTGACATTTTAGATCGGGGGATAATTTTGTCGGGTGGAGCATCGCAGTTACGGAATCTAAATGTGCTTTTAACCAGGGAACTTGGGGTGTCGACTCATGTGGCACTGGAACCCCAGTATTGTGTGGTTCGAGGGGTAGGGATGGCAATTGAGAACTTGGAGGACTATAGAAGAGCGATTAGATAACCTATAAGAATTTCTAATTTCTAATTTTTAATTTATAATTATTGGTTGATTTGGGCTTATAAGATGAAAACGGATTTTTAAGAAGGATTTGGGGTAATTTGACGGTTTTAGCCTTAGATAAACGAGTAAATAATTTATTCAGGTAGTTGAAAAATAAGACTTTAGAAAGGAGGAGGAGATGGCCTGTAGGATGGGTGGAAAAAGAGGGTGATATATTTATGAAAAAAGTCCTGTAATATTTTTTGATTAATGGATAGAAATAGGTCGAAGTGGATGTTTTTAACAATAAATTGATTTGATAAATAGGGGAAACATCGGAGAAAGAAAAAATCTGCTAAAATTGAGAAGTGACAGATGAAAAGAAGAGAAAAGTGAAAAGCGATTATAGCCAATCTATGTGGCAAATATGGGGTATTAGCTTGTTTGGCGGAAGTATGGGTCAAGTGCTAAAGATTATTGAGGATTGGCAGAGGGAAGGGAAGAAAAAACAGTGGATAGCGACGGTTAATCCGGAGTTTGTGATGGCGGCCCAAAAGGACCAAAATTTTAAAGAAATTCTTCAAAAAACCAGTTTAAACGTGGTCGATGGGGTGGGGTTGGTGTGGGCAAAAGAAGTAGAGAAGGGAGGTTTTGGCAAGGGATTGAAAATAGCTTGGGAAGTATTGAGAGGAAAACATCGGGAAAGCTTGGTGCCGGGGGTGGAGTTGATGAAAAAAATGGTAGAAACGGCGGCAGAGAAGGGTAAAAAGGTATATTTGCTGGGTGGATGGGGGAACAGGGCGGAAAAAACGGCAAGATATTTTGAAGAAATGTATAAGGGGTTGAAAATAGGGTGGTCTAAAGGAGAGCCGGAAGTAAAAAATGAGGAGGTAGTGAGAAAAATTAACGAATTTGAACCTGATTTTTTGTTTGTGGCCTATGGAATGAAGAAACAGGAGGAGTGGATAGAAAAGAATTTGAAAAATCTAGACGTGGGGTTGGCAATGGGGGTGGGAAGGAGCTTTGATTATTTATCGGGAGAATTGAAGCGGGCACCGGGGTGGGTACGAAAAATGGGGATGGAATGGCTATATTCACTTTTGATGGAACCGAAAAGAGGGAGAAGACAAGTGGAATTGGTGCGATTTGTGGGGAAAGTTTTAAATTAAGAGAAGTTGCCGAGAAGCTTGATTTCAAAGTCGAGGTGGATGCCGGTTTTGGCCAGAACATCGGATTGAATTGAGGTAGCGAGAGTATAGAAATCTTTAGCTGCCCCAGCAGTTGCGGGGTTGTTATTGACGATGAAGTTGGCATGAAGGGGAGAGACTTGGGCGCCACCAACGGATTTGCCTTTCCAACCAAGGGAATCAATTAGTTGCCCCGCCGACAGCTTTGCAGTCTGGGCGGGCGGGTTTTTAAAAACACAGCCGGCGGAGTTAAAGGGTTGGGTTTGAGTTTTGTTTTTGACAATTTCGTCGTATTTTTGCTTGGCGGTGGTGCCATCGCCTGGTTTCAGATTAAAAGTGGCGGAAAGAATAATCAAGTGAGGCTTTGATTGAAATTCGGACTGATCATAACCCCAAGTAAGCTCGGAAGCTTTAAGATTTTCGGTTTGGCCGGTATTTAGGTTAAAGACAGTGATAGTGTCGAGATATTGGTTGAAATTGGTTTTATCAAAACCATGGATATTGCTGACGATGGCACCGCCAAGACTGGCGGGAATGTAGGCAAAATTTTCCAGACCAACTAAGTTTTGGGCTAGAGTTTGTTGAATGATGGCTTGGAGGGGGTTTAGGTGACGGATAACTAGGCCACGGATACCCTGATCGGAAATTAAGACGTTACTGCCGTTGCCAAGAATAGTAAGTGGTAATTGGCTTGTTTCATATATAAAGTTAAGGATTGATGTGAATTGATCTATGGTTGGAGTGTCGATAAAGATGTCGGCGGGGCCACCGATTTTAAGAGTGGTGTAAGGGGCGAGGGGATGATTTTGAAAAATCTGATAATCGGAGAATTTTAGTTTCAGTTTGGAGAAGAGAGCAGAGTAATCCATAGATTAATTATACACGAATTAAGTTTTGAAGCCGGATTATGGCTTATAAGAAAGGATAATGGATAGAGTATTTTTATATAGGACTGGAGTGTGGATAAGTGGAGAAAAATGGCGCAGCCCTATAATATAATAGAGAAGGAAATGAGGTAGAATTAAAGGATGAAAAGAGGCTGGAAGCGATGCTTAACTTGGGGACTGGTTATTTTAGTGGTAGCGGGAGTGGTTTGGTGGTGGAAGAGCAGCCCAAAGCCGGATCAGAAAATAGAAGAAAAAAAAACAGAAGAAGTAGTGAAGATGGGGGAAGAGATTAGATTTGGGGTAATGGCCGATGTTCATATGGATTGGAATAATTTTAAAATGGCGATAGATTTGGCCAAAAGTAGAGGAGAAAAACAGATAGTGGTAGCCGGGGATTTGACCAGCGTAGGGTCAAAAAAGGAATTAATGGCGGCTAAAAAAGTGCTGGACCAGAGCGGGATGCTATATTTTGTGGTTCCGGGGAATCATGACCGGTATACAGGAGACAAGTTTAAAGAGGACATTTTCGGAGAAGTGTTTGGGAAAAGCTATCAAAGCCTGAAAGAAGGCAGTTTGAAGCTGATTTTGATTGATAACGGAGGGAAAGCAGGCTTGGGATGGGTGCAGACAGAATGGCTTAAAAAGGAAGTGGACGAGTGCCGAGTATGGGTCTGCGTAGCAGTAATGCATATGCCTTTGGAAAATAATTTTTCGGAACATGTAATGGGAGAAGGGAGTACGGCGGTGACGGCTGAAGCGGCGGAATTGGTAAAAATGTTAAAAGAAACAGGGGTAAAGGAAATTGTAGCCGGACATTTACATTATGCTTCGGCTTATGAAATAGACGGGATGAGAACGATTTTGGTCGGGTCGGTAGCTGAGGCGAGGAATACGCAAACACCCAGGTTTACGGAGTTGACGGTAAAAGATAATATTTTGAATAGGGAAGTAGTAGTGCTGGAGGATACACAATGATTTTGGCGATAGATCCGGGATTAGCGAATACCGGCTGGGCGGTATTGGAAGAAAATAAGTTGGTCAAATGCGGGGTGCTAAAGACAAAGGTAGTCGATAGCAGTGCCAAAAGACTAGGACAAATTTATGAAGAAATAGAAAGGCTTATAAAAAAATATAAGGTTGAGGTGGTGGCTTTAGAGACTTTGTATTTTGCTAAGAATGCCAAGTCGGCGATAGCCGTATCGGAGGCAATCGGGGTGATTAAATTGTGTGCAGATCGATGTGGTTTGGAGGTATTCGGATATACCCCGTTACAGGTAAAGATGGCACTCGTCGGATATGGCCGGGCGGAGAAGGAACAGGTGGAAATAATGGTTCGAAATTTGCTGGGGATTGAAGGAAGTATTACGCCGAGCCATGCGTCGGACGCAGTGGCGGTGGGGTTGACGCATTTGGCGACCTGCCGGTTTAAAGTATAATAAGATTATGATTGCCAGCCTAAGAGGAAGAATAAATAAATTAGGAAACAGCTGGGTGGAAGTGGAAGTCGGAGGAGTAGGGTATTTGGTAAAAGTTGGGAATGGATTTATAAGAAGGCATAAAGAGGGGGAAGAGGTAGTGGTTAGAACTTATATGGCAGTATCGGAGAATGATATGAGCCTGTATGGGTTTGAAAATCAGGATGAAGTAGAATTATTTAAGTTGTTGCTGACAGTGTCGGGAGTGGGGCCCAAGACGGCTGGCCAGGTAATGGGAGATGTGGGAGTAGTGGAGATTATGAAGGCAATTGGCGAGGCGGATGTCAACTTTTTTCAAAAAATTAAGGGAGTGGGCAAGAAGACGGCACAAAGAATAATTGTGGATTTAAAATCGAAAATTGGGGGGTTAGGGGAGCTCGATTTAAGCGGTGGGGCGCCGCTTTTGGAGGATGATTTGTATTTGAGCTTAAAGCAGCTTGGATTTGACAGAAAGGAAATTGATAAGGTAACAAAAAAGATACCGGCAGGAGTAGAGAGCTTGGAGGAAAAACTAGGCTGGTGCTTGAAAGAAATGGCCTAAATATTGTATAATATGGGATATGCAGGTAGAAACAAAAGCAAGAGATGTTAGCGTTACTCATATAGGTCAGGTGCGGAAAAAGGTTGTCATCAGCGGTGAGGGCACTCCGGAATTTATTAGAGATAATTGTACAGGATGTTCGGCCAGACGTTTTTATGATGCGACTGGAATGACGGATGTTCCTCAAAAATGTGTTTGTTGGCGGGGAGACGGGACGGGAAAGTGCGATAATTGAGGCTCAGAGATATTAAGGTTTGGGTAATGTTTGGTAGAATAGGGAAGTGAAGAAAGATGAAAATAATTTGGATCCGAAAGCTGAGAAAAATGAAAAAGTAGTCGAAAGGAGTTTGCGGCCGCAGAAGCTAGAAGAATTTATTGGCCAGGAAGGGATAAAAGAGCAATTGGCAATATTTTTAACCGCGGCAAAACAAAGAGGGGAACAGCTTGATCATATTTTGTTTTACGGGCCGCCGGGATTGGGAAAAACAACACTAGCAAATTTGTTGGCTAAGGAAATGGGAGTCAGTATCCGGGTGACTTCAGGGCCGGCACTGACCAGGGCGGGGGATTTGGCGGCGATACTGACGGGACTTAAAAAAGGCGATTTACTATTTATCGACGAAATTCACCGGTTAAATAAAATTGTGGAGGAAACACTGTATTCGGCAATGGAGGATTTTGCTTTGGATATAGTTTTGGGCAAGGGACCATCGGCGAAAACGGTAAGATTGGGTTTAACCAAATTTACAATTGTAGGGGCAACGACGAGAATCGGACTTTTGTCGGGACCGATGAGAGACCGGTTTGGCTATGTACAGCAGATTGATTTTTATGAGGAAGAAGATTTGGCAGAAATTATCAAACGGACGGCAGAAATTTTGAAAGTGAAAATTGAAAAAGAAGCGGCGATGGAAATCGGAAAAAGATCGAGAGGAACACCAAGAATTGCCAACCGGTTGCTTCGGCGGGTACGGGATTTTGCCGAAATCAAAAATGACGGCTTAATTACCCTCACCGAAGTGAGGGGAGCATTAAAAATGCTTGGGGTGGACGAAATGGGCTTATCGGATGCCGACAGAAAATATTTGGAGGTGGTCAAAAAAGTTTATGGCGGCGGGCCGGTGGGGGTGGAGAATATTGCGGCAGCACTGACTGAAGACGTAGGGACGATTACCGAGGTTTATGAACCGTATTTGATGAAAAGAGGATTGGTAAAAAGGACTCCGAGGGGAAGAGTGGTAGAGTAGTTTGTTCTAGTTTACTTTTGAGTGGGGAAACGGTTATCATGATGGTATGAATATTCCAAATGATAGCCAAACAGACAAAAATAGTTTAGAAGAGTTTGCGGAGAAGTTGCTGGTAGAGAAAGGAGTAGGGGAAATGGATGCCGAAATACGGCAGCAAATGAAAAAAGATTTGGTCGATAGGCTTGAAGATAGAATAAACGCAACGATTTTGGAGAAAATGCCGCCGGAAAAATTGGAAGAATTTGAAAAACTGGTCGATGCGCCGAGTCAGGAAGAAATGACAAAATTTTGTGCGGAAAATATTCCGGATTTGGATCAAATGATAGCGGCGGAATTGGTAAGTTTTAGAACAACTTATTTAGCTACTGGTTAGACAAAGATGTGGCAACAGATGTAAACGGAGAACAACCAAAAACAACGACACCGTTGAAGGTGGCAATAGTAGACGTATCGGATACGGTTAAAACAACGGCAGTAGACAGAGCAGAGGAGAGGTTAACTGCAGAAGCGGCAGAACTAAAAGGAGTAAAAGGATTTTTTAAAAAGGTTTGGAAATTTAATGTCGCTCGGGAATACTACCGTCAAAGAGAAATTGCCAGGGCGAAAAAAGAGATTGTTGGACAAGATGATTTGTATGGAAATAAAGCGGCCAGCCAAGAAGCCAGGGCGGCGACGGTAGATAGATTTATGTCGGATTGCGATGAGGCGATACATAAAGAAGCCGGAGAAACTAAGGGAACCGGTAATGATGAAGTACAACAAGCAGTTAGGGAATTGATTAGGGAATTTTCTGCAGGCAGATTGGACGAAGCTCACTTTCAGGAGTCAAAGAACAGAATATTTTCAGCAACGAAGGAAAAAGATAGCCCCGGACTCTTGTATGCCGATAATATGCTGGAGGTGGCTAAGCAAATCAAAGAACAGGTGGCACATGGAGTGGCAATAGAAGCATTGATGGAGGATTTTCAAGTAGTGGTAGGGAGAGCAAAAATGGGAGTAAGAACCGAAGCTCAGTTTAATGCCATTGACCGGTTGACCAGCAAAATAATGAATACCCGTGTCGGATGTTGGATTGGGGAGACGACAGTGGCATCGGCGATGTCGATTGCTTATTGTATTGGCCAAAATTTGGGAGTTTCGTGGATGAGAAGTAAAGTGGCCCAAGTAGGTTCGTTTGGGGCAACAGCACTGGTGACCGGAGCAATTGCCGGAGCCAAAGAAGGCTACCGGGTCGAAGAGGAAAGAAAAAAGCATTTTCGGGATATGGCCAAAGGAAGAAGTTTTGACACAGTGAAAGATAAAAGACGGATAGAGATGGAAAGGGTCAGGTATGAAACGAAAAGTGCAGGAAGTTTGACCGAAGGATTACGAGAAGGAATAGACAATTTGGATGCGGGATTAAATGCCGATAATGCTAAAACATTGGTCGGGTTGTTGGCCGAAACGGAAGCCAGAATCAGACTGTCTGACCAAAGAAAAATTGATTTACTATCATATTCTGACGAAAAAAAGGTAGAACAGGAAAGATTTGAGCTGGATAAAACCAGAGCGGCGGCAAAAGTAATGCTTGAGAAGTTGGTACAAAGAGACGGAATTGAAGGTATTTTGGGAGGAAAGACTTGGGAAGATTTCTTGAGCGGAGCGGTTGGGGCCAAAATGGAGGAACTAAGAGGAGGAGAAATTGATCCGAAAAACAGGTTATTTAACAAAATGAAAACGAAAAGAGTAGCCGGAGCGGTGGCTAAGGGAGTAATCAGCGGGATTGTAATTGGAGGAATAACTCAAGAAATAAGTGCTTTTTTTGATCCGACACGACAGGGATTGGTAGAAACTTTGGTGACAGGGAAAAATGCGGTGGCAACCGGAGCGACACATTTAACACCATTGGAATCTTTAAGATCTTATATCAGTGGTGATTGGAAAAAAGTAATTGGATTTAGAGAGGAGATGATAAACGGGGTTAATTTTAAGGTCCCTGACGGAACCCATTTTGTGAACAGACCCGATGGAACGATGGCGTTGATGGGGGATAAAAATCAGGAAATTGTCGGTGGCTTACGGTTTGACGCAAAAGGTGGTTTGACAGACGACTCAAGACATTTACTAGAAAGCAGAGGGGGAATATTTGCGGGAACAAATAGAGAGATTGAAAGACAGATGGAAAGAATGACTCAAAGAACAGTAGGAGTCGATGAATTTGTGGCTAAAAAGCCGGAATTATTTCATCATATTACCAGGCTTGGATGGTATGACAATGACACCGAGGGGGTGTTTGATAAAAATGAATTAAGACTGCTGTGGGGTGGAGTGAGCGGAAACGGAGTAGATGCTAACGGAAATTATGTTTTGGATGTTAGCCAAATGATGACTGACGGATCATATCATGGAGGATTGTCGGCAGACGCGATGGAGTTGGCTAGACAAGGGAAGTTGTTTTTATCGTTGAGTGTGTCAGAAGGGACGCAAACGCAAATAGTCAAAGTAGCGATTGATGCCACCGGTAAGGCGGTGACGGCTCATGACAGTGAATTTGGCAGAATGTTGTTTGAAACAACGGGTGACGGACAGGCAAGATTTTTGGGAAAATTTGCGGAAGTATGCCAAAGTGTGGGAACAGCCGATGATGGAGCGGAGCAGGTAAGAGTTTTGGCGACTGCGGTGGGACGAGGAATCGAGGGTAATTTGACAATAGCGGACAAGGTGGTGGAAACAGTGAAAAGTACGGTGACTGATTGGGCGGTATCGATGCCGGCACCGGAACAGGTGTTTGATACTTTAGTGGATGTGCCGCCGATAATCCCGATAACATGGAGAACACCGTTGGAAAAGTTAAAAGAAGCAGGTAGCTCCGAGCCGGTAGTAGAGCAAGTACCGCAGGCAACTGAACCCGAATCAGCAGAAGTTGTTCTTCCGATGATTGAAACGTTGAAGGGTCCGCAAGTAGGTCCGTTATCGATGCCTGAAATTAATGGAATGCCTGAAGAGAGTGAAGAAATACCGCTTATGCCAAAACCAAAAGTGAGCCCATCAGTGGTGAATGATGAGGGGAAGGGGAATTCTAAACAAGAGGTGGTTAATCCGTGGAATGTTGTTCCGGAAAATGTAGTTGATAGATTAGCAGCGATGGGGGAGGAAGAGGAAAAAGAATGGGGAAAAAATTATTGGTTGAAGGCTTTTGATTCGCCGGAAAATGGTGATTATTTAGTGAGAAAGGTTGTAAGTGAAATTAAGCTGGATGAGCCTGAAAATAGTGGTGAGTGGTTGAGCAATGATGAAGAAAGAATAAAAGAGCTGATTAACCTTACTCTCAAGCCAGTTTGGCATAGTTTTGTGTTTTCTTTAAAAAGTAACGGAAGGAAAGTAAATAATTTAATAGAATTATTTAAGTTAGGAGCGAGACATAGTTTCGGGGTAGAGGTAGAAGTGGATGAAAATGGCGAGATGGTGGTCAAAGAGATGGGAACTTTTTTTAATAGACTTAAAGAAGTTAGATATAGGCCGATTGAATTTGAGGAAGAAGAGGCGGCATAACCAAAAAAGCTGTCAACGGGAAGCTGACAGCTTAGTGGCAAAAAAGAAAGAGAAAAGTTATTCTGTGGTTTGGATACCAAGTAACCATAAAACAGCTTCTTTACGATAGCGGCGGTCGCCGCGGGCATTGATGCGGATGGCCGGCAACTTACCCCGTTTACCCCAGCGTTTGATAGTCAGTTTGCTGACCCGGAGAAGATCAGCGACTTCGGCGACGGTTAAAAGGTCGGGAAGGTTGTCAATGCTGACACCATTAACTTTTTTGGGGAGGGATTGTTTCACAAGTTTATCTTGTGGGATAGTTTGTATGTCCATTTGGGGTATCTTGTTAGATCAAAGTAATTTGTAAACTGTATACAGTAAAACATAGAGCATACTTGTGTGTCAATGTGTCAAAAATTAAAGTGGAGAGAGAAAAGTCTAAAAATCAAAAAAGATAGGGGAAAAGGAAATTGTAGTAAAATAAAAATATGGCAGATTACAATCAACTAAAAGTTGACTATCGGATTGCGTTTTTTGGAGTTAAGAGCTGGGAGAGGGAAGCAATTGAGAAGGAAATAATCCGCTTGGATACTTTTGGGATAGGAATATTTGAAGGAGAGGTACAAGATAATTTGGAATTGGCGGCAAAATATGACATTATTTCGTCGTTTATTTATTCCAAGATGGACAAAAAAGTACTGGGAAAATTGCCGAATTTGAGAATGGTAGCGACGCGGTCGACGGGGATGGATCATGTTGATGGAAAGGAGTGTGAGAAGAGGAAAATAAAATTTGTAAATGTGCCGGCTTATGGGTCAAATACGGTGGCCGAATATGCTATGGCACTACTTTTAGCCGTAACTAAAAAAATAGTGGTAGCGCATCAGTCGGTTGAAGATGGTGAGTTTAGCCCGGAAGGGTTGACAGGAGTGGATTTGGAGGGGAAAACAATCGGGGTAATCGGAGTGGGGAAGATCGGGCAAAACGTGATCAAAATGGCCAGAGGTTTTGGGATGAAAGTGTTGGGGGTAGAAAAGAAAAAAGATGTAAGGCTAGAAAAAAAGTTGCATTTTAAATATGTGAGCCTAGAGGAGTGCCTAAAGCAAGCGGATTTTGTGACGGTTCATGTGCCGTTTGTGCCGGAGACGTTTCATATGATTAACAAGAAAAATATCAAGTTGATGAAAAAAGGCAGCTTTTTGGTGAATACGGCCAGGGGGCCGGTAGTTGAAGTGGAGGCGATAGTAGGGGCGCTAAATCAAAAGATTTTAGCGGGAGTGGGGTTAGATGTCACCGAAGAGGAACATTTGGTTGATAAGGTGTCAACAGTGATGGGAGACAAGGTGAATAAAGATGATTTGAGAGAGGTAGTTAGCTTTCATTTACTGCGGGACAGGGATGACGTGGTATTTACGCCGCACAATGCTTTTAATACCAAAGAGGCGATCGGAAGAATTGTAAAAACAACAGTGGATAGCATTAGCAGTTTTATCGACAAGGAGAAAAAATGATTCCGGTAATTATATGCGGAGGAGTGGGGTCGAAGATGTGGCCGGAGTCAAGGCAAAAAAGCCCGAAGCAATTTTTGCCATTGGTAAACGGAAAATCGTTATTTGAAATAAACTATGAAACTTTAAGAAAAAAATTTGCAGCTAGTGAGATTTTTCTGCAAACGAATCCGGTTCAGGCAGAGATGGCAAGGAAACAAAAACCGGAAATGCCGGTGGAAAATATTTTTATTGAGCCGGAAATGCGAAATCAGGGGCCGGCAACGGGAATGGCGGCAGCGATGTTGTATAAGCTGGGTTTTAAAGACGAACCATTTATCTTGATTCAGGTGGATGTGCTAAGAGAACCGGAAGAAGAATTTTTTAAGATGATTGATCAGTGTGATGAGCTAGTAAGAAAAGATGGAAAATTGATGACCGGAGGCTACAAGCCACCGTTTGCGATGATGGGGTGCGACTATTTAATCAGAGGCGATAAAGTTGAAGGTACCGGGGAGGTGGTAGTTTGGAGAATGGAAAAATGGTTGGGGAGGGATACAAAGGAGGAGGTGGAGTCGTTTTTGAAAGATGGCAGAGCGTTATTGCATAGTAATCATTATGCTTGGACACCAAGGTTAATGCTGGAAGCAATCAAGAAGAGAAAGGCGGAGTGGTATGAGCCCCTAATGAGTATTGCAAATGGCGGGGATGTAGCGACTGAATATGCCAAAATGCCAAAAGGGCCGATTGAAGAGGTAACGAAATTTGAAATGGAAGAAGGGCTGGTGGTAGAACATGCTTTTAAGTGGATTGATTTTGGGACGTGGGAGTCGGTAGCAAAATATTTGGAAGAAAAGGGGATGTATCAGCCCGAAGATGTAGAAGAAATTGAGGCAAAGAATAATTTTGTGCGGAAGCCCAGGGGAAAATATGTGGCACTAATCGGGATGGAAGATACGGTGGTGATCGATACCGGTGACGCACTTTTAGTGATGAAAAAGGACCAGAGCGGCAAAGTCGGGCAGATAGTGGATAAGCTCAAAGAGAAAGGAAGGACGGAGTTGCTGTAGAATGAGGAGAGGGAAAGTTAGGGGCCAAAGATGAGTTTATTATAGACCTACAAAAAGGAAACGGGTTGAAATGATGGGTAGCAAGTAGGTAAAATAGAGAATGAGAATTGGTTTTGACACGGAAAGGTACTTAAAAGCGCAGAAAAAAGCGATTGAAAAAAGACTGAAAAAATTTGATGACAGGCTATATTTGGAATTCGGAGGAAAGCTTTTGGATGATTTTCACGCGGTGCGGACATTGCCGGGATATGAACCGAATACAAAACTAAGACTACTAAAGAGTTTAAAGCGTGATCTTGGGGTAATTTATTGTGTGTCGGCCAAGCAGTTACAGAACGGTAAGGTGAGAGGGGATTATGGAATCGGGTATGATTTGGCGGCAATAAAAGCCATTGAAGATTTGAAAAAAGAAGGATTGAGAGTAGAGGGGGTGGTGATTAACCGGTGCGAGGGCGAGCGGGAAGTAGAAATATTTTTAAGAAAATTAAGAGAACTCGGAATTGAAGCGGTTAAAAGAAAAGAAATTAAGGGATATCCGAACGATGTTGACAGGATAGTCAGCGATAAAGGATACGGAGCGGATGAATATTTGAAGCCAAAAAGTAAATTGGTGGTAGTGTGGGGACCGGGGCCGGGATCGGGGAAATTGTCAACGTGTTTGGGGCAGATTTATCACGAAGTGAAAAAGGGAATGAATTCGGGGTATGCCAAATTTGAAACATTTCCGGTGTGGAATTTGGACTTAGACCATCCGATTAATGTAGCTTATGAAGCGGCGACGGCGGACTTGGGGGATTTTAATTTGATTGACCCGCATCATAAAAAGGCTTACGGAAAGGAAGCGGTTAATTATAATCGTGATGTAGAAACATTTTCGATAATGCAGAGAATGTTTGAGAAATTGCTGTCGGAGAAAAATTTTACCAGAAGTTACCGGTCGCCAACGGATATGGGGTTTAATGTGCTAAAGGAAGGAATGATAAACGATAAGGTCCTGCGGGAAGCGGCCAAAAAAGAAATTAATTTTTACGTATTTAGATATCGGGAAGAGTATAAAAAGGGGTTGGTAGACAAAGAGGTGCTGGAGAGGATGGAAAAGATTATGAAAAAATCGGGGATAGAAGAAGATTTTTTGCCGACGGTAAAAGTGGCCAGATCGGCTAGAAATAAAGCTAAAAAAGAAAAAGACAAGGGTTGTGGAGGAGTGTTTTGCGGGGCGGCAATTGAGTTGAAAAATGGTGAGGTAGTGTATGGCAAAAATTCACCGCTTTTGTATGCCGAAGCGGCGATGATGCTAAACGCAATTAAAAAACTGGCCGGAATTAATGATGAAGACGATTTGGTATCGGATTCGATTATCAGAAGAATTAACGATCTGAACGGAAGTTTGGGTGACGTGACCACATCGCTGAATATGGTGGAGACGGTAATCGCGCTGGCAGTATCGGCCAGGGATAATCCACTAGCCCAAAAAGCACTTGAGCATTTAACTGAACTTCGGGGGTGTTTTATGCATACGACTCACCGGTTGTCGCCGGCCGATGCCGTGTTTTTGAGAAAATTAGGGGCGTGGGTAAGCACGGATGGGGAAGTAGGATAGAGGGTGATAGGATAAATTAGTGGAGCTGAAATTAAAGAGGGAGTCAATTCGTTTGAAAGGATATGATTATTCTAAATCCGGACGCTATTTTGTGACAATTTGTACACATAGAAGATTTAAAATATTGGGGAAAATAATAGGACAAGAGGTCTGTTTAGACGAAAACGGATTGATAGTAAAAGATGAAATTTTGAGGACAGAAAAAATGAGACATAATATTTTGTTGGATAGCTTTGTAATAATGCCAAATCATGTGCATATGATATTGGTAATAAAAAATGATTTTGGGGCAGGATTGGATAACGGTGGAGGTGCTGGGGTATATTGTGGCGAAAAGGTAGGGGTGTATTCCGGTGGAAAGGTAGGGGCGTATTGCAATACGCCCCTACGGAAAATAAATTTAAAATCGCCAAAAAACAATTTAGGATCAATTATCAGAGGAATAAAGTCAACAACAGCGAAGAAAATACAGGAAATTAAATATGATGGATTACCGATTTGGCAAAGAAATTATTACGAAAGAATTATCAGGGATGAAGATGAATATCAGAAAATAAGATGGTATATGAATAATAATGCAAAATTGTGGGAGAAGGATGAAAATAATATTGAAGTAGGATAAAACAAACCCCGCCGAAGCGGGGTTTTAGAATTTCAACAAAAAGGAAATTATTTCAGCTCCACCTGGGCCCCTGCCGCTTCAAGTTTTTGCTTGGCTTCGTTGGCAGCATCTTTTTTCATGGTGCCAAGGTCAGCGGGACAAGCATCGACCATATCTTTGGCTTCTTTGAGACCGAGTTCGGGCTTAAATTCACGAACAGCTTTGATGACGGCGATTTTGTTAGCACCGGCATTGGTGATAACGACATCAAATTCGGTTTTTTCCTCGACTGGAGCTGGAGTTGCTCCGGTCCCGACGCTGGCGGTCGGGACGGTGGTCGTTGCCACCGCTTTAACATCGAACTTTTCTTCAAGAGCTTTGACCAAGTCAGAGAGCTCGAGCACTGACAATTTGGAAATTTGGTCTAAAATTTTGGTTAATTTTGCGTCCATTTTTTTATAAATTTTTAATTATTAATTTGTTTTAAATCCCTCTTTTTTTCTCCCTTTGAGGAAAGGGAGAATTGTAAATTTATTTTTTTTCTGCAATGGCTTTAAGAGTTAAAACCAATTGGGTTTGGTTAAAACGAAAGGCATAGGCTAAGCGCTGTAAAGGATTTTTTAAGCCGCCGAGAAGCTGAGCAATTAAAGCGGATTTGGAAGGCAAGCTTAAAAACTTTTTAAGTTCATCAGCTAAAAGTAGTTTTTGGTCATAAATGCCATACTTGAAGCTGGTTTTTTCTTTGTCTTTGTTGACTTTTTCAACTTCTTTGAGAGGGGCGATTTCGTCCTGATCACAAAAAACCAAAGAAGTGGGGCCGGTGAGAATTTCGGGAAGTTTGATACCCAGTTTTTCCAAAGCGCGGGTGATAAGAGAGTTTTTGGCAACTTCCATAATACCGCCCTGTTGTTTGATTTGATCGCGGAGATCAGCCATTTGAGCGGCAGTTAGACCTTGATATTGAAGTAAAGCAGTAGACTTGGCGGATTTGATTTTTTGAGTCAGGTCGTCGACCATGACAATTTTTTGAGCGTTTGGCATAAAAAAAGCCTCGAAGATCGAGGCGCAAAATAAAACAAAATAAATTATTTTGCCTCGAGCAGGATATTAATTAGTTGGTCGCCGTCGCTGAAGCTTTGGCGGACTAAACCGGCTGTCTTCGGTGGTAGAGCGATTATAACCTATTAAGACGCAGAAATAAAGATGGTAAAATTGGGAATGAGTAAAATTGACTTTAAAGCAGTCCTGGAAGAGAAAAAAGAAAAGATCTGGCCAGTAATTGAAAAATATCTTAAGGAATTGACAGTTTTTCCCGATTATTGCCAGGTCCCTGACAAATATTCGGAGATGGCCGAATTCCATCAAAAAATGGTTTCGGAATATCCGGAAAGAAAAGGCAAGTATCTTCGGCCGTCTCTAGTTCTTTTGACGGCTTTAGCTATGGGTTTTCCGGAAAAAAAAGCTTTGCAAACTGCAGCCGCCATGGAGACTTCCGAGGATTGGATTTTAAATCATGATGACATTGAAGACGATTCTTCGCAGAGAAGAGGAAAACCGGCCCTGCATAAAATTTATGGGAAAGAATTGGCGATCAATGCCGGGGACGCTTTACATGTGGTGATGTGGCGGATGTTAAGAGATAACCTAAAAATTGTAGGAGAAAAAAAAGGGCTTTTGATTATGGATGAATTTTTACGAATGCTGGATCGGACAGTTCTTGGCCAAACGGCAGAAATAAAATGGACTCAAGAGAGCAAGACAAACTTAACCGACGAAGATGTTTTGTTTATTCTGGAAAGTAAAACCGGTTACTATACTATCGCCGGACCAATGCGATTAGGAGCGATTTTGGCGGGAGCGACTAAAAAACAATTAGCCGATATTTACGAATTTGGAAAAACTTTAGGCCGGTCTTTTCAAATTGTGGATGATCTACTTGACCTTACCTCTGACTTTAAGGGTAATAAAAAACAAATGGGGAATGATATCTATGAGGGGAAAAGGACGATTATGTTAGTACATCTATTTCGAGCGCTTAGGGGAAAGGATAAAGAAAAATTGCTGGCTATTATGGAAAAGCCACGGGAGAAGAAGATAGTTGGGGAAGTAGAATGGGTAATTAAGATGATGAAGGATTACGGTAGTCTTGAACACGGAAAAAAGCTTGCAGAAAAATATGCCAAAGAGGCCGAAATGATTTTTGAAAAAAAATTAACTTTTTTGAAGTTTCAGCCAGGGAGAGACCAATTAAAAGCGGGAATTGAGTTTATTATTAAAAGAGATCATTAATTATGGCTATCAATCTGGAAAGAAAAATAATTGCTGTGGGAGCGATTATTCAAAGCGAAGATGGAAAAATTATAGTGGTTCAGGAAACTGAAGACAAATCGATTGTTGATAAAAAGGTGGGTGATTGGGGTTTCCCGATCGAAACGGCTAAGCCAGGAGAATCCGTAGAAAAGAATTTAGAAAGACTTTTTACCGAAGAAATTGGGGAAATAGAAGTTGATTATGATCTTGTCTCCGATTGGATTGGCGACTACAACGGAGGCAATAAAGAAGTTCCTCTTTGGGGAAGAGTTTTCTTGGTTCATTATAAAGGGCGGTCTAGTGAAAGAGTTTCTTTTAAGTCTGTTGACGGGGAGGTTATTAACCACCGCTGGATATCTCCGGAAGAAATTTTTAAATTATCTCGAAGGAAATGTGCCAGTGAGCCAATAAGAGATTTTATTGAGGGAAGGAGAGGAGTTGTTTGTAGCGAATGTTTGCCGGGTGTGAGAGCAATTTGAAGTTGGGGGGTTGGCAAAGATAGAGATGAGATGTATTTTGGAAGTATGTCGATGCTGGAACATTTGAAACAATACCAAGGAGCAGTGGATGCGGTCATGGCTTTAAGCGATGGATTAGCAAGGCCGGCGGAACAAATAATAAGGGTTTGTTGGGTAATACCGGGAGGGTGTGCTAAAAAAGAGAAGGAAATAGTAATAGGAGGTGTGAGAAGCAGTTTGTGTAATTTGTTGGGTTGTGACTTGCCGGAAATTTTGGATAGAGATTATTGGGCTTCGACGACCGGACAAGATATTTTAGGGAGAATTAGGAAGGGATTGGACGAGCTTGGGGTCAGATCTATCGTGTTAAAGCCGAGGGGTAGTTGATGAAGAGGCGGTTGTAAATAGATTTCGGAGTATAGAGTTTCAGGGTAGCAGAGGGTGAAGAAAGGGGAGAAGCAAAATAATTATTTTGAGGATCGATGGTGATTTGGATGGGGGTGCCGGCGGGGTTGATTTTATTTTCGCGATAGTAGAGATAAAAAATGGGCATGGCGGCCATGTCAAGGGTTGGCAGGGAATAGATCGCCAATTGCCCCGGATAGTTTAGGTCGATAGATTTTTTGAGGGTGTAAATTTTTTGAACTTGGGAGGGGTGCTGATAGACGAGGTTAAAGTTGAAAACGGAGGTAACGATCAAAAAGAGAATAATAAAAATGGCGGAAAGAGGTTTTGGGAGAAAATATAAGCTCCAGGCAGTGAGAAAAATAAAATAAGCATGAAGGAAAATAAGGTATTCGCGGGAGCGGACACCTTTGTAATAGCGCATTAAAACAACCTGAATAAGAAGAGAAAGGAGGACGATCCAGAAAAAGCGGAATTGGGGATAGCCTTTTTTAAAAGACAAAACGAAAGTGAAAATAAAAATAGCCAGGAGTAAATAACCTAAAGCAGGGATGTTGGTGATAATCTCGCCCCAGGTTTGAGGCCAGAAATCACGAAGGTCAGTGAGCCAGCGGATGGGAACAAAAAATTTGTTGACGCCGCCGGTATAGTAGTTGAAAACCGAAGTGATCCAAACATGGCGATGGGTAAAGTCAAAAATAAGAATGGGAATGAAAGCAGTTAAATAACCGGCAGTAAAAGTAAGACCAAGCTTGAGACGGGGGAAAAGCTTAAGGCGGTTAATAAGAAAGGCAGTTAAAAGTAAGGAAAAGAGACCAAGGGATTGAAAGTGAAAATTTTGGGCGAGACCGATACTAAAAGCAAAAAAATAAGCAAAAATAAGACGGGAATTTTTAAGGTAGAAGGAGAGAAAAAAGAAAGCCAGAGTTACGGCAAAGAAAACAATAGTAGTGTTGAGCATGTCGGGAGCATTGGCAACTTGGGCCGGGCAAAAGGCGGTGATAGCGGCTAAAAGCAGACCAAAGTTTTTATGGTAAACATTTTTGCCGATGAAATAAAAAAGAAGTGGGGTAAGGGAAAAAATGAGAGTAAAGCCAACCCAAGGACCGGAGGCAAAAGGAAAAAGAAAGGTAACGGCCATGATAAGCCAGTCGTAAAGAGGACCAAAGTTGAAAGGTCCGGCCGAGGAAGGGGAACCAAGGAGAGGCAGAAGGTGGTTTTGCAGGGCATAAGAAGCGATAACGGCGTCGCGGGCTTGGTCCTGATTGAAAACCCAGCGATTTTGATAGTTTAAAAAACGCCAAAAGAAGGAAAAAAGAAGGATGAGAAGAAGAAGGATTTTGGGATTTTTAAGCACTTTGATCATATTATGGCATAATTACGGGATGATAAAAGTAGTCTTGTTTGATTTTGACGGGACTTTGGCGATGTCGATGGAAATGGTTTATGACATTTATGGAGAAGTGGCCGAAAAATATAACTTGGTAAAAATTGACGGTAGCCAGGTGAACGAACTTAGAAAATATTCGGCGAAAGAGTTTATTAAGTTATTGAAAATAAAGCCGACTGATTTTCCAAAGATCCACCGGGAGGTAATGGATGAACTTAGCAAGAGGATGGAAAAAGTTAAATTACTGGCGGGAGTGGAAGCGGTTTTAAAGAAAATTAAAGAGAAAGGAATGACGATGGGTATAGTGACGTCAAACACGGTGGAAAATGTAAACCGGTTTTTAAAGGCCAAAAGAGTTTTGAACTATTTTGATATAGTTGATGATGAAAAAAATTTGTGGGGCAAGGGAGAAAAAATAAAAAAGTTAATGAAGAAAATGAAGTGGAAGCGAGCAGAGGTGATATATATAGGAGATGAAAGCCGGGATGTCGAGGCGGCCAAAATGGCCAAAATTAAAGTAATTGGAGTGAGCTGGGGTTATGAGGCCAGGGAGAATTTGGTGAAGGCCGGAGCTGATTTTGTAGTAGATAAACCGGAGGAAATTTTGCGGATTTTGCTAAGATAGAGGTGTGAAGAAGTGGTTGATAGTGATGGGAGTATCGGTAGTAATACTTGGTTTATTGGGTTGGTGGATATGGGGAAGAAGGGCCGGAGTGAGTCCGCTTGGAATCAAAAAAGAATTGGGAGAAAGAGTTTATGAAAAATATGATTTTGATAGCCTGAAGGCAAGTTATAAAGTTTCGAAAGTTTCTAAAGTTTATAAAGTAGAAATGTTGGGGAATATCCCCGAAGTGGAAAGTAGGCGGAAAGATTTGGGATTAAAAAGTGTTGGTTTTAAAACCCAAAAGTTTAGATTTTTAAGTGAGGGAAAATGGATTACCGGGATGGTGAATATGCCGTTAACCCCGATGAGCAATAAATTACCGGCGATAATTATGATTCGGGGATATACTGACGCGGAGGGGTATTATTCCGGGTCGGGGACATGGCGGGTAGCCGATGAACTGGCGAGAGTCGGATATGTAACCGTGTCTTTGGATTTTTTGGGATTTGCGGGGTCAGAGGCAGAATCAACGGATATTTTGGAGGCTAGGTTTGTCAAAGTGGTTAATGTTTTAGATTTGATTGAATCGGTAAAAAAGTTGGGGATAGTTGACCCGAATAAAATCGGGATTTGGGCACACAGTAACGGTGGACAGATAGCCTTATCGGTGCTGGAAGTGTCGGGAGCCAATTATCCGACAGTTTTATGGGCGCCGATGACCAAGCCATTTCCTCAAAGCGTGTTGGAGACAATTACAGATGATGAAGGTGGCAGATATGTGAAACAAAAAGTGGATGAATTTCTAAGCAGATATGATCCGAGAAGGTTTGCGATGGAGAATTATTACGGATGGGTGAAGGCGCCGGTATTGATACAACAGGGAACAGCGGATGAGTGGTGTAAGGTGGAATGGCAGGAAAAAGTAATAGAGGGAATAAATATGAGCGGCGGTGAAGCGGCGCTGGTGGTGTACCAGGGCGATGATCACAGTTTGAGTAGGAATTGGGAGGAAGCGGTGGAGAAGGATAAAGAGTGGTATAAAATGTTGCGTTAGTCATAAAAAAACGGTAAAATACCTAATTTATGAATGATGGTTTGGAAGTAAAAAAAGAAGTTTCGTGGTCGAAGCAGATAAGATTGTTGGTAAATAAAAAGTGCAATTATAATTGCAGTTTTCCTGGATCTTGTAGAGAGTGGTGTCATAAGGATGGAGTAAGAACGGGAAAGATGGATAGGATTCCAAAAGTAACAGTTGAAGATTTTTTGTTTTTTGCCGATGCGGTTAGAATTCCTTTCGGAATAGAAAAAGTAAAAGTTGGAGCAATGGAGCCCTTGTTGTACCCCGGGATTTTTGATTTGATAAGTGGGCTAAAAAAAATAGGATACAAGGAAGTTAGTATGACTACTAATGGATATTTTTTGCAGAAAAACTTGGATAAATTGGAAAAAACTGGATTAGATACTTTAACGGTAAGTATGCACGCTTTTAACAAGGAAGCCTATCGGTCGATAACCAGAATTGATGGTTTTGATATGGTAAAAAATGCGGTAGAAGAGGCAACAAAAAGGAAATTTACAAAAGTTAAAGTTAATAGGGTACTGTTGAAAGTTGATGATTTATGGGGGGATCTGATGCGTTTTTTTGACTGGGCTGTAGCCAATAAGGTCAGAGTGAAACTGTATAAGTTAATTTGGTCGCCAGAAATGGATTCGAAGAAGTATTTTGACAACTATGTCTCCTGGAAAGGATTGATGGTATTTTTAAGGAAAAATGGCAAGTTGAAAGGGATTGACAGTTTTACGATAGCGGGAAGACAGAGATTTTTATGGGAACTTAATAACGGATTAGAAATAGAGACGGATGTTTTTGGGCACAAGTTAGGGGAAGAAATGTCTTCGATTTGTCGGAAATGCAGTTTGGCTCAATACTGCCAGGAGGGATTGTTGTCTTACGGGATTGAAGTGAATCCGGATTTGGTAGTTTCTCCGTGCCTTTTAAGGGATGATGTGAATCTTGATTTATATTCATTAATAAAAGAAAGAGACGGGGAGAGGTTGAGATCAAAATTGTCCCAATATATTGACAAAATTGCAAACAGGTAAAAATGTGATATATTAGTGGGTATGAAGGTGTATTTTGGTACCAGTCCAAGAATAAAAGAAAGGTTTCCTGAGGTAGTCGATAAGATATTTGATCAACTTCAAAAATTGGGATGCAGGCTTACCAGCAAATGGGTTAAGGAAGTGAATACTGTTGACTTTTATAATTTATCTCTAAAAGAGCTAGACGAACATCAAAACAAAACGATGAAGGCAATTAGGGAAGCTGATATATGTGTTTTTGAAGTTTCGATTCATAGTTTATCGGTCGGTTACTTGACGAACTACGCCCTAGAAAATGGAAAAGTGGTGATAGTTTTAAGTCAAAGCCAGGAACCGTGGAATTTGTTTAAGAGTATAAAATCAGACAAGCTTTTGACTGTAGAGTACAAAGAGTCAAATTTGAAGGAAAAGCTGGAGGATGTTTTGAAGAAAGCCCAGGAAAAATCAGATGTGCGATTTAATTTTTTTGTATCACCAAAAATTTTGAATTATTTGGATTGGGTGGCGCAAAAGAGGATGGTGCCAAGATCGGTATTTTTGAGAGACTTGATAGAAAAAGAAATGAGGAAGGATAAGGAATTTAGGCAGTAAACTGAATTTAAGGCTATCTTTTTGGAGGTTTTAAGTGTAAGCTTACGGTAAGCAGAAATGAAAATATATTTGGTAGCGTCGCCAAGAATTGTTTTCGAAGATCCGGAAGTTTTTCGGAAAATTCATAGGCATTTAGCCAAAGATCATAAAATGTTAAGCGAGATGCTTTTGAGGTGGACGGACCCAAATAGAAAAGAGAAAAAGGCAGAGGATGTTTTGACGATGTCGCATGAAGAAATAGTAAAAAGAGTTAAACAATCGGTGGAAACATTGAAAAAGGCGGATGTGGTGATTATGGAAATATCGGGACACAGTATGTCGATGGGGTATTTGACGGCCAAGGCACTCGAATTTGGCAAGCCGGTAATTTATATCCAGCGGGAAATTTCACAGCCGCATTGGATGGAAGGCTTGGACGATCCAAAGCTGTCAAGCTACAAATATACTAATGAAAATGTGACGGAAATACTGGATCAGGCGATTGCCAAGGCAAAAGACCTGATTGATGTGCGGTTTAACTTTTTTGTCAGTTCGAAAATTTTGAATTATTTAGATTGGGTGTCGCAAAAAAGAATGGAACCAAGAGCAGTGTTTTTGAGAAGTATTATTGAGAAGGAAATGAAGAGAGAAAGGGAGTTTAAAGGATAGATTTTCTAAAATTTTCTTTGGTTTTGAGCCAATAAGGGGACTGGCGGCAGAGGGGGTGTGAGTCTTTGGAGTCGAGCAAAAGGGATTTGACGAGCTCTTCTAGAAAAATGGTGTTTTGGGAGCCTTTGATAAGGATAGTAGAATCGGGAGGAAGATGGGTTTTTAGATAGTCAGCGGCTTGCCACCAGTAAAGAAATTTGACGGCTTTGGGGCCAAAGGATTTTTTGGTTTCCGGGCCGACAGAAATAAGGATGTCGGCGATTTTAGAAGCTGTTTGATATAGTTCTTGGTGGTACTTTGAGCTATTTGGGCCGATTTCGCGCATGTCGCCGAGGACGGCGATTTTGGGGGATTTAAAGGTGGAGAGAAATTTCAACATTTCTTGACAGGCGAGAGGTGAGGAATTGTAGGAACTGTCGATAAGGGTTGAACTATTAATGTCTTTTAAAACGGAAGCACGGCTTGGGGGGAGATGAAAATGGCGACGGAGATTGTTGGCGGCGGTTTTTTGGTCAAGACCAAGAGTTTGGGCCAGAGTAACGGCGGCGCCAAAAGAGGTTTGATAGATGTCGGGGAGAAGATAGCGTTTAAATTTAATATTAATGGGTTTTATGGGAATAGCGTTTTGGTTGTGGGTATATTTAACAACCAATGGGTCGGAGGGGTTTACAATGGCAATTTGGGTAGTATTGGCGAGCTTGGCTTTTTCGGCGGCAATTTGATCAAGTGAAGAAAAGCCCTGAAGGTGAACGGGGGAGACGTTTAAGAAAATGCCAATATCAGGTTGAATAACTGATAAAAGAAAGTCCATGTTTTTAGGTGGAGTAGCGGCATCAACGCCCATTTCGACTAAATATAAATTAAATTTGGGCCAGTAAAGAAAAAGCTGAATCGGGGCCAAAATAGCCAGACGAATCCAATCGGGAAGAGTATAGTCGATGGTTTTGAGACCGAGAATATTAAGAGAAATACCGGATTCGGAGTTGGAGCCGGAAGTGGTTTTAATTTTAAAATTGGGTTTCAAAGCAGCTTCGCAAGCTAAAACAGTAGAGGTTTTACCGGCGGAACCGGTAATACCAACGATTTTAAGATCGGGGTTGAGTAACTTGATCTTTCTCAGCTGAAACCGGGCAAAAAAACGAAGGTAAGAAAGGAATAAGAGACTTAGTTTTGGTTTCATAGAATGGTTCTTCTGATAGTTGAGTGTAACCCGGTAAGGATAGTATAGGGAAGAGTGTGAAGGGTGGCGGCTAACTTATAGACGGAACAGGGATCGTCACTATTTGGAGAAATAATAGTGGCCTGATCACCAATTTTGACGTTTATGGTCCGGGGAATTTTGATAGTGGTCATATTCATACTGATATTGCCAACCACAGGGCATTTAGTATTTTGGATTAAGAAATCAACCTGATTACTTAGGCCCCACGGAATACCTTCATTATAACCGGCGGTAAGGATAGCGATGGTTTCATCCTGTTTGGCGGTGTAAGTACCTTCGTAGCCGACTTGGTCCCCGGAGCGGATATTTTTAATTAAGGCCAGACGGGAAGTGAAGGTCAAGGCCGGATGAAGAATTTGTTTTTGAGTCCGGCCCTCAATGGTATGGGGACCAAAAGGAGTATAGCCATAGAAGCCAAGGCCAAGCCGGACCAGATTAAAGTAAGGATCACGAATAATTGAAGCGCCGGCGGTGGCGGCAATATGCTTGTATTTAAAGGTAAAGCCGGCTTTTTCAAATTCGGTGACCATGACTTTGAAAAGTTTAATTTGATTGTTGGTAAAAGTAATTTTTCTGGGATCATCAGCTTCCGAAAGGTGGGAGTAGATACCTTCTATTTGAAGGTGGCGGCAGGTTTTGAGAACGGAAATAAATTCGGAAACATTTTCTTTCTGGATGCCAAGTCGACACATACCGGTGTCAAGCTTGAGGTGAACTTTGGCTCCCGGCTGATGTTCGTTTAAAGCTTTAAGGGAGTCGATATCGTAAACAGTAAAAGTAAAGGGAAGTTTTTTCCAAACAGAATAATTTTGAGGATCAGTGTAACCCATGATCATGATAGGAGTTTTGATTTTTTGTTTCAAAAGCTCGTAGGCTTCAAAAAGGGAATCGACCATGATATAGGGGGTTTGAAGGTGACGGTCGACGATTTTGGCAATTTCAACTAGACCATGACCGTAAGCATTGGATTTGAGAACCGGACAAACTTGAGTGGCAGGATTAAGTTTTTGAAAGTAATTAAAGTTGTGAACGAGGGCGCTTGAATCAAGAATAATTTCGTTGAGAGTATGATATATGGCTATGGTTGTAGTATAACATATTGTATTAACAAAGTAAAACTTGAAGCTAATATTTGTATTTATAATATAACTATGATATTTTAAATACAGTATGAAAAAAATAAAAGTGGCGGTGTTGATGGGAGGAAGAAGTTCAGAAAGGGAGGTGTCAATAAAGTCCGGAAATGAGGTGGTGACTAATCTGGATAAATCAAAATACGAAGTGCTGCCGGTAATCATTGGTGAAGACATAAATGATTTGGCAAAAATAAAGACAGAGGTGGTATTTTTGGTGATGCATGGGAAGGACGGAGAAGACGGGACAATTCAGGGGATTTTAGAATTTATGGGGATACCGTATACCGGGAGTGGGGTGTTGGCGTCGGCCATCGGAATGAATAAGGTGGCATTTAAAAGAGCGATTGATCATTTGGGGGTGAAAGTGCCAAAGTGGCAGATTTATGAAGAAGGGGCGGAGGTAGAGCTGCCGGCGGTAGTTAAGCCGACAGATCAGGGGTCAAGCGTAGGGGTGAGTATCGTCAGAAATAAAGACGAATTGACAATGGCGGTAGTGAAGGCTAAAAAGTACAGTAAAGAAGTACTGATAGAGGAATATGTAAAAGGAATTGAAGTGTCGGCAGGAATATTGGGGAATAAAAGATTGACGGCACTGCCGATAGTCGAGATATGTCCAAAAAACGAATTTTTTGATTATGAAGCGAAATATACCGAAGGAATGTGTGAAGAAATTGTGCCGGCCAGAATTTCGGAAGATTTAACCAGGGAAATTCAAAGGCAGGCGATGATGATATATGCGACGATTGGATGCCGTGGGTTTGGAAGAGTGGATTTTATAATCAGGGACGAGGTGCCGTACGCTCTGGAAATTAATACCATTCCGGGGTTGACACCGAATTCACTTTTACCCAAAGAAGCCAAGGCGATGGGGATCAACTATGCGGAACTATTGGACAGACTAATTCAGTTAGCTTTGGAGTGATGTGATAGCTATTTGATAACCTCAATCTTGACGCTGGGACCCATAGTGGCACAAACCGCCAGCTTTTTGATTTTGGTGGGCTTGACCACTTTGATCAGTTCGGCGATGTTGGCTTCAAGTTCGGAGGCCGATTGAGAAACTTTTCCGACAACAACATGGATGATGGCTGCCTTTTTTTCGGTGGCAATTATTTGTTTGGCGACGGATAGTTTTTTAACAGCTTCTTCCGGCTTGTCAGTCAAAGTGCCGTTTTTAGGATTAGGCATGAGGCCTTTGGGACCCAAAGTTTTGGCAAAAGGTAGGAGCCTAGACATAGTGACCGGAGTAGCGATAAGAATGTCAAAATTCAATTTACCGTCTTTGATTTCGGCTAAAATAGCATCGTTTAAGACGACAATTTTTTTAGCGGCGGTTTCCAAGTGGGGGAAAGTGATTTCGCCGACAGGACCGATATCGATAGTGGTGATGTGGCATTCAACCTTTCCATCAAATTTGGAAATCGAGGTCTTTTTGACCAATTCGACTGCGTCTTTGAGGGGGTAATATTTGGTAACTTCAATCAGCTTTTTGGCGGCTTGATATTTTTTACCGCGAACCTTAGCGGTTTTAACGGTTTTTTTCGCCTGTTCGGCGGATGAATCTGTGGTTTCCTCGACTTTGGTTTCTACAACTTCAGTTTCCGTCTTCGCTGACGCTTCGGCGGACAAGTCTGGAGCCTTTTGTTCCGATGTTTCAATCGGAGCTTCCACAGCAAGCTTAGCTTTTTTAGCTTTGTTGGTTTGAGTGGTTTTGCTCATAGATAGTACAAATATTTAACTTGGATATGATACCACAAAATTAGGATTTTGACCGGGATTAGGAAAGAAGAGAACACCTGCCGCAGAAAACTTTGTAAACGACGCCAGTTTCTGTTTTACCGGTTTTGGCATCGAAAATTTGACCACCACCGATTATTTGAGTGCAAGGCTTTAAACTACCATCGGGGTTAACCGGTTTTCTTGTACAAAAACAACTGCCTTCTTGATCAGGTGGAGTATTGACCGTTACCAAGTTGGGAAAAATTATCCCTAATAATGATTCTGGTATGGTTGGCATAAAAATTTTGCAGTTAAATAATAAATTAAGAGTTTTTGGCGGAGTTGGTTGAAGGGCAAACGCTACACATAGCGCAAGAAGGAACTTTGGCGATTATGGCAAGCCGCGATTCTGTTCCTTTACCTCTACCTGTTCCAACTTTTACCGTACGGCCAAAGATTCCCTGACAATAGGGTTCGGGCCAGTGGGTGGGATCGCGAACTTTTAGGTCGCAGCTACCTAGGTAATAAGTATTGTCAGTATCGATGTAATCCTGGTCAGGAGTGAAATAGGGAAAAGATTCGAGTGAGGGCATAAATATTTAGCTAGTAGCTGGTAATTGTTCTTGCCGATAACAGATATCTCTAACACAATCAGCACAGCCTTGAGCTGTATGGTCGTTAATAAGGGGAGATTCTCCAGGCCTAAGCTCGATTATTTTGAGACAGGCATCATAGATTCCCGGTCGCTTGTAGGTTAGACCGCAACGGATATCCTGATTGCCGTGGCCGATAACTGCGTGTGGGTAATTTTCGATTGGCATAAAATTTAGCTGATAATTTTAACTTTTATAAAACTATCAGATTATATCACTTGGGTTGTGGAGTTTATTAGGTACAAGACTAAGATTGGGCGAGGGAGCCACGTAAAGGTTTGGCCTTGGCTTTGTCGATTTTCCGCTGAACCGGGCAATCAGAACAAGAATGAGTTAGGTTGCGATCTAGTTGGATTATTGAACCGTCGAGGCCATGGTCAACGTTGGTGGCTTCAGGACAAACATTACCGCTTAAGTTGCAACGAACTTTGTCGCTATCAAGGTTAAATAAGGCATTTGGAAAAGGATTCTTACGACATTCGGTACAGGAATGAGGACTGCCAACAAAATCAGTTACTACTAAAGTATCCTCTAGGCTTAAGGATCGATAACTGTAACCATCGATTAAGCAAAATTCATAGTTAGATTTTTGCAAGAAACATCCGCCTCGTCTACCGTCGAAGTTTGAGATGTGAAAAGGATAACGGGCTACCACGTCAGCGGCGGTGACGGCAATAGGTTTTGCTTTTTCTTTACGGTAAATAGGACAGACAAGACAGGAATCAGATTTGCTTAAAATTAGATTTTCCGAATTTGGTTTGGTCGAAGAACCGGGAAATTGCTTTCCGCCGGTTATTTCGGTACAAGGCTCATAGGGTCGGATCAGGCAAAAACAACTATTTTCACCGCTAGGATTTTGTTTAATTACTCTTAGAAAAGGATGAGTATTGTGTAATTCGGATTCTCGTATGGTTGGCATAATTTAGTTTATTTTGATTTTTTTTAAAAGGGGAGATCGTCGAGTGATAGGGGTTCTGGGAGTGTAGGTGCAGAAGTTTCGTTGGTGGCTTTTAATTCTCGTTGTAAACGAAAACCATTTAATAGGGAAACAACACAATCACTGCATTTAGGCAGGGTGGGATGTACCGTCCCCGGGATTCTTATCCATACTTTTTGTTGATTTAATAAAATCGAAACGCCACCGTCTATGTGATCACAAATATCGTCATCGCTTTTGTATCCTAAAAGTGGTTTTACGGTACAAGTACCTGCTCGGATATCTTCGGGGTCAACAAGGCGAAAATTAGGAAAATCGGCAATAAACTCAGGAGTGTTCGGTGATCTTGTCAGTGGTTCTAATGTTTGGCGGTAAGCAGGACAGTTGGTGTAGGAACTGTCTTTACCTAACCATTCAGCCAGCCGACAGGAGATTGGGGCTTGAAGGTTTTCAATTAAATTACAAGTAACGACAGTACCAAAACAGTGACGACTGGTGGTTGAATAAGGACAAGGGAATTCGGGTAATGACATAATTTAGATAGTAACTGGTAACTTTTATAAAACTATCAGATTATATCACTCCGGTTAGGGAGAGGGGATGGGGAGAGGGGCAGTCGGCACAAGAACGACAAAAACAATTTAAGGTCCCAGGTAGTCGCATACCAGCTCGGGAACCTTGTTGAATTACAATGCCGCCGCGGATTTCCGGACAAGAAACGTCTGTTTTTCGGCAAATACCGGCGTTGGTATCTTTGGTGGTTCGGAGAATAAACTCAGGAAAGTGAGAGGCAAGCCAGTCAGAATGGATCCCTAAAGTCAGTTGATAAACGATCGGCCTCTCGGGAGACAAGTTGGACACAAAATAATTGTACAGCTTAGGTTATGGGATGACGAAAATTGGGACAGTAGTTTCAGGATGCTCTCGATAGCAGATATCTACGGGACAAAGGGCACAGGAAACAACATTGAATCTAATTTCATCTACGCTATGACCCGATGATTGGGCAGCAGAACATGTTTTATCAGTACGTCGACAGATTGGGGGATTATGGTTTCCACCCATTAAAGTGTTTTCGAATCCTTTTAAAAATTCATAAGCCATGTTGATTTAGAATATGAACTATTAATTAAGTATCAAATTATATCACTTAAAATTGATTTTTAGGCGACGATTTCTAGACCCATGGAGAGGGCGGTGCCGGCAACCATGCGGGCGGCGGCGGCCAAGTCTTTGGTATTGAGATCAACCAGCTTGTCGGCGGCAATTTTGTTAATTTGGGCTTGAGTAATTTTGCCGATTTTTTCACGGCCGGTAGTACCGGAGCCCTTAGCGAGGCCGATAGCTTTTTTGATCATGTCGGAAACGGGTGGCTTTTTGAGGACAAAAGTAAAGGTCCGATCTTCAAAGATAGTGATAATGGCCGGAATTAAAGAACCTTTCATCGAAGCGGTTTGTTCGTTGAATTCCTTACAGAAATCCATGATTTTAATACCGTGTGGACCTAAAGCGGTACCGACCGGAGGAGCAGGATTAGCTGAACCGGCTTGGAGTGCGAGCTTAACGATGATTTTGATTTTGCGTGGCATAATTTAGAGTTCTCTACTAACCTGTAAGAAATCGAGTTCGACGGGGGTTTCGCGCTCGAAAAAAGAAACTAAAACGCGAAGTTTGCCTTTTTCCTGATCGATAGTATCGATCGTGCCGATGAAATCAGCAAAAGGGCCGTTGGTAATTTTGACGACGTCGCCAATGCCAAAAGGAGTTTGGAATTTGGGCTTGTCTTCTTCGGTAGTTTTCAAAATAAGGTCAACTTCAGCTTGGGAAATGGGAGTAGGCTTGTTGCCGACACCGATAAAGCCGGTGACACCCTGGGTAGTCCGGACAGTAACCCAAGAGTCGTCGGTGACGATCATTTGGATTAAAACGTAACCGGGAAAAGTTTTTTCCTGGGTTTTAATCTTTTGGCCACGACGGATAATCATTTTAGATTGAATCGGGATGATAGCTTGGAAAATTTGATCTTCCAAATTCATGGTTTTAATTCTGGTTTTGAGGGCATCAATGACTTTGTATTCGTGGCCGGAGTAAGTGTTGATAACGTACCAGGCGGCGTCGATAGAAGGGGAAGCGTCGGAAAGTTTAAATAAGAAGTCTTTTTTAAGGGTAGTAGCGGAGGTGTTGGGCATAATTATTTTTTGATAATTTTGATAGTGGGGGTGGCGGAAGGGGTGGAGATATTAATGGTTGGTAAAGCAATGGTTTCTGTAGGAACCGGAGGACTGGTTTTTAGGTTGGTCAAAAGCGGGATAGATTGAGTAAATAAATAATCAAATCCGCCTAATATCAGGGATATTACAAGCGAAAATGATATTACCACAAAAGTAAGCTGAATTAAAGCATCGCGTTTCGGCCAGGTGATGTGGTGGAATTCCTCACGAACTTCCCTTAGAAACTGCAATATTTTTTGCATAGGGTATTATAACAAGGAATTTTGAAGGACTAGGGGAGAGGGACTTGAGTTAGTTTGGAGTAAATTTAGATATTAAGTAATAGTTGACAAACCCCATGGGCAGTAGGTATGATGGTAGCTATCCGCTAGTGATAGTGGGTAAAATTTATGATATGCCCATATTGTCAATTTGACGAATCAACAGTTTTGGAGAGCCGCGAGGCACAGGACGGTAAGGCCACCAGGCGCAGGCGGGAGTGTTTACGGTGCGGAAAGCGGTTTACGACTTATGAAAAGGTAGGCAATATTGAATTGAAAGTGGTCAAGAAAGACGGGCGGGTAGAGGATTATAGTCGGGAGAAATTGGAAAAATGTTTTGAAAAAGCCTGTTACCGGGTACCAAGAGAAGCGAGAATTGAGGCGGTAGAAGAGATTGAAATGAAATTACTAAATTGGGAGAAAGTGGAGATTCCTTCAAAGGAGATTGGCCGGATGGTGATGGAAAAACTGAAAGAAATCGATGAGGTTGGGTATGTGCGGTTTGCCACCGTTTATTTGGATATTAATTCGATTGACGAGTTGCAAAAATTTATTGCCGATTTTAAAAGGTCAGCCTCGATTAAAAATTAATTTATTTAATGGCAAAAATTAAGGTGACGATTAAAAAGATTAAAAAGAGGAACGGGAGTGTGGTGGCGTTTAGCCCGGCCAAAATTCAGAAGGCGATAAAAGCCGGATTTAAAGCGGCCGGAGATACGGATTTAGTAAAAATAGAAAAGGTTTATAAAAAAGTGCTGGAGGAAATGGAAAAGAGATTTAACGGAACGATAGTGCCGGAGGTGGAACAGGTTCAGGATTTGATCGAAAAAACCTTACAGGAGATGAATTTTGACGAAGCTTTTACGGCTTTTTCGCTTTACCGGGAACTGCATCAAAAACAGCGGGAAATTACCAGCCTGGTGGATTCGGATGAACTCATTGAAAAATATTTAAGTCAACAGGATTGGCGGGTAAAGGAAAACGCCAATATGACTTATAGCCTGCAGGGATTAAATAACCATGTCGCGTCAATAATTTCGGCTAATTACTGGATGAACAAGATTTATCCAAAGGAAATCAGAAAAGCGCACACCAATGGTGACATTCACATACACGACTTGGCGCTTTTGTCGCCGTATTGTACCGGGTGGGATTTAAAAGAATTTTTAGTCAGAGGCTTTGGCGGGGTACCTGGGAAAGTGAACAGCAAACCTCCAAAACATTTGAGAACGGCTTTAGGTCAGTTGGTTAATTTTTTATATACGATTCAGGGAGAAGTGGCCGGGGCGGTAGCAGTGGCCAATTTTGATACTTATATGGCGCCGTTTATCCATTACGACAATTTGGATTATGGCCAAGTAAAACAATGTCTGCAGGAATTTGTATTTAACATGAATGTACCGACCAGAGTTGGGTTTCAAACTCCGTTTTCCAATGTATCTTTAGATTTAAAACCTAGTAAATTGGTGGGGGAGGAGGCGGTGATTATCGGGGGGAAGCCGCAAAAAACCACATACGGTGAATTTGTCAAAGAAATGGGAATGTTTAACAAGGCTTTTGCTGAAGTAATGATGGAGGGAGATGCCCAAGGAAGGGTGTTTACTTTTCCGATTCCGACTTATTCGATAACCAAGGACTTTGATTGGGATGATCCGAATATGGAGTCGGTGTGGGAGATGACCAGGAAATACGGAGTCCCATATTTTTCCAATTTTATAAATTCGGATATGAGCCCGGATGATGCGAGAAGTATGTGTTGTCGTTTACGTTTGGACAATAGAACTTTGCGAAAGCGCGGGGGATTGTTTTCAGCCAACCCCCTTACGGGGTCGGTAGGAGTGGTGACGATAAATTTACCAAGGATAGGGTATTTGGCGGCTAAAGAGAAGGGTAGGGGAACAGAGGCAGCCAAAAAGAGGTTTTTTACTACGCTAGGCGAATTGATGGATATATCTAAGGAATCATTGATAATAAAAAGAGCCGAAGTGGAGGAGTGGACGGTAAAGGGACTGTATCCGTATTGTCGATATTATTTGTCCGATATTTATGCCAGAAATAAGGTTTATTGGCGGAATCATTTTAATACTATTGGCATTAACGGGATGAATGAGGCATTATTGAATTTGCTGGGAGTGGGAATAGCTGATCCGGAAGGCAAACAATTTGCGCTGGATGTGATGGATTATATGAGGGAAAAAATTTTGATTTACCAAAGAGAAACGGATGAAATGTTTAACCTGGAGGCGACGCCGGCAGAAGGAACGGCTTACCGGTTTGCCAAAAGAGATAAGGCCCGGTGGCCGGACATAATTGTGGCTAACGAAAAAGAGTGGAGGGAAAAGAAAGCCCCGCCCTTTTATACCAACTCAACTCATCTGCCGGTAAATTATACTGATGATGTGTTTGAGGCGTTGGATCATCAGGATGAACTGCAGGCCAAATATACCGGCGGGACAGTACTGCATGGCTTTATGGGAGAAAGCCTGCCGGATATTAAGATGGTAAAACTGTTAGTAAAGAAAGTCGCGGAAAATTATAAGTTGCCGTATTTTTCGGTGACACCGACATTTTCAGTGTGTCCCAAGCATGGATATATTGCCGGGGAGCATAAATATTGTCCCCAGTGCGATGAGGAAATTGGGTATAAATAAAATTTCAAATTTAAAATTTAAAAATTTAAAAACAAAATGAAAAAGCAAAAAGTAGACAAAAAAGCATTGGAAGCCAAAAGGCAGCCATGCGAGGTGTTTTCGAGAATTGTTGGGTATTTGCGGCCGGTGCAACAGTGGAATGACGGTAAAGCAGCCGAATTTGATTTGAGGAAGGAATACAAAATAGCCAATTTTTAATTTAAAATTTTTAATTTGTAATTGAAAATTGGAGGATTAGTAAAGTCGAGTTTATTAGATTGGCCGGGAAAGTTAACGGCGGTAGTATTTACTGTCGGCTGTAATTTTCGATGTCCGTTTTGCCATAACCGGGACTTGGTAACGGCAGAATTATTTAGAAAATCGGGCCTAGAAGAGATAGGGGGAGAGGAGGTGTTTGAGTTTTTAGAAAAAAAGAGAAAATTGCTCGATGGGGTGGTGATTACAGGAGGTGAGCCAACGATTCAGAAAGATTTGGGGGAGTTTTGCGAGAGGGTGAAAAAACTTGGTTTCTTAGTAAAACTAGATACAAATGGATCAAATCCGGAAGTGATCGAACAATTAATTAGATCAAAATATATCGACTATGTGGCGATGGACTACAAAACACGATTTGAAGAATATGCTCAAATCGTTAATTTCAAATTTCAAATTTTAAATTTTAAAAAAATTATTAAATTATTAAATTCGGTAAAAATTGGATTTGAGTTGAGAACGACAGCGGTGCCGGGAATACATGACTTGGAAATTTTAAAAAAAATGGGAAGTGAAATAGAGAGTGGAATTTGGTATTGGCAGGATTTTAGGCCGGAGAATTGTTTGGATGAAAAATATCTAAAAAAGAAAGGGTTTGGCAAGGAAAAATTGGAAGAGTGGAGGGAAGAAGTGCAAAAAAAAGCGAAAGGAGTTAGAATAGAAATCAGATAGTTTAAAAAGGAAATCAGGGTGTAATTCCCTGGCAGTGACGCTACGGTTAAAGCCCGAAGACTAAAATCCCGCTAAAGCGGGCAAGCTTGCGTAACACAAGTAAAGATGACAGAGATATTAAAAAAAGGATTTGATCCAGTAGCGGAAACAGTTTATTTAAGGAGATTGGAGCCGAAGGTCAGGAGGGTGGTCTTTAAAAGTGAAGTTGAGTCGGCGGTAGCTGAAGCGTTTACGGTGGAATTTAACAGAGCTTATCGTTTGGTTGAGGGAAAGCTTGTCGATGAACAATCGGGGGAGATGGTAGAGGAGTTGACCAGAAGGTGTGGAAGAAAAGAAGAGATAGCGGCAATGGAGACAATCCACCAGATTTTAAACCGAGGAGAAATGGCGGTGAATTTTAGCCCGGCCAACCCAAGATTTGATTATCCGGACAATTGCGTGGATGTTTGGCGCATAGTGGAAGGAGATCGGGTTAAGTGGTTGAGATTTAAGGTAGAAAATAATTTTGATGAGATGGTAGAAGTGTATCGGGGATTGGGTGGCCAGGAAGTTATACGGAGTGAGGAGGATATTTTGGCCAAGCCGATATCGGGAGGAGAGAGGAGATTGGTGGAAATATTACAACAATTAGATTTGGTTAAGGGATCCGATTTTATTAATGGTAAGGATATTTGGAAGATAACCGAAAGACTGGAGAGAGGATTTTGGAAAGAATACGGGGAAGGGATGCATACAAATTCGGCAATAGTTTTTAGATTTTATTCGACAGTAATGGCGGAGACGGGAAGATTTGAACAAACGGCGGCAAGCGGTGGATATAACGGAAGGGTGGATTTGGTGAATGACAGACATCTTCAAATGAGAATGAATTTATACTTGAGAGGATCAATGGTGATGACTCAAAGACCGGTAGGAGGATGCAGCTCGACATCGGCAGTGGGGCAGTTTTTCATTACTGAAGGAGGTGACGGTAAGACAAGCGTGGTTAAAGGAAAACCACCAGCCGGAGAAGGATATAAGCTTTGTAGTCAATGTGGAATGTGGTACAAAGGCTCAAAGTGTCCTTTATGTAATTAGAATCGAAAGTCAGTGTTATAATCCGATTATGGTAGAGAGTTTGAAGTCGAAACAGCAGAAAAGCAGAAGAGTAAATTTGGGTGGATGTTTTGAGTCCGGGCTAGTATTATTGGGGGTGGTTGGAGGATCAATAGCTATGTTTATTCCAAGGGTTGAGACAGTTATTTTCGGAGCAGCAGCGTTGGCTGGGGCGACGGCGATTGCTTTGAGAAAGTGGAGTCCAACAAATAAGAGTTGATAGAATAAGTTATGATTCTGAATAAGCGGCAGAAGTATTTACAGGTGGCGATGAACCGGAGCTTAAATGAGGCGATTAGTTTGGCCTATCGGTTGCCCAAAAATGAAAGGGTTTTGGTCGAAGCAGGGACGCCGTTAATTAAGCAATACGGGATGGAAGCGGTGAGAAAATTGGCAAATATTTGGCCGTATGTGGTGGCTGATTTGAAAACGATGGATCGGGGAATGACGGAAGTGATGATGGCCCGGGAAGCCGGAGCCAGTGCGGCGGTAGCGTTGGGGGAGGCCCCGGTAGAGACAATTGCCAGCTTTGTAGAAAATTGCAGAAAAGTAGGAATTGATTCGATGGTGGATATGATGAACGTCGATCAGCCGTTAAAAACGTTAAGAAAGCTAAAAAAATTGCCGGACGTGGTGATACTGCATCGGGGAGTGGATGAAGAAGAGTTTAATCACGATAAGCCGATACCCTATATTCAGATAAACAAGGTTAGAAGCACTTATGACGTGATGATCTCGATTGCCGGCGGGGATACGGTCCGGGAAGTGCAAAGGGCGATATTTAACGATGCCAATATAGTAGTAGTATGGAAAGACTTAAGCTTGGTTGAGGAGTTTTTGAAGGAGATTAAGTAGAGTTTATTTGCCGCTGAGTTTTTTGAAACCTTCGAGGACTTCGATAGGGAGAGCAAAAACAATGGTGTTGCTGGGATTGGCCATAGTGGCTTCGATAGTTTGAAGAGTACGAAGGGAAATAGCGCCTGATTCGGAGAGGCCCTTCATGGCTTTGTTAAGATTTTCCGAAGCAGTCAGTTCACCGTCGGCCCGGATAATAGTAGCCCGGCGTTCCCGTTCGGCTTCGGCTTGTTTGGCCATAACCCGCTTCATATCGGCGGGGACTTCAATATCCTGAATTTTGATAGCGGTAACATCGACACCCCAATCGGTAGTTTCCTGATCGACAATAGTTTTGATTTCGTCGCTTAATTTTTGACGTTCGGTGAGCAGAGAATCGAGCTCGACGCCGCCGATAACATCACGGAGAGCGGTTTGAGCATATTGGGTGATGGCATAGGAAAAATCTTTGACCTTGAGGATAGCGTCTTCGGGCTTAATAACCTGATAATAAACAACGCCGTTAATGCCGACCGGAACGTTGTCACGGGTAATGACTTCCTGCTGGGGAATATCGACGGTGTTGATGCGGATGTCGACCTTGATAACCCGTTGAACGATGGGGATTACCAGCTTGAGTCCGGGTTGGAGGGTATAGGAATAGGTGCCAAGGGTCAAAACGATACCGCGTTCATACTGGTCCATGATAATGATGGATTTGAAAACGAGGAAAATAGCAATTAGGACAAGAACAATGATGAATGGCATAAGTTATTATATAAAAAAAGGAGATACAATAGAAGTATATGAAAAAACAAAACGGTAAGGCGAGTACGGTAGTGGTGTGGGTGGTACTGGCAAGTTTGGCGGCGTTTTTACTGCCGTGGAAAAAAATAAATTGGGGCAAATTTGAAATGACCCCGACACAAACGATTGTGGTGGTAGGTGAAGCCAGAAGCCAACAGAAAAATCAGATTGCCAGCTTTACCGCTGGGGTAGATGTGGTTAACGATAACCGGGAAGTAGCGGTAAAAGATGTAAGCGGCAAAATTGAAGCTTTGGTTTTGGCAGTAAAAAAATTTGGTATTGAAGACAAAGATGTGAAGACGTCAAACTTGAGTTTTTATCAAAACGAGGAGACATATTGGGATAATGGGGTGCAAAAAACCAGAAAAGGCCAATGGCGGGTAAACAATTCAATAGAAATAACGTTGCGGCAGGTTGATCAGGCGTCAACATTGGCTGATATTTTGTCGGCAAGCGGAGCGAACAATGTTTGGGGTCCCAATTTTACGATGGATGATACGAGAGAGATAGAAAAAACTTTATTTGGCGAGGCAATGCAAAATGCGCGGGATAAGGCGGAGATAATTGCCAAAAGCGCCGGAAGAAAATTGGGGAAAATTTATGGGGTGACGGAAGGAAACAGCGGATCGACTTATTCGCTTTATAAAACTATGGACGGAGCCGGAGGCGGAGCGCCAATGGAACCGGGTAGTGGTTTGGTCAGTAAAAGCTTGACGGTAGTGTTTGAGGTACAGTAAAAAAAGTCTATTCGTTTTGCTTGAACCATTTTTCCCGTTTGAGGAAAAGGAAGCCAAGGATTAGACCGACACCGATGATGGTGAGAAGTGATTCGATTTTATCTAAGCCGTGAGCCAGTGAGGTAAAGGTTTCGCCCATTTCCCAGCCGATAAAGCCAAGGAAAGTAGAACGGATGAGAAGAGCCAAAAAGACCATGGGATAAAATTTGACGGGGGCAATTTTGAAACCACCGCAAAAACCGGTGATAAGAGAAACAGGAACGACGGGAATGGAACAGGCAATTAAAATAAATAATTCATCTTTAGTAGTTTTTTGGAAATCATTTTTAATTTTTTCAATTAATTTCCAGCTGATGCCGATATGTTTGCCAAATTTGTCGATAAGGGGTTTGCCACCGAAGTAAGCGATAAAAAAGACCAGGCTGGTACCGATAGTGGCGCCGATAGTATAGGGGAGAGAAACATTGAGAAATATTTGCCAAATAGTTTCAAAAAAAGGCAGGCCGTGGGGGACTAAAAAAGCACCGCCGGACATGGAAATGATGGGGGAAGGAATGGGGACAATGATTTGTTCGACAAAGCCGCCGCCAAACATAGCGAGAAGACCGTTGGTTTTAACTAAGGCAAGAATAGTATTAAGGATTTCCGTCATAAGGGTAAGTATAGCAGTTGGAAGTTGACAGTAAACAGTGAAGAAATTGATTTTTTAGCCTGAAAAAAGGGTTTGCAATGGAGAGAAGGTTTGGGTATAAAGAGGAAATGATTTTGTCGGATAGGGATTTAAAGCAGGCGGTCCAAAGTAAAAAGCTGGTTATTGAGCCTTATGATTCAGAATGTCTTCAGCCATCGAGTTATGATTTGCATTTGTATCCGGAAGTATTAGTGTTTGATAACTTTGCGGCTGCTGAGATTGATGTTCGAAAAAAAGTAGATGTGTCGCGAAGGATAAAAATTAAAGATGAAGGGTTTGTGTTACACCCCGGGGAGTTTATTTTAGGATCAACGACAGAGTGGTTTTCGGTCCCCCATGATTTGGCAGGGAAATTGGAGGGAAAAAGTTCGCTCGGGCGGTTGGGATTATTGGTTCATGCGACAGCGGGGTTTGTTGATGCTGGGTTTCAGGGTCAATTGACGTTTGAGATTGCTAATATTTCCCGGATTCCGATCCGAATATATGCTGATATGAAAGTGGCTCAAATTTGTTTTTATCAAATGAGTAGTCCGGTAGAAGTACCGTATGGTAGTAAAAAATTGAAAAGTAAATATTTTGGCCAAAAAGGGCCGACCGAGAGTAAAGAATATTTAAATTTTAATAAATAATATGGCTAGTGAAGCAAAATTAAGAGTAAAACTGTTATCTTATACTAAAGATCCGGAGCAAAATGTGGTGGCGGCGATTAGACAGTGTTATGCGGCGATAGGGGCGGCTGATTTAAAGAAAAAGACAACTGTGGAAACCAGAGAGAGACTGATTAGGCAAGTATTGGGGTCGGGCCATACGTCAACAATTGAGCACGCCAGTTTTACTTTTGCAATTGAGGGGATTTCTCGAGCTTGTTCACATCAGTTGGTGAGGCACCGGATTGCTAGTTACAGTCATCAGTCACAGAGGTATGTGTCGGAGTTAAAGGGAGGAATGCAATATATAGTTCCGCCGGAGATTAAAAAAAATAGGGAATGGTATCGGGAATATAAAAAGTTAATGAATAAAGTTGAAATAGAATACAAGAATTTAATTGACAAGGGAATAAAACCAGAGGATGCCAGGTTTTTATTGCCAAATGCCTGTGAAACTAAAATAGTGGTAACAATGAATGCCAGAGCTTTACATAATTTTTTTAGGGAGAGGTTATGCAGTCGGGCTCAATGGGAAATTAGAGCGATGGCGGAGGAGATGCTTCGGTTGGTTAAAAAAGTAGCACCAATCATTTTTGCCAACGCCGGTCCAAGTTGCGAGACAGAAAGGATTTGTTGGGAAGGGGATATGAGTTGTGACAGATGGAAGACAGTTAAAGGAGCAGAAGTAAAATTAAGAATATGAGTAAAGTAATTGAAAAAATTGGGAAATTTATCGTTTTAGATGGGATTGATGGGGCGGGAAAGGGGACTCAAATTGAACTATTAAGAAAGCGATTAGTGGAAGAGGGAGTTAGTTTGAGAGTTTTTGATTTTCCGAGATATGAAGAATCAATGGCGGGGGCGTTGGTGGGGAAAATGCTCAAAGGCGATTTTGGAAATCCGGCTGATATTTCCCCTTATTTAACTTGTTTGCCATACATTTGCGATCAGGTAAATGGAAGTAGGGAAATTAGGGAATGGGTCGAAAGCGGGGGGTTGGCCTTGTCAAACCGTTATTTTACTTCCAATGTACATCAGATCGGAAAAATTAAGGAAGAGCCGGCGAGGGATGAATATCGGAATTGGTTGTGGAAATTTGGATATGAGGAAATGGGGATACTTCGGCCTGATTTGGTAGTAATACTATTAGTTGATTTACCGATTTGCCGGGAAAATGTTGAGAAAAAAGCGGTCAGAAATTATGTGGGCGGCCAGGGAGCGGATGTAGTTGAAAGGGATGTAAATTATCAAATGGAAGCGGCTAAAGAGTTTCGAAGAATGGTAGCGGAAAACGGGGAATGGTGGGTGGCGATTGAATGTTGTCGGGAGGGCCAACTGATGCGTCCGGAAGAAATCGGGGAGCTAGTTTATGAGGAAATTAACAGAAGAGGAATGCTAAAATCAAACGATGGATAAAGTATTTGAATTAATTGAAAAAGAGGAAGAAAGGCAAAAAAGTCAGATACAACTGATTCCGAGTGAGAATTTTGTGAGCGAAGATGTAAAAAAAGCTTTGGGAAGTTGTTTGACCAATAAATATGCCGAAGGGTATCCGGGCAAAAGATATTATCAGGGAAATAAAATCATTGATGAAATTGAAAATTTAGCAATCGAAAGGGGCAAAAAACTTTTAGGAGTGGAACATCTAAATGTCCAGCCGTATTCGGGAAGCCCCGCAAATAGCGCAGTACAGATGGCGCTCTTGGAAGCGGGGGACAAAATTTGCGGATTGAAATTGTCAGCCGGAGGACATTTGACTCACGGGCATCCAAAAATTACTTTTTCGGGAAAGTTTTTTGAATCGGTTCAATATGATGTGGAAGAGGACGGGCGGATTGACTATAACAAACTAGAGCAATTAGCTTTGGAGACCAAACCAAAAATGATTATGGCCGGGACAACGGCTTATCCGTATATTTTGGATTGGGAAAAATTTGGGAAAATTGCGGACAAAATTGGAGCGTGGCTGGTGGCTGACATTTCTCACATCGTCGGATTGATAGTGGCGGGGGTTCATCCGGGTCCGGTAAATTTTTGCCATATTGTTACCAGTACGACCCATAAGACTTTGCGGGGGCCGAGGGGAGCATTTATTGGGGTAACTAAAAAGGGTTTGGAAAAAGATAGTGAGTTAATTAAAAAAATTGACAGGGCGGTGTTCCCCGGATTGCAGGGCGGGCCGCATGAGAATAGTATTGCGGCGATGGCGGTGGCGTTTGCAGAAGCCGGTAGACCGGAGTTTAAAAAATACGGACAACAAATAGTGACGAATGCCGCAGTTTTGGCCGAAGCCTTGAAGAAAAAAGGATATAAAGTTTTTGGGACGGAGAACCATTTAATGGTGGTAGAAATTGGACTGGGATTGGGAAAACAAACAGCGGAGAGGTTGGAAGAAGCCGGAATTATTTGTAATGCCAATACGGTGCCACATGATCAGGCCGGGCCGTTGAAACCGTCGGGAATAAGGCTTGGGACACCGGCGATGACGACCAGAGGATTTAAGGAAAGTGATTTTGAAAAAGTGGCGGGGTGGATTGATAGAGTAATTAAAGGAGATGACCAGAAAAAGGTTGGCGAGGAAATAAAGACTTATTTGGGAAATTTTTGAGAATTAGATGATTTGGTACCAGGTTTGGGCCACGGGGAGAAAGCCGATTTTTTGGTAAAAGTTATTGGCAGGCTGGGTGTGACCGGTTTCTACTTCAAGTGTGTCCACCTGATGATTTTGACAAAGCTGAATAAAGCCATTAATTAAGGCATGACCAAGCCCGCGGCCGCGGTGCTGCTGATCGACAATTAATTCCCAAATAAAGGCTTGGTGAGACTGGTTAATACAGCCCCAAATAAAACCAAGGGGAGTTTTGTTTTCATCAAAACAAGTGAGGGCAAAAGAGTCTGGTTTTGCAGTTTCGGAAGCCAAATATGAGGCGTATTCCGATTGGTTAATTTCGGTCCAGCTTTTGTAAAAATCGGGATAAAGTTGGTGATGGTAATCGGCTTGTTGTGAAAGTAACGAGGAAATGGTTTGGAAGGCAGGTAAATCCGGAGAAAGGGGAACGGTAACCGGATAAGAAGGCCGATTTTTAAGGTTAAGTTGCCAGGTGTGCAAAATGGGCTGAAAACCCTTTTGAGTTAGAATAGGCGGGAGAGCTTGATAGGTATAGTCGAAGTCTAAAAGGGTCATTTTGAGATTTTGTTCGGCAAGGAGTTGGTGGGCGGAAGAGAGGTATTTGTCCAGGGAGGAAATAATTTGATTTTCTGGGAGATGGCAACAATCGACATAAATCCAGCTGCCTGCCTGCATGCAGGGGTCGTGATAATTTTCCGGAATGATTTTGATCATAAAGAGGCTATCGGCCAGGACGTAAATGTAATATAAGATATTTCCAAGAGAATACAAGAGGAAGTAAAAGCAACAGGCCAAAACCAAAAAATTGAAAGATTTGAGGCCAGAAGATAATATAAATAGTAGAAAGTTGTCCACCGTCGCCAAGGCTTTGGTGGATAAACCAGCCATTGGCCCAGTTGTTGATTAAAAGATGAGGGAGAAAAATGGGTTTTTGGTTTTGAAGATAGAAAGCCAGCCAGCCCGGGGAGAAGGATTGTGGTAGAACCAGATGTGAAGCGGTGCTTAAATTTGAAGGTAAGGAAACTTGATAATAAAAGAGGTGGTTTTTAAAATTGAGATAGGATCGTTCTGGTATGATGCTGGATAATGGGTTTGATTGTTTAATTAGATCATAAAAAGGGATGGGGTAGAAATTGACGTCAAAGATTTTATTTTGAGTTGATAAATTGTTAAGAGAGTTATTGTTGAATAAGACAGTAATACCCTGATTAAAATCGTAGGCTTCGTGGGCTGGGAGAATAAACCAGGCAGTTTGAACTCCGACTTTCTTATCTAAGCGGGTAAAGAGATATTTTTGTTGACGATTGTCGCTGTTGATGGAAATTGTTAAGGGTAATCCAGCCAAATATTGATAGTCAACCTTGACCAGATAAGATTTGCTTAAAGAAGCATTGGGAAAATTGTAAGCAAGGAGTTGATAGCTATGGCGATCAGATAATAGGCGTGAGGAGTTGAATTGGTTTGAGGGGAGAGAAATGTTTTTTTGTAAATTGGTAGAATTATCCATGGGTACGGAAATAGCAGAATAATCGAATTTACGGGTGATAATGATGTTGTTTTGTTTAAGGCTGAAGTGATAAGGGAACTCGTTTTGAAGCCGGTTGGCGAATAAATTGAGAAAGGGATAGTCGAGACTGCTGTCGTTGGTGGCGGACAGGTAATCCTGGTGCTGTTGAAAAACATTATCTTCAAAAAAGAAATTAGTAATAGAAGTATTAATAGGATTAGTCAATAAATAAGGTGAGGTGGGGACGGAAGTGCGATATAAGCTTATTCGACCAAATTGCCGGTCTAGTTTGACGCCAGGGGTTTGGTCTAAGAGGTCTTTAGTAGCCAGGCTTAATTTGGAATAGACAAACTCATCAGGGAAATAAATGTTGTTGTCAAAAAGGAGATATTCAATTGAATATTTTTTGAGAACGCGGGAAAGAAGATAAGGGTCTTTTTTTTGAAGCGCCTGGTCTAATTCCCAATAATATTGTTCATTATTTAGATTCCAGGCATCAAAAGCCCGATCTAGAACCGGTTGGGGAAGGGCATACCAAAGAAAGCCCGATCCCCGGTAGCCCCAGCGGTAATTAGTCCAACCCCAGAAAGATCCGGAGGGAAGATTGCCAATCCGGGCTGAAGGAGATTGAGTCTGAAGATAGCTAAAAAGATTGAAATACTCCGGGGGAATTTGGCGGCGGAATTTGGGAGAGATAAGATTACCGGTGAAAACGGGATAAGAAAAAATAGTAATCAGTAAACAGTAAACAGTAATTAACAGAGGGGTGAAGATTTTTTGGGAATATTTTATTTGGGTGAGAAGATTGATAATGGCTTTTAGGCCATAGGCGGTTAACAGAGAAAAGGAAAAGGCAGCCGGGACAATAAATTTGGTAAAGGGAGAGCGGAAAATTTGATTGACCAGTCCGGAGAGACGTAGAAGGGAATTGATTTGAGCAAAGGGCGGGGTGGCAGAAAGAAGAGCAATGGCGACGAGAAAAAATATGAGTAAGATGGAAAGCTTTTTGAAGTCTAGTTTTTTGGGGTGAGATAAAAGATAAATAAAACCAAGAAGAACCAGAGAATTTAAAATATAGCCACAAATCAGGGTATATTGATTGGCAAAGTGGGTACTCCAGGGAGCCATGAATTGACCTTCGGTGTCGGGGAAATCGAGATAGTAGCCGCGGAGGAGAAAGAAATCGGGAAGATAACCCCGGTACTGATTGCGGGCGAAACTTTCGTCAGAGGACATGAAGTTACCGATACCGGAAACCGGGTTTTTGAGGTTGGCTTTTAAGAAATAAATTTGGGGAAGAAGCCAAAAAGAATTAATTAAAAAGAGCATTAGAGCGATAAAACTATAAAGTTTTAGGTTAGAAAATTTTTTTGAGGTTATAAAATGAGCAAGTAGAATTAGGGAAACACAGATAATATAAACAACAAAAAGAGTTTGGACGTAAAAAGAGGGGATAGCCAGGAAGTTGATGATCAAAAATTTTTTAAGATTGGCTGATGGCCGGTTATCAAGATATTCCCAAAGGGAGAATATTAGCCAGGGGAAGAAACCCCAAAAGGTGGAAAATGATTCGAGAGGTGCCCAAAAATATTGAATGGTACCAAAATTTAAGAGGTAAAAAAGGGCTCCAAGAAAGGAAATATTTTTGGTAAATTTGAGAGTATTTTTGAGGCCAAAATAGATGCCAAAAGTTCCCAAAAAAAGCATGGCAAAATGCCACAGGTAACGGACGAGATTGATCGGGAGGATGAGAGTGAAGGGGAGAATAATCAATTGTCTGATGAGATCGGTGGCGTGGCCCATACCGCCAACTAAACCCAATCCCTGATATTCCTGCCAAACGGCGAAAAGGGAACGTTTGAGATTAAGCCAGATATTGAGCTCGGGCAGAAGATTATCCCAGCCGATGAGAAAAGTGCCCGGGGTAAAATTTTTATAGCAAATAAAGAAAAGGACAAGTCCGAGAATTATCTTGTCGAGGTGTTTTTTGACCAGGCGGAAAAAAGGCATTAAGAAATTATACTTTGTTGGTAGCTAAAGTCCCAATTTCAAATTGAGAGTTGCCGGCAGAGATACCGCGGATAAAATTCCAGAGGTTATTGATAACAACGGTAGGAAGAAGGGTAACGGCAGCAAATTGAGCCAGATTAAGAAGGAGGGAAAAAAGGGTCGGCCGATAACCTTTTTCGAGGGCCAAAAGCCGACTTTGAAGAGTAAGATAATAAGTTTGTTTAGGGTTACGACGGGAAAGCGAGGTGGGAAGCTGGCGGTAGTAAAGCTGAAAATCAGGAAGATTTCCGAGTGAACCATATTTAATGAAGTTGAACATAAGATTGACCTCTTCGGCGGAAGATTTGTTGCGATCGTACCAAGCAAAGTTTTTTGGTAAAAGGTTTAAATTGATCATCATAGCGGGTTGTTGCATGGGAATAGCCCAGAAAAGCATTTCTTTAATTTTTTGAGGATCGGTAGGGAATTTTTTGTAGCCAATAATGCGGTTATCAGCATCGATAACGATACATTGGGCGCCAACGGCAACAGTTTTGAGGTGTTTTTTAAGATAGGCAATTTGCTCCTGGAAACGGTCAGGCATGGCCATGTCGTCGGCATCGATGCGGGCTAAATATCTACCCCGGGCGTAGGAAATGGCAATGTTGCTGGTAAGAGAAACACCTAAATTCAGTTTATTTTGGTAGGTTCTGATTCTTTTATCGAGTAGGGCATATTTTTGGATGATTTTCCAGGAATTGTCGGTAGAGGCATCGTCGACGATAATGAATTCAAAATTGGAATAGGATTGGTTAAGAATACTGTCGATAGCTTGGGGGATATATTTTCCGGCATTGAAAACCGGCATATAAACTGTCAAAACCGGTTTTTTAATTTTATAGTTGGTCATAAGAAGTTTCGTCCCGCAGCGACGGGACTCATCAGGTCCGATATATCGGACGACTTCTTTGCTTGCTCTTTTCCTCCCCTTGGGACTTTCTCAACTTTCGTTGAAAAAAATCCCTTAGGGAGTAGAGCCAAGCTCGAGGTTGTACTTACGTACGTTTTGAGCTTAGCTCATGAGGGGAAAGGGTTACTGGCAGGTCCAGTTAGGAAGTCCTACTACTGTGTTATGGTCCCAACCATACTGAATGGCTTGGCCAACACGGAAGCAGAATTCCCAATTTGCCCACCGGTCAAGGGTAACTAAGGCAAAGCCATTAGTTACATCAATGGTAACTGTCTGCCCGCCGGACCAAGCTTGATACACACCTCCAGAGACACCGTTTACATCGGTACCACCTACGATGAGCACGGCATTTTTAGGAACAGCAATGGTCCAAACGTTGTGACCTGAAACCCCGGTCGGCATGTACAAACCAGCGGCGTGGTTCTGCTGTTGCTGCGGGTCGACGACACCAAGGATAACATCGTTAACAACAATGTTGTTGTCAGACGAAACAGTGGAGGTCGTAGGCGCAGTAGATGCGACGGTGGTCGGGACGAGAGTAGGAACGGCGAGAGTTGGTGTGACGATAGCAGAACCAGAAACAGACGATTGAGACGTAGCAGCGAGTGGGAGAAGACCAGTATCGGTAGCGGGAACAGGATTGCAACCGCGCAGAGCGATTACAGCTAGCACAACCAAAGCGATGATCAAGATAGCCACCAAAAGCAATTCCCACCACGGACGACGGTTGTTATTGTTAACAACATTTTGCCCAGTGGGTTGTTGCTTGGTAGCAGCGGATTCCTTTTCGGTCTTGGTCTCGACGACGGTCTCAGTTGTCTTCACGGGTTTCTCCTTAAATGTTGAATCGGACGACGCGGACTTGCGCACGGGACGCGGGGTACCAGCACTAGTATCTTCAGGTTCAGATTCGACGACGATCGGGGTGACATGCGAAACGAGTGGCGTGAGTTCCTTGCCGCATTTTTTGCAAAACTTGGCGCTTGTGGAATTTGGCTCACTGCACTTCTGATCGGGACATAAAATCAAACTAGCGTCAGCGACAGGGGTTGTTGGCGCGGCGGATGTGATCGAAGTATCCATTTTGCTACCACAGTACTGACAGTAACCTCCTTGGGTTCTAGCCCTTTTCTTACACACTGGACAAGTACGACGATGAGACGGTTGCTGCTGAAGCTGAGACATTTTTTTCTCCAATCAAAACTAAATTGCGAAGTAGGCTCCTTTATGGTCCTAATTTCGCGAAAGTGTAAGACGAAAGTCTTACTTCTCGATAATCACACAATTGTGATACCGTTCTGGACACCAAAGTTAATACAAAAAATTTTTCTAAAACTATAAGTCACGAAGACAAGATTTTGATTTGATATCCAAGACGGTATCACAGTGAGTGAAAACCAAGAAACGGCTCCACAACACACACCTTTTAATACCTCATTTTTTATTGAGCAAGCAAATTGTAAAAGAACTGTGATTAAGTTTCAGATGGACGCGGGGTCCAAAGAAACTGCTTCACTTTTTGGTCCTAAAGACCAAAAGAAAGAAAAGTTTTCTTGCTTTTAGTCTTTAAGCTGTTATATCCTATATTATAGCATTAAGGGACTCGAATTTCAAGTTATAAGGCCAAAGCACTGTCGAGGGGTTGGGGATCAACAAAACGATCATCACACCGGCTAAGGATAGGAATAAGGTCAAGGCTAATTTTGTTATTGTTTTGACGTGGTCTAACGATAAGGTTTGTAGCTAGGCAAGCACCGTCGTTATTAAGATCATCAACCAAATCAGAATAGAGAATTTCCCCGGTTTCTATGTTGATTAGTGAAAGACTGTAGCGGTTTTTGGGGAGATCTTCGGAATGTTTGGTGACGATTTGAAATCGACCTTCGACGCGGGGTGGGGTAAAAATTGGGCCTTGGGTAGCGTAGCGATTGGGAGTACGGCAGCCGGTTAAAGTTATAGTTAGGGGAAGAACAAGACCAAAGATTTTGTTGACAATTTCTTTGTTCATAGGATTCGCCTATGAAGGCGGAAACCCAGTCTTCGTTCCGACGTAAAGTCGGGACTTCGGAGGGTAAATTATATGTTAATAGCCACGAGCAAGCTTTCTTAAGCCAAAGCCAAGAGCTAAGGCGGCAGAAGCAGAAAGGCTACCTAAGATTAATGGTACACCTGTTGCCGGAAGGGTTTTTCCCGAAGAGGTAGCGGATTTGGTGCCGCCACCGGCGTAGAAATAAGCCCAATCTTTACCGACAGCGCCGGATTCAGCCTTACCTTCGGAATAGATTTCGGACTTGGTAACATTTGGAGTAACAGCGGATTTGTCCTTGAGAGTGACAGTGAAAATTTTACTGATTTCACTGCCGGCACCAAGATCAGGAATAGTGAAGGACATATCGGAGTTGGCAACTAAAACAGCGGGAAGAAAGGTTTTGACCTTGATCCAAGTTTGGTTATAACTGTCTTTATTTTTAATAATCATTTGAACGTCAAATTTGACGTTGGGACCCATAATGACTTTAGAGGTTTCGAGATTATTTTCCCAAGTCGGATCGTTGCTACCTTTGACCTTGAGGTCGATTTCAATCTTGTCGTTATAATCAGCGGCGAGGGCCGGGACAGAAAGAATTAAAAAAGCGAGGGCACAGAGAACGGAGACGATTTTGTTAGTCATTTTTTTTGATTAAAAAATCAATAATGAATTCTTATGGGATATTATAGCGCAAAAATGTGGTGTGTCAATAGTGTGTAGGGACAGTGAGAACAGGTAGAGACGTGCCGGTGGCGCGTCTCTACAGCAAGTCTTGGAAGTCGGGATGGGATTTGGCCAAAAGCAGGTTGACCAGAAGCCAGTTTTTAGGGTCGCCGGTGGTAGCCCAAAGGGCGTTGTTTTTTTGGTAATCGTGAGTTAAAACCAAATCGTTTTGGGCTAAATAGTTGATAGCATCGGCAAACCAAAGTTCACCTTTGGCCAAAGCGGTGTGATTAAGAGTTTCGATAAGCTTGGAGGAAACCACGAAGCGGCCGCCTTGAATGTAGTTGCTGGGAGCCTGGCCGGCAGGAAGTTTCTCGGTTAGAGAGCAAATTTGGCCGGGAATTTTGGGATTGTTAGTGAATTTAACCGTGCCGTAGCGGTAAAGCTCGGAGTCGGGTATCCACTGAATGCCTTCGACAGCTGCAGGCTGGTATTTTTCAAAAAGAGAAATAGCTCCGGCGAGAAAAGCACCGGGAGTGGATTCGATAGTAATATCGTCACCCCAAAGGTAAACGAAAGGGTCGTGGCCGATAAAGTCTTTGGCAACAATAATAGGAACGCCATTGCCGTAGGGGAAAGCCTTGGTTTGGGCGAAAAATTGAAGCTTGGCTTTGGACCAGATAAAACGAAGGCTATCGAGGCATTTTTGCTTGCCGGTTTCTTCCAGATATTTATCCAGTTCGGGGTCAGGGGTAAAGTGGTTTTGGAGTGATTTTTCCCCGTCACGATGGACGATGGCGATGTCGGTGATGCCGGCACCGATAAGCTCTTCGATGACCCATTGGATTTGAGGTTTGTCCAAAATAGGCACAAGTTGCTTAGCATAGGTTTTAACCGAAGGGAGAAAGCGGGTGGACCAGCCACCGGCGGCGATGACGGCTTTGGTGATAGTTGACATAGAATAATTCTAGCAAATTCAAAATAAGCCGGTTGATTGTGGGATGGCAAAAAGCTTATAATGTTGTATTAGAAATTAAGTTAGAAAATGGGAATAGATAACAAAGGAGAACACATAGAGATACCGAGAATACCCGGAGGAGAGAGAAAAATATCGGAACAACTTCGCCAAGAAAGAGACGATACTTGGAATAAGGCGCGAGAAGAGGAGAAAATGAGTAGGAGAGGCTTTTTGCAGAAAGGAGGAGCAGCTTTGATAGGATTACTGACTACGATAACAGGAGTAGGAATTGGGGTAGACCAATGGAATAAATATGTTTATTGGAGGGATAAGTCTGGTTATGATATCGGCGATGATGTGTATTATGTAAATGATAAAGGGTTAAATATAACAGGAGAAATTGTTCCTCGGGGACTGTTTCGTTTGAGATCTCCTTTTTGGGAAAAAGCTAATTCGGATGGGAGTAAAAAAGTGATGGTTAGCGTGGAGTTTCCGGATTATCAAGCCGGAGAATATATTGTTAAGGCTGTTCCAATGAGTGTTTTGAATAAAGTGCCGACGGCACAGCCGGAACTGGGAAAGTAGAAGAATAACAAGCGTAGAACGAAGCTAAGAGTTTTGATAGAATAGGTAGTATTTTGAATTGGGCCCATAGCGTAGTTGGTAGCGCGTCCCCATGGCATGGGGAAGGTCAGGGGTTCGAGTCCCCTTGGGTCCACTATGAGTGAAAGAAAAGCAATTATGGTTCCCGGAATTGGTCCAGCGGTGGCAGGTACTGCCTATAAGTTGGCAAGTGGGTTGTTTGGAGCCGATGGGGTACAAGTGTCATATTTTGATCAAGCAGACTGGAAAGGAAAGAAAATTGGTTTTGAAGAAGTTAGAAAAAGATTTTACGATTCGATTGATAAGCTTTACGGAGGACACGACAAAGTGAATTTAATCGGAATAAGTGCCGGAGGACCGTTAACCTTAGGGGCGATGACGGATTTGGATGATATGGTAGGGAAAGTAGCAACTTATGCCGGATGCAATCAACCGATGAATGAAGATAACAGGAAAAAATATGAAGTGTTGTACAAGGAAAATCCAAATTTTCACCAGATGATTGATGGGTTGGGAGAGGTACTGGTCAGATTAACACCGGAACAGCTGAAAAGAGTACTGACTTTGATGGCAAAGGGGGATACGGTGGTGCCGCATAGTAGCCAAACGGTGGAAGGAGCAAAAAAAATTGAAATACCAAGAAATTGGGATCATTTGCCAGCGATAGCTTTTGCCCTGATAACGATGAGAAAAGAAGTGACAGAATTTTTTAAAGAAGGAGATACGGTCAAATAGGCGGGGAAAATATATGGCCGGAAAATATAGAATTGTAATAGTTTTAGGAATGGCGGATTTACCGGGGTGGGCAAGTAAGTTGATGGCTGAACATTTGGAAGCTTGTGAAGTATATGATCCAAAGTGGAAAGATGAGAATGGGTTAGAAGAAAAAGTGAAAGGATTAGGGAAGATAATCGCCAAAGCTGCCTGCAACCCCGGGCCGATAGTAGTGGTGGGAATAAGTGCCGGAGCCGGATTAACGGTGGAATATGTGTTGAGACATCCGGGAAAAATTAGTCATATTTTTTCGGTCGGAGGAGTATTGAACCCGGATCCGGAGAAACAGGAATTGGAGCCTTTGACAAGTACCAGCAGGGGATTTAAGGAAATGGCTTTTGATTTGGCAAAAAGACTGAAGGAATTGGATTTTGATGAGAAATTGAAGTTGGGGAAGATAATAACGGTGTACGATGGAATCGATGATGAAGTAGTACCAAAAGAAGCTTTGGAGCCTATTTGGATTAAAAAGATTAATAAAATTGAGAGCAAAGTACACTTGGTGACGATTGGGTTGGCTTTATTGACGGATGTACATAACAAATTGGAAGAGCTGGAAGGAAAGAAGATTAAGTAGATGTAGGGGTGGCAGAAAGGCTTAGAATAGTTTAAAATTGCAAATTGAGGATAGTTTAGGCCTGTAGTGAAATGGTATCACCAAGGTCTCCAAAACCTTTATTTATGGTTCGAATCCATACAGGCCTGCAACGTAATGCCGATAAGTCGGCAAACGTTGCTAGGTAAACCCGCTGAAAGTGTGAATTATTAATAAAATAAATTTATTAAAAAAATAAAATAATGGCTTCGTTAGAAATGGGAAGAAGTTCGATGATCGTAGATGAAGAAAAAGGGAAGATCTATAAGGCAGTAGCACTTCTAGGGGAAAGCTTGAATTCAGATTGCGATGAAGACCACTATCAGTTTATTATTGGTGGAGCAATTAAATTTTTACACCGGCCGGAATGGGGAATAGGGCAAACAATTCCGAAATGCCGGGTGATAACGGGGAATGAGGCTTTCTTGATAGCAAAAAGAGACTGTTTGTTGGAGACACAATTAATTGATGCTGAACCCTTGAGCGGTTTGGCTTCAATAGATGAGAGTACAGCGGAACAACTGGAGTATTTTTTACAAAGATGTGCAGTGATGGCGGAAGTGACTAAAAAAAACGGAGAAATAGTTTTGCCCGATCTTTTAGGCGGGGTAGTTCATCCACCGAAAAACGGAGTTTTTCACAATTTTATAGTGGAAAATGGGACAGGAAAACTTTGGTTTGTCGATGTTTATCCGCTGGCATGTTTAAAACGGGGAAAAATTAGGTCAGATTATGCGGCAATCTTGCAAAAGACCGGGGAGAGATATGGTGACAGAGTAAAGGAGGCGACTAGACAGTTGGTGGCAGTAATTATGTCAAAGTAGATCGAAATAGTAATATAATCGGGAATGGAGATGGAACATGTACATTGGTTTTTGAGGGAGGCATGTGATGCCAAGCCAAGATGTGCCTATTGTTTTGGGCCGGCCGGAGGGAGGGGATATTCGGAAGATAGGGATATAGAAATGGCAAAAGCTTTGATAGATGGTGGAGTGAAAAAAGTGACGTTGGGAGGAGGGGAACCGACACTGGCCAGAAATTTAGTGCCGGTAGTCAGAACTTTAAAAGACGGCGGAGCTTACGTTAGTCTGCACACAAACGGTTTGCGATTGGATGATAATTTGTTGAATGGATTGACGGGATTAATAGGTGATATTGCTTTGCCGATTGATGCGATTGACCCGGAGATACAAAGGCAGTTGAGAAGCGAGAGGTTTGTGGAAAGAGTAAGCAGCCGATTGCCGGAGTTGACTGAGGCGATTGTTGGCCGGGGAATTGGAGTAGGGATACATACAGTATTTACGCGTGAAAACTATTTACAAATTCCGGCCATTTATAGACAACTAAAACGACAATCATTTAAATACTGGCGGATATATGAATATAATGTTGATTTGGCAAGAACGGCATCTTTGGGATTAGGAGGAAGAAACCAAGCCCGGATTGACCGTTATCAAGAAACAATGGATTTAGGTGATGACGGTGACCATGCGAAGGCTAATAATGATGGTTTGTTGGCAAATTTACTGCTAATGGAGGAAAGAATGATGAGATACGGAGATGCCAGAATTCAGTTTGTGGTGAGACAGGACGGAGAGGATTACAGTTTTTTGAGACCCAGTGGAGAGGTTGATTATTACAAGCATCATTCGATTAATAAAAGACGGAACTTGGGGAATATTTTGGTAGAAGGATTGCCGGAGTTAAGGAGAAAATGGGAAGGGAGACACGATGATGGTTCAGACTTAGAAAATGACAGCGAGGAGTTTTTTGAATTTGAGGGTTGCTTGCCGCTTTGGCTTCGGATGGATTTGGGAAATTATTGGGAGGAAGAGATTGATGAAATTGATGGAAGATCATGGCGTAAAATATGGCGAGTTTTTGATTTGTGGAAAGTAAGGGAGAAAAGAATTGAAGACCAAGAAAACAAAGGAAGCTAGATCATCTTTTACCGCGGTTGTTGGACATGTAGGGAACGGATTTAAAGTTGCGGTTGAGGCTCGGGCCGTGAAAGGCCGGATTTTGGAAAGGTAGCCTTTTTTCAAAAGGCTTAGTTGATTGAGGAGTTTTGAGAGTATTTTTGACGTCTTTGGCCATAATTAAATTATTCTATCAGTTTTGAGGTGGGAAAGTACAATATTTCATCGATGGTGGCGGCGTTGGCCATAAGCATCGAGAGGCGATCGACACCGATGGCAATACCGGTGCAAGCCGGAAAGTGACGGGTAGCTTCAACCAGTTTTTGATCGTAAGGATGAGTGGGGAGATGATTTTTTTGACGATAAATTTCTTCCTGTTTGAAATTAGCCTCTAAAACATTGGCATCGGTAAGCTCGGTATAGGCATTACCGATTTCCATGCCGCCAATATAAAGCTCAAAACGCTGGGCAAACCCCGCTGCTGCGGGGCAGGGTTGGCAAAGAGGAGAAAGAAGGGTGGGGTAATCAAAAATAAAAACCGGCTTGTCGAGAGGCAGGCAGGGCTCGATGACGGTGATCATCAGATAAGAAAAAATTTGCTCCCAGTCAGTAAAATTGGAAACCGAGAAGTTTTTTTGGAGGGTTGATTGTTGAAAATCGGTGAAATCAAAATTTTTAGTTAAATCAATGCCGGTGTGTTTAATAAAAAGGTCATTTAGCGAGAAACGATACCAGGGAGAGGAGAGGTCAATAGAGAGATTTTGATAAGTGAGGATAGAAGTTGTTCGGATATTAAGTTTTTTTTGGATACCAAGGTAAATATAGTTTATTAGTTTTTCAGCGGTTTTGGCGATGTGGCGGTAATTTTTTGCCATTTCGTACCATTCGAGTATAAAAAATTCCAGGTTATGGGTCGGGCCAATATCTTCCAAATCACGAAAAGCTTTGGAGATAGAGAAACAATTGCCAATACCATCGGCAATTAATTTTTTGAGTGAGCTTTCGGGGGAGGTGGCCAGATAAAAATCAAGATTTTTTTGGTGCCAGTGGGTGGTAAAAGCGTAAAGCCCGGGTTCTAAGGGGAGGGAAGGAAGAAAAGTGGGCGTATCGACTTCGTGGAACTTATGATCAGTTAAGTACTTTCTGATCAACTGTTGTGTCCATTCTTTGACGAACTGTTTTTGAAAAGAGGAGGCCATTTATTTGAGCTTGGTGGATTCTTTGTGTTCGGTTCTTTTTTTACACCAGTGACAATATTTTGGAAATTTTAGTTTGTCGGGGGTGTTAGTTTTGTTTTTCTCGGTGAGATAATTTTGAGCGCCACAAACGCCGCAGAGAAGAGCAATTAGAATTCGAGGTGTTTTTTTGGCTTTGGCCATAGAGGGTATTTTAAGTTATTAATGGCCAATTATCAATTATCAATTAACTTATGGTCAAAGATGGCTTTGGCAACGGTGTCACAGAAAAATTCGCCACCGGGACCGGAAGGGTGAAGGTGGTCACCGCTATTTATAAAAGGAAGATAACCTTCGTCGTTAAAGAGGCTCGGTTGATAGGCATCGGCGAGAGGGTAATTTTCAGAAGTAGCGAAATTGACCAGATTTTGAAGATAAAGACGGATAGTTTTGGATTTTTCCAGCTTATCCAACGCGGTGAAATGGCTATCCTTGATACCGTTACCAAAGACAATGGAATTGGGAGCGATGGTCGCGGCAAGGACAATTTTGGTGTCGGGAAGGAGAGTTTTGATGTTGTGAACGATGGCACCGAGGTCAAGCCAGTGGCGGTTGATGCCTGATTCGGAATTGCCGAAATTGTTGTAGGCAAATGATTCGACGACAATAATGTCGGGCTTTTGGGAAATAAGACTGGGTATTTTTTTGCCTAAATATTCGTGGTCGTTTAAAAGCCGGTTGAGGCCATCTTCGATGTTACTGCCGCCGCCGCCGTAATTGAGAAGATTGAATTTAGTGGTGGGGTAATATTCTTGAAGAGCGGTTTGGAGTTGAGGAAGACTTGGAGTAAGAGTATCGATCATAGAATCACCAAGGACGGCAATGGTGATGATTTTGCCATTACCACCGATGGCGGCACCAAGAACTTGAGAGGAGATCGGGGTTGAAATTGCAGGCTCTGCAGATAGAATTGGAGTGAGAGGAAGGATAGTGGCAAGGGAAGAAACAGAAGTAGTATCGGAGTAAGACAGCGAAGAGGGATGATACGCCTCTAAAAGCTGGTAAAATAGGGGAATTTGAGCAGAAGTGGAACGCGGAAAGGAAAGAAATAGAATTAAAAATAGGAAAAAAACCACAGGAGAAGTATACAAAAAATCAAAGAGAATAGTTGACTTGAGAAGCTTTTACTTTGGTGATTTGAGAGCGGATTTCGTGGCTAAGGTCGACTAGGGCTGAAGACAAGAGGCGATGATGACTTTTGGCAAAGAGCCGAACTTTTGGCGGAAGAATCATGTCAAATCGAGCATAGTACTCTTTGTCGTGTGATTGTTGTTCCAGGTGAAGGGAAGCGGTGTGAAATTCGGGAGCGAAATGAGAAATTAAGGGTTCAATTTTCTCGGTGATTTTCTGTTCGATAAGCTTTTCAATTTTCGGAGTAATCTCAAAATGCCGGCTGGTGAGATGAAGATGCATGACTAGCTAATGATACCACGAAAGGGTTTCAAAGCGGAGGATACAGGGGTCGAACCTGTTAGGGATTGCTCCCACTAGTTTTCAAGACTAGCGCATTACCGTCCTGCCCACCCTCCTTCGCTAACGCTTCGGAGGGCAAGCCCTCCTAGGTAGAAAGATTATAGCAAATTTGAGGCAGGGTAATGGATATTTTGGCGAATTGATGGTAACGAAAAAATATTATATGATATGTTTGTGTCGACGAATGGTAAGGAAACTAACATCGGAATAAGAGAAGAGGAAGTGAGGACGAAGGCCGGGAAAATGATGGGAAAGGTTTCGGAAAGGCTAGGCTCTTTGGGAGTAGAGACCAGGGTGGTGGGGTCGTTTGGTTTCTATGGTTTAACTGGGATTGAGCCGAGGCTATTAAGGGGAGTTGATGGGTCGGAGTTTAAAGTGGTGGATGTAGATTATTTGGTGGGTTTACCCAAGAGAGTTTCTTTGCCAGAAATAAAGAGGTGTTGTGACGAATTGTGGGAGGAAGGGATGTCGGGGGAGTATAAGATGCCGATTTCTCCGGTAAATTTGCCAAAAGAAATAGCCAATGATCCGATGGCGGTTTTCGATTTTCGATGGAGGACCGGAGAGCCAGTAGTAGTCCAAAGGGGTTTTAGGAAGATAATTTTTCCGATAGATTTTTGTGAATCGCGGGTAGTGAGAATTTACGGAAAGGAAGTAGAAACGTTGGGTCCTGAGGCTCAAGTTGTCTTTAGACTGGTTAATGGATGGCGGAATCCGGTCCGAGCGTACGATAACTTTCGGAAGATATGTGGGCTGATTAAGCGATTTCCGGAGTTTGATTTTAGAAGGTATCTGGGATATGGAGTAGAGTGGGAGGAGCGTTTGGCGGGAAAAATGGTGGAAAGAAAAGTAGTTTGAGCCCAGAAAGGAGCTCGAATCCTTGACCTTCCCCTTACCAAGGGGATGCTCTACCAACTGAGCTATCTGGGCGGTAAGTATTGGTATTTTACCAAAAAATAGTTCCCTATTGATTTTGAATTAATTTACTACTATGATCGTAGTAGTTATGAGTACAAGAAGAATTTATATGGACTATGCGGCGACAACACCGATAGATCCGTTGGTGGTGAGAATGATGTTGCCATATTTTTCAGAAAAATTTGGCAATACGGCCTCGTTACATCAGGAAGGGTCAGAAGCCGGGATAGCTTTGGAAAGGAGCCGAAAAATAATAGCAAAAATTTTGGGAGCTAAAGAAACAGAAGTATATTTTACGAGCAGTGCGACGGAAAGCAATAATACCGTAATTAAGGGAATAACTTGGGCAAATAAAGAGAAGGGGAAACATATAATTATTTCGGCGACCGAGCACGATTGTGTAATGGAAAGTGCTAAATGGATGGAAAAACAGGGCTTTGAAGTAACTAAATTACCGGTGGATGAAAATGGCTTGGTAAAAATAGAGGAATTGAAAAAAGCAATTAAAAAAGAAACGATTTTGGTATCAGTAATCCATGCCAACAATGAAGTGGGAACCATAAATAATATCGAAGAAATAGGAAAAATTTGTCGGGAAGCCGGAGTTTATTTTCATACTGATGCTTCGCAAAGTTTTGGCAAAATCCCAATTGATGTTGCCAAAATGAAAATTGATCTTTTAACGGCTTCGTCACATAAAATTTACGGACCAAAAGGAGCGGCGATTTTGTATATCCGGGAAGGAGTAAAAATAGAAGCCTTATTGCATGGCGGGGGACACGAGGGTGGGATGAGATCGGCGACAGTAAATGTGCCGGCGATTGTAGGAATGGCTAAAGCTGCGGAAATTTGTAATAATGAAATGGCCGAGGAGTCGGCTAGATTAATGCAATTGAGGGATAAGATGATTCAAAACATCTTAAAAAATATTGAAGGAACCAGATTGAATGGAGACCCGGTAAAAAGGTTACCAAATAATGTAAATATTTCATTTGAAAACGTGGAAGGGGAGTCGATTTTGATGATGCTTGATCAAGAAGGAGTGGCGGTGTCGACCGGGTCGGCTTGTTCGTCAAGAACTTTGGAACCGAGCCATGTATTGACGGCGATGGGCTTGGAGGCAAAAGTAGCTCATGGGTCGATCAGGTTTAGCCTGGGAAGGTGGACAACGGAAAAAGAAGTAAATTATGTTTTAGAAATTTTGCCAAAGATTATTTTAAAGTTAAGGCAGATTTCGCCGTTTAAAACAAAAATATGATGAATTATTCAAAAATAGTTTTAAAGCATTTTAGAAATCCCCATAATTTGGGAAAAATTGCTAAACCAGACGGAGTGGGGGAAGTGGGAAATATGGCTTGCGGGGATGTGATGAGGCTATATATAAAGGTTAAAGATGACAAAATTGAGGATATAAAATTTGAAACTTATGGCTGTGCGGCGGCAATAGCAACATCAAGCGCGGTGACGGATATGGCTAAGGGGAAAACTTTGGATGAGGTATTGAAATTGGATTATGAACAGGTAATAAAAGACTTAGGTGGTTTGCCACCGATTAAAGTCCATTGTTCGCTTTTAGCAATCGATGCGCTGGGCGAGGCGATATATGAATATTTAGTAAAAAATAAAAGGGAAATACCAGAAGATTTGGAAATAAAACATCAAAAGATTTTGACTAGAGGAAGGCATTAATTGATATAATCAACTGAAGCCCAAATAGCTCAGTTGGTAGAGCAAGTGTTTTGTAAACACTAGGTCGTCAGTTCGAGTCTGACTTTGGGCTCCATGAAAATCAAAAAGATACTGGTGCTGACGGATACGATGCCGTGGGGACATCGGTCGATTGCCCGGTCAATTTACAATTATTTGAAACCAAAAGAAAAAGAAAATGGGTGGAAAGTAGAGTATGTGGAGGTTAAAAGTGATTTGGGAATCGGGGCAGATTTGTATACCTGGACATACCGAACGATGCCTCGGAGTAATAGATGGGCTTATAAATTGGCGGTAGAGAGCCAAACGGCTAGAGAGTATTTGAATAATTTGTCGAAAATGGGATTACCGAAAATTAGGTCGGTAATAGCTAAGTATCGGCCGGATTTGGTGATTTCGGCTTATTTTTTTCATTCACAAACTTTAGGAAAAATGAAAGGGGAAGGAAAGTATGAGTTTAAGTTGTGGACGGTCGTAGCCGATCCGTGGTCAGTAAACCCGGTATCTTTTGTGGAAAATGCCGATATGCATTTGGTTTATGACGAAGTAGGGGAAAACATGGCCGGGGATTATGGAATAACCAAAGACAAAGTGCTAAAAACCGGTTGGTGGGTAAGGGAACAGATGTACCAAAAATTTACCAAATTACAAATTGCAAATTACAAAAAAAAGTTGGGGTTTGAGGATGACAGACCGGTGATTTTTGTGGGAGGGGGAAGCTTGGGAAATAATGTTTTGCCAAAAATTTTACCGATGCTTTTAATGGTAGACCGTAAAGTTGGGTTTGTATTTAACGCCGGAACGGACAAGTTTGCCTATAATTTGGTAGAACAGTATCAAAAATTGCTAAAAGGGGTAAGAAAAGACAACTTAATTCAAATAAAGAATTTGGGGTGGATTGAAAACATGGCTGAAGTGTTGGCCGGATGTGATATGGTTTTTGGGAAAGCCGGGCCGAACTTTTTATTTGACTGTATGGCCTGTGAAAAACCATTTGTGGCGATAACCCATATCGGAGGCCAGGAAGACGGCAATTTGGAGATAATTTTAGAAAAGAAGTTGGGTTGGGTCAAGGAAAAAAATTTGGATCTTTTCCGGTTTTTACTAAGATATCTGGAATATCCAAAACTATATGAAGAAAAATATATGAAAAATATCAAAGACGAGGCGACGAAAAATAAGTCGAGCTTGAAAAAGATTGAAGAGGGAATAATAAAATACCTACCTTAGGTGAGAGCTTCGATAGTGACTTTTCCACGCTATAAAGCATGGCGGGAGGCTACTTTGAAAACTTACGAGATCAAAGACAGCGCTTCCCTACAGGATTAGGTTAGCTAGAAAAAACGCCTTCTCAAAGATCGCAAAAGGTAGGTAATTTATTTTAGCATTTTTAAGAGGTAAAATCGAGGAGTATGAAAACAAAAAATGACAAGATAACCAAGGCGATGTTGATCGGTGATTTAGTAGATAAATACCCGAAAGCGGCGGAAAAGTTGGTGTTTGATTATGGACTACATTGCGTTGGTTGCGGAGCCGCCGGGATGGAAACTTTGGAAGAAGGAGCCGGAGCTCACGGGATGAGCGAAAAAGAGATAGAAAAGATGGTGGCGAAGCTAAATAAATTAGATTAACGGGTTTGTAATAGGGGTTTGGGAGTGGAAGTAGAAATTGGTTTGTAGGTAGGGGTGGGGGTGCTAGTTGGCCTATAGGCAGGGGTGGGAGTGGGGGTAGCGAAATAGCCGGGATAGCAAAAATGTTCGTAAAGTTGTTCAATACCGGTACAGGCAGTAGGTTTGGGAGTGACGCCTCGGCAGTATCGACTATGAGTATCGTAGACTGCATAACAGGGAAGCATTTTTTGAGCAGGGGTAGGGGTTGACCAGGGGACGGGAGTGCTGGTTGGTCTATAGGCAATAGTCGGGGTGGGATAGACTGGCAAAGAAGTGCCGGTGTTAAGGCCTAAAATGCTTTGACTGCCGGGGAAAAAAAGATTGGTAATTTGAAGAGAGACAAGAGAAGTAAAAAGAACTAAGAAAACGACTAAAAAACCAGCGGTAATTTTATTGTTCATGGAATAATAATGAGACTTTGGCTAAAACTTGTCAAGTGAGAAAATTCATTAAAAAGTTGATAATAGGGGAAATAATGAGGCTAATTATGTTACTGCCATTGATGGGGAGAAAGACGAGCAAAAGAAGTAAAAACGGACCATATTGACCAAGAGAATTTTCCCATTCTTGGGACTTTTCTAAAGGTAAAAGGTTAAGAAAAATTTTCGAACCGTCAAGCGGAGGAATAGGAAGAAGGTTAAAGACAGCCAGCATAATATTGGTTCCTATAATGACATAGAGAATATCTTTAAAAAGTGAGGGGGAGAGAAAGCGGAAGAGCAGGGAAAGTAAAACGGCCAAAAGAATATTACTGGCAGGTCCGGCGAGGGCGGTTAAAAGTTCGTCGCGGCGGGGGTTTTTAAAGTTGTAGGGATCGATTGGTACCGGCTTGCCCCAACCGAAATGAGCAAATATAAGCATTAGGGTTCCCAATGGGTCAAGGTGGCGGAGGGGATTGAGGGAGAGGCGTCCTTGAGATCGGGCGGTGGGGTCACCAAGCCGGTCGGCAACGAAAGCATGAGAGAACTCATGAATGGTGATGGCGACAATAAGACCTAAGATCGAAAGAATGGGGAAAAGACTTGCCATATTTATTTGTAAATCTTTTAATGTTATCATAGGCCCTATGCCAAAATGTAGTTTATGCGAAAAAGGATCAAAGGTTGGACGAAATCGGTCCCATGCTCAAAACAGATCGCCCCGGAGATTTGGAGCGAATATTCAAAAGATAACAATGAAGTTGGGTGAAGAGAAAATAAGCGGTTCTTTTTGTACAAAATGTATTAAAAAGTTGCGCGGTGAAATAGCCAAGATTAAATAATTTTGTAGTATTTGGAGATTTCGGACCAGAGAGTTTTGTTTTTACCCTCGATTTGTACTTCGGTAGGTTCGGTGTTAAAGCCAAAGATTTTCATAGATAATTGTTGACCTTGTTGGTTTTGGACATAAGTCCAAGCGATGGGCCAAGGATTGAGGGCGCGGATAAACCTCTCAAGCTTGATTTTGTCCCAAGACCAATCGATTTTTGCTGAATCTTTGGTGAATTTTGGAAAATATGATTTTTGAGAATGGTTTTGCGGAGTTAGTTTTTGAGGGTTTTTAGTGTAGGAAGAAAGAACGGAGGAAAGGTTTTGCGCGCCGAAAGAAAAGGCTTTTTGATAAAGGGAGTCAGTGGTTTCGGTAGGAGAGATTTCAAAAGGGATTTGGGTGATAATCGGACCGTGATCGGGGAGAGCATCAATTTGAAAAAAAGTGACGGCGCTTTTGGTTTCACCGTTGATGATTTGCCAAGGACCGGGAGTGGCTCCACGATATCGAGGCAGGGGAGAGGGGTGAATGTTAACGATTTTGTATTGAGGAATATCAATCATCGCTTCTGTAAAATAGGGGGGACCATAAGCAACGACTAAAATCAGATCAGGTTGAAGAGATCGGAGCTTTTCAATAAATTCGGGACCAAAATTGATTGGTTGAAGTAAGAGAAGTTGATGGTCGTGGGAGAATTGAGCGACGGGGTTTTGGGTGATAGTTTGTTGTCGGCCGACAGGCATGTCGGGCTTGGTGACAACAGCCAGAACCGGAAAGTCGGAAAGTTTTAACAGAGATTCAAGGATAATAAGAGAATAAGACGAGGAGCCGAAAAAAATAGTTTTGGTCATGGGTTAATTATAAGCTAAAATGGGAATAATTTGATACAATTGGTTGATGATCAGAGAAGTAGTTTTATATCCCAGTAAAATTTTGACCAAGGCTACCAAGAAGGTGGTAAAGATAGATGAAAAAACAAAAGAAGAAATAAAGGATTTGAAGGAGACTTTGGAGAGTTGTCAAAACGGAGTTGGGTTAGCGGCGACGCAAATCGGGATAGCCAAGAGATTTTTAGGAATAAAGGACGCCAAAACAAAAGAAGTAAAGATATTTGTTAATCCCAAAGTCGAAACGGCTTTCGGGAAAAAAGTTTATCCGGAAATTGAAGGAAAAGATGGGAAGCCGGAAATTTTTTTGGAAGGCTGTTTGTCTTTTCCAAATTATTTTGGAGAGGTGAGGCGGTATTTAAAAATTGAGGTTAGTTGGCAGGAATTGGTAGGGGAACAATTGATTGATATGAAAAAGACAATGATGGGTTTTGAAGCGATTGTTTTTCAACATGAAATTGATCATTTAAAAGGAATTTTATTAGTCGATCGGGTGACCAGGGGAAAAGGGAAGTTTTATAAACAGATCGGAGAAAAGATGGAAGAATGGGATATCAGGAAAATTTCTAATTTATAATTTCTATTTTTTCTAAATAAGTTTGAGCTTCTAAGTTGTTGGGAGCAAATTTTAAGGCGTTTTCAAAATTGGATTTGGCGGCAGAATAATTTTTGAGATTAAATTCAAGAACACCGAGGTCAAAAAAGGCATAATCGTAATTAGATTTTAAGTCGATGGCTTTTTGATAGTATGCGGCGGCCTCGGTAGTTTGTCCGGCAATTTCTAAAAATTTTGCAATCATATAAAAAGCTTTGGCATCAGTCGGGGCCAAGCGGGTAGCTTTGAGAAGAGAATCAATAGAATCGACTAAATATTTTGAGTCGATAGTGGAGAGGTAATAGTAAACTTGGGCCCGTTCTTTCCAAAAGTTGATGTTGCCGGGAGAAATGGCAATGGTCTGGTTGCTGGCAGAAATCGCCTGATTTTCATAATCTTTGGCCTGAACGGAGTTTTTTTGGGTAAAAAAAGTAACGGCTAGTTTGGCCGACAGAAGGGCGGACTGGTTTAGATAAACCGGTTCTGAAGACCGATAATAAAGGCTCGTTTTAATTTTTTGGTAAGCACCGGAATAATCGTTTTGACTGTCAAGGGATTCCGATTCGGCAAAAGTAATGTCGGCGAGATAATAAAAAAGCAGGGTTCGAAGCGATAGAAAAAAGAGAAAACAAGTAAAAATTGTTAGCCCAAGCGTTAGAGGTTTTGGTAATTTAATCGATGGTTTGGGAGACGGAGAGAAATTTTGAGCCAATGCCGGAAGAAGAAAAAAATAAAGGGAAGTGATGACGACAGAAAAACCAAAAAAATTAGTAATAATAATACTGACGAAGCCTGAAAATACGGCTAAATTTTTGGTTGAGAGCTTAAGAATAGCGAGAATGAGGAACAGGTAGGTGAGGAAGCCAAAAGTGCCGGTGGTGGCTAAGAAATTAAGGTATTCGTTATGAGCTTTGTTGTATAAAAAGTCCCATTCGGAAGTGAGGTTGTGAGCAACCGGGCGGGTCCAGTAATAGGTGTAGGCAAAAGTTTCAGTGCCGGTACCAAACAACGGAAATTTTTTCCAAAGATCGATAGCTCCCTGCCAAACGTATTTACGGATATCACCGGAAGGAGTGATGTTGATGGTGGAGTTGGGAACCAGAGGAATGGGATCGTATTTGGGTAGAAGGGTTTGTTTGATCGGGTTATTGATGAGGAGAGACGAGGAAAGCAACAGTAACAGGATAAAAAGAGAAGGTTTGAGAGAAGTTTTGTTTTTTAGAAAAGTGAAGACAAGGAGGATCCCGATGGAAATAAGAGCGGCGAAAATGCTGGATTTGGATTTGGTAAAAAGAAGACACAAATAAAAAATTGAAGTAAGAAGCGCGAAGTATAATTTATGAATAAAATCTTTGGAAGATAAAAACTTAGAAACAGAAAAGGGAAGGAGAATGCATAGATAAGCTCCAAGCCAATTGGGCTGACCGAGAGTCGAAAAAACCCGATTTTGAACATCCTGAACCCATAGGTTTTTGTCAATACCAAAATGCTGCGCTATCCCAAAAACAGCAACTAAAAAGCCACTGATTAGAGAAAAGAAAATAATTTTTTCTTTGAAATAGTCGTCGAGATAAACAATCAAGGTCCAATAAAGGAGAAGATAGCAGATGATGGAAAGAAGGCCACCATTTTGACGGGAATAATAACCAAAAACGGAAGTATGTGGATCAATGGAGATGAGAGTCGAGATAATTTGGGAAATTAAAAAAAGAATGAACGGAAGGTCAAGGAGACTACGACGAAATAAAACAGACTGACCCCTTAAAACGTTGAGGAGATGAAAAAAAACGATGAGGATGGTGAGAAAGTAAACGAAAAACATTTTGGGAAGTTCGAACAATTCTGAATTAAAGGAAGTAAAGATCAGGGGGATAAGGAGAAAAAGAAGACCGTATAAAAAACGAATCAACTTGGTGAGATAGGACATAAGGATAGTATAAAGTATAATTTAGAAATGATAATCTCTGCTGAAGTGTTAAAACGGATAGAAAAATTTTTAGCTGGCTTTTCCTGGGATATCGGAGTAGATCTGGGAAGCAGTAACACGATGATCTATCTAAGAGAAAGAGGAATCATTGTTAATGAGCCAACACTGGTTGCCAGGTTGAAAAGAAAAAGATGGACTGGCCTAGGGGCACCAAAAATGGGGATGAGAAAGGTGGTAGCTTATGGCGATAAGGCGATGGAGATGAGGGATAGAGAGCCAAAGCAACTGGAAGTGGTAAGCCCGATAAAAAACGGAGTGATCGCCGATTTGGAAGCGGTAGAGAATTTGGTGGTTTATTATTTACGGTTGGTGTACGAAGTCCCGAGTAAATACGTAAAAATTTTTAAACCACGAATAGTGGTAGGAGTGCCGAGCGAATCGACCGGAGTACAGAGAAGGGCCGTAAGAGAGGTATTTTTAAAGGCAGGAGCAAGGGAGGTGTTGGTGTTTGAGCAGGCAGTTTTGGCAGCGATGGGCTTGGGCTTGCCGATCGCCGGAGGGACAGGATTGGTGTTGTTGGATATCGGGGGAGGGAAAACAGAGATAAGTGTAGTAACCGGTGGCGGAGTAGTGGTGAGCCGGAGCTTGAAGTTGGGTGGAATAGATTTTGATGAAGCGATAATTAATTTTTTACGGATGAAATACGGGCTGGCGGTAGGAATTGGAAGTGCAGAGAAGTTAAAAATGGAAGTGGGTGATGTTTCAGAAACTTATGAAAACGAACCAGTGGGAGTAATAAGAGGAAAGGATTTGGGGACCGGATTGCCGAAGAGTGTCAAAATCCGGGCATCAGAAATTAGAGAAGCGGTAAGCATGTTGTTGGGTAAGATTCAAAAGGCTGTAGAGTCGGTAATAAATGAAACGCCACCGGAACTAATGGATGATATTCTAAAAAGAGGCGTGATGATGGTAGGAAACGGCTGCAGATTAAAAGGATTGAGCTCTTTTTTGGAAAAAACAACGAAGATCACTTTTAATATGGTGGACGAGCCGGGGATAATGGTGATTTTAGGGATTGGGGAACTGGTCGAGGATTCAAATAGGTTGAAGTGGCTGTTGGAGGTGTCGGGGTGAATGAGGAAGATTTACAACAATGGAAATATTGGATATTGAGAGGAGGATTGGTCTTAAGCTTGTTGATTTTAGCAGGTGGTTCAATTCGGTTATTGGTGATAAAAGGCGGGTATTATAAAAATTTAGCCAGAGATAACCGGATTTTCCAAATGTCGATTCCGGCGGGTAGAGGACAGATAATCGACAGAAAGGGAAGAATTTTGGCCAAGAGTATTTATGAGTATTTTCGGAAAGAAGGGGAAAATAGAATCTTTGAAGCGTCAGGAGATTTTTTGGGTTATCGGTTTGAAGGAAAAGATTTGGCCTATGATTTGAAAAGGCAGTATTTATACGGGGAAAGCTTGGGGTTAGTGACCGGGTATGTGGGTAAAATTTCGGGGGAAGATATAAAAAATAATGAGTGTGGTTTGGGTTTTGAGGCGACTGATTTGGTTGGGCGAGGAGGAATCGAGGAATATTTTGATTGCAGTTTAAGAGGAATTGACGGAAAAAGATTGGTTGAAGTGGATGCGACCGGAAAATATGTCCGGGAATTGGGAAGGGAAGAGCCCAAGTTGGGGAAAGATGTAGCTTTGAGTATTGATGCTTATTGGCAGGAAAAGGTCAGTAAGATGGTCAAGGGGAAAAAAGCGGCGATAGTTGTCAGCGAACCAAAGACCGGAAAAATAATTGCAATGGTTTCATCTCCCGGGTTTGATCCCAATGTTTTTTCCTATAATCAAGATGACGAGACGATTAAAAAGTATCTGGGGGATAGTGAAGGATTGCCGATGTTAAACCGGGTAACACAGGCCAGATATCATCCGGGGTCGGTGTTTAAAATTGCGGTAGCAACGGCAGGATTGGAAACAGGGGTGGTTGATAAAAATACTTTGATTGAGGATACCGGGGTAATTAAAATCGGAGACTATTCATATAGCAATTGGCTGTGGACTAAAAGAGGCGGAACTGACGGGATGGTAGATATGATTACCGGAATCAGGCGATCAAACGATATATATTTTTACCGGTTGGGGGAAAAGTTGGGTCCGGAAAAAATTAAAATCTGGGCGGAAAAATACGGACTGGGAAATAAAACCGGAATGGAACTGCCGGGAGAAGTAGCAGGACTGATACCGGATGAAAAGTGGAAAGTAGAAGCTAAGGGGGAGAAATGGTTTTTGGGAAATACGTATCACATGGCAATCGGTCAGGGAGATGTGGATGTGACACCACTGCAAATTAACCAGATGACCAATACCATAGGCAATCGGGGCGTGAAATGTAAAATGAGTATTTTGAAGGATGCGAAAACGGATTGCCAAAGTATCGGTATAAAAAGAGAAACTTATGAAACAATAATTACCGGGATGAAGGGGGCGTGCAAACCAGGAGGAACGGCGTGGCCATTGTTTAATTTCAAAACTGAACTGGCATGTAAAACCGGAACGGCGGAGGTTGGAGACGGAAGCAAGGATGCTCATGCCTGGCTGACAGTGTTGGCGCCGGCCAACGATCCACAGATTTCAATAACGGTGATGCTCGAAAGAGGTGGAGAAGGGTCGGATGTGGCGGCGCCGATTGCCGGAGATATATTAAAAGAGTGGTTTGAGGAAAAGGATACGGTGGTGCCGAGGTATACACCGACACCGGAAATAACGAGATGAAAATAATAATAGTAGGTAGTCGAAGAATGAGCGAGTATGGGAAGAAAGTAATAGGGATGTTGGTGCCAAAGATTATGGAGGAGAGGATGGAGATAGGAACAGGGAGAGTGCAGGGATGTAACACGTTCGTGATAAAAATGGCCAAAGATAAGGTAAAAGTATTTGAACCAAAATACGGGTTTGAAAAAATGAATGAAGAGATGGCGGAGTGGGGTGAGATACTTTTAGTAATTGAAGGCGGGAAAGAAAGCGGAACGATACTGTTGGCCGATAAATTTTTGGAAAAAGGCAAGGAGGTGTGGGCGGTGCCGGGGAGAATTGATGAGCCAAATTCAACGGCGGCAAATTGGTTAATTAAAAACGGAGCCAGAGTGGTAACGGGGGTTGAAGATATCGGTGATAGTTGACAGCGGTGCTAAGATAGATGACAATGGCTGGTATGAAAAAATTATTAGTGGTGGAGTCGCCGACCAAAGCAAGAACTATCGGAAAGTATTTGGGGCCGGGGTATAAGGTAGTGGCGACGGTAGGGCATATTCGGGATCTACCGAAGAGCAAAATGGGAGTTGATTTGAAGTCCGATTTTGAAGTGGAGTATGTAATTGACCCGGAGAAAAAAAAGATAGTGGAGGAGTTATTGGGAGCGGCTAAGGAAGCAAAGGAGATATATTTGGCAACCGATCCTGATCGGGAAGGAGAGGCGATCGCGTTTCACGCGAAATTTTTAATTTCAAATTTAAAATTTTTAAAAAATAAGAAACCGAGTATTTTAAGAATTGCGTTTCACGAAATTACCAAAGAAGCGGTGGAAGAAGCTTTGAAAAGTGCCCGGGAAGTTGACATGGATTTGGTTGACGCCCAACAGGGAAGAAGAGTACTCGACAGGGTGGTGGGCTATAGCCTGTCGCCGGTGTTGTGGAAAAAAGTGAGAAGGGGCTTGTCGGCGGGAAGGGTGCAGTCGGTGGCAGTAAGGCTGATTTGCGAACGGGAAAAAGAAATCGAAAAATTTAAAAAAGAAAAATACTACCGGGTATTGGCAACTTTGGGGAAAAAGGAAAAATTTGGAGCAGAATTGATTAAGATCGGAGAAAAAAGTGTCTACAAAACCGAGAAGTTAAAATTATTTGACGGAGACTACAGCCTGACGACTTCGGTTTTTAAAGAGGAAGAGGAAGTGAAAAAATTTATCGGTAAATTGGACAAAGAAATGGTAGTGGAAAAAGTGGTTGGGCGGGAAGTGCACCGGGTACCGCCGCCGGCATTTACGACTTCAAAACTCCAACAAGCGGCGGCCAGAAGATTTGGCTGGTCGGGAAAACTGACCATGAACGTGGCCCAAAAATTGTATGAGCGGGGGTTGATAACTTATCACCGGACTGATTCGGTTTATCTATCCGACAAGGCGACGGCGGAATTCCGAAAATATATCGGGGAAAAATACGGCAACGATTATGTAGTCAGCAAAGTCAGATTTTATAAAAATAACAGCAAAAATGCCCAAGAAGCTCATGAGGCGATCAGACCGACAGCAGCCCAAAGAGAAGAATTGGAAGCAACCGATGTCCGCGAAAGAAAATTGTATGAAATGATTTGGAAACGGGCGGTAGCGACCCAAGCGGCGGCGGCCAGAATTAAAAATACGACAGTAAATTTGACCGACAAAGAGGCGTTATTTAAAGCTTCCGGAGTCAATATGCTTTTTGACGGTTATCTTAAGTTGACCGGGGAAAAGTTTGAAGAACAAACATTGCCGGAGTTAAAAGAAGGCGACAAAGTCGGAGCGAATAAAATAACGGATGAAATGGTAGAAACCAACCCCCCGCCGAGATATACCGATGCTTCACTGGTGGGGTCACTGGAAAAGCAAGGCATTGGCCGGCCAAGTACTTATGCGCCGATTATCTCGACGATTCAAAACCGGCAATATGTAGAGAAGGATGAAGGGAAATTTAAACCGACGAGCTTGGGAGTAGCTGCCAATGAATTTTTGGTGAAAAATTTTGAAGATGTGTTGTCACTGCCGTTTACAGCCGAAATGGAAGAAGAGTTGGACCAGGTGGCTTTGGGAAAATTAAAGTGGAAAAAAATGATGGCCAACTTTTGGAAAGGATTTGAAAAAGAAGTTAAGGCGGCTGAAAAAAACGGAGAAAGGGTAAAAGTAGAAACAGAAAAGTTGGGGGAGAAATGTCCGGAGTGTAAAGAAGGGGAGTTGGTAATAAGAGTGGGGAGGTTTGGAAAATTTATATCGTGTGACCGGTTTCCGGAGTGTAAATATACGAGGCAGTTTAAGGAAATGGCCGGATTTAAGTGTCCGAAATGCGGAGCAGAAGGGGTAGTTAGGCGGACGAAAACGGGACGGAAGTTTTTTGGCTGTTCGGCTTACCCGACATGTAAGTGGGCGGGGTGGAAACGGCCATAGGCCGTCAGGAAAACCGTAAAAAAATTAATGAACAGCTCGGTAATTGGCTTCAAGAGTGTTTTCACCAACTAGGGCTGAAGCTTGGTTGTTTTGGGCAACAATTCTGCTGGCTTCTGCAAGAATTTTTGTTGAATCAAAATTAGGACCCAGGGTTTCAGCCCGACAATCGAAAAAATCCGAGCAACCTGAACAACTATCTTTATGGCATTCTTTTGGATTTGGCATGGATTTTGATTAATTTTTAATTAAAGAGATATTTTTCTACCTCTTAGTTTTGGACAAGTAGAGAGTAGTGGATTTCGGTCATAGCCTCGGGCAAGACATATTTTGGATAGTTCACAAAAAGAGCCGTCGTAACCACAACCAATGGGAGAATCAGGTAAAAGAATTACTCTTTCAATATGCATGCTGAGGTGGCGGAGAGCTTTATCGGTTACTTGATCAACGCTAACAGGCCCTTCTTTGAGGTAGTTTGTCATATTGATGATATTGTATGTATGCGGTGAGTATAAGTCAAGGAGTGTAATTTGGAGTACAAAAAGTTTATAATAAGGATTTGGCGGTTAAGGATCAATAGTTTAGGCGAGTTTTTTGCCCCATCTTTCTTGTGATACTTTGATAAGACGATCACGGTGGGTGTTTTTACAGGCAAGGGGCGGGAGGGTAACGGCATAGAAGGGGTTTTGAGTTTCGGAGTCGATGGAAAGTTTACAGATAATCTGGTATTTGCCGATTTTGACTAAATCCGTTGCCGGGAAATTTTCACCGAATTCTTTTTGCAAAAGATAAGCGTCCTGATTGCCGACAACGAAGGAAACAAGGGAACCGACGTTGCCAAAGATGGCGTCCTGAACAGTGCGGTCAAGCTGGGCCATGTATTGGTTGGCGACAATGAGATTGAGACGAAATTTGCGGGCTTCCGAAAGAATTTTGATAAAAGCTTCGGTAGCAAAATTCTGAAATTCGTCAACATAAAGATAGAAATCGGAGCGGTCATCTTGAGACTGAAAAACCCGATTCATAGCTGAAAGCTGGATTTGAGTGATAAGCATGGCACCCAAAAGAGCGGAGTTGTCTTCACCGAGCTTGCCGGTGGAAAGGTCGGCGATAAGGATCTTTTTTTGGTCCATGATTTCCTGAATCTTGATTTTGGAATGAGCATGGGCGATGGTATTGCGGATTTTACTACTGGAAATAAATTGGCCGACTTTATTTAGAATCGGGGAGATAGCTTCCTGTTGGAACTTTTCGTCCATCCGGTCAAATTCGTGGAGCCAAAAATTTTTTAAAGTTTGATTTTGAAGTTGGCCAACGACCCGCTCGCGGTATTCGCGGTGAGTCAAAATTTCGACGATGTGAGTAAGATCGGAGCCGGGAGTGTTGACTAAAGTTAAAACTGCATTGCGCAAAATGTGTTCAAGACGTGGGCCCCAGGAAACGGTGCCGTAAAGTTTTTTGAAAATGGAAATAACGCCGGAGGCAACCAATTCGCGTTGCGGTTCACTTTGGGCTTCCAAAACATTGAGAGGATACACATATTCGGGGTCGGCAGGATTGAAATAACAACAGTCGTTCAGGCGGGAGGAGGGGATGTAATCCAAAATGGTATTACATAAATCGCCGTGAGGATCGATGACGGCAACACCCCGGCCTTTTCTAATATCGTCGATAGCCATATTGGCAATCATGGTAGTTTTTCCGGTACCGGATTTACCAATTACATAAGTGTGGCGGCGGCGGTCTTCGCCTTCTTTTATGCCAAAAATAGCGTCTTTGTTGCGGAATTCAGTTTTAGCAAAAAAGGTGATAGCCTGCTTTTGCTCTTCGGTAGCGCCGTCGGCAATCGGTAGATTTTCCGGCGGATCGGCGTAGAGATTTTTGCCCCAGGCGATATTGGGAAGATGAGTAAGCTTGGCAGGAAGATGGCATAAAACGGCCAATTCTTCGGTAGTTAAAATTTGATGCTGGAGACCTGGTTTAAATTCACGATTTATAATAGAAGGCAGGAGCTTGTTTTTGGCAAAAATACCGGGTTGGGAAGGACGGATAAAATTGCCGCGGGGAGAAGTGTAAACACCAAAAGAGGAAGAGACAGAAGAAAGGAGGCCGGGGCTGTTGGACAGGAGATTGATTTGGGTGAGAAGGCCGGGACATTGAATTTTTAGCTCAAAAACAGCCTTGTCGGGATGAGCCTGGTGAAAGCCCTTTTCTTTGTCGACTAAAACACCGTTTTGAATGAGGGAAATGATACCTGATTGCCAGTTTTTGGGCGGAGAAGACAGAAGAATTTGGTAGAGGAAAAAATCAGAAGAAGTGGCCGAGCGGGAAAGAGGGGAGAGAACCGAAGTTAAAGGATCGGTGTCGCGGAAGTCTTTGGGGGTTTTGACGGGGTAAAAATAGGATTTGGAGAGGCACAATTGGCTTGTAAACAAATTTTTTCGAGTGCTTCCGCCAGAGGCGGACAAGCTGCTACCTTCGGGGTCCGTTATTACATCGGACCGTTCGCTGTGCTTCGAAAAATTGTTTACTACGCTAGATAAAAAGTCTTTTGTTTCGCGGGTAATGGCGCTTGGATATTGGGCCAGGATTTGAGGCCGGATGAAGTCAAAATTTTTGCGGGGACAAACATAATAAAAATGGATTTGGCCTTCGAAAAGAACAATTTCAACGGAAATGGTAGTAGAGATTTTGCCGACAAGCCAGTCAAAAAAGCCGGATTTACCGATTTGGGTGAAATTGGAGTAGAGGGAGGAGGCAGATTCGAGAGTAAATTCGTTTTGCTGGGGCAAACGGACTTCTAAAAAGACCAAATCGCCTTGATTTTCGGCAGGCATGAATTATTTTAGCAGAATTATCCCCACCTGTTTGGAGGGTGGGTTTGAAACAAGGTGAGTTTTTAACATCTTGTGTTTTTTGATGTGCATCTGATATACAATGGGTATGGAATTAGTAAGGTGGGTTACGGAAAAGGAAAACCTATATGTGTACAAGATGAGTATTGACAGGTGTCGATATTGTGATATTATAAGCCTATATTCAGCAACAGAATTATCAAAAACCAAAGCGGTTTTACGATGGTTTTGTTGAAGTTCTTTAACAACCCAGGAAAATAAATCCCAATCTAAATGGGATCAATTAGTCCCGATGTAGCATCGGGGTTGGTTGATCTCATTTTAGAAAGGAGAAAGTAGTGTTAACTAGGCCAATTTAGGCGGTGTTTTGTTGATTGGAAGCTTGTGTTGCGTTGTTTCTATTGGGTGTAATACTGAGGAATTCTCCTCTTCGTGCATTCTTTTAAAGGAGCAATGTGATTGATATATGTCCGTGTGGACGTACGCTTAAGGGCTCTGAGTCGGGTTTGTGCGATCGTTGTCGTAGGGCTTTGTGCGGATTTATCGCTTGGTTCAAGGGGGTTTCCCGTGGCATCTAAGTTTAAGAAAGCAACAATTTGCAAAGGCAAATGTTGCCAATGCAGGAAGTGGAAGAATGAGTGTTCTAGGGGATTGCGCCATTCGAGGTACAATTGCGGCGGCCCGTATACTAAATAGTCATTGTTAGTGACATTAAGAGACGAGAGTTTTGTTTATACATTGTTGTATGAAATAACCAGAGGAAACTTTGGACTCTCGTCTCGAACGAACCACATTACAGAAAAAGAAAAAACAAAGGAATTGCTCCTTTGATGACCACTTGTTGGTTTTTTCTTTTTTTTGTTTTTTGTGGTTTTTCCTGGGTTGTTGGTTTTGGTGAAAACTAATAAAAATTAGTTTTGGCTAAAGCTATGAAGAAAAATATAACAACTTTCAAATTACCCAAAACCGAAGCGGTTTTGTAAGGTGATTGGAAGTTTTTGTTCTTTAACAACCCAAGAAACTAAGTAGGGACAAAACGAGAATATAAGAAATTATATTTTGGTTTTGTCCCTACTATTAAGTAAAAGGAGAAAGGAGGAAAGTTCTGTTTGGTCGGGTTCGAAGTCGAATCATGAGGATTTATAAGGAGAAATGATGTCGTTTTTAGTTGTTGATCCTAGATCAAATGTTCCTGATTTTATTCGGGAAGAATGTAAAGGTTGTTCCTTCGAAACGTTGTGCCAGAACGGCTTGAAACACCCCGATATTGTTTGGGTGAATGGTTTTGGTTCTTGTAGTTCTCGTCGAGGAAATGTCGCTAGTTGTTCTGCGTCTTGCGTGAAAGCAATTGCACGAGGAATTAGGATATCACGACCACACCATCAAGATCATCGAGAGGAGAAATATGAGTAGAGCAAATCATCACAATCAGCATCAAGTAGTTCGACCAGATCGTCGTGAAAAACCACTCAACCATGGGCGTAGCGGAAATCAAAAAAAGAAAGGTCAGCAGGAATTGCGGAAGTGAGATAAGGATCGCAAGGAGGGCGAAGAAGTTTTATCGCCCTCTTGGCGGTTTGGTTTGTGTGTGTTTGTTTTTTTGTTTGTGTTTGGTTTTTGTAGTTTCTTGGGTTGTTGGTTTTGTATATAACAGTGATATAATTTAGTTATATGGTTAATCAGGAAAACCCAAACGAGTTTTCGGCGCCGCCAATGAGGGATGTGCCGATTGAAGAAGTAGAGTCGACACCAATATTGTGGTTATCGGCTTTGGTGTTAAGAGGGTGTTTAGCGGTAGCTAGACAAGTCAATTTAAGAACGGGAAAAGTAATTGAAGCGCTAAATAAAAAAGAAAGTGACGTAGTTGCTGGAATTGAAAGGAGAGGGGTATAATAAAAGCATGGCAGGACGAAAAACAGGAGAAATTGTAAATCCTACATTACAGCCAAAAATGCCAGGACTTGAACCAGTAGCAGTAGTGACGGCGGGGCAGGCTCAAACTGTGGGGGAATTAAATATAGTGAAAACAACGGCAAGAGGATTAGTAATACCAGATGGATGGAAAAGGCTAGAAGGAGAGACTGATCAACAATTGTGGCTAAGAATGAAAAGGCTAACAGAAGAACAGGATAAAGGTCTACCGTACCAGGCAGTAAAGTAAGGGAGTGTGATATAATCCAAAAGTTTAATTAATGGTTTATTTTTGGTGTAAAATCCTGGGCAAAGCCCGCAAGCACCATTTTTAAAAAGGATTTAATATGGCAGAAGAAAAAAAAGTAATATCTAAGACGGTTAACAGAACCGGAAAGAAATTGGTGGAAAAAGCATTGGTGATGGGAACTGCTAAGAAAAAAGTAGAGCTGGATAAGGAAAAGATCAAAAAGCTGAACGAAGATAAGGCCAAGGCTAAGTTGGAGGTAAAAGAGGTGGAAGTTGATAAAGTTGGCGGAGAAAAAGCCGAAAAAGTAATTAAGGAAGAAAAATATGAGTTGACGATTGGCCTACGGGAAATGCTGAAGGAAGGTTGCCATTTGGGACACAAAGTAGCTAAAACCCATCCAAAGGCCAGGGTCAATATTTATATGGCCAAGGACGGCATTGAAATAATTGATTTGGTTAAAACCAAAGAAGCCCTAGCAAGGGCCTGTACTTTTTTACATAATGCCAGAAAAGCCGGGAAAGAAATTGTAATGGTGGGAACTAAAAGACAGGCGCGAGAAGTGGTTAAAAGAGTGGCTATGGAAATCGGAGTTGGATATGTGACTGACAGATGGTTGGGCGGAACAATTACCAACTGGGAGCAAATTCGGGGCGATATCCGAAAACTAAATAAATTCAAAGAAAATGAGCAAAAGGGAGTTTTGGCGACAGCAACCAAAAAAGAGCAGTCGGAAACCAAAAAAGAAATGATCAGGTTAGAAAAGATGATCGGCGGACTGACAAAACTCGATAAAATGTTTGACATAATTTTTGTGGTTGACGCCGGATTTGAAAAAACGGCAGTCAGAGAAGCCCAAATTCGGGGGATAAAAGTGGTAGCGATGACCGATACCGACAGCGACCCGACCAGGGTAGATTTTGCCATACCGGTGAATGACGACAATGTAAAATCGGTAAATTTAATAGTGGAAGAAATAGGGAGAGCCATAAAATGATGGACCAAAAAAAATTAATTGAATTAGTTAAAAAAATCAGAGAAGAAACGGGATTGGGAGTAATGGAAATTAAGGTAGCAGTGGATGAAGCCGAAGGGGATGAAAAAAAGGCCAAAGAAATTTTGAAGAAAAAAGGTTTTGAAAAAGCCGAGAAAAAAGCCGAACGGGAAACACATCAGGGAAGAATTGCGACTTATACCCACAATACCGGCAAAATTGGAGTGATGGTGGAGCTTTTATGCGAAACTGATTTTGTGGCGAAAAATGAGGATTTTTTGGCGGTGGCCAGAGATTTGTGTTTGCAGGTGACGGCCATGGCACCGAAAAATGCCAAAGCGTTGATGGCGCAGGAATTTATCAAAGATCCGAGTAAAAAAGTGGAAGAATTAGTTCACGGACTGGTAATGAAATTTGGTGAAAACATTAAAGTAGGAAGGATAGAGAGGTTTGAGATCTAAGCTTTTGGTATACTGTAGATAAATATGATAGATAACCAAAAAGTGCAAGCCCGCATGGGCAAGATAGTAAATTTATTTTTAAATGACATCCAATCGGTACGGACGGGGCGGGCGACGCCGGGATTGATTGAAAATGTGGTAGTGACGGTTTATAGCGGGCAGAAAATGAGGTTGATTGAAATCGGAACGATTTTGGCGGCTGACGCCAGGACTTTGACTTTTCAACCGTGGGATCAGTCGATTATCCGTGAAGTTGCTAATGGAATTATGGCGGCGAATATCGGAGTAGCCCCGGTGGTTGATGGTGAACTAATTCGAATGAGCCTGCCGATGTTGACGACCGAACAACGGGAAGATTACATAAAACTTTTGGGAAGAAAATTGGAAGGCGTAAGAGTGTTGATCCGTGATGCCCGAGCGGATTTTAGAAAAGGCTTACAGAAAGCCAAGCAGGACAAGACAATTTCCGAAGATGAATATAGAAATGACGAAGACAATTTACAAAAAATGGCTGATGAATATATTCAGAAGTTGGAAGAAATAGCGAAGAAAAAAGAAATAGAGATTAGGGGATGATTTGCTTGCATTGAAATTTTGCGGTGCGCGCTACCTTCGGGCTCCCCGATGTTCATCGGGGATCGTTCGCTGTGCTCCGAAAATATCAATGCTGCGCAGATTTTCGATGTTATATGCTAGAATTTAGAACATGGATTTCTTGATATTTGTCATCGCGTTGTCGATACTGGTTTTGGTCCACGAATTTGGCCATTTTTTAGCGGCGGTGAAAAGCGGAATCAGAGTAGAGGAGTTTGGTCTGGGTTTACCGCCAAAGATTATCGGCAAAAAGATCGGAAAAACTATTTTTTCGTTAAATTGGCTGCCGATCGGGGGTTTTTGTAAGCTATATGGTGAGGATGGTAGTGGCAAAGGCGGCGAGGCTTTTAACAATAAAAATCCGTGGCAAAAGTTGTTGGTGGTGGTGGGAGGAGTGCTGATGAATTTGTTATTGGCGGTAGCGATTTTTACGGTAGTGTATGCAGTTTTGGGAGTACCGGAGGAAACGAAAATGGTAAAAGTGGTGGAAGTGGCTAAGGGCAGTCCGGCGCAAATGGCGGGATTGGCAGAAGGGGACTGGGTGATGGAGGTGGGTGGAGTAGCGGTTTACAAGCCGGAGGAATTGACGACGGAAGTAGCGAAATATAAGGGTGAATCGGTAAAGTTGAAAGTTTATAAAGTTAATAAAGTTGAAGAAGAGATTGAAGTTAAAGTCAGAGAAACGCCACCGGAGGGAGAAGGGGCGATGGGAGTAGCGATATCAAATATCGAAATGCGGCCGATGAAATGGTATGAGTTTTATAAAGGAATTTGGTATGGATTTAAAGAAGGTTATTATTGGGGGAAAATCATAGTTTCCGGAGTATTTAAAATGATAGGTGATTTGTTTATGGGGAAAGTGCCAAAGGATGTGGCCGGACCAATCGGAATGTTTGAGGCAACCAGCAGTATCCGGAAAAGCCAGGGCTTGTTGGCGGTCATTCATTTTTTTGGAATAATATCGGTGAATTTGGCGGTGGTCAATATGCTGCCATTTCCGGCGTTAGATGGTGGCAGAATAATTTTTGTAGTCTATGAGATATTGACCAAGAAGAAAGCAAACCAGAAATTTGAAGCAACAGTAAATAATATCGGAATGATAATTTTGTTGAGCTTGATTTTACTGATAGCGGTAGGAGATGTGGCGAAACTAATAAAATAATCAGCGGATAGGGGTTAGCTCAAGAATTGTGGCGGAATTGGGTTCGAGGTAAATTTGATCCTCATAAACAGTACCGGGGACGGAAACGGTTTTGATATAGTTTTTACCCATAAAATAGGAAGTTTTTAGAATATAGCTGCCTGAAGTAAGTTCCTTGATGGTCAAGGGAACGGTTTCGGTGTGAGAAAGTGAAGGATCGTAATTGACCAAAAGAATTTTGAGGGTTTGACCGCTTTTAGCGGCAATTGAAGTAACAAAAGTGCCGTCGCCGGTGGAATAAAGACGATTGCCAAAAAGAGAATTTAGAAAAAGAAGCGATTGGTAACGTGGTTTGGGTTTGGCGCCAAGGGAGGGGTGAGTCAAAAGTCCCCAGCCGGAAGAGACGGAGGAACGGGGAGTGGGGCCGTCAACAGCTTCGAAGGTAAAAAGGCGGTGGATTTTCCCCTGAAGATGAGTAACCATGGAGAGAAGATGAATGCCGGAAAGCTTTGAGTCATACCAAGTGTCGGGCTCGGAATTGGGACCAAACTCGGTAACCAGCCGTTCGATGTCAAAATAGTTGGGATAATCGGCAATAATGGAATTGAGCTGTTCGATGTTGTCGGTAAAATCTTTGGGATTTTTGGAATATTGGTGCCAGGAAATAAAATCAAGACGAAGGTTTTGAGATTGAGCGGTTTTAAAAAGAGACTGCATCCAATTGGAATAATAGGAAGTGGTAGCCGGACCGCCGACTTTATATATAGTATTACCAGCACCGGCGGCAATGGCTTTGGTGGAAGTGGTGTAGAGAGTGGTATAGGAAGGGGATTTCTGATAGTGCCAGTCGCCAAACAAATCGGGCTCGTTGTAGACCTCGTAATAAATGCCGGAAATGTTTTTTTGGACGGAATAACGATTGACGGTGGCTTTAACTAAATCAAACCATTGTTGCCAGTCGGCGGGTTCGCCACCAGTTTGACCACTTTTTGCTATACCGGCAGGGATATAAGAAAGAGAAAGCAGGGGCTTGGCGCCGGTTTTAAGAATACTGTTGATGGCACCGTCAAGGCCGGAGAAGTCAAAATTGTTTGGACCACGATAGACGTTGAGGTAATCAAAAATATGATCGATGCGGATAAGCTTTGGTTGAAGGAGGCGAAGCTGGTTGACAACCGGGCCGATCATGTCACGGGATTCCTCGCCGCCTTGGGCGATATTTTGCCAAAGATTGGGGGATATAGTGCCGACTGTGGTTTTAGAATTGATGGTAATATCGGCGGGGATACCGGAAGCGAAGCGGCGAAGGTCGAGGACTTTTTTAACAGCAAAAACGAGAATGGGGAGGAGAAGTAAGAGGATCAGGGGAGAGAATTTTGAGCTTTTGGATAAGGCCATAGAATAATAATAGTATAGGGCATAAATTTTTACCTATTGACGTAAAGTTGTGAAAATGGTTTACTTTTCTATTAGTAGCCTTTTTTAAAAAAATGAAACAAGAAGACAAGATACGGAAATATAGGTTAGGATTAGCGCAAATACCACTACTTTTAATGCTTTTACTGCTGGCGATTGCCGTGCCGGTAGCCACGAAATTGGTACAACAGAGGCAGGAGACAAGAAGGTCGGCGGCAGAACTTTTTACGTGTCAAAAATATATTTGCGACAGGAGTACTGATTGCTCAGGAAGTTGTGGGTTACGTTATGGGCAGGGTTACACGGCAGAGAGTAATGAAAATAATAACTGTGGACCTCATCCACAGGAACCTGCCATGTCGTTGAAAACTGTTTGTCAACCGTTGCCGGCAGCGACAGAAGTACCGTGCATACAAGATAATCAGTGTAAACCTGAGGGGCGAATATGTTGTTCGCGAGTGAATAAATTTGTTCCTACGTCGGAATGTCCTTCAACGATGAAATGTATTCCTGGCGGACCTACTTTGCCACCAGCAACAGAAACAGTAGTGCCGACGGCTGGACCGGCTAATGATTGTGTGGATGCGGGTGGTTTTTGCCTTTACGCTGAATATTGTCCAACAGGGACACACAAGGATGTTCCTCTATCACAAAAGTGTCCCGGTGCGGATATGTGTTGTTTGTCTAATGGAACTGGGTCGCCGACGGCAACACCGACGACAGCAGGAGGTAGTTGTACCGCGATGTTTGGTTGTAGGCTTAAGCCCGATTGCCAAACTGAGTGGGGGGGAACATGTGCGCTTCCTGGGGAGGTTTGTTGTAATGTGCTAAAAACACCGACGGCGAGACCGACAGTGCCGGGGGCGACAGTAGTGCCAACGGCGCCACCAGCGACAGCGGTACCGACGAATCCTCCGAATTGTACGTATGGTAATTGTGGGGCAGATGGATGCGGAACTGGTAAAAGATGGGTGAGTGGAAGTGGTTGTCCTTCTTGGTACACGGGTCCGGGATGTTATACAGATTTGGCTGGCTGTGGTACTGGTAGTGGAGAGGATGCGAAGTTCAATGGAACAATTACTTCTTGGGATGGTGGCATGAAAAGATGGATGAACGGAGCGGTAAATTGTGCCGGAGCAAAGGGAGTGAGTTTAACGACGACATCAGGAGTTGTGCAATGGTATACAGATCATTTTGATGTTATAAACAATCCCCAAGGGCAACAGCAGACGGTGACTTTAGCTTTACCAGCTAGTTGTGGTTATAGTTGTGGGACATGGAATGTTATAGATAGAGGTACTAATTTAACCGGAAATACGATAGTTAAAACGGGAACCGGTTGTGTGGCGACTTTTACGCCTCAAAATACTGATTGGCGCACGGCAGTAACTTGGGATATATCAAAGACGGCGGCAACTAAATACAACAGAGGAACATGTAATACCGGAACAGGAAAGTATTCTTGTACGGCTTCAGCGACCGGAACTTATGATACTGTTGCACTATGTGAGGATTCAAGCGGTTGTGATATAGCGACAGTTACCAGATATAACAAGGGAACTTGTAATACCGTGACGGGAAATTACAACTGTACTGCAGTAACGACCGGTGGTGAGTTTGCGACGCTGGCCGGGTGTCAGGGAGCAAGCGGCTGTGATCCGACTGCGGCGCCTACTTGTAGCGGTTTAACTCTTAATGGTCAATCAGGAAACATTACGGTTGCCGTTGGAGCAACAGTGACCCTCGCCTCAACAGTGAGTAACTATGGTCTTATAAGTAGTGCTAAAGTTACCTCTCTCACCGGAAGAGTGGCGGACACTACGGCGACAAATTTGGTTCGCTATACTGCTGGAACGGGTAATTTGACGGGAAAATTTGTCGGAACTCAAGTGGGAATTTATGCCTTTGAGGTTAATGCGTATGAGAGTAGTAGCTGTAATTATCTTTGTTCTGCCGGTGCGACTCTTTATAAAAGTTCGGTGCCGAATCAATGTCTTACTAGAGATATATGGGTTGGCGTAGGTAATTGTAGTTCTACCGGGTGTATACATTATGTAACAGTGACAGCACCAACTACTGCAAAAACCTGTTCGATTAGTATGACTGAGACCTTGATAGAGTTACCTGCGGGCGAGATTGCGGTAACCTTGACAGGGAAAGGGAATAGCCCCGGTACGGAAGATGTCCGGTTGTCTTTTGAAAAAGAAGACGGAACCTTATTAGCTTCTCCGCCAACAGGAGTTGGGTCTTCGGGTTGTTGGGATACGTGTGCCTATAGTGTTGGAAAATGTAGTAGCACTAACGGTTCTACCTGTACTGCTAATTTCACGATTAGTGATATTCCGGCAGGCAGGTACTATCTTCATTGTGATTTGCCAAACAATACGACACCGACTAAGTGTTCAGGCAATCCTTTTTGTACCTTTAGCGGGGGAACGCAGGATTGTTCCGGATGGGTATCATGTTCTAACAACGATAATTACGGCTTTACCGTTGAGGGAGTTGTAGCTACCGATAAATTTGCCAGAGGAACTTGTAATACCGGAACAGGGAGATATACCTGTACAGCTTCGACGACCGGGACTTATACCACACTGGCGTTATGTGAAGATTCAAGCGGATGTGATATTGCCAATAGCACGGATTTGGTGTTGAAGTACAGAATGGCTTTTGCCGGATTAAAGCCGGGAGCTAGGTGTGCAGTTGATTGGACGACAAATTTGATAGTAAAAGGTGGTGCTCAAGAGAAGACTTACAATGGACTTGTGGCGGTCAAAACTGCCGAGGTAAACAGTAATGGAGATATGATTTACAAAGTGGAGAAGGGGTTAACTGGTTTTACCCAGAAGACGGCGGTAGCGGCTTTTATAAAGGGAATAAAGCACTTACAAATGAAGTATGGCAAGAACGATCAGACTAGTAGTTATGGAAAAGTGGGTGGGGAGCTGATTTTAAAAACAGCTACCGAGACGGGTCATACAGTTTATGACTTTAGTGAGTATCCAATGTTAGCCGGTGATATTAACCAAGATGGAGCGATAAACGTAACTGATTTTGCTTTAGTCAAAGCTAAAGCTTCAAAGTACGAAAAAGTGGATGATGATGGTTATTTAGCGGAGGATTTGGATGGAAATTGCTTGGTGAATGTTGCTGATATGGTTCTTTTAATTAACTCACTTGATGAAAAAGAGGGGGAACTATATTAGTCTTAAAAAAAGATTAATTTTTATGAAGAATATGAAAAATAAAACTGTAGGTTATATCTTAATATTGGTAGCAGTGGTGGTGATTTTAGAAAGCGTGGTATTAATTGGAGGTTTAGGCAAAAAAGAAGCAGTGGTTACGGAAAAGACAGGTACCGAGAGCGGTAAAGTAGCGGTAACGGCGTCAAAAAGTCAGCCGGCAGAAGTAGCTTGGGTTTTACAATCAGAAAGTCTAACGATGAAACTAGAAAAGAAATATTTGGTGACGGTTAGTTTGTTACCTAAAAAGAACTTAGCAATAGATGGGGTAGAAGTGTTTGTAAAGTATCCAGTAGAACAAGTAACAGTAACCGGAATGAAAGATGGAAATGGAATGCCAAAATCAGTAACAAATATGGTGAGCGAGAAGACCTCGACATTGATTGGTAAATATATGATAGTGGGAGCACCATTACAGTTGGTAAAGAATCAGCCAGTGGAGGTTTTGAGCTTTGAAGTTCAACCAACCAAAGTAGGAACTTTTGACTTGGAAATTAGTACTGGTAAGGAACTTAAAGAAACAACGACTCTGATTGCGGAGAACACTTCGGCAAGGGTGATTCCTTATGAAAGTAATAAGTTAACCATTGTGGCGGAAAAATAAAAATGAATCGAGGAAGTAAATTATTGGTGCTGGTTTTGGTAGGGATGATGATGGTGGCTGGGAATGTGAAAGCAGCTTGGGCGGGTCCGAAACTAACTTTAACACCGACGACAAAAGAAGTTAGTATAAATGATACTTTTTCAGTGGTGGTCGGAGTAGCTTCGGGGACGGAAAAGGTTTTGGGAATAGACTTATGGATGGTGTTTGATGCCTCAAAATTGGAAATAACATCGGTTGATGCGGTTTCCTCTCCAGCTTTTCCGTTTACGATGGGAGACAAAAATATAGATAATGTAAAGGGAACACTAATGCTACCATTGATGCCGCAGTCGAGTAGTGGTTTAGCAGCTGAAGTAGCTAATGGAGGGTTGGTGACGGTGAATTTTAAAGCTAAGGCCAATGGAACTGCCAGCTTTAGTTTTACTTGTGAAAGCGGGTCAATGAGCGATACCAATATTCTAAAACCTGATGTGACGGATGTGGTCGATTGTACTGCTAACGATAGTGGCTTGTATACGATTAAAGTGGCGAGTAGCGGGGGCGATGATGGTGGTAGCACTGCAGCAGCAACGGCAACGCCGGTTCCTACTTCTTCAACCACGTTACCACAAACCGGAGCCGTGGAAAATACAATAATATTGTTGGTGGGAGCGGTGTTGGCGATGATATTGGGAGTGACAGTCATAAAATTATGAAAGGTGGGATAAATGTAAAAACGATTATCGTTTTGGTGATACTTTTATTGGTAGGAGTGTTGGGTGTTTTGGGGGTAAATACGGTAAGAACTTATATCGGTGGGGCGTCGGCGGATACGGAGCCAAAGAATGTAGTGGCGGCATCCGGTGAGGACGGGAAATCGGCGGCGGTGAGCTGGACTTCAGACAAACCATCAATGGCAGTAGTGGAATACGGAACGACTCCGGCGAGCCTACTTTTAAGAGCAATAGAATCAAGTGAAGCTACGGATCATCAAGTGAGTTTAACTCCGTTGAAGTCCGGAACGAGCTATTATTTTCGAATTAGAGTCGGAGAAGAAATTTTTGACAATAGCGGAATTCCATATTCTTTTAAGACGAAAGCAGTAGAAGTAAAACCAACCCCGACGGTGGTACCGACGATAACACCGGTGTTAGGGCCGACGGGAGCAGTGACGACTAGTTGTGACAGCAAGACCGATTACAACAAAGATGGAGTGGTTAATTCTTTGGACTATATAGCGTGTTTAAAATCGGGAAATAAAGCAACGGGAGCGCCGGCTTCGACGGCTTCTGGGAGTAAATGTCCGGCTGGGGTGGACTTTGATAAGAATGGGACAGTTAATAGTATTGATATGATTAGGTGTTTACAAAGTAACAACAATTAGGGTAAAATAGCGCTTACGTTTAATAAAAAAGGAGGTGCTTTTTTTGAATGTCGATCATTGTTACTAAGAATAAAGGTGAATCTAAAGATGATGTAATCGGGAAATTTCGCCGGTTGTGCATGGAAGAGGATATAACCGAAGAGGTTAAAAAGAGAACAGCCTACCAAAAACCGTCGGAATTGCGGTATGCCAAAAAGAAAATTATTCTTTGGCGAGAAAAATGTCGCCGCCGAGCTAAAAAATCAAGACGCCATGTGGAAAGATAAAATAAAAGAAGAAGCCGTAACGGCCTTGAAAAACCACGACCAGAAATTGGTCGATGTTTTGAGGTACCTGGTGTCGCTCATTGATAAAAGAGGATTGGCTTTACCACCGGAAAAAATGACGGAAGCTGAAGAAATAGCGGTATTGCGAAAAGAGCTGAAAAATAAAGAAGAATCAAGAGAAATGTTTTTGAAGGCCGGTCGGCAGGATTTGGTTCTGCAGCTTGATTTTGAAATTGAAGTGGTTAAAAAATATCTGCCAAAGGAAATGGATGAAGTAGAATTAAGAAAAGTTGTGGAAACAGTGACGGCAGAGACGGAAAAAAATTTTGGCATAGTGATGAGGGAAGTGATGAAAAAAGTGGGTGGTCAGGCAAGCGGAGAAGCAGTAGCCAGAATTGTGAAAGAAGTAATTGGCTAATATGAAAAACCGGATTTTGATTAAACATCCCAAAAACTGGGGATTGGATGAAGCGTTGACGGAAAATTTGACCCAAAAAATTTTGGTTGATTTTGGCTATGGTGCCGGAGTTGAGTTGAGCCTTCTGTTTGTTGGTCAGGATAGAGCGAAAAAAATGAACCAACAGTATCGACAAAAGGATTATATTCCACAAGTTTTAGGATTTCCGATGTCAAAGAAAGCCGATGTTGACGGAGTAATCAGACTTGGGGATGTAGTTATCTGTACTAAAAAATTGAAATATGAGGCAGTTTTTCAAAAAAAGACAGTCGAACAAATTTTGGCAGAATGGTTGAAGCATGGAGTTGAAAACCTTTTGAAATAGTTTTCGTGTAGAATGTGTTGATGGCAGTTTTCCACTTAAAATATCGGCCCCAAAAGATAGATGAATTGGACGTGGAAAGTGCGGCCAAAACTTTAAAAAAGGTTTTAAAAGAGAAAGACAGACCGCAATCATTTTTGTTTACCGGACCAAAAGGAGCAGGAAAAACCTCGGCGGCCAGAATTGTAGCGCAGGCGGTAAATTGCCTTGATCCGGAAGGAATAGAGCCGTGCGGGAAGTGTAAAAATTGCCAAGAGATAGGGAGCGGCAGAAGCTTGGATATTTTGGAAATTGATGCGGCATCAAACCGGGGAATAGATGAAGTTCGGGAGTTAAAGGATAAGGTATTTTTACTGCCGACCAATTTGAAGATGAAGGTTTTCATTATTGACGAAGTTCACATGATGACCAAGGAGGCGTTTAATGCGCTTTTAAAATTGATAGAGGAACCGCCAAAACATACCATGTTTATTTTATGCACGACTGATCCGGAAAAGATTCCGGAGACAGTAATTTCGCGACTATTTAGGGTAGATTTTGCTAAGGGAACTAAGACGGAGCTGAATCGGGCCCTGCAAAAAATTGTCAAAGGGGAAAAAATTAAGATTTCGGATGAGGCAGTGGAACTGATATTGGCCGCTAGTGACGGTAGTTTCCGGAATTTACACCGAATGTTTAACGAGATAGTAATGAATTTGGGCAAAGAAATTGAAGCAGCCGAGATTAATAAATATTTCTCTCAAAGAGAGGGAAGTTACACAGCGGAGGAATTGGAGAAGGATTTGGAAAAAGGGGAAGCGAAATTAATTTTACGAAAGCTGGAAGAGATGGCAAAAATAGGCGGTGATTTTAAGAATTTCAGAGAGAAACTGATTTTGTATTTTCAAAATAAATTATTGGTAAATTTTGGAGTGGGGGAAGGTCACTCCCAAATGGGGGTGGAGGCACTTAAAAAGTGGCTAGGTTTGTTGATTGCCGCCGGAAGACAGGAAAAAGAAGTGGAAATAGGCCAATTGCCATTGGAGCTGGCGGTAGTGGAATTTTTGGGAGAAAGTAAGTTGCCGCCGGTATCTAAAAAAAATGAAGAAGTTAAGGAAAAGATTAAAGAGGAGGTTAAGGAAGAAGTTAAGATTACTATGGCGGGGGTTTGTGATTTGGGTCGGATTGAAAAAGAATGGGGAAAAGTATTGTCGGCAGTTAAACCATTTAATCATTCGGTGGAGGCGTTTTTGCGAGCGGTTAGGCCAAAAAAAATTGAAGGAAAACAATTATTAGTTGAGGTTTTTTACCCATTTCACAAGGAAAGATTGGAAGAAAATAAAAATCGGGCGATAGTGGAAAAAGGACTTTTACAGGTTTTCGGAACGGAGATAGCATTTGGGTGTGTGTTATCAAAAGACAAAAAAGAGCCACTGGTAATAAAAAACGATACACCGATAGAAAAAGTAAGCGAAGAATTGGCCAAAGAAGAAAAAAAGGAAAAAGATTTATATGAAGTGACAAAAGAAATATTTGGTTAATGGTAAAATAGATTATGTTTGATAAAGCCAAAATGCTTATGCAGGTGATGAAGTTAAAAAAAGAGGTGGAAAGCGGGAGCTATGATACCGATGAAGATGGAATTGTGGTGAAGCTTGGAGGTTTTATGGCGATGGGGGAGCCAAAGATTAAAACACTGATTGTTAACGGAGTGGAAAATAAGAAACTGTTGGAAGTAATTAATAAAGCTTTAAAAAAGGCAGCTGAAGGATCAATGAAAAAGATGAAAGAACAGGGTGAAGGATTGGGAGGAATGGTTTAACGTGGGATTATGGCTGAATTGCCAAAAGCGATAAGAGATTTAATTTTAAGTTTGGAGAGATTGCCGGGGATTGGGCCAAAAAGTGCCAGCCGGTTGGTATTTTATCTTTTAAACACACCGGAGGCTTATGTGAATGATTTGGCGGCGGCGTTTTTGAGAATTAAAAAGGAGGTAATGATTTGTAGTGAATGTTTTTCGGTAAGTGAAGGAGAAAAATGTAATATTTGTCGGGATCAAAAAAGAGACAAGAATGTTATTTGCGTAGTTGAAAGGCCGATTGATGTAATGGCGATTGAAAGTGTGGGTGGATATCAGGGGGTATACCATGTGCTGGGAGGAGTGTTAAATCCGTTAGAACATGTTGGGCCGGAAGAGTTAAAGATTACTGAATTACTAAATAGAATTAAAAATAGTGAAGCGACTGAAATTATTCTCGCTATGAATTTGACCATGGAAGGGGAGGCGACAGCTTTGTATATTAATAAAAAAATTGAAGAAAGCGGAAAAAAAATTAAAGTCAGCCGGATAGGAAGCGGACTACCGATGGGGGCTGATTTGGAATTTGCTGACAGAGGAACGTTATCAAGAGCAATGGAAGGGAGGAGAGGGATATAATGAAACAAATTATCGGAGATGTAGTTAAAGGGCTGGTAAAAATTGGGGAAGAGACGGGAAAAGAGATGGTTTCGGAGGCGGCAAAAATCGGAGAGACAATAATAAGCGGAGAAGAACTTTTAGGAGATATTAAGCCGATGACAGAGGAAGAAATGGCTAAAAAAAAGATGGAAGAGGAGAGAAAAAAACAAGAGGAGTTACAAAAATTAAGGTTACAAATGCAGGAGAAGGGAAGGAACGTAGAGGAGGAAGTTAGACAAATCAGAGAAGAAAAGGAAAAAGAAGAACAACAGGAAAAACAAAAAGAGATGGAAGAAAAAAGAAGAACGGCGGAAGAGCAACAAAAGCAGGCGCAAGCAGGAGCGGAGGAAATGACAACTTCAACTAATCCGGCGAAGCAGAAAAAATCAAGAGGAAGTGCCTTTGTAAATAAGAAAAAACAACAACCGGACCAATCACAACTGTCGCAAACGCAAGAGTTTAAGGGGAAAATAGATTAGTGGGATATAATTGAGTATGATTAAGTTTTATAATACGGCGACCAGAAAAAAAGAAGAGTTTAAGCCGATAGAAGAGGGGAAGGTGGGGATATATAGCTGTGGACCGACAATTTATTGGAATCAGCATATCGGCCACATGTATGCTTATACCCAATGGGGAACGATGGTAAACTTTTTGCGGTATATTGGGTATGAAGTTAAATGGGTGATGAACTTGACTGATGTGGGACACTTAACTTCAGACGCGGATTCCGGTGAAGATAAAATGGAAAAGGGAGCAAAAAGAGAAGGATTATCGGTTTGGGATATTGCCAAAAAATATGAAAAACAGTTTTTAGATAGTTTGGATAAATTTAAGATAAAAAGACCGGATGTGGTTTGTAGGGCGACTGAACATATAGAAGAACAGATTGAATTAGCTAAAAAAATTGAAAAAAATGGTTATACTTATACGACTAAAACGGGATTGGTATTTGATACTTCAAAGTTTGTTGGCTATGCCAAATTTGCAAATTTAAAGTTAGAGGAAATGGAATCGGGGGCAAGAGTAGAAGTTGATAAAGAAAAAAAACATCCGTGGGACTTTTTATTATGGGTAACTAATCAACCGGATCATATAATGAAATGGGATAGTCCGTGGGGAGAGGGATTTCCGGGATGGCATTTGGAGTGTACGGCCATGTCAACAAAGTATTTAGGAGAAACATTTGATATTCATACCGGAGGGATTGAACATATCGGAGTTCATCATACTAATGAAATTGCCCAGGGATGTGGCGCTTTTGGACACAATACGGCAAATTTTTGGATGCATAACGGTTGGTTAACATTAAAGGGCGGCGAAAAAATAAGTAAGAGTTTGGGAAATGGTTACACGGCAGAACAACTTGAAGAGATGGGATTTGATCCGTTGGCTCATAAATATTTAGTGTTGACTTCGAACTATCGGAAAGGTTTGGAATTTTCTTTGGATTCTTTAAAAGCCAGCCAGACGGCTTTATTTAAATTAAGAAATTTAGTGGTGAATTGGCCGGAAGGGGGAGAAGTCGACAAAAATTATCGGGATAAATTTATTGAATTACTATCCGATGATTTGCAAGTGCCCGAGGTATTGGCATTGATTTGGAAGCTAACTAAAGATGAAAAAATTAAGGATGAGGATAAAAAGGCAACGATTTTGGATTTTGATAAAGTTTTGGGATTGGATTTGGCTAAAAAACCAGAAAAAGAAATGATTCCCAGTGAAATTATAAAATTGGTTGAAGAGAGAAAAACGGCGCGAAAAAATAAAGATTGGGGAGAGTCGGATCGATTGAGAGGAAAAATAGAAAAGATGGGTTATACGGTAGAAGACGAAAAAGATGATTGTAAAATTAGAAAGATCATGGTAAGCTAATTCGTTTATGAAAGGAAATAAAAATTTATACGAAGTGATACTGGTGCTGGACGTCAGAACTGATGAAAAAGAAAAAGAGGACGTTTTGGCCAAAGTTACCGGCTGGTTGGAGGGAGTTGCGGGCAAGGTGACGAAAAAAGATCATACCGGAGGCAAAGCTTTAGCTTATAAAATTAAAGGTCAGGACAAGGGTGATTTTTGGACGTTGGAAGTTGAGGGCGAGAAGCCATTGAAATTAAAAGAAGTAAGTCTATTTTTAAACAGAGAAACAAAAATTATACGTTATTTAATTTTGAAAAGGAGATAAAATGCCAAGTCGATGTCTTAATCGAGTCATGTTAATAGGTAATTTAACCCGAGATCCGGAACTTCGGTATACCCCCGGAGGAATGGCAGTAGTGTCGTTTGGGTTGGCAACTAACCGGGTTTGGGTGACCAAACAAGGTGAAAAAAAAGAAGATGCCCAATTTCACCGGATTGTAGCTTGGAATAAACTAGCCGAGCTTTGTTCTCAGTTATTGGCTAAAGGCCGAAGGGCTTATGTCGAAGGCAGAATCCAGTATCGGGAAATTGTTGATCAACAGGGAATGAAAAAACAGGTTTCAGAAATCGTGATTGACGATATGATTATTTTGGATAATAAAAACCGAGAGATGGGCGATCGGCCCGGAGCTGAACCGGTAGCTGGAGTTGGGACTGAAGAGCAATCGGGAACGATAGAAGATATCGTGATTCCGGATGAAATGGTGGGGGAGGAACCAAAGGCTCTGGAAAAAACCGACCAGAAGAAAGAGGAAATGCCTTTTTAAATAAACCAATATGATAAAAAAGCCTATTAAGAAGAAAAAAGATTGTATTTTCTGTAAGGAAAAGAAAGTACCGCAATGGCAGGATTACGAGAAATTGCGTGATTATCTATCACCGAGAGCGAGAATTTTGGGAAAAGATATTACCGGAATTTGTGTCAGGCATCAAAAAGATTTGGCGACAGCCATAAAACAAGCAAGACATTTGGGGTTGTTGCCCTTTGTGAATTTGATGTAAAAGCTTTTTTTTGACTGGTATAATGGAGGATATGGTAAAAGCTAAGTGGGCGGTGAATTTTCCGATGGGAGCGAAAGTACTGGTCGCAGAGGGTGATAAGGTAACCGAAGGTGAAGTGGTAGTGGAAATAAAAGACCAATTAGTGATGGAAAAAAAGCTTGATTTGACTGATAAGGTAGTTAAGGAAGTTGACCAAGGTGATGTGGTTAAGAGTAAGAAATTAGTTAGTCCGGTGGTAGGGAAAGTGAGTAAAGTTGAAAAAGAGAGAATGGTAATTGAGTTTGGAGCCGAAGAATTTTTAGGCAAGGAGATATGCGGGGGGAAAACCTGGGGGCAATGTGATTTTAGAGTAAAAGAGAGTTTTGGTGACTTGAAGGCTTTGGATCAAGGAAAGGTGATTTTGGTTTCAAGAGTAGATCAAATTATGATTTTAAAAGCAGAAACAATCGGAGTGAAAGGAATATTGGTGGTAGAAGATGGGCTTTCCGATGAAGAGACAATAATGTCGGATCTGCCGATATTAATGTTTAGCGCAAAGGACTGGGAAAGATTGATTTTGCATGCTAAAAAGGGATCAACGAAAGTTTGGTTAAGTTCAGCAAAAAATAAGTTACTGGTGGTAACATGAAAAGATGAAAAAATGGAGAAATGTATTTTTAGTGTTGGCTTTCGGGGCGGTAGTATCGCTGGTTAGTTTTAGAGTCGGAGAGAACAATGTTTCAGTGTCGACAATAAACGGTAGTGAATGTAAGGCACCGTTTGATTTAGATTTAATGTGGAAAGTAAAGAATAGTTTGTCGAGTGTTTTTTTGGAGAAAGATAAGATTGATGATAAAAAAATGGGTTACGGTGCAATTGCGGGAATGGTAGCTAGCTTAGATGACCCTTACACGGTATTTTTACCACCAAAAGAAAATAAATCACAAAACGAAGATTTACAGGGGCAGTTTGGTGGGGTGGGAATACAATTGGGATATAAGGATAAAACTTTGGTGGTAATGACACCTTTGGCAAAGACTCCGGCCGAGAAGGCAGGAGTGTTAGCGGGAGATTTGATTCTAAAGATTACTGATAAACAAAAAGGGATTGATCGGGATACGGTCGGAATCTCTTTGGATGAAGCGGTAGAATTGATCCGGGGTAAGGCGGGAACGGAAGTGACTTTAAAAATGTTTCGGGAAGGGAAGGCGGAAGCTTATGACGTGACTTTAAAAAGAGAAGATATTGTGATTCCGAGTATGGAGTTAGAGTTTAAAGAAAAAGACGGGAAGAAATTTGCCTGGATTAAGCTTTACAAATTTACTGAACAAATATATAAAGACTGGCCGGGAATAGTGGATAAAATAATTGCCGAGAAGGGAAATAATTTTGGCGGAATTATACTTGATTTGAGAAATAATCCGGGTGGTTATCTACAAGCTTCGGTGCTCGTAGCGTCGGACTTTATTGATAAGGGAGTGATAGTGACTCAGGTCACGGCCAGTGGGAAAAATGAAGTTTATCAGGTTGATCAAAGCCGACGAAAATTATTAAGTGAAAAGTTGGTGGTTTTGATTAACGGCGGATCGGCGTCGGCGGCGGAAATTTTGGCCGGAGCGTTGAAAGATTATAAGCGGGCGAAATTGATAGGGGAAAAGAGTTTTGGCAAAGGAACAGTGCAACAACCGGAGGATTTTCCTGATGGTTCGGGATTACATGTAACGGTGGCTAAGTGGTTATTGCCTTTGGGTAAGAATATTCACAAAGATGGGATAACGCCGGACGTTCTGGTAAAATATGAACCGCCCAAAGAGACGGATGCCAAGGATAAACCAGATAATCAACTTGACAAAGCCGTAGAAACGCTGTTAAAAATATAAAATATTTTTATGGAAAAAAAAGGAATAAAAACTTTTTTACTAGGTTTAACGGTGGGAGTGGTGATAATGGGATCACTGTTGGTTGGGGCATTTTTGGATAGAGTGTCGAGTTTTAAGTTTCTAGACAAATTGATACCGAGGAGAGAGGGAACAACAGTAGTGACTCAAAAACAGCAAGTGATTGAGGAGGAATCGGCGGTGACTTCGGTAGTAGAGGCGGCGACACCGAGTGTAGTAACAGTGTCGATCAGTAAGACCAGCGTGGTTAATCAAAATCCATTTTTTGGTTTTGATCTTTTTGGTGAAATGTTTAATTTACCTCAACAAAAGCTTCAGGAGCAAAAAATCGAACAAGATATTGGAACAGGATTTATTATCTCAGCCGATGGATTAATAGTGACCAATAAACATGTAGTAGCTGACACTGAAGCTAAATATAAAGTGGTAATTGGAAAAGAAGAAGTAGCGGAGGTAGTAAATATTTATCGGGATCCAGTGACTGATTTGGCTATACTTAAGGTAAATAAAACCGATTTAAAACCAATAAAACTTGGGGATTCAGATAAATTGAAAGTGGGACAATCGGTGATTGCGATTGGAACAGCATTGGGAGAATTTAGATCGACAGTGACGAAAGGAGTGATTTCGGGATTGGGAAGAGGAATTGTGGCTGGAAATCCTTTTGAGGGATCGGAAAAGTTGGATAATGTAATTCAAACTGATGCGGCCATAAATCCGGGGAATTCAGGAGGGCCGCTTTTAAATATTTTAGGTGAAGTAATTGGAGTGAATGTGGCGGTGTCTCAGAGTGGTCAGGGAATTGGGTTTGCCTTGCCAATAAACTTAGTAAAGGAGTCGATTAATAATTTTAAGACAACGGGGGAATTTGAAAGGCCATATTTGGGAGTGTCGTATCAAATGATTACGAAACAAGTAGCTTTGTTGAATGAAGTGCCGGTGGGAGCCTATGTTCAAGAGATAATAGTTGGTAGTCCGGCGGAGACGGCGGGAATTAAACAGGGCGATATAATTACTGAAATTGACGGGAAAAAATTGACTGATGATCAAAACACTTCTTTGACGACTTATATTAATAAAAAGAAAATAGGGGATAGTGTGTCGGTAAAAATCTGGCGGGATAATAAAGAGCAAGAAATAATGGTGAAGTTGGAGAAAAAGAAAAGTTAGGATTCTGAGGGTTGATCGAGGACAGTGAGTTCCAGAAGAAGATCGGTGAGGTCACCGTCGAGACAGCGGGAAAGGTTGAATTCTTTATTAATGCGATGGTCTTTGATTTGATTGCGGGCATAATTGTAGGTCCGGATTTTGTCGGCCCGCATGGCCATGCCAATTGAGGAACGGGTGGCCCGGCCGAGCCGGGTTTTTCTCTCTTCTTCAATTTGCCAAAGCTTAGCTTTTAAAATGTCCATGGCAATTTCGCGGTTTTGAAGTTGGTAACGTTCCTCGCGGACAAAAATTTGAATGTTGGTGGGCTTGTGGACGAGGCGGACAGCGGTAGCGACCTTGTTGACGTTTTGACCGCCATGACCACCGGCACGGGTGGCAGTGATTTCGACGTCTTCAGGGCGAATGGCGATGTCATTGCTGGTAATTTGAGGGAGGACAACCACAGCGGCGGTAGAGGTGTGAATACGGCCATGTTTTTCAGTAGTCGGAATACGTTGAACCCGGTGAGTACCGGTTTCCCATTTGAGTTGTTCATAAGCACCGATACCGGTAATTTTGATGACATTATCGTCCAGATCGGAAACTTTCCAACCAACCTTGTTACTGTAGCGGACGTACATATTTTTCAAATCGGCCATCCAAAGATAGGATTCATCACCACCGGGACCGGAGCGGAACTCCAAAATAGCAATATCGGGATTAATAGTAGGCATACAAGCAATTATACGGGGCTAAGCTGATTTTTTCTCTTTCTTGGCGGCAGTCTTGGCGACTTTAGCGGCTTTGGTATCGGCGTAAGTTTTGCCCTGTTCGACTTTTTGATTGAACTTATCAATTCTTCCCTTAATGTCAACGTATTTGTGTTGGCCAGTGAAGAAGGGATGACACTTATTACAGACTTCGATTTCGATTTTTTCCAAAGTTGAACCGGTAGTAAATTTGTTACCGCAGGCACAGGAGACCTGGCAATCGGAATGGTAGTTTGGATGAATAGCTGGTTTCATAGGGCTTATTATAGCATAGGTGAGATGCTGATAGAATAGAGATTAGGTGGGAATAAAGAGAATAATTTTAATAGCGGGTTTGATAATGTCGACTTTAGTTTATGGTTGGTTTATAAGAACTATATTTGTAAAAACCTATCCATTTAATGGTTTGGCTGAAGATGGTAAAAAACAGATACTTTATTCGGAGAATGCCTTTTATTACAGTTTTTATGAGCGGCTGGCTAAAACAACAAATTGGGTTGAGGAAGTAAATAGGTTAAAGTCTGATAACAGTGTTCAATACCCCGAAAAGATAAATGTATTTAGTAAATATAACATTGGACCGGAAATATTAGGTGCGATGTTATTCAGAATAAGCCAGGGGTGGGTCGGAGTAGATGCCTTTGATTTTTATACCGGGTATGTAATTTCGATAGCGGCTTTGGGAGCGGGAGTGTTGTATCTGTTGGCCTATGAAGTGACCGGATCAATTGTTGGGGGAATTATGGCTGTTTTATTTGTTTTATTTTCTTATCCTTGGTCCACGAGGTTAGTTTCTGGCCCGGCGTTAAGAGAAAATTTTGGAATTCCGACTTTACTTTTCCAAGTATATTTGATGATTATATTTATTAAAGTTAGATCAAAAAAATATTGGTGGTTATTAGTTGTGGCAACAATTTTGCATATATTGTTCTGGCAATTTTCAACATATACACTTCTGACTGAAATTGTGGTTTTATCAGTGGTGAGCATCATGGAAAATGATAAAAAGAAAATCTGTAACGTATTGGTTTTAATTATTACTATGGTTTTATTAAAAATATTTATGGGAGGGGTGGGTGGTAATAGCCATGTATTGGAATATTTTAGGTTTCAATTATTTAAAACTGTTCCTAATTTTCATGTAATGATGTACCACTGTAACGGAGGTTTTGAAATGATCAACAGAACTATTTTAAAACCTTTATTTAATAATCTACTTTTAGTAATGGTAGGTTTGGGATGGTTGGGAGTTTTTTTCATAAAAGGGAATGAGAGCACAAAATATCGATTAATAGCCATACTGGGGTTGGGATATTTGGCTCTTTGTATAATAGCGTCCAGATTTGTGGTTTTGGCAATACCATTCTTGGCGGTGGTAGCGGTGATGGTGTTTTCTGAAAAATATTGGTGGGATAATATTTTGGGAAAGAAGAATCGAAAAATAAGGCTGGCAGTAAGCGGTGGAATCTTATTGCTGATTATAGTTAATTGGCTAACCGATGGAAATAATGAGTTGCTGAAGAGCATAAGAAGACAAGGAAATAACCCGTATGTTCCGATGATTGAACCATATAAGTGGATTATGGAAAATACCGATAGTAATAGCGTTTTTGGAGCATCAATGCCATTGACGTCAAAAATATTATTACTTACTGGACGAAAGATAGCTAATAATCCGTTTTATGAAGATGTAAATAGTCGGCAGAAGACGTTGGAAATCTATCGGATGTATGGAAGAGAGAGCGAAGGGGGAATGTATGAAATTGCGCTAAAAAATGGGTTAAATTATTTGGTGATAGAGAGACAAAGGTGTTTTGAAAGAAGCAATAATGGTTGTTTGGCCGAAGATTTGTATGTAACTGAAGATAAAGGGAAAACGGATCCCTTGTTGTGTCGGGTATTGGGTGATGAAAAATCAGGATATTTTGAGAAGGTTTTTGAAAATCGGGATTACAGGATTTTTAAAGTGTTATAGGTTTAAAACAATATTTATATCGGCTGTTTGCTGTTGGCCTGTAACCATATTTTTTAAGGTGATAGTATTGTTTTTTATTTCATCCGGACCAAGAATGGCGACATAGGGAATTTTGAGGGAATCGGCGTATTTCAACTGTTTGCCCATTTTGTCGGAGGTGGGGTAGAGGGAACAAGGAATACCGTTTTGGCGAAGAAGAGAAGCGAGCTTAAGTGATTCGTTTTCCAACTCCGGGCTGAAATTGGTGACTAAAACTTTAGTGGTAGTTTGGGGAAGATTAGGAATGAGATTTAACTCGTTAATGACGTCAACGATTCTTTCGAAGCCAAAACTGTAGCCGACGGCAGGAATATCGGGGCCACCAAGAGTGCTAATCAATTTGTCATAGCGACCGCCGCCACCGATGGCACCGATGGCCGGTTCTTCAACCATCGTTTCAAAAATAGTGCCGGTATAGTAGTCACAACCGCGGACTAAAGTCGGGTCAAAAACATAAAAGGCGGGGGGAACATTAAAGTCTTTTATGACGTTAAAAACCTTTTGTAAATCAGAATCCGGTTGTGCTTGTTTGATACATTCAAAAAGCCGGTTTGTTTGAGTGGTGTTTAGGCCCTTGGAGATGAGCTCTTTTGTTACTCCATCCTGACCTATTTTTTGGAACTTATCGAGGCTTTGGAGGATTGAATTTTGATCCTTTTTAATGTCGCAGTCGGCTAATATTTGCTGAAGCAGAATGCGGCTATTTATTCGGATAATGAACTTTTTAAAATTAAGCTTTTGGGTGGCGGTATAAATTAATGAAATAATTTCAGCATCGGAAATCGGAGAAGTGGCGCCAAAGGTATCAATGTCGCACTGGACAAATTCCCGATAGCGGCCCTTTTGAGTATTTTCAGCCCGCCAAACCGGTTGAATTTGGTAACGCTTAAAAGGTAAGGCAATCTGATTACTATAAATAGCTAAAACTTTGGAGACAGGAACGGTTAAGTCGTAGCGAAGTCCAACGTCACGGTTACCATTGTCCTTAAAAAAGTAGCCTAATTTTTCGTCGGCTTCGGAACTATATTTTCCTTTCAAGACGGAAGAGTATTCGAGAGCCGGGGTTTCCAGAGGTTCAAAGCCGTAAAGTTCGAAAACTTGGGTAAGAACATTTTTGACATAGTTACGGACTGCCATTTGGGATGGCAGGAAATCCCGAAAACCTTTGAGAGTTTGAGAGGTAGTGTTCATAGTTGATTGTAGCATTGATAATAAAATCCCCGCGAGTGCGGGGATTTTAATAATTTATTAAAAAGTTTTTTAGGCCACGGAAACACCCCGCGGGTTTTGGACCACGGTATCGGAGTGAAGAGTCTCGACGGGCTTATAGTCAGAACAAGTTAATTGACCGTTTTGGGTGCGTATTTCCGGAAGAAAAGCATCAATAATAACTGGTTCTTTAGAAGGTTTTTCTTTTCGGAATCGAGTTAAAAGGTCGTAATATCTAGAATTACCGAGATAAACTACGGCAGAACAGGAAAATTCGCCATCACCGGAAGGCTTATTCTCTTGACATTGACAACCAATACAGATCGAAAGTCGACCGGCGGAATAGGAAAAACCAGAAATTGCTTCTGACATATTTTTGTTTTTAAATATATAAAAAATAAATTTATTTCTTGGGGTGACATACCGGATTTGAACCGGCAACCTCTGCTTTCACAGAGCAGCGCTCTAACCAATTGAGCTAATGCCACCACGTAACTAAAAGAACTATCCCGATGTTGTTTCACTCATCGGGAAGACCTAAAGAAACAAAAAAACCCGCCTTGCGGCGGATTGTGGTTGACAGCAAAACATCCGCCAGGATTAATTGGCGTGATGATGGTTTTGGAAACCAACTTTGACTGTCATTAGGGGTATTGTAGCAGTTAATTTGTCGGTGTCAACTTGGGGGTAGCTTTGGGAGTAATGGAGGGGGAAGGGGTGGGGGTGGTAGCTTCAATAAAGACGATAATTCTTTGGGCGGTAAAGTTTTTGTTGTTTTTGGGATCAGGGTTGATGATAGCAATAACCCTTTGGCCGGTTTTTAAGCTGGCGAAAGTGATCTTTTTGCTTTGAGGATCGATAATTTCGGTTTTGTCGGTAGTTTTGATTTGATATTGGTCGTTTTTGTTTTGGCTGGGAATTAAGACCAATGTTGGGGAAGATTTGGAAATGTCTACTATTTTACCGACAGTTATTTGTGGGGAAGGAGTGAGAACTTTTAGATCAATAAAAACGATTCTTTTGGCGTCTAAAGAGCCTTGATTGTTAAGATAGCCCATAACTAAAATATCCTGACCGACATTGATTTTGGCCAACGAAGACTTGTTTCTTTTGAGATCAATATAAGTAGTATCGGCGGCAACCAGAATTTTTTTATTATCGTTTTGGAAACTTAGTGTGAGTTGGTTTTGGTCGATTTGGATAACGGTACCGATGAAGGCTTTTTTAGTGTTGACGGGTGAAGTAATTTCTTTTAACTTTTCCTGAACTTTTTGCTTGACGACATCACGAATTTTTTGGATGTCATCGAGTTGATCGGTAGTAGTTGGTGATGGCAAGACGGTGACAGTAGGAGAAGGAGAGATAGCCAGCGCTTGACTAGGAGAGAAAAATAAAATGAGAAAATAAAAAGGAAAGAACATATTATATTTTGGCGGTGGAATAGGTAATTACTAGTTGTTGATTGACCTGATTGTCGTTTGGGTCAATAGAGTTAATTTGGATAATATTGAAGCCGGTTTCGATATCAACACTAATGTTAAAATCTCCGCTAGTGTTGACGTTTTGTTGATAGGTTTTAACCGGAGTGATGATGATAATCGTACTTAAGGGAGTAGTTGAACCCTGAATGGAAAGCTTGGAGTTACTGACAATAGTTTCATTTTCAGGAGAAGTGATAGTGAGTGAATGGCTGTTGTCGGAAGTTTGATTTGACGGAGTTGGGGAGGGGGTAGAAGAAATCAGAGGATCTGGGGAAATAGCGGGAATGATTTGGGTGGTAGTGTTTTTGGGTTTTTTAAGGGCGAAATAAGTGCCGGTGGCACCAAAGCCAAGAAGGGCGCCGAGGACGATGGCTAGAAAAAGTTCTTTAATCATGGTGTGGGTTGATCATAGCATGGCTAGGGGGGTTTATTAAAGAGGAGTTATAAGTTAGAATGAGGGGCTATGGAAATAAAATATTTAGGCGGACTAGGAGTCCAGGTTTTGGGGAAAAAGGAGTCGGTTTTGATTAACCCGGAACAAAAAAGGTTGGAAAGTAAAGTATTTGCGAGTAGAATTGTGGCTTTTACCTCAAAAAAATATGACTTTTTGGGGGTGGAAGGAGAAAGAGTGGTTTTGCGGGGGCCGGGGGAATATGAAATCGGAGGAATAGAGATAAGCGGATATAACGGGGGCGAAGGAGAAACGGTGTATGTGATGATGGTTGAGGGATTAAGGGTGGGAGTGATAGGTAATTTGACCGAAGAATTAAGCGAAAAGAGAATTGAGAGAATAGATTCAGTGGACGTATTATTGGTAGCAATCGGAGAAGAAGGAGTGGGAATAAAAACAATTTTAGGATGGGCAAAAAAGTGGGGAGTGAATGTAATAGTCCCCATCGGCGATGACCAAAAACAATTGGAAAAATTTTTAGACTTGGTGGACAGTGAGGGGTTGGAAGCAAAAGAAAGTTATCGGGTGGAGAAGGAAAATTTGCCGGAAGGGATGGAAGTAGTAGTCTTAAAGGAGATTTAGCGTGGCGGATAATTTGCGGATTCCACCGAATTTTGAAGAAGCGGAAGTTAGCGTGTTGGGGTCGATTTTAATTGACAATGATGCAATGGTGGTGGTGTCGGATTTTTTGCGGCCGGAACATTTTTATAATAATAATTACGGCAAGGTGTTTGAAGCAATGTTGGCGTTGTATGAAGCCCGGCAACCGATAGATATTGTAACGGTGTCCGACAGATTGCAAACAATGAAGGCATTAAAAAAAATTGGAGGGAAGGCGTTTTTAACTAGGTTGGCCAATGAGGTACCGACGGCGGCGAATGTCGAAAGCTATGGTCAGATAATCAGGTCGTTGTCGGCCAAAAGAGAGTTGATATCGGTATCGGCACGGATTTCGGAAAAATCATTTGATGCTGCGATATCGGCCAATGAACTTTTGGATTATGCCGAACAAGAGGTATTTTCGTTGTCACAAAAACATTTAAAAAGTGTACCGACTTCGCTTAAGGAAGTATTGACGGCCAGCTTTGATCGGTTGGATGAATTACAAAAAAGAGGCGGAGGGCTACGGGGAATCGGAAGTGGTTTTAACAGCCTGGATTCGATGTTGGCGGGAATGCAGGACAGTAATCTGATTGTGCTGGCGGCCAGACCGGGCGTAGGAAAATCAGCTTTTGGCTTAAATATTGCCAGACATGTAGCGGTGGAGGAAAAGTTGCCGACATGTGTATTTTCGCTGGAAATGAGCAAGGAAGAACTGGTTGATAGGTTGCTGGTGAGACAGGGGATGATAGATGCCTGGAAATTAAAGACCGGTCAATTATCAGATGAGGACTTTGTTTCTTTATCTGAAGCAATGGGAGTGTTAGCAGAGGCGCCACTTTACATTGATGATTCTACCGGGTTAACGGTAACAGAAGTGAGAACTAAGGCCAGAAGGTTGCAGGTGGATAAGGGAATCAGATTTATAATAGTGGATTATTTACAGCTAATGCATGGAACTACCCGAGACAATCGGGTGCAGGAGGTATCGGAAATTAGCCAGGGATTGAAGAATTTGGCCAGAGAACTAAAATTACCGATTTTGGCTTTGGCCCAATTGTCACGGGCGACTGAGGCGAGGGGAGGGAGACCTAAATTGTCGGATTTGAGGGAATCGGGGAGTATTGAGCAGGATGCGGACGTAGTGATGTTTTTGCACCGAGAGGATGAAGAGATGAGGGAAATGTTGACCTGCTCGATTGAAAAGCATCGCAATGGTCCAACCGGCCAATTCCCAATCTATTTCAACGGTAAGCAGGTAAGTTTCTTTGATGTGGAGAAGAAGGGATAATCTGGTGCCGAAGGACGGAATCGAACCGTCACGGTTTTTAAGGCCACAGGTTTTTGAGACCTGCGTGTCTACCAATTCCACCACTTCGGCCAGTTGGGGTTAGTATAACAAATTTGGTAGAATAAGACGATGAATTTGATGATTGTAGGAATGGTGATGGCAGTAGTTTTTTTATACTTGGTATGGAAGTGTTTGCGGCATGATTATGATGACAGAAAATTAATTGTCTATGGATGGTTGGGGCTGGTGGTTTTTTTGATGTGTGGGAGATTAGTTTATGGACTGATTAATGTGGAAATTTGGAATGAAAGCCCGATGGATTGGCTTTGGTTTTGGAAAAAGCCGGGAATAAGCTTGGTGGGGGGATTTTTGGGAGTAGTACTGATGACGGTTTGGTATTCTTCTAAAAGCGGGTGGAAGGTGTGGTCGTTTTTGGAAGACGGCTTGGGAGTGTGGTTGGTGAGCGGACTTGAGTTAATTTTATTAAGTATTTTGAAAACTAAGGATATAAGGCTGGTAATTTTAGCAGTGTCTTTGGGGTTAATTTGGGGATTATCGATATGGATAAAACGAAAGTATCGGTCCTTTGTCTGGTACCGAAGCGGAAAAAAGGGATTTGGATGGTTTTTTGTTAACTTTTGGTGGTGGTTGGCGATAGGAATATGGTCGGTATGGACAAGGGGATTTGGGTTGGAGGCGGGAGTTTATTTAATCTTGAGCTTGATTTCAGGGGTGGGATTGATTATGCTAGGAGGAGTTTTTTAAAAATTTGAATGAAGGAGACAAAATGGTAAGCAAGAAAAAAAGCGAGGAGGTAGTATTTCCTAAGAAAGTTTTGAGTCCGATAAAAACTCATCTGGAAAAAGAACTGATGGAAAAAAAGAAAATGGTGAGAAAGATTCAGGCGAGTGATCCTTTTTTAGATTCAGAAAGAACAAAAGAGAATTCGGTCGAAGAGGATGTTGACGAGCAGATTGACCACTTAAGCCATGAAGTGAGAGCGGGTTTTGTTAAAAAACAATTGGTACAGTTGCGGAAAGCATTGACCATGTTGAAAATCGGTAGATATGGGAAATGTGAGAAATGTGGAAAAATGATTGATACCGATCGGTTGGCAGTTAGGCCGGAAACGACAATTTGTCTAAAGTGTGAAAAGGAAAGAGACTTTTAGCTTAAGTTTGTTATTCTCGGGAGTAATTTTGGCTCATTGGTGGTTGAGTGAAAGTTGTTTAATAAGAAATAGGGGAGTGAGCTTAGGTTGGGGCGGAGATTTTGGCATACTTTGGACGATAATGATAGTTTTGGTAATAGCTTGGTGGTGGAAACGGGAATCCACGGGTAAATGGTTTTTAATCGCCGGAGGGTTGGGAAATTTGTTGGATCGGTTAAGGCTTGGGTTTGTATGTGACTATTGGAACATTTTGGGGACCGGGATCTATAATAATTTAAATGATTGGTTGATCTTTTTGGGAGTATTAATTGTTTTTTGGGAGGTATGGAGAAAAAAATAGAAGTTGTCTATGAAGATAATGAAGTATTAGTGCTGATTAAACCGGCAGGAATGGTAACGACTGACGAAGGTAAAAAAGGAGCGGAATCGGTTGAAAAATGGTTAGCGGAAAATAAACCAAACGGCTTAAAAAGAGAAGGAATCGTTCATCGTTTGGATAAGGGTACTTCGGGACTGTTGGTGGTGGCAAAAACGGAGGAAGCTTTGGAAGAATTGCAAAGGCAATTTAAAAAAAGAGAAGTAGAAAAAAGATATTGGGCCTTGGTAAGAGGGGATATGCCCAAAAGCGGAGAAATAGAAATGCCAGTCGGCCGGTCAAGCTATGCTTTTGCTAGATTTTCGGTTAATCCTCAAGGCAAGCCAGCTAAAACTTTGTTTTGGGTAAAAGATAAATATAAAAAAGACGGGAAAATATTTAGCCTTGCGGAAATATTGCTGAAAACCGGCAGAACGCACCAAATCCGGGTGCACCTAAGCTATTTGGGTTGGCCAATAGTGGGGGATAAGTTATATGGTGACAAAATAAGCCGTTTGAATAGGCCATTTTTGCACGCCCAAAAAGTAGGATTTTGGCAACCTAAGAGCCGAAAATGGATAGAGCTGGTTTCTAATTTGGCTTTTGAGTTAGAAGAGGAGCTAAAAGGATATGAAAAGATTTAGATATTGGATATTGCTTGTAGGACTGGTATTAATTGCAATAGCGGTGAGATATTTTTGGGGAAATGACGATGACATTACTTTGGGGATAGTAAACGATAGGGGAATGGAAATGGTGAACATTTCCAGAGAAAGGCGGGTAGTAAATGTTTTAAAGGTGAGCGGAGAAAGCGAAGTATGGATCCCGGAGGGGTTGGGGTGGTATCGAAGTGACAGAGTACGAAAGCTGTTAGAGATGGAAAAAAAGAAAGAGTTGTTACCAAAAATATTTTTCTACAATTTTGGATTTTTAGCTGATAGAATATGTTTTGCGGAAGATTGGCAGAAATGTCTAAGTTGGCAGGAATGGATAAGATATAAATTGGACCAGGGAAAATTGATGGAAGGGGAAGAGGAGTTAACAGGGGATCTGACTGAAAATGAACCAAAAATTATTGAAATAATGCCCAGAGATATGGCTTTGGTAAAGACTTTGGAAGACGGAACAAGGGTGACGGTGGTAAATGAAAGCGGAATTGACGGAATGGCAAATTTTGTAGGTAAAAGATTGGAAATGGCTGGTATTTTGGTAATTTCGGTAGAGACCGGAACGGAGCAAAAAGAAGAAGGATGTCGATTGTTGGTGGCCAATAAGGAAAATAAGAACAAAACAGTAGAGATAATTGAAAGGGGACTTGAATGTGCCGTGATTGTGGATCAGAGCCTGGATGAGGATCGGGTGGAATTAAGAATAGGAGGAAAATTTGCCGAAATGATAAAATATCTAAGTTATGTCAGGACATTCTAAGTGGTCAAATATTAAGGATCGGAAAGGATCGCAGGATAAAAAAAGAAGTGAGGCATTTACCAAAATGGCCAAAAACATTTTGACGGCCATAAGAGCCGGTGGAAATAATACTAGCCCAGATGCTAATTATCTTTTGAAAGCGGCTATAGACAGGGCAAAAGAGGTTAATATGCCCAAAGAAAATATTGAGAGATTGATCACCCGGTTTGAGGAGAGGAAGGCGAATTTGGTAACGATGACATTGGAGGGTTTTGGGCCTTTGGGGGTACCACTGATAATAGGGGCGGAGACTGATAATAAAAACAGAATATTGTCGGAGATAAAGTTGATATTCAGAAATCACCAAGGAACACTGGGAGAGGGGAATTCGGTAGCTTTTTTGTTTGACCGAGTGGGGGAGGTAGAATTGGAAACAATTCCGGAGGATAAAGAACTGCTGTTGATTGACGCCGGAGCAGAAGATTTTGAAGAAAACAGGGTGATTACTAAAGCTGAAGATGCGGGAAGGATGAAAGAAAAGGCAATTGAATTAGGTTTAAAAGTAGTTAATTTTGGAGTAGTGATGAAGGCAAAAAACCCGGTAATGTTGAAGAGCGAAGAAGAGGTGGTCAAAATGATGGATTTTATTTCTGAGTTGGAAGAAAACGAGGATGTAATTGAGGTGTTTGCCGGTTTTGATTTTAAAGAGGGAGAGAATGTCAAAAAGATTTAAATACCTGGTTTCATCAATAGTGTCAGCGGTGGGATTTTATTTGTTTTTGTCTTTGCCGTATGATTTTCGGTATTTTGGAATAATGTTTGGAACGGTTTTGATAGTGTTTTGTTTTTGGTTTGGGTTAGGAGTTATTTTTGATCGGGATCTAAATAACCGGATAATGACCATTTTATTGCCTTTGAGCTTTTTTTTGGGGTTTAGCTTATTTTCGATGATTTTGCCGATTAGTTGGTGGTTTTCCTTGATTTTGACTTTAATATTCGGAACGGGAATATATCTTTTATTTTTGGTGGAAAATGTTTTTTGGGTAGCTATAGGTAATAGGACGCCGCCGTTGTATCGGGCGGCTTATACGGTGAGCTTGATAATGCTTTTGGTAACATCGTTTTTGTTGTTTAATAGTCTTTATTCGTTTAGGTTGCCATTTTGGGCTAATGGGCTGATTTCAGCGGTAATAGCGGCAGTATTGTTTCTGTATCAGTTTTGGGCGGTAGCGATTGAATTGCCTGATGACGGCGAGAAGAAAGATAGGTGGGGTTATGTGGCAATAATGGCCGTAATATTGGGAGAATTAGCGTTGGCTTTGTCATTTTGGTCGGTAGGGATATTTAAGTGGTCGATTTACTTGACGTTTTTTGTTTATGTTTTAGCGACGATGATTTCTTCGGAAATTAAGGGAAGGTTGTTTAAAAGTTCGTGGTTATTTATGTTGTGGGTAGGAATTGCCGGAGTAATTGGGATGATAACGATGGCAGGTTGGTAGGAGAGGTTGAGGGGCAGGTGAGTAGGGAAGTGGGGAGTGGCTTTTCACGGAATATCCTATAATTTTCACAAGTTAATATAAATATTATAGGATGTGTATGAGATATAGTTTGATATAGTCTGTGTGGAAAACTAGATTTGGGCTCAATAGCTCAGTGAAAGTGAGAGAAGTGATGGGTTGGGAAGGATATATAGAGTAAAAGAAGAATTAGTAATGAGACTGAGAGGGAGAATTGGCGATGGTAGTAGGTTTTGTCACCTCTTATCCCCTTGGGAAGAGAACGAATATTTGTTATGTCGCACAATGTATCTTTTGCGACTATGTAGTAGGAAGATTGCAGGGGAGGGGCAAAATTTAATTTTTAATTTCTAATTTATAATTTCTAATTTAATACTGAATAAGAAAAAAGAAACAGTTGAGTGATGAAATTAAAACGGGTTTTGGCTTCTCCGACGGCGGGATCCTTCAAAAACCGATTTGGCCTCAAAATTGGTATCTTGACTTCCCTGTCGTTAGTTTCTGGAGATAGTGAGCTATAAGTGTGGAAAGACAGGGTAAAATTAATACGGCTTCACCAGAGCTTTTGTGGTGAAAGATTGTGATAAAGACGATTGTAATATCGGTGAAAATGAGATAGCATTGGCCTGTGGTATCTGATTTAGCGGAGATGACAAGAAAATTTTTAGAACACTTGGAGGTGGAAAAGAATTGTTCCAAATTGACCATTAGAAACTACGAGCATTATTTGGGAGTATTGTGGAATTTTATAGTTTCGGAAGGCAAGAAGGAACCAACGATTTCAGATATTGATCAGGAGACGGTGAGAAAATGGAGACTTTTTTTGTCAAGGCAAAAAGGAACGGCCGGTGATATGAAGATTGTAACCCAAGGTTATTATGTAATTGCTTTACGGTCGTTTTTAAAGTGGCTGTTGAAAAATGATTACGTGGTAATGCAGCCGGAAAAGTTGGATGTGCCTAAAAGCAAGGACCATTCGTTGAAGTTTTTGGATGGAGATCAGGTCAATAGATTGTTAAATCAGCCGATTTTATCAACCAAAGTTGGTTTGCGGGACAGAGCAATTTTGGAACTGTTATTCTCAACCGGGCTACGGGTATCAGAACTGGTGGGCTTAAACCGGGATCAAATTGATTTAAAAACGCGGGAATTTGGAGTTATCGGCAAGGGTGGCAAGGCCAGAGTGGTTTTCATTACTAAAAGGGCCGAGGGCTGGCTGGATCGATACCTAAAGGGTCGAAACGATAAGTACCGACCGTTGTTTATTCGCTATGGAGGCAGAAAAGACATTACCCTATCGGATGAAAAATTAAGGCTAACGGCCAGATCGGTTCAGAGATTGGTCAAGCACTATGTCAGGTTGGCAAAATTGCCGGTGATGGCAACACCGCATACCCTTCGCCATTCGTTGGCAACTGATCTTTTAAGGGCCGGAGCGGATCTTCGGTCGGTACAGGAAATTTTGGGTCATAAAAACATATCCACTACGCAGATATATACCCATGTAACAGACTCAAGATTGCGTGAGGTTCATGAAAGATTTCATAGCGGCAACAAATAGTGCGTGGGTATGTATGTTCGGTGGCCTATAGTGGGGTGCTTTTGAGGCAAAAGAGCGTAATTTGATATATTTAGAAGTATTAACCGGACTTAATGTTGATATTTGGTCTATCTTGTGGGCAATTTAATTTCGGAAACCAGGTTAGCAGTCGTTATACTTTAATGCTAAAGAGGGCTAACCTATAACCGTAGTCCTATAATATAAGAGAAGTCCCCTACCCTGCTAGTTATTAGCTTTAACAAACGGGATCAGATGGGCAAAAAACGATAACTAATCTTATAATAATGAGGCTTTAGGTCCTATAGTAAATTAGGCAGAAGATAGGCCTTGGGGATTGTTGGCTTCGATAATAGTAGCGGTACTGACTTTATCTTCACCGGACTTGAACCGCATGAGGATAACGCCCTTGGTATTACGGTGCAGGATGGGGATGTTTTTCAAAGGTAGCTTGATAGTGACCGCTTTTTTGGAAATAAGAATGACTTGCTCGTGAATTTGAGAAACTACTTGGGCGATAGCAATATTGCCGGTTTTAGAGGAAAGATTAGCAACCTTGACACCGATACCGCCTCGTCTTTGAAGAGGATAAAGATAAACATCACTGCGCTTGCCGATACCATTTTCAGTTACAACAAAGAGATGACGGAAGTCGGTTTGTTTTTTATCCCGAGCGGCAATGGTTGGAGGAACAATGTCCATGCTGACCAGATAATCGCTTTCTTTGAGAAGAATGCCTCGAACACCGCGGGTGTGACGGCCCATGGGACGAATATCGGTTTCCTGGAAACGAATACATTTGCCGTGATGGGTAACCAAAAAGACCTGATCGTTGCCGGAAGTGGTTTTGGCGTAAGTAAGCTGATCCCCCGGATCAAGCTTAATGGCGGCTAAGCCGGTTTGACGAATGTTTTTGAAACGCTCGATAGAGGTTTTCTTAACAACACCGCTTTGAGTGGCTAAGATAATGAACTTTGAGTCGGTAACTTTGGAGACCGGCAGGGTGGTTTGAACAATTTCTCCCTGGAGAATGTTTATGAGATTGACAATAGCTTGACCTTTGGATTGACGGGAAGTTTCGGGAACATCCCAAACTTTGGTTTTGAAAACGCGACCTTTGTTGGTGAAGAAAAGAAGGTCATCGTGGGTGTTGACGGAAAGAATGTTTTCGACTTCATCTTCGGTTTTGGTGGCCATACCAACGACGCCAACGCCGCCGCGTTTTTGAATACGGTAAGTGTCTTTTTGAACCCGTTTAATATAACCGGTTTTAGTAATGGTGACCAGAGTCGGTTCGTTGGGAATAAGGTCTTCGTCGCTGAAATCTTCCAAGCCTTTGATGTAAATTTTAGTTTGACGGGGATCCTGATATTTTTCCCGAATCTCTTTGTTTTCAGCTTTAAGGACTGAAACCATTTCATCTGAATCAGTTAAAGTTTTAGTCAGATGAGCGATGATTTTTTGGACCTCCAAAAATTCATCATCAATTTTTTGACGTTCAAGGCCGGAAAGACGGCGAAGCTGAAGGTCCAAAATAGCTTGGGCCTGAAGATCGGTAAAGCCAAATTTTTCCATGAGACGAAGTTTTGGGTCTTCGTCAGCTTTGGTGGCCCGGATAGTTTTGATGACTTCTTCGATTAAGTCGAGAGCCTTACGGAAACCTTCGAGAATGTGATTGCGAAGATAGGCGGCTTTAAGGTCAAAAATCGATCGGCGGCGAATAATTGTTTCCCGATGACGTAAGAACAATAGAAGCATTTGGCGAAGATTGAGGGTTTGGGGAACACCGTTGACTAGAGCCAGAAGGTTGGCGGAGTAAGAGGATTGAAGGGCGGTGTATTTGAAAAGCTTATTAAGAATAGCTTTGGGCTTGCCCATTTTTTTAATTTCGACGACAATGCGGATGCCGTGACGATCAGATTCGTCCCGAAGATCGGAAATGCCGATGATTTTTTTGTCTTTGGCCAAATCGGCGATTTTTTTAACAAATTCGGATTTGTTGACTTGATATGGTAGTTCGGTAATGATGATTCGGATTCTACCGGACTTGGTTTCTTCGATGCTGGTTTTACCGCGGATACAAAATTTGCCCCGACCGGTGAGATACATTTCGATAATCCCCTTCTTGCCGTATATTTCTCCGGCAGTAGGAAAGTCGGGACCGGAAACAAATTTAATTAATTCTTCAACATTAGCGTTGGTTTCCAAAAGATACTTTTGTTTTTCCAAATCCAAAGCGGGCCTTAAAACCAATTCTTGAGTATTTTTTGGCTTAAGAATGGGAGTTATGGTAATTTCTTCTTCGGCTTTTTCCAGGTGGCAGTGGTCAAGAATGTAGTCAAGAGCATCACAGAGCTCTTTGAGGTTGTGGGGTGGAATCCGGGTGGCCATACCGACAGCAATACCGTCGGCGCCGTTTAATAGTAAGTTGGGAATACGGGAAGGCAAAACGGATGGTTCTTGAATTGTGGCGTCGAAATTGTCGACCATGTCAACGGTTTCTTTGCCTAGGTCGGTGATCATTTCCGGGGTAATTTTGGCCATTTTGACTTCGGTGTACCGCATAGCGGCCGGCGGATCGCCGTCGATAGAACCAAAATTGCCTTGACCATTGACCAGAGGATAGCGAAGGGAAAAGTTTTGAGCCATGCGAACCATCGAGCCGTAAACAGCCATGTCGCCGTGAGGATGATATTTACCCAAAACCTCACCAACAACCTTGGCGGATTTGGTAAAGCGACCACCCGGAGTTAGGCCCATTTGGTCCATGGCATAGAGGATCCGGCGGTGAACCGGCTTAAGACCATCGCGGACATCGGGTAGAGCCCGGGCGACGATGACTGACATGGCGTAGTCGAGATACGACTTTTCCATCTCGGGAACGATATCGACGGGAATAATCTTGCCGACAGCAGAAATGCGGTTTTCGTTGCGGGGTGGACTTGTATTTTTAGTTGTATCTTCGGGCATATTTAAATATCCAAATTAGCTAAATGGGCGTGGGTGACGATAAATTTTTTGCGGGGCGGAACATCTTCGCCCATGAGAATTCTAAAGACTTCGTCGGTTTTGGCGGCGTCGGCAATAGATACTCTTTTAAGTTGTCGGGTTTCCGGGTTCATGGTAGTATCCCAAAGTTGTTGAGGATTCATTTCACCCAAACCTTTGTAGCGTTGCATATCAAAACTTTTAGACGCATCGAGACTTTTAAGATAAGTGTCTTTTTCCTCGTCGGTGTAAACATATTTAATACTTTTATTTTGTTTGATGCGATATAAGGGCGGCATGGCAATATAAATATGGCCATGTTCGATTAGGCCCGGAAGATGGCGAAAAATAAAGGTCAAGAGAAGGGTGGCGATATGAGAACCGTCGACGTCAGCATCGGACATCAAAATAATGCGGTGATAACGAAGTTTTTCCAGATTAAAGGTATCCCCTATTCCCATACCCAGAGCAATAATGAAGTCCTTTAATTTGTCAGAACCAACAATTTTATCGAGACGCATGCCTTCGGTGTTGAGGGCTTTTCCCCAAAGAGGCAAAATGGCTTGGTATTTGCGGTCCCGGCCTTGCTTGGCCGAACCACCAGCCGAATCTCCTTCCACAATATAGATTTCACAATCGGCGGGATTTTTACTTTGACAGTCGGCTAATTTACCCGGAAGACCCAAAGAATCAAAAGCGCCCTTGCGCATGATGGCATCTTTGGCGGCCTTGGCGGCTTTGCGGACCTGAATGGACAAAATGGATTTGCCGACTATAACCCGGGCAATATCGGGGTGTTCTTCGAAGTACATTTCCAACTCTTCGCGGACGATTTTGGCAACAATCGGCTGAACTTCGGAATTGCCCAATTTCCCCTTGGTTTGACCTTCAAACTGGAGGTTCTTTGAGGGCATTTTAATGGACAAAACGGCGGTTAGGCCTTCGCGGACATCATCACCGGTGATAACATCGTCTTTTGATTTGAGCAATTCTTTTTTTTCGGAATAGTCTTTGATGACCTTGGTGAGAGCAGTTTTAAAGCCGGAAAGATGGGTGCCGCCTTCGACGGTATTGATGATATTGACGTAAGACGGGGTATTTTCCTGAAAGGTGTCGTTGTACTGGATGGCAATTTCGGTGTCGATGCCCAAGTCGACCCGGTGAAGGTAAATAGAGGGGTGGAGGGTAGTTTTGTTTTTATTAAGCTCGGCTAAAAGCGAAAGAATCCCGCCTTCAAAGTAGTAGTGATGTTCGGTGTGATTCCGTTCATCAAAAAAGTGAAAATAGATTTTGGAAGTAAGATACGCCCGGTCTTTGAGAGATTTTTGGATAATTTTGGGATCAAGTTCAATAGTTTCTTTGAAGATTTCCGGGTCGGGATGAAAGGTAACAGTAGTACCGGTGAGATGGTTGGGAATAATATCTTTCAGCTTTTTGACCTTAGTTTCGGGAATTTCGGTAAGTTTGGTTTTAACTTTACCGCGGATAAAATCGATATAATAGATTTTTTTGTCACGCCGGACTTCGATTTCGTAAAGATTGGAAAGAGCGTTAACACAAGCGGCACCAACACCGTGAAGGCCACCGGAAACTTTGTAGGCAGTGCCTTCGAACTTACCACCGGAATGCAAAGTGGTCATAACCACTTCGATAGCTGGTTTTTTGTACTTGGGCATGATGTCGACAGGAAATCCCCGCCCGTCATCAGCGACGGTGGCCGAATTGTCCGGATGAACGATGACCCAGATGTTTTTGGCGTAACCAGCCAAAGCTTCATCAATGGCATTATCAACAATTTCGGTAAGACAATGGTGAAGTCCGTGGATGTCGGTAGAGCCGATATACATGGCCGGACGTTTACGGACCGGTTCAAGGCCTTCTAAAACGATAATTTGGTTACTAGTGTAATTGTTATCTTGTGGCACGATTTGATGATAAATTTGAGCTAAATTGATTTTAACAGGTTAAAATAGCTTTACAATAGGCAAGATTAGTGGAAAGATAGGCAATATTAGTGGTATCAAAAGAGGTCAAAATAGATCAGATTTTAATCATTTTTTGCCTTTACTTAGGGCAGAAAATGAGACAACGGCGGTGGCGATGAGAACATTAAGGGATTTGTTGATGCCAAACATCGGGATTTCGACGGTTTGATCGACCAATTTTAGAACTTCCGGAGAAATGCCGTCGGTTTCGCTACCGGCGACAATGGCGATGGGAAAATTATATTTGGCCTTTTGATAATCCACACTTTTGGGTGATTGTTCGCAGGCAATAATTTGGTAGCCTTGTTGTTTGAGCTTTGTTAAGCAATCAGTGGCGTTGGCCGGATTTTCCCAATCGATGAATTTCCAGGTGCCGATAGAAGCACGATGGATTTTTATATTAGGAGGAGTGACAACGGGACCACAAAGATAAATCTTTTCAGCACCGATGGCGTCAGCCAGACGAAAAAAGGAACCGATATTGTAAGTGTCTAGAACATTGTCTAAGACTAAAACGATGGGGTTACGCTTGATGCCTTTTTGTAATTTTTGTGACTCCCCTACTCTACTTTTACGAAGTTGGTGGGAGTTAAGCTTGACCACAGTTAGTTACCCGCAACCACCGGCGGCGGGAGCTTGACCGGAAAGTTCGTTAAGAACGGTATTACATTCTTTTGGAGCTTTGTTGAAAGAGGCGCAGACGGCTTCTTTGATGACATTGGGAGTACGGTATTTGTCCTGAGTAGCAGTTTTAGTGCCAATCTTAAGAGTACCTTTGCCGTCTTGGGTGTAAGCGGCTTCGGGGGGAAACGGAAGACCATTGACCAGAACCGTGGGTGAACCACTGACTTGATATTGAGTGGTTAAGGCGATTTCTTTTTCAATCAAGCTTTGAGCGTCCTTATTGAAACATTCGGTAATTTTGGCGGTATCAAGACTGGCTTTTTTGGCCTGTTCTTCCCAACAAGTGTCGGCATTTTGAGCGGTGCAATTTTTATTGACGTTAGCGACAAAATCCCACCATTGCTTTTTGTCGGTGGTTTGATTCCAAGCACAGATTTCGCGGATATTTTGATTGGCTTCAACCCGGCCGTGAAGTGAGGTGTAAAAACTATCACTGATTTTGATGTAACTTTTTTCATCTACGCACTGGGCGAGATTGGTGGCAATGGTCTTTTTACATTCATCTTCGGTAGTAAAATATTTGTTGGTGACATAAGTGGCACATTGGGTAGGATCGCCGACCCGGGGCTTGCAATAATCGGCAAGACTACCGGTAACTTTGTCAAAAATATATTGAGGTTGGATGTCGGTTTTGTTGCCCAAAAGATCAAAGATAGGACGGAGAATGTCTTCCATTTGGTTGCCGTAGGGACAAAAGCTCATGACAAAAAACTGGAGCTTGGCTTTATCAGTTTTGGTGGTGGCAAAAGTAGCGGTAGCCGTTGCGGAGGTAGTTACGACAGAGCCCGATTTTAATTTGGTCCAGGCGATGCCGGCGTAAACAGAAACGACGACTAAAACTAAAGAAAAAAAGATGACGCCTAAAATGGGAACTTTGATATATTTTGGTGAAGTTTCTGGCATGATGTTTTAATTTCTAATTTATAATTTCTAATTTTTAATTTAATTTTCGACTTTGATGGCGTCAACCGGACAGGAAGAAATCGCGTCTTTGTCTTCTTGAGAAAGAACGGCCGGTTGATTTTTGAGGATGGCCTTGAAGGTGGTTTGATCAAGAGCAAAAGTATTTGGAGAAATCAGCGGGCAAGTATTGCAACCGATACACTTTTGGGAGTCAATGATTATTTTTGGCATAACAATTATCTTAGCAGAAGTTGATACATTGACAAGGGGTAGCGAGGTTATATGATGAGGATACGTTATGGAAATCGGAACATCTGATTTTGAAAAAAAAGAAGAAGAGCCTCCCAGTAATCTGGTATTTAAAATAAACCCGTATTTACGCAAGTTGGCGGGGGTTTCGGCGGCAGTGAAAAGACAGTTTTTTCCGTCGGCGGAAGAAAATGAAGTTTGTGATTTTTCGTCGGAGGACCCGCTTGATGAGGATAAAAATATTTTAGTAAAAGGATTAGTGCAGAAATATCCAAGAAGAGTACTTTTGGAATTGACAATGTCGTGTGCGGCATATTGCCGATTTTGTACCCGAAGAAGAATGGTGTCAGACATTAAAAAAGGGCAATTAGAAAAAAAAGATATCGAGAATGTAGTGGATTATTTGAAAAAACACGAAGACATTAATGAAGTGATAATTTCAGGCGGAGATCCGTTGATGGCTCAGGATATTTTGGTTTATGCTTTGGAAAAATTGAGTAAATTAAAACAATTAACAATATTACGGGTACATACCAGGGTGCCGGTATCTAATCCCCGATTGGTAGGGAAAAAGGTACTGGATGCGTTTGCCAGAATTAAAAAACAAGCGTTTTATTTGTCGATTCACTGTGAACATCCGGATGAAATTACCAAAGAAGTAACTTTGGCTATTAGTAAAATAAGAAAAACAGGAGCGGTGCTGTTGTCCCAAACGGTATTTTTGAAAGGGGTTAATGATTCGGTAGAGACTTTAAAAAATTTATTTACCAGATTAGTAGAGCTGGGAATCAGGCCGTATTATATTTACCGGTGCGATCCGGTTAAGGGAGCGGAACACTTTTTGGTGCCATTTGAAAGGGAAATTCAGATTATGACGGATTTGAAAAAAGAAGTTTCGGGTTTGGCATATCCAATGTATGTAATTGATGCTCCCGGTGGCAGCGGAAAGGTACCGGTTGGATTAAATTTTTGGAAAGGAGAAAAGAGAGCTTTTTGGGATTATGAAGGCAAGAGAATTGAAGTGGTAGGGCCTTAAAGATAAAAATCTTCCTGATTTTCGATGAGGCGATGGGATTTGGTGATGGCTTCCAAAACGGTTCTGATGCGGTCTTCGGCTTCGTCGCGGGTAAGATTTTTGAGATTGTTGGGAAAATAGTGAAAAATTTCATTTCGCCCATATTTCCAGGCATTCCAAAGAATTTCAGCCAGTTCCTCCCCTTTGGGGTGGATGTCCGCTAGCTTTTGAAAAATGGAAAAGCGTTTATAGCGAAGCGATGGATTGAGAGTTTTGCCAACCCGGAAACGGTCGCTTTGGTAACTTTCCTGATCGATGATGTGAAGCTCCAGAAAAAAATCTTTAAGATAACCTTCGTAAACTTTGGCGATAGGAGAGACTAAAAATGAATAATCATTAATGTGATCGAATTTTTCCAAACGGTCAAGAATTACTTCGGTGTCATTTAAGAACAGCCGTTGCTCCGGATTAAGACAGGGCTTGGCTTCCGAAAAAAGATTTTTAAGAGCGGGGTTCATGTTTTATTGATCAAAAGAAGAAAAAATATTAAAGCCAGAACGGAAAAAATAGCCAAATAATATTTTAGATATTTTTGGGGTAACTGTTTTTTTTCGCGGGCAAAAAGCCAATTTTGAAGATGAGACGGGTCCTGCCGATAATCAGTAATTTCGTCAACCAAAAGATGAACATTAAGAGCTAAGAGTAAGGAAGTAATAAAAATGCTTTGGCTGGAGGTAAAGGCAAAAAGAGAAACAACGACCAAAACCGATTGGAAGAAAAAATGGTGAAAAATAAGGCTGGTATGAGTTTTATGGGTGGCCTCTAAAATTTTTAAAACAGCCGTAAGGTTTTTATTTTTAACAGCAGTTTGGACCGATTGGCTTTCTTCGAGGTTGGGCTTTAGAAAGTACCAATAAAGGAAGTGATCAAGATCTAGTAAAAAAGCACCCCAAAGTAGGCCAAAAAGAAGATAAATAAAGTTGTACCAAGGATGATGACGAAAAATCCAAAATATCGCAGTAAAGATAAAAATTACTAGTAACGGGTAAAGGTGACGCTTGAGTTCTAACTTCACCATTAAATAATAGCAGAAAGAAATTATTCGTATCTTAGGGCTTCGATAGGAGATAATTTACTAGCTTTACGGGCGGGAGTGACACCAAAAATGATACCGACGGCTGAAGAAACGCCGAAAGCCAAGAGGACCGAAGAGAAAGTGACTTGGGCCGGAAAAAAGTTGTTGATTAAAAGTGAGCCTAAAAAGCCGAGAATAATGCCGATAGCGCCACCAAGGGCGGAGAGAATGACGGCTTCAATTAGAAACTGGATTAAAGTGGCCCGAGGATAGGCGCCGATGGCTTTGCGGAGACCGATTTCCCGGGTTCTTTCGGTAACGGTGACAAGCATAATATTCATAATGCCGATGAAAAATTTCATCGGGTGATTATACCGCAGTTTTGAGACTTTTTAACTTCCACATAAATAATTTTTTGGGCGACTTGACGGCACCGGGGATATGGTCTTTGACAAAATAACGGGCTTGATCAAGAATTTGACGGTCGACCTGTTTGGCCAGACGGATATAAAGAGAGCGATTTTCCCAGTCATGGAGTTCTTTGGCCAGCTCTAAGCCATAGGCCTGAAACTCATTTTTGACGTATTTTTGCCGACCAAAAAGCGTGCTTTGGAAATTACCGATAACGTCTTTGAAGGATTTGGGTTCGGTTTTTGTCACTAGAAGTATTTTACCTTGAAACAAGTCGGGGTGGACCCAGGCGGACTCGAATCCCGAAGTTGCTTCGCTCATCGGGACAGGCCGCCAACGAAGTGGACTCGCGGGGAATCCCTATCTCTCCCGATAAATCGGGATCGATACGGGACAGGTTGAACCCCTAAGTGGACCCAGGCGGACTCGAACCGCCAACAACTCAGTGCGACTGAGACGTTTTACCATTAGACTATGGGCCCAAAAGTTGATTGATTTCAGGGAGTATTTTAGCAATAGTTGTCGAAATAAGCATTTTTTCTTCGGGCGAGAAGGGCATAAGGACGTAGCTTTCGACGGGGGTAGAGTCGGTGGGGTGGCCGATACCGATGCGGATGCGGTTGAAAGATTGGGTGCCAAGATATTCAATAATAGACTCGATGCCTTTGTGGCCGGCGGGACCACGGTCAAATTGAAACCTATACTCCCCTACCGGAAGATCAAGATCGTCGTGAATGACATAAAGGTCCGAAGGGTTGATTTTGTAGAAGTTAAGAATTTTTTGAGCAGTGAGGCCGGAGTTGTTCATGTATTCGGTAGAAACGGCAAAAAGATTTTGATTCTGTTCGGTGAGTTGAGCGGATAACTTGTTTTTGTTGGTTAGAGGCGTATGGCAATACGCCTCTACAAGATGGTTTAGGACCATTTGGCCTAGATTATGGCGGGTAGCTTGGTATTTTTGATCAGGATTGCCTAAGCCGAGAAAGAGCTTCATGCTGTAGTATAAAGCATAATGAATTTTTGCCTATGTTAGTGATAAATTAAAAAAGAGATAGCGGTTAGCAGTCGATTGGGTTGAGTGCTAATACGCATTTAATGTGTCTCATAGAACTGATCAATAGAGAAAAAAAGAGGCTCGACGTGAAGGGTTAAAAGCCGGTCACATAGGGATTTTAAGGTGGTTTCTTCGGCGGTGGGGATGACGGGGATGGCCAGGGTGATTTGGACAATAGGAAGCTTCTTTCTGATAATGTCGGTGAACTCATTGTATTCCTGGGCGGAAGTTTGACCACTGTCAAGAATAATAACGTTTGGGGTAGCGGGGAGATTGGAAATAAGATCGGGAAGATAAGACAGGGGGAGATTAAGATTTTGAGCCACAAGCTGACAATACGGCTGATCGTCATGGTCGATGTAAACAAGCATGGGATTTTGAAGTTGTTCGGATTGAATTTTTTGAGCCAGAAGCGAGGCCGATTCAGAGTAGTTTTTGAAAATCATTTTCGGTGATAATTTTAATGTTTAATTTTTGAGCGGTTTTATATTTATCAGAGTTGGCCGGGGAGTTGGCGATGAGAAAGCTCGTGTTGCCGGAAACAGAGTTAACGAATTTGCCGCCATAACTTTCGATTAGCTCGATAAACTTGGGTCGGGATATGGACAAGTCGCCGGTGATGGTAAAAGATAAATCTTTTAATTTGGTGTTTTTTGGTAGAGACGTTGCGCGCAACGTCTCTACATTGTTTAAAATAGATTCGAGCCAATTTTTCCGGAGTTGAATCCCCTGCCAAACTTTGTCGGCTAAAGTTTTTTGAAAACCAGGCAGAGACTCGAGATTATTTTGAGAAATGTTTAATAGTTTTTCGGGAGTATCGAAACCGGCAGTAATGAGCTGTTGAATCCGGGCGGCACTGAAGTTGGGGATAATAGCGGCGTCGAAAACTTGTTTTAAAGTCAGATTTTTTTTGGATTGAATTTGATGAATAATATTTTTGGCTGATTTTTCACCTAAATTGTCAAGATTGCTGATATCTTCGACGGTTAATTTGTAAAAATCACCGGGGAGACGGATCTTGTCGGCCTGATAAAGCTTGGCGATAGTTTTGTCGGAAAGGCCTAAGATACCAAGGGTGTCACAAAAAAGACGAAGGGAGCCAAGAATTTGGGCTAAACAGTTTTTGGAGTTAGGACAGCGGAGAAATTTGTCTTCTTTGGTTAGCGGGGTGTGGCAACTGGGACAAATAGCGGGAATGTCGGTGTGGCCGGGAGTAATCTTGGTGATGATTTCTTCGACGTGAGGAATAACATCGCCGCGGCGGGAAATTTGGACAATGTCGCCGATATTGAGGTTTTTTTGAATGACTAAATCGTAATTACCAAGCGAAGCAAAAGTAATGACGGCACCGGATAGTTCGATTGGTTCGACTTTTGCAACCGGAGTAATGGTCCCTAAAGGACCAACCTGCCAGTCGATTTTTTTGATTTGGGTTTGATTGCTTTGGGCGGGAAATTTGTAGGCGACTTGAAATTTGGGCCGGTTGTTTTTAAAGCCGAGATCGTGAGTGATGCTTAAGTCGTTGATTTTGACAACCAGACCGTCAATTTCGAAAGGGTAAGAGAGACGATCTTTGGTTAAAAATTGTTGATAGATGGTTTCAATTTCGGTGAATGTTTGACAAGTAAAAGTGTCAACCGGGGTAAAGCCTAATGTTTTGAGCTCGGTGATTTTTTCGAGTTCGGTTGTATACGTAGAGACGTAGCGCGCTACGTCTCTACTAAAAATATCAACAGCTATTAAAGTGCAGAGTTCGGCAAACTTACCATCTAATCTTTGACTTAGGCCGGAAGCGGCATTGCGGGAGTTACTGTACGCAGCAAAATCCCTCTTCCCGATGTCGACTAAAGTCTCATCGGGGCTTCTCCCTTTGACAAGGGAGACTTTATTTAGTTTTTCGAAATCTTTTTTGGTTACTACGATTTCACAACGGACGGAGCCGGTAAAGTCCTTCGGCAGGCTCACCACAAGGTTTTTCATTTTGACGATGTTTTGAGTAACGACGTCGCCGATTTCACCGTCGCCGCGGGTAATGGCATCGACAAGCTGGCCGTTTTTATATTCGATTTCCAAAGATAAGCCGTCGCATTTAGGCTGAATCAAAAAAGTGGTATCGGGTGAAACCTTTTTTAGTTCAAAATAATGAACGAGGTCTTCGAATTTAGAGACTTTGTTTTGAGAAGTCATGAGGAAACTATGCTTTTTTTTATCAAAGCCGGTGTCAAAATTTGGGGTGCCGACTTTTTGGAAAAGCCGATGGTAGGGACTTTTTTGACGCAGGATATCTTCGAGAGTATCGTAAGTGTGGTCATCCATAATCGGCTTGCCGCCGGTGTAGTAGGCTTTTTTGGCTTCGATGAGAAGCTCGCCTAAATTTTGGGGAGAAATTTTCTGAAGATCGAGAGAGTCAAGAGTAACCATGGTCGTTTAGACGCTGGTGAGACAGTAATAGGCGCCTTTGGTGGAACCGTGTTTTTCGGCAACGCCGGATTCGGCCAATTTTTTAAGATCGCGCCAAATAGTATCATCACTGACCATGGGTAAAAGTTGTTGGGCGTCGGGCATACGGAGACCGCCGAATTGTTGCATATATTCAACTAATTTAATTTGTCGTTCGGTAAGATGGACTTGCTTGCCGCCGAGCTTTTGTTTGAGCTTAAGGTCGCGGGAAAGACTTTGGACCTTTTCTTTGACCCGATTGAGCTCGATTGCCAAAACTTCAGTGAAATATTCAATCCAAGCAGTCATGTCGCGCTTGAAAATATCGGTAGAAAGATTGTGAGTGGCCTGGAGAGTGTCGTAGTAATTTTCGGGATTACGGTCAAAATATTCTTCGGTGGAAAAAAGACGGCGGATGTCATAACCTTCGACGTAGAGAGGGAGCATGGCAAAAGCCCGGGAAACGCGGCCATTGCCTTCGATAAAGGGGTGGATGGCAACCAGAATGTATTGACTGATGGCCGAACGGATAGCCGGATGAATCTCTCTTGGAGCCACGTCATTCAGCCAATCGACAAAATCAGTGACTAAGTATGGAACTTCAATGGCCGGTGGGGGTCGATGGGCAATTTCGCCGGTTTTGGTATTTTTTAAAACAACCTGCTGGTGACGATATTTACCAAGATCAGCGTCGGGAATAATTTTTAAAGTGGTTAGTTCGTGAATACGTTTGATAACAGTTTCGCTGTAAAAAAATGGCCGGTGGTCAGAGGCATTAGCAGAAATCGGAGCCTTTTCTTCGGGAAGAGGCATGCCGGCGTCATAAAGGGACCAGAGTTCTTCAAGGTAAGAAATGACGTTGCGGTAGTTGATAACTTCCTGAACGTCGCGGTCCGAAGCGGTGACTTCCCGACCCTCAACTAATTTGGCCACTTCCTGAAAAGTCAGATCGTTGCCTTCGATGCGGGTGCCGAAGTGAACAGTGCGAATGACTGCTTCCTGTTGGAATTGTTTTTCATAAGTGGGAATAATCGGGGCTTCGTCGATGATGGCCTTGGCGGCTTCGACGATGCCGATATTTTTCAAAATACGATTATTGATTGAAAACATTGGCGAAAACATGAATAAGAGATTATAACATTTTTGGAATTAGTCAATAAGGGGAAAGTGCGGAGATACTTTACGACAAAAGAAAGTAGTCCAAAGCGGAGCGGGGATCAACATTTTGATTGATGAGGCGGATGGATTTGAGTAGTTTTTTAATAAGGTCGGCGGTTTTTGGGGAGGAGTCGGTGAGAAGCTGTCGATGGTAAAGAAAAAGTTGATTTTCCAAAAGTGGTAAAACGGCTTGTTTATCGGCGGAAAGCTGATCGGACACTTCCAAATTTTTTTGAAGGTCGGCAGAGCGGGCAAGAAGTTTTTGGTTGGAATCAGGAGAAACAAGAGAATGGTATCGGAGGGTTTGACATCGGGAAATAACGGTCGGAAGAAGAGAAAATGGTTTGCCGGTGACCAAAAGAAAATAATTGTTGAGCCCCGGTTCCTCTAACATTTTGAGAAGAGAGTTTTGAGATTCGGGAGTTAAATTTTCAGCTTGATTGATGAGGACAATTTTGTTTTGATGCTGAAAAGGCTTTCGGGAAAGAAAATGCCTAATTTTTCGAATAACATCTATCCCCCATCCCGACAGTTCGTCGACTAAAAAAAGATCCGGATTGTTGGGAGAAAAATTTTGATCAAGGGTGGTTAGGAGACTTTGAACTTGAGAAGTAGCGTCAATAGAGCTGGTGATAAGTAAAGTGGAAGGAAACATAGCAATTACATTTTACATCGCAATAGTTTAATATTTTATGTATGAGTGATGTTGCCCTGAAAGTGTATAGAAACTTGGCCGAGGTGTTGTTGGAAAGAAAACTGATTGACGAAAGCAAGAAAAAAGAAATTGAACTAAGGCAAGTGAAAGCCGGAGAAAGCGAAGAAGATATTGTCCGGTCGATGAGATTGGTTTCGGAGGATGAGTTTGTATCGGCGAAGGCGGCGTTTTTAAGGGTGCCGTATATCGATTTGGACGGGATTGGATTTTCACCGGAGGCATTGTCGCTGGTCCCGCAAAGTGTTGCCGAAAAATATCATTTGGTGCCTTATAAGCTGGACGCGAAAAACAGAAACTTGTATATTGCCATGGCCAATCCGTTGGATTTGGAAACGGTGGAATTTTTAGAGAAAAAATCAGGCTTTGCCGTCAAGACGGGAATGGGATCGGAGAAGAAAATAGACATGTTTGCCCGGGAGAAATACGAGAGGGAAAAAGGCATTACATCAGAAGTTGGTCGGGCATTGGATGAGAGAAAGGAAGAAGAAAAAATAATTGAGGAATCAGCTAAGAAAGTTTCGGCTGAAGCGCCGGTAGCGAAAATTGTGATGACGATTTTGGAATATGCGGTCAAGTCGAGAGCTTCAGATATTCACATTGAACCACAAGAGGACAATGTCCGGATTAGGTATCGGATAGATGGAATTTTGCAGGAAAAATATGTGTTGCCGCGGAATGTGTCGGAGGCGGTGGTTTCCAGAATTAAAATTTTAGCGAATTTGAAGATTGATGAGAAAAGAGTGCCGCAGGATGGCCGGTTTTATTTTCAAAGTGATAACAATGAGGTGGACTTGCGGATTTCAACTTTACCGGTAACTTATGGAGAGAAAGTGGTGATGAGATTGTTAAAAAAATCACAAAAAGTACCAACATTGCCGGATTTGGGATTAAGAGGATCGGCTTTGCGTAACTTAATGGATGCGATTGCCCGGCCACATGGAATTATTATTGTTTGTGGTCCGACTGGCTCCGGAAAAACAACAACTTTGTATTCGGTTTTGGATATTGTGGCCACCTCTAAGGTGAATGTAGTAACAGTAGAGGATCCGGTGGAGTATCAAATGAAAGGAGTCAATCAAGTTCAGGTAAATGTTCAGGCCGGGTTGACGTTTGCTTCAGCATTAAGATCATTTTTAAGACAAGATCCAAATATTATGATGGTCGGAGAAATCCGGGATTTGGAAACGGCAGAGCTG